>JAANMW010000065.1_pt1 | contig 97539 bp, 96 predicted proteins | sample 7279671 | NCBI WGS metagenome assembly JAANMW01 (sample SAMN14094541, study PRJNA606508) | bioreactor metagenome | isolation source: A lab-scale SPAN reactor treating ammonium-rich wastewater day 247 | place: Ireland: Galway | collected 2017-09-19 | reverse complement strand
GGGAGCTGATCCACCCGATCGCGATGGAAGAGGGCCTGCGGTTCGCGATCCGCGAGGGCGGTCACACGGTGGCCTCCGGCGTGGTGACCAAGATCATCGCCTAAGGCTCGGGGCCGCGCGGCCCCGAGGGAGCGGAAGATGGCGCAACAGACAATCCGGATCCGGCTTAAGTCCTTCGACCACAAGGCGCTGGATCGCTGGGCCCGGAAGATCTCCCAGACGGTGGTGCGCACCGGCGCGACCATCCGCGGGCCGATTCCCCTGCCGACCGAAACCCGGCGGTTCTGCGTGCCGAAGTCGCCGTTCATCGACAAGGAGTCGATGGAGCACTTCGAGGTCCGAACGCACAAGCGGCTGATCGACATCGTCGATCCGACCCCGCGGACGGTGGAAGCGCTGATGCGGGTCGATATCCCGGGCGGCGTGGACATCGAGATCAAGGTCTGAGAGCGGCGTCATGAAAGGTCTGATCGGACGAAAACTGGGCATGACGCACCTCTACCGGCAGACCGGTGACCGCGTGGCGGTGACCGTGATCCAGGCCGGGCCGTGCGTCGTGACGCAGCAGAAGACCGCCGCGACCGACGGGTACGAGGCGTTGCAGTTGGCCTTCGAGCCGGTGCTGAGCGAGGCCGAGGCGCGCGAGCTGGCCCCCGAGCAGCGCGAGCGGCGGGTCGCCAAGCGGGTCAACAAACCGCAGCGGCGGCACTACGACAAGGCCGGCGTGGCGGCCCACAAGATCATGCGCGAGGTGCTGGTCGAGACGGCCGACGTGCCGGTCGGCACGGTGCTCACCGCCGACCTGTTCGCCGAAGGCGAGCTGGTCGACGTGGTCGGCACCACCAAGGGCCGTGGCTTCGCCGGGGCGATGCGGCGGCACGGGTTCAAGGGTCAGGGCGCCAGCCACGGCGCCAAGATCCACCGCAAGCCGGCCAGCGCCGGGGCGACCGACGCGGCGCGGGTGTTCAAGGGCAAGCGCAGCCCCGGCCATATGGGCAACGTCCGCCGGACCGCGCTCAACCTGCGCGTCGAGATGGTCGACGCCGAGGCCAACGTGATCGCCGTGAGCGGCTCGGTTCCGGGTCCGCGAGGCGGTCTGGTGATGGTCTTGGGGGAGGAGTAGACGATGCCGCAAGTGACACTCCACAGCGCCGGCGGCGACGCCCTCGAGGACCTGGCCTTGAGCGAGCAGGTGTTCGGCGCCGAGGTCCGGGCCGACCTGGTCCACGCCGCGGTGGTGGCGCAGTTGGCCGCCAAGCGCACCGGCACGCACCAGGCCAAGACTCGCGGCGAGGTCTCCGGCGGCGGCAAGAAGCCGTACCGGCAGAAGGGCACCGGCCGCGCCCGGCAGGGCTCGACCCGCGCGGCGCAGTGGGTCGGCGGCGGTGTCGCCCACCCGCCGCGGCCGCGCGACTACAGCCACCGGCTGCCGCGCAAAGTGCGCCGGCAGGCGCTCTACTCGGCCTGGTCCGAGCATGCCGCGCAGGACACCCTGGTGGTGGTCGACCAGTTCGCCTTTGAGACGCCGCGGACCCGGCTGGCGGCCGAGGCGTTGCGGGCGCTGCTGGCGCCGCAGGCGGATCGCGTGGCGGCGACCATGAGCCCGCCGGTGGCCGACGAGGAGTCGACCCGCCCGGTGCGGCGCGCACGCCGCCGGCAGCGGGTGCTGGTGCTGCTGCCCGCCGACGAGTCGCTCCGTCGGGCGTTCGGCAACCTGGCCACCATCGTCTTCGACTACGAGGACAAGCTGACCGTGACCTACACGGTGCGCTGCCAGACCGCGCCGTACGCCAGCGTGTACGACCTGACCCTGGCGGACGTGGTGGTCACGACGCGGGCGGGCATCGAGCGGGTGACCGCCGAGCTGGCCGGTCAACGGGAGGCCTCAGCATGAGCAAGGACCCGCGCGACATCCTCATCCGGCCGGTGGTCAGCGAGAAGACCTACGGGCTGGCCGAGAACGCCGGCAAGTACACCTTCGAGGTGGCCGGCGACAGCAACAAGATCGAGATCCGCGAGGCGATCGAGAAGCAGTTTCAGGTCCGCGTGACCAAGGTCAACACCCTCTGGGTGCGCGGGAAGCAGCGGCGGCTGGGCCGGATGCCCCAGGGCACGACCAAGCGGTGGAAGAAGGCCGTGGTCACCCTGGCGCCGGGCGACAGCATCGCCATCTTCGAGGCCGGGTAGGGATAACGATGGCCATCAAGGAATTCAAGCCTACCTCGCCGGGACGACGCTCGATGAGCGTCGTGATCCGCGACGATCTGACCCGGGACAAGCCGGAGCGGTCGCTGACCAGCGGCCGCAAGCGGCGGGCCGGGCGCAACCATCAGGGCAAGCTGACCGTCCGCCATCGCGGCGGTGGCTCCAAGCGGCGCTACCGGCAGGTCGACTTCCGGCGCACCCGCGATGGCGTCGCCGCTCGCGTGGCGCAGATCGAGTACGACCCGAACCGCTCCGCGCACATCGCGCTGCTGCACTACGTGGACGGCGTGAAGAGCTACATCGTTGCCCCGGTCGGCCTCCAGGTCGGCATGGAGGTGATGAGCGGCGACACCGCGCCGGTGCAGGTCGGCAACTGTCTCTCGCTGGCCAAGCTGCCGCTGGGCAGCGTCATCCACAACGTCGAGATGCAGCCCGGCCGCGGCGGGCAGCTCGCCCGCTCGGCGGGCAGCTTCGCCCAGCTCATGGCCCGCGAGGGTGGGTACGCCTACCTGCGGCTGCCTTCCGGCGAGCAGCGGATGGTGCCGGTGGGCTGCCGGGCGACCATCGGCCGGGTGGGCAATCCGGACCACGCCAACATCACCGTGGGCAAGGCCGGGCGGGTGCGCTGGCAGGGCCGCCGGCCGACGGTCCGCGGGCTGGCGATGAACCCGAACGACCATCCCCACGGCGGTGGCGAGGGTGGCACCGACATCGGTTTGCGCAGCGGCCCGCAGACCAAGTGGGGCCAGCCGGCCCTGGGTCGCAAGACCCGGCGCAAGCGCCGGCCGAGCGACCGTCTGATCGTCCGCCGCCGGCGCCGGTAGGAGAATTCGATGCCTCGCAGTCTACGCAAAGGACCGTTCGTCGATGACCACCTGCTGAAGAAGGTGGAGCAGCTCAACCAGCGCGGCGCGAAGGAGGTCATCCGGACCTGGTCGCGACGCTCGACCATCACCCCGGAGATGATCGGCCACACCATCGCCGTCCACGACGGGCGGCGGCATGTGCCGGTCTACGTCACCGAGAACATGGTCGACCACAAGCTGGGCGAGTTCGCGCCGACCCGCACCTATCGTGGTCACGGGCGGGACGAGCGCAGCAGCGGGCACCGCTAGGAACAACGATGCCGAACCGACAGAAGCGCAAGGCCGAACAGAAGCGTGCTCGCGACGCTCAGCCGCGGGCCACCTCGCCGCGTCTGAGGATGTCGGCGACCAAGGTGCGGCGGGTGGTCGACCTGCTGCGCGGGCTGGGAGTCGAGCAGGCCATGGGCATGTGCGACTTCCTGCCGCATCGCGCCGCGCCCATCGTCAAGAAGACCATCCAACAGGCCGCGGCCAACGCCGAGGAGAACTGCGGGATGGACGGCGAGTCGCTGTACGTCAGCGAGGCCTTCGTCGACGAAGGGTTCACCATCCCGCGCATCCGTCCCCGGGCGCAGGGCCGGGCGTACCGCATCCGGCGGCGCACCGCCACCCTGACCGTCGAGGTCGCCGAGCGCGACGAGGAGTAGTGCCGTGGGTCAGAAAGTCCATCCCGTCGGATACCGCCTCGGTTACATCCGCACGCACGACGCGAGCTGGTTCGCCGATCGCAGCTACCGCGATTTCGTTACCGAGGACATGCGCATCCGCAATTACCTCGACCGGTTCAGCAAGAAGAAGCCGCCCACGGTGGCGCGCGACCTTGAGGAGCGGAAGGTCGAGGAGGCGCTGAAGAACGCCAGCATCTCGCGGGTCGAGATCGGGCGGTCGGTCAGCACCGTGATGCTGACCATCCACTCGGCCAAGCCGGGGATCATCATCGGCCGGGCCGGTCGCGGGATCGAGGTCCTGCGCACGCTGCTCCAGCGGCTGACCCGCCGCCAGGTGCAGATCGAGGTGGTCGAGGAGCGCAATCCCGACGTCGACGCGCGGCTGGTGGCGGAGAAGATCGCCAGCCAGTTGTCACGCCGGATCAGCTTCCGGCGGGCGGTGCGGCAGGCGGTCCAGAGCACCTCGCGGTCCGGGGTGCAGGGCGTCAAGGTGTCGGTCGCCGGTCGGCTGGCGGGCGGCGAGATGGCGCGCCGGCACGTCCACAAGGAAGGCAAGATTCCTCTTCAGACGCTGCGCGCCGATATCGACTACGGCTTCTGCGAGGCGGCCACGACCTACGGCAACATCGGCGTGAAGGTGTGGATCTACCGCGGCGAGCGTTTGCCCGACGAGGGCGAGGAAGACACCGGTCCGGTGATGGTGGTCGAGCAGGAGCGCCCGGCGGCGCCGGACGAGGGCGAGAGCAAGCCGCGCGGCCGACGGCGCGGCCGACGGCGGGCGCGCACCCGCGGCGAGGACGGCGAGGCCCTTGAGCCCGGCGACGCGGCCGACGACCATGAGACCGCCGACGAGGTCGTGATCGAGGCCGCCCCGGCCATGGCCGAGGATGCGGTGACCGTGCCGGCCGCGGCGGTGACCGAGGAGCAGACGCCGGCCGTGCCGGTGAGCGAGACGGTCGAGCCCACCGAGCCGGTCGAAGAACCGGCCGAGACGGGTGATGCGGCCGACGCGGCCGACGCGCCGCAGGAGTGACGGAGAGCCACCGATGTTGATGCCCCGTCGAGAAAAGTTCCGCCGCCAGCATCGCGGGCGGATGAGAGGCAAGGCCCAGCGCGGCAACTCGGTGTCGTTCGGCGACATCGGCCTGATGGCGCTGGAGCCGGGCTGGATCAAGTCCAGCCAGATCGAGTCGGCCCGGATCGCGATGACCCGCAAGGTCAAGCGCGGCGGCCGGATCTGGATCCGGATCTTCCCGCACAAGCCGGTCACGCAGAAGCCGGCCGAGACCCGCATGGGTTCCGGCAAGGGCGTCCCCGAGTACTGGGTCGCCGTGGTCAAGCCCGGCCGGGTGATGTTCGAGATGGACGGCGCGGAGCTGGCGCTGATGCGCGAGGCGCTCGAGGTGGCGGCGTACAAGCTGCCCATCAAGTGCCGGATCATCTACCGGGAGGGCGCCTCCGATGCCTCATGAGATCGCGACCCTGAAGCAGTTCATCCGCGACGCCAGCGATGACGAGCTGACCCGCCGGCTGGCCGAGCTGAAGGAAGAGCACTTTCGGCTGCGGGTCCAGGCCTCGGTGGCCGGGCTCGAAAACCCGAAGCGGATCTGGTTCGTGCGCAAGGCGGTGGCGCGGGTGCTGACCGAGCAGACCCGCCGCGCGCGCGAAGGAGAAGGCGCATGAGCGAAGAGCAGCGCCGCAGACGGCAGCTCGAGGGCGTGGTCGTCTCGGACAAGCAGCACAAGACGGTGGTGGTGGCGGTCGAGACCAAGACCCGCCACGGGCTGTACGAGCGGGTCATCCGCCGCACCCGCAAGTACCACGCGCATGACGAGGACAACCGGGCTCAGGCCGGGCAGCGGGTGCGGATCGAGGAGCGCCGGCCGCTGAGCAAGCTCAAGCGCTGGGAAGTGATCGAGATTCTGGACGCGTGACATCCGGGACCGGACCGGAGGTGACTTGTGGCCGTAACGTCTGACATCAGAAACGTCGCCGTGATCGGGCACCGGGGTGGTGGCAAGACCTCGCTGGTCGAGGCGCTGCTGCACACCGCCGGGGTGACCAACCGCTTGGGCACCGTGGCGGCCGGCAACACCGTGACCGACTTCGACGAGGAGGAGCGCGCCCGGCAACTGTCCATCAGCGCGGCCGTGGCCTCGTTTGACTACAAGGGCGTCCGCTACAACCTGATCGACACCCCCGGCTATGCCGACTTCATCGGCGAGACCTACGGCGCGATGCGCGTCTGCGACGCGGCCATCCTGGTGGTCCACGCCGAGCATGGCGTCGAGGTCGAGACCCAGCGGGTGTGGGGCTGGTGCGCCGAGTTCGATCTCCCGGTCCTGGCGGTGGTCAACCACCTCGACGGCGAGCGGGCCAGTCTGGACGAGGCGATCGAGTCCATCGAGCATCGGCTGTCGGCGCGGTGCGTCAAGGTCCAGTTGCCCATCGGTCACGGCGGCGGCCTGAGCGGCGTGGTCGACCTGATCGGCGAGACGGCGTACGGCGCCGGGAGCCAGAAGGCCGACCTGCCGGGCGACCTGACCGACTCGGTGGCCGAGGCGCGGGCGGCGATGTGCGAGTTCGCCGCCGAAAACGACGAAGCGCTGATGGAGAAGTTTTTCGAGCAGGAGACGCTGGCGGCCGAGGAGATCGTTTCCGGGCTCAAGCTGGGCCTGTCGGGCCGCAGCGTGGTCCCGGTGCTGGCCGCGTCGGCGCCCCGGGAGATCGGCAGCGCGCCGCTGCTGTCCCTGATCGCCGAGCTGCTGCCGTCCCCGGCCGAGCGGCCGGTGGCGGTGGGCCACAAGCCGCACACCGACGACCGCGTCGAGCGCCCGGCCGACCCGGCCGCGCCGTTTTCAGCGCTGTGCTTCAAGAGCCTCATGGGCGAGGGCCGGAAGATCATGCTGCTGCGGGTCCTGTCGGGCTCGCTGGCGGTCGGGGCCAGCGTCCAGAACACCTCGCGCAACAGCAAGGAGCGGCTGGGCACGGTCGGCACGCTGTTGGGCGACCAGTTCCGGGATGTCGAGCAGTTGGTCGCCGGGGACATCGTCGGGGCGGTCAAGATCGACGCCGCCACCGGCGACACGCTGGCCGACGACGGCCAGCCGGTGGTTTTCCCGCCGACCCGGTACCCGCAGCCGCTGATGGCGGTGGCGGTGCACGCCCGGTCGCGCGGCGACGAAGAGAAGATCGGCACCGGCCTGAACCAGATCCGGGAAGAGGATCCCTCGATTCGCTTCGAGCGCAATCCGGAAACCGAAGAGCTGGTGCTCAGCGGCATGGGCGACATGCACATCCAGGTGACCCTGTCGCGGCTGCGCTCCCGGTTCAAGGTCGAGGTTGACACGGCCAAGCCGAAGATCGCCTACCGCGAGACGGTGCGCCAAAAGGTCGAGGCCCAGGGCCGGTTCAAGAAGCAGACCGGCGGGTCCGGCCAGTTCGGCGACGTGCTGCTGCGCCTCGAGCCGAAGGGCCGCGGCGAGGGGTTCGAGTTTTCCGACGAGATCTTCGGCGGGTCGGTCCCCAAGCAGTACATTCCGTCGGTCGAGAAGGGTGTCCGGGCGCGGCTGGGCGAGGGCTTCCTGGCGGGCTACCCGCTGGTCGACCTCAAGGTCACGCTGTACGACGGCAGCTACCACTCGGTGGACTCGTCGGACCTGGCCTTCCAGATGGCCGGCCGGATCGGGCTGGAGAACTGCCTCGAGAAGAGCGGCGGGTATCTGCTGGAGCCGATGCTGGACGTCTGGATCACCGTGCCGGAGGACCACGTCGGCGACATCATGGCCGATCTGCCGCGACGGCGGGGGACGGTCATGGGCTCGGAAGGCGCCGGCGGGCTGCAAACCATCCGGGCGCAGGTGCCGGCGGCGGAAATGACCACCTATGCCACCGACCTGCGGTCGATGACCCAGGGCCGGGGCACCTTCCGGACCGAGTTCACCCGGTACGAGGAAGTTCCGGGCGACATGGCTCAGAAGATCATCGCCGAGCGGGCGGCGGAGAAGGAAGAGGCGCGCCGGTAGGCGCGGTCGGCGGGAGAGTTGCGATGATACAGAGAGAGACGCGGCTGCGCGTGGCCGACAATACCGGCGCCCTGGAGATTCTCTGCATCCAGGTCATGGGCGGTACCGGCCGGCGCTACGCGCGGGTCGGGGACATCATCCGGGCGACCGTGAAGTCGGTCCGGCCGGGCTCGGCACTGGCCAAGGGCACGGTGGTCCGGGCGGTGGTGGTGCGGACCCGGAAAGAGTTTCAGCGGCCGGACGGGTCGTCGATCAGGTTCGACGACAACGCCGCGGTGATCGTCGGCGAGGAGGGCAACGAGCCGCAGGGGACGCGGATCTTCGGGCCGGTGGCCCGGGAGCTGCGCGACCGGCGGTTCATGCGCATCGTGTCGCTGGCTCCGGAGGTGCTGTGATGCGGCGAGAGCGACCCGATACCCGGAAGCAGGAGCGGCCCAAGGTGCGCATCCGCGTCGGGGACACGGTGGAAGTGTTGCGCGGCAAGGACCGCGGCGAGCGCGGGCAGGTGACCGAGGTCATGAGCCGCGAAGGCCGGCTGCGGGTGTCCGGCGTGGCGACGGTGGTCAAGCACCAGCGGCCCGGCGGCCGGGCCCGCGCGATGCAGCGGCAGGCCGGCCGGATCCAGATGCCGGGGACCATTCCCATCGCCAACGTGATGCTGGTCTGCCCGAGCTGCGGCCAGCGCACGCGGCCCCGGATCGAAGGCACGGGCGAGTCCAAGCAACGCCTCTGCCGCAAGTGCTCCGCGGACATCCCGCGGGCCGGTTTGGAGGAATAGGATGGCGAGCGCGGTGGCCACCGAGCAGCCGAGGCTGCGGCAGCGGTACCAGACCGAGATTGCCCCGGCGCTGATGCAGGAGTTCGGGTACCGCAACGTGATGCAGGTGCCCCGGCTGGTGAAGATCGTCTGCAACATGGGCGTCGGCGCGGGCAAGGAAGACGCCAAGCTGGTGCAGTCGGCGGCCGACGAGTTGGCCCAGATCACCGGTCAGAAAGCCAAAGTGACGCGGGCCAAGAAGTCGATTTCGAACTTCAAGCTGCGCGAGGGCATGGCCATCGGCTGCTGCGTGACGCTGCGGGGCAACCGGATGTGGGAGTTCCTCGACCGCCTGGTGGCGGTGGCGCTGCCCCGCATCCGCGACTTCCGCGGGCTGTCGCCCAAGAGCCTCGACGGCCACGGCAACTACACCTTGGGGTTGCGCGAGCAGGCGGTCTTCCCGGAACTCGATCCGGACCGGATCGCTCGGCTGCAGGGCCTCGACATCACCATCGTTACGACGGCACCGACAGACCCGGAGGCGCTGGCCCTGCTGCGGCGACTCGGTCTGCCGCTGCGTGACAGCTAGGAGAGATCTCACATGGCCAAGAAAAGCCTGATCGCCAAGGCCAAGCGACGGCCGAAGTTCAGTGTCCGCGGCTACCACCGGTGCAGCGTCTGCGGCCGGTCGCGCGGGTACATGCGCCACTTCGGACTGTGCCGCATCTGCTTCCGGGAGCGTGCCCTGCGGGGCGAACTCGCCGGCGTTACCAAGGCGAGCTGGTAAGCCCAGGGCGGAGGTCTCGACCCAATCATGATGACCGATCCCATCGCGGACATGCTGACCCGCATCCGGAACGCCAACCAGTCCCGGGCCAATCAGGTGGACGTGCCACACTCGAAGCTGAAGGCGCAGATCGCACGCATCCTTCAGGCCGAGGGGTACATCACCAGTTACCGGGTGGTGGAAGAAGGCCCGCAGGGCTTGATTCGCATCAAGCTCAAGTACGGGCCGAACAACGAGCGGGTGATCCGGCGGCTCGACCGCGTCAGCAAGCCCGGCCGGCGAGTCTACGTCACGCGCCGGCGGCTGCCGCGCGTGCTTTCCGGACTCGGCATTGCCATCGTCAGCACGTCACGGGGCGTGATGACCGACCAGGAAGCCCGCCAGCTCGGCGTCGGCGGCGAGGTCATCTGCACCGTCTCCTAACGGGGAGCACCATGTCACGAGTAGGACTGGCACCGATCAAGATACCGGACAAGGTCAAGGTGACCGTCGCCGCGGACAACACCGTGACCGTCACCGGGCCGAAGGGCGAACTCAGCCGCCGCGTCGATCGCCGGCTGCAAGTGGCCGTGAGCGACGGCGTGCTGACCGTCCAGCGCGGCAGCGACGACCGCCACCAGCGGAGCATTCACGGGTTGACCCGGGCGCTGCTCAACAACATGGTGGTGGGCGTCACCGAGGGTCACCAGAAGACGCTGCTGGTGACCGGCATCGGCTTCCGGGCCGAGCAAGTGGGCCGGATGGTCAACCTCCAGGCCGGGTTCAGCCACCCCATCCTGGTCGCCCCGGACGAGGGTCTCGAACTGCGGGTCGAGGGCACCAACAAGATCGTCGTCAGCGGGATCGACAAGGAGATGGTCGGCGACATGGCGGCGCGCATCCGCGCGGTGCGGCCGGTCAAGCCGTACATCTTCCGCGGCGACTTCCAGGGCCTGCGCTACGAGGACGAGCGGCCGCGGCGCAAGGCCGGCAAGCAGGGAGCCTAGGGTGAGCAGCAAGGTCAAGCGGTATACTGGCAGGGCACGGCGCCAGCGGCGCGTGCGCAAGACGGTGCTGGGCTCATCGGAGCGCCCGCGGCTAAGCGTGTTCCGCAGTCTGCGGCACGTCTACGCGCAGGTGATCGACGATTCCGCCGGCCGCACCCTGGCGGCGGCGTCCACCCTCGACGCGGAGCTTCGCGACCAGGTCACCGGCTGCAATCAGGACGCGGCCCGGAAGGTCGGCCGGCTGATCGCCGAGCGGGCCAAGGCGCTGGGCATCGAGAGCGTCGTTTTCGACCGCAACGGCTACCTCTACCACGGCTGTGTCAAGGCCGTGGCCGAGGGCGCCCGAGAAGGAGAGCTGCGGCTATGAGAGGCGAGAGTGAGGGCGGCGGACGGGGCCGCGGCGAGCGGGATCGCGGGGACCGGGGCCGGCGCGACCGCCGGCCGCGGCGCGACGAAGGCCCGGCGCTCGACGAGCGGGTGGTCGACATCGCCCGGGTGGACAAGGTCCACAAGGGCGGCCGCAACCTGTCCTGGCGCGCGCTGGTGGTGGTCGGCGACAACAAGGGCCGGGTCGGCGCCGCCATCGGCAAGGCGCGGGAAATCCCCGACGCCATCCGCAAGGGCTCCGAGCGGGCCCGCAAGGAGATGTTCGAGGTCAAGATGGTCGGCGGGACCATCCCGCACCCGGTACAGTGCCGGGTCCAGACCGCCGACGTGCTGCTGAAGCCCGCCGCGCCGGGTACCGGGGTGATCGCCGGCGGCGCGGTCCGCGCGGTGATGGAAGCCGCCGGGGTGAGCGACGTGCTGACCAAGAGCCTGGGCTCGAACAACCCGGTGAACATCGTCTGGAGCGCCTTGGAGTGTCTGCGACAGCTCCAGACGGTCGAGGAAGTGGCCGCCCTGCGCGGCAAGCCGGTGGCCGAGATAGGCTTCGTGTCGCGGGCCGGAGGCGAGTGACATGGCACGGCTGCGGATCACCCTGGTGCGGAGCCCCATCGGCCGCCAGGAAGACCAGAAGCGAACCGTTCGCGCCCTCGGGCTGCGGCGGCTGCGGCAACAGGTCCAGCACGACGATACGCCGGCCATCCGCGGGATGGTGACGGCGGTGCGGCACCTGGTCGAGGTGGAAGAGGTAGCGTCATGAGGCTGGACGACCTGAGACCCAACGAGGGCTCGCGCCAGACGCGCAAGCGCCTGGGGCGGGGCCGCGCCAGCGGCACCGGCAAGACCTCGGGCCGCGGCCAGAAGGGCCAGGGCTCGCGCGCCGGCGGCAACGTGCGGCCGGGCTTTGAGGGCGGGCAGACCCCGCTCCACATGCGCACGCCCAAGCTGCGCGGGCCGTACTCGCGGCGGTCGCGCAATACCGGCCTGTTCCGGCAGGAGCACGCCATCGTCAACGTCGGCGACCTGAGCCGGTTTCCGGCCGAGGCCGTGATCGACCACGCCGCGCTGGTGGCCGCCAACCTCTGCCGCCCCGCGAAGGACGGTCTGCGCGTGCTCGGCTCCGGCGAGTTGACCGTCAAGCTGACCGTCGTCGCGACGCACTTCAGCGCCACGGCGAAAGAGAAGATCGAGGCCACGGGCGGCACCGCCCAGGTCGTCGGCGAAGCCGCGAGCGAGTAGTCAGAGCAACCGCCATGAAGATGATCAGCCAGTTGAAGGAGGCGATGAAGCTGGAGGACCTGCGCCAGCGGTTGGCGTTCATGGCCTTCGGGTTCGCCATCTTCATGGTCGGCCGTCTGGTGCCTTTGGCCCAGGTCGATACCAAGATGCTGTCCGAGCGGTTCGGCGGCTCCGACGACCTGTTCGGGGTGCTGAACATGTTCTCGGGCGGCGCGCTCGAGCGGCTGAGCATCTTCGCGTTGGGAGTGATGCCGTACATCAACGCCTCCATCATGTTCCAGCTCTTGACGGTGGCGCTGCCGTCGCTCAAGAAGCTGGCCCAGGAGGGCGAGACCGGGCGGCAGCAGATTTCCGCCTACACCCGCTGGCTGACCGTGGCGCTGTCCATCTTCCAGGGCATCGGCCTGACCACCCTGCTCAAGTCCATGGGCGTGCTGGAAGTGACCGTGCTCAACCAGGTGCAGATCGTCTTGACGGTGACCGCCGGGAGCATGTTCATCCTCTGGCTGGGCGAGCAGATGACCGAGAAGGGCATCGGCAACGGCGTCTCGCTGATGATCTTCATCGGCATCATGGCGGCGCTGCCGACCGAGGCATGGCAGACGGTGCGGCTGATCGCCGAGGGCGGCACCGGTGTGGCCAACGGCATCTTCCTGCTGCTCATCCTGATCGCCACCGTGGCCGGGATCATCTTCATCCAGCAGGGGGAGCGGCAAATCCACGTCCAGTATGCCAGGCGGGTGGTCGGGACCCGGGTCACCGGCGGCGCTTCGACCTATCTGCCGATGAAGGTCAACCAGGCCGGGGTGATGCCCATCATCTTCGCGATTTCGGTCGCCCTGTTCCCGCGGACCATCGTCACCTTCGTCCCGCTCCAGACCGAGTGGTGGGTGGCGGTGCAGCGGTTCGTGACCGACTACATGACGCCCAACGCCGGCCGTAACGGGTGGATCTCGCTGACCCTCTACTTCTTGCTGGTGGTGGCTTTCACCTACTTCTACACGGCGGTGACGTACGATCCCGTCGAGGTGGCGGACAACCTCAAGAAGTGGGGCGGTCAGATCAAGGGGATCCGGGCCGGGACGGAGACGGCCAAGCACATCGACCGGATCCTGACCCGGATCACCTTCGCCGGGGCGGTGTTCCTGGGTATCCTGGCGCTCTTGCCGTACCTGGTGCCGGTGGTCACCAAGGTGAGCACCTTCGGGCTGGTCGGCGGAACGTCGCTGTTGATCGTGGTGGGGGTAGCGCTCGAGACGATGCAGCAGGTCGAGGCGCATCTGCTGATGCGCCATTACAAGGGCTTCATCGGATAGGAGCGTGCCATGCGGATGCTGATCTTTGGTCCTCCAGGCGCCGGCAAGGGAACGGTGGCGGGGCAGGTGACGTCGGAAGAGGGCATTCCTCATATTTCGACCGGTGACATGTTGCGGCAGGCGGTGGCGGCCGGGACGGAGCTGGGCCGCACGGTGAAGGGTCTGCTGGACGCCGGCGAGCTGGTCCCGGACGCGGTCATGATCGCGCTCGTGGGCGAGCGGCTGGAGCAGGCCGATGCGCAGGACGGCTGGCTCCTGGACGGCTTCCCGCGCACGCTGCCGCAGGGCGAGGCGCTGGCCGAGCTGCTGGCCCGGACGGGCCAGCGGCTGGACCTGGTGGCGTTGGTCGAGGTGGCCGACGAGGTGATCGTCGAGCGGCTGGGCGGCCGTCGGGTCTGCCTGGCCTGCGGCGCGACCTATCACCTGACGTACTCGCCGCCGAAGGTGGCGGGCCAGTGCGACCGGTGCGGGCAGGAGCAGGTGGTGCAGCGTGAGGACGATCAGCCGGAAACCATTCGCCGCCGGCTGGCGACCTACCACCACCAGACCGAGCCGCTGATCGCGTTCTACGAGGCACAGGGCGTGGTCCGCCGGTTCGACAACAGCGGCGCGCCAGAAGAGCCGGTGCGGGCGGTACGCGAGTCGTTGGCGTCCGCCGACCGGGGTAGGTAACAAGCATGGCCAAGGCCGACAAAATCGAGGTCGAGGGCGTCGTCAAGGAGACGTTGCCGAACGCCACCTTCCTGGTGGAGGTGGACGTCAACAACCAGAAGCACGAGATCCACGCGCACGTGTCGGGCAAGATCCGGATGCACTTCATCAAGATCCTGCCGGGCGACCGGGTGCTGGTGGAGCTGACGGCCTACGACCCGAGCAAAGGGCGGATCCTGTACCGCTACAAGTAAGTCGGCGACGAACCGGGCCGCCGGACGGCGCGGAGGAGTGAGTCATGAAAGTCAGGGCGGCGGTCAAGAAACGGTGTGAGCGCTGCAAGATCATCCGCCGGCGAGGCGTGGTGCGGGTGATCTGCAGCAACCCGAAGCATAAGCAGCGACAAGGCTGACGACGGGAGGAAACGGTGGCACGCGTAGCAGGTGTCGAGCTGCCCAACCACAAGCGCCTCCAAGTGGCGCTGACATACATCTACGGCATCGGCCGAAGCCGGGCGATGGAGATCTGCGAGCTGTGCAGCCTGGATCCCCTGGCCCGCGTCGGCGAGTTGACCGATGAGGATCTGAACCGCGTCCGCGAGGTGATCGATCGTGATTACCGCACGGAGGGCGACCTGCGCCGCGAGGTGCAGGCCAACATCCGGCGGCTGATCGACATCGGCAGCTACCGCGGCCGGCGGCACCGGATGGGCTTGCCCGTCCGCGGGCAGCGGACCAAGACCAACGCGCGGACGCGCAAGGGCAAGGCCAAGACGGTCGGCCGCCGCAAGAAGAAGTGACGGGAGCGAGCGTATGCGAGGATCAGGCGAACGGCGACGTCGAGAGAAGCGGCAGGTGCCGACCGGCATCGTGCACGTCTCATCGACGTTCAACAACACCATCGTCACCATCACCGATCCGTCGGGTCAGGTGGTGTCGTGGGCGAGCTGCGGGACCGTCGGCTACAAAGGCACCAAGAAGGGCTCGCCGTTCCCGGCTCAGTTGGCCGCGGAAGAGGCCGCCCGGAAAGCCATGGAGTACGGCATGCGCAAGGTCGAGGTCCACGTCAAGGGCCCCGGCGGCGGCCGTGAGACCGCGGTCCGGGCGCTCGAAAACGCCGGGCTCGACGTCACCTTGATCAAGGACGTCACGCCGATCCCGCACAACGGGTGCCGGCCGCCCAAGCGCCGGCGGGTGTAACCCGACCGTCTGCTTTGGAGAGATCATGATCGAAGTCGCAGGCAAGCAGCCCATCGTCGAGCCCGTAAGGGTCTCGCCGGACTACGGCAAGTTCATCGTCGAGCCGCTGCCGCACGGGTTCGGAGTCACCTTGGGCAACGCCCTTCGCCGGGCTCTGCTCAGCTCCGTCCCGGGCGTGGCCATCACCACCGCGCGGATCGACGGCGTGCAGCACGAGTTCACCACCCTCCCGCACGTGCAGGAGGACATGACCGAGCTGATCCTCAACCTCAAAGCGGTCGCCTTCCAGGTGGTCCAGCCGCAGGCGGTGTCGCTCGACCAACCGAACCGCTGGCAAGCCCGGATCGAGGCTGAGGGCGAGGGTGAGGTGACCGGCGCCGACGTGACCGTCGGACCGGAGATCGCCGTCGTCAACCCGGAACTGCACCTGGCCACGCTGACCGACGACTCGGCCCGGCTGCACATCGAGTTGACCATCGAGACCGGCGTCGGGTACGTCCCCGGCGACAAGCACGACGTGTCGCAGATGGGCCTGGGCGTGGTGCCGGTCGACAGCCTGTTCACCCCGGTGCAGCGGGTCAACCACCACGTCGAGAGCACCCGGGTCGGGCACCAGACGGATCTCGACCGACTGGTGATCGAGCTCTGGACCAACGCCGCCATGACCCCGTCCAACGCGCTGTCGACCGCCGCGCGGATCCTCGACGGCTACTTCCGGCTGTTCTTCGAGTTCCGCACCGAGCCGCTGGATGAAGCCATCGACCACGGCGCGATCGGGGTCGACTCCGGTCCCCGGCGCGAGGTGCTGGACGCCAAGATCGAGGAGCTCGATTTCTCGGTCCGGACCTACAACTGTCTCAAGAAAGAGAACATCAACACCATCGGTGAGCTGGTCCAGCTCTCGGAGAAGCAACTGCTGGAGATCCGCAATCTCGGGTCGAAGTCGTTGACCGAGATCGCCGAGAAGCTCAGCGAGCGGAACCTGCGCCTGATCGACGAGGAATAGGATCATGCGGCACCGGAAGGCGAACCCCAAGCTCAATCGGCCCACGGACCAGCGGCTGGCGATGCTCCGCGAGCTGGCGGCCGGGGTGATTTACGATACAAAGATTCAGACCACCCTGGTGCGCGCCAAGGCGGCGCGGCCGTACCTGGAGAAGCTGGTGACCAAGGCGGTCCAGGGCCGCAAGCTCGAGCGCCAGGCCGAGCAGAGCACCGACGCGGTCGAGCAGCAGGCGCTGCGCGCGCGAGCGGTCCACCTGCGCCGGCAGGTGCGCGCGAAGCTGCAGCAGCCGGCGCTGGTCAAGCACCTGTTCGATCAGATCGCGCCGCACTTCGAAACCCGCCCGGGCGGGTACACGCGGATCGTGCGGACCGGGCACCGGCGCGGTGACGGCGCCGAGATGGCCGTCCTGGAGTTCGTGGGGTAGTGCGCATCGCGGCCATCGTCGCCTACGACGGCACGGACTTTGCCGGGTTTCAGCGTCAGGCCGCGGAGCGGACCGTTCAGGGCGTGCTGGAGGAGCAGTTGACGGCGCTGTACGGCGCCGCGGTGACGGTCAGTGGCGCCGGCCGGACCGACGCGGGCGTGCACGCCGCCGGGCAGGTGATTGCGGTGACCGTGCCCGAGACTGTGCCGGCGGAGCGGCTGCCTGAAGCCCTCAACGGGCTCTTGCCCGCCGACCTGGCGGTGCGGCGGTCGTGGCGCGCGGCCGACGGGTTCGACCCGCGGCGCGAGGCCACCGCCAGAGTGTATCGGTACACGCTGGCCCAGGACCGGACGAGGCACCCGTTGCGCGACCGGTACGCGACCCGGGTCGAGCCCGGGCTGAACGTCGCGGCGATGCAGGCGGCGTCCGAGAGGCTCGTGGGTGAGCACGATTTCGGCTCGTTCTGCTGTGACAACGGGCAGACTGGCTCGACCCGGCGGACGCTGTACGCGGTGCGCTGGGCGGCGGTCGAGGAGCGGTTGACGCTGGAGTTGGTCGGCGACAGCTTCCTCTACAAGCAGGTTCGGTGTATCATGGGAGGGCTGCTGGCGGTTGGCCGCGGCCGCTTCCCGGCGGAGTTGATCGAGCGGATGGTGCGCGGCGAGCCGCGACCGGTGCAGGTGGCGGTGGCGCCGCCCACTGGCTTGGTGCTCGAGCGCGTATGGTACGAGGCGGTGGAAGCGACGGAGCGAGCATGAAGAGTTATACGGCCAAGTCGCAGGAGATGGCGGAAACGCGGGCGTGGTGGCTGGTGGACGCCGGCAACAAGCCGCTCGGCCGAGTGGCGTGCGAGATCTCCAGCCTGCTGCGGGGCAAGGGCAAGCCGACCTACACCCCGCACATCGATTGCGGCGACCACGTCATCGTGATCAACGCCGCGAAGGTGGCGCTGACCGGGCGGAAGGCCGAGCAGAAGAGGTACTACCGGCATAGCGGGTACCCCGGCGGCCTGAGCTCCAAGAGCTACGGCGAGCTGCGGGAGCAGCGGCCGCAGTTGTTGATCGAGAAGGCGGTCCGGGGCATGTTGCCCCGCACGGTGCTGGGCCGGCAGGCTTTCCGGCGGCTGCACGTCTTCGCTGGTGGCACGCACAACCACCAGGCGCAGCAGCCGCGCCGGCATGAAGTGTGATGGAGAAGCAGCCGATGGCAGATGCCGAGACTCTCACGGAGCAGACCGCGCTTGGTCTCAAGGACGCCCTCGACCGCCTCGACGGCGGGGTGGCGTTCTACGGCTCCGGCCACCGCAAGACCGCTGTGGCGCGGGTCTGGATCCTGGAAGGCGGCAGCGGGCAGGTGTACGTCAACAAGCGACCGCTGGCGGACTACTGCAAGGTCGAGACGTGGCACGGCGAGATGATGGAGCCGTTCGGCGTGACCGGCACCACGGGCGCCTTCGATGTCTGGGCGACCGCCAAGGGCGGCGGGGTCCACAGCCAGATGCAGGCCGTGCGGCACGGCATCGCCCGGGCCCTGGTCGCGTTCGACGCCGAGCACCGGACGGTGCTGCGGCGGACCGGCTACCTGACCCGCGACCCGCGGGTCAAGGAGCGCAAGAAGTTCGGGCGCAAGCGCGCGCGCCGCGGGTTCCAGTTCTCCAAGCGCTAGACGGCGCGGAGGTCGGCCGATGAGGCGAAACCTGGTCGTCGCTGGTGTGGTCTGTGGCCTGCTCGGCTCTGTTCGAGCGGCCACGGTCTACGAAGTCTATCGCGTCCAGCAGGGCGACACGGTCGAGTCGATCGCCGTGAAGTTCGGCATGAGGGCCGATGAGCTGCGGGCGCTCAACCCCTTCCTGCTGACCGGCACGTTGGCCACCAACGAGCTGATCACCGTGATGATTCGCGGCGACGCCGGCGCCAAGGCCAGCGTCAGCGGGCCGGTGGCCCGGGCCGGCACCGGCGGCGCCAATGCCGCCGGCGGCATCCGGAGCGACGCCAGCGGGGTCAAGGTGATCGACCCGTCCGCCCCGGTGGAGCAGACCGCGCCGGCGGTGGCAGCGCAGCCTGAGCAGGCGGCGCCGGCGGCCCCGGCCGCCAGCGCGCTGGACAAGAACTTCGCGGTCAACGGGGCGGTCGGCAGGCTGGGCAAGGTCACCTCGTCCCGGGTGCCGATCCACCGTCAGCGCGGCGCCGGCATCAAGCCGCTGTATCACTGCGACAAAGGCACCCGGCTGGCCATCACCCGGCAGGTCGGCGACTGGTACGCGGTGATGATGGTCGACGGCAGCACGGGCTGGGTCGAGGCGCAGTACGTCGAGCTGACCGGCACCGAGCTGGTGGCCGGCCAGCCCGCCGCCGGCTCGGGCACGGGGCAACAGGTGCTCCAGGAGGCGTACCGCTACCTGGGCGTCCCGTACCGCTGGGGCGGCGAGAGCTTCGGCGGGATCGACTGCTCCGGGCTGGTGCTGCAGTGCTACCGCAAGGTGGGGGTCCGCCTGCCGCGCACGGCGCGCGAACAGTTCCAGGTCGGCACGCCCATCGCCTGGGACCAGTTGCAGCCGGGCGACCGACTGTACTTCGCCAGCGAAGGCAGCCGCATCGATCACACCGGGCTGTACCTCGGTGGCGGGCAGTTCATCCACGCCTCGGGTCGCCGCCGGCAGGTCGGTATCGACAATCTGTTCGACCCCCGCTACTGGAGCATCTACGTCGGCGCCCGGCGCTAGCCGGCGGGTCGCCCTTCCGGGACCGGCGTGGTGACGGCCAGGGGCTGACGAATCGCCGCCGCGGATAGGAGCGCCGTATCATGCACTCGGTTCAGATCGCCATCACCGTCGCGGTGGTGCTGATCGTTCTGATGATCGCCAGCCTGCGCATCGTGCAGCAGTACGAGCGGGGGGTCGTGTTCCTCCTCGGCCGGGTCCACGGCCCGGCGCGCGAGCCCGGCCTGTGTGTGGTCGTCCCGCTCCTGCAACGTCTCGAGAAGGTGTCCATGCGGCTCGAAGCGATGGACGTCCCGAAGCAGGACATCATCACCTCCGACAACGTCCCGGTGCGGGTCAACGCGGTGGTCTTCTTCCGCGTGATCGACCCACAGCGGGCCGTGATCGACGTCAAGAACTTCGCCGTGGTGACCTCGCAGAAGGCGCAGACCACTTTGCGCAGCATTCTCGGCGGGGCCGAGCTGGACCACCTCCTGACCGAGCGCGAGGCGCTCAACAAGCGGCTCGAGGAGATCATGGCCGAGGAGGTCAACCCCATCGGGATCCTGGTCGACTCGGTCGAGATTAAGGATGTCGAGCTGCCCGAGGGAATGCAGCGCGCCATGGCGCGGCAAGCGGAAGCCGAGCGCGAGCGGCGGGCTAAGGTGATCGCCGCCGAGGGCGAACTCCAGGCCGCCGAGCAGTTGACCGCCGCGGCCGAGATCATGGACCGCACCAGCGGCGCGCTGTCGCTGCGCTACCTCCAGACCCTGGCCGAGATCGCCACCGAGAAGAACTCGACCACGCTGTTCCCCATCCCCATGGACCTGCTCAGACCGTTCCTGAAAGAGCGCTTCGAGGGCTGATGTGGGCCGGCGCCTCGGCCAGCACTTCCTCGCCGACGAGTCCGTCGCGCGCCGCATCGTCGCCGCGCTGGAGCCGGGCGACGAGCCGGTGCTCGAGATCGGCGGCGGCCGCGGCGCGCTGACCCGGCACCTGGCCGGCTGCGGCGACCTGACCGTGGTCGAGCTGGACGACCGCCTGGCCGCCGGGCTGCGCGCCCGATACCCCGCCGCCACCGTGCTGACCGACGATGTCCTGAACCTGGACCTCGGCGCGCTGCGGCCAGGCGCGCGCTGGGCGGTGGTGGGGAACCTGCCCTACTACCGGACCACCGCCATCCTGACCTGGCTGGTGTCTCAGCACCGGGCCGTGGCGCGAGCGGTGGTCATGGTCCAGCGCGAGGTGGCCGAGCGGATGGCGGCGCCACCCGGCGGGCGGGACTACGGCCGGCTGTCGGTGATGATTCAGTACCGCTGCGCCGCGGAGATGGTGTTGCGCGTGCCGCCGGGCAGCTTCCGGCCGCCGCCGCGGGTCGACTCGGCGGTGGTCCGGCTGGATGTCCGCGACCGGCCGCCGGTGGAAGTGGCCGACGAGCGGCGCTTCTTCGACCTGGTCGAGCACGGCTTCCGGTGGCGGCGCAAGTCGCTCGGGAACGTGCTGCGACGGTGGCGGGAGTGGACCGCGGAACAGGCCGAGCAGGCCTTGTCGGCGGCGGGGATCGAGCCCTCGCGCCGGGCTGAAACGCTCGGGCTGGAGGACTTCGCCCGGCTCGACCGCGCGGTCGCGGCGACGGAGCCGCAGTCATGATCATCGAGACCTGCGCCAAGGTGAACCTCTGCCTGGAGCTGCTCCGCCGCCGCGAAGACGGGTTCCACGAGCTGGCCACGGTGTTCTGCGCCATCGACCTGTGCGACCGGATCGAGCTGACTCCGGCGCCGTCGCTGAGCGTCGCCGTGACCGGGGCGGACATCCCCGCCGACGAGCACAACCTCTGCCACCGCGCCGCGGTGCTGCTGGCGGAGCGCTGCGGGCGCGTGCCGGCGGTCCGGCTAACCATCCACAAACACATCCCCGTCGGGGCAGGACTCGGCGGCGGGAGCGGGAACGCGGCCGGTGTGCTGGCCGCGCTGGCCGAGCTCTGGTCGGTGGCGATTTTGGATTCCGAGCTGGTCGAGTTGGCCGCCGCCTTGGGGTCGGACGTGCCGTTCTTCCTGCGCGGTGGCACCGCGCTGGCCGGTGGGCGCGGCGAGGAGCTGGCGCCGCTGCCGGTGCCGCGGGGGCTGGCGCTGGTGATTGTCTCGCCCGCCGAAGCGGTGCCGACAGGCGAGGTTTACGGCGCCGTCACCTCGTTCCGGCACGATGCGGGTAGGATCGCCGGCAACCTGGCGGCGGCGCTGCGGTCGGGCCGGGTGCCGCCGTCCGGGGAGTGGCTGGTCAACGATCTCGAGGCGCCGGCTTGCCGGGTCGGCCGGAAGCTGGCCGCCGATCGCGAGTTGCTGGACCGCCTGGCGCCCGGCGCGTACCGGCTCAGTGGGAGCGGTGGGGCGTGGTTCCTGCCGGTCGTGCCGGATGAGGGCCCGGCGCTGCGGCAGCGGCTGGCCAAGGCCTTCCAGGGGCGCGAGGTGTGGCTGACCCGGCCGGTCGGGTACGGTTGGCGCAAGCTGGCGGACTAGCGGAGAGCCGACGTGCAACAAGCAGCCATCGCCCTGCGGGGCGTGACCTTCTTCATCGCCATCTTCGCCGCGCTGGTGGCGATGCAGCTCTACAACTTGATCAAGGCCGGCGAACTGGCCCAGACCTGGCGGTCGTTCATCGTCGCGGCGCTGGTCTTCGCCGCCTGGGCGCTGGCCGACTTCGCCGATGCCTACGTCGGCGACCTTTTCGCGGACAACGGCCGCATGGACCTGGTTCTGGCCCTGCTCCGGGTGGTCTTCGTGCTTCTCTTCGCCGGCGGGCTGTGGGTCCAGCGGCAACTCTTCTACCACCCCGGCCGGGTGCGGCCGAAACAGGCTCCGGCCGACGGCGTCGAGATGGACCACGACGACGGCGACGATGACGACGAGGAACCCGCCACCAACGCCGTGACGGGCTGAGAGAAGGCCGCGATGATGCGTCTGGCCGCCTTCGGCGACGAGATCGGGCCGGACATCGGGCTGCAGATCGAGCACCTGCTCGCCGCCGGAGTGCGCGGGCTGGAGCTGCGCGCGGCGCAGGGCCAGGGCGTGCTGGACCTCGACGGCGGGGCGCGGCGGGAGGTCAAGCAACGCTGCGACGACGCCGGGATCGTGATCTTCTCCATCGGCTCGCCCATCGGCAAGGTGCCCATCGACAGCCCGTTCACCGACGAGCTGGCGCGGCTGCGCCGAGCGTTCGAGCAGGCCCACTACTTCGGCGCGCCGCGGGTGCGCGTGTTCTCCTTCTTCGTTCCGGCCGAGCGCCGCGCCGAGTGCCGGGCGGAGGTGCTGGAGCGGTTCCGGGCCATGGTTTCCGAGGCCGAGGCGGCGGGACTCACGCTGTGCCACGAGAACGAGTCGCGCATCTACGGCGAGACCATCGCCGGGTGCGTCGATCTGCTCTCGTCGGTCGACTCGCCCGCCCTGCGCGCCGTGCACGACACGGCGAACTTCGTCACCCACGACGAGGAGCCGTACCCGGCCGCCTACCAGGCGGTCCGGCCGTGGCTGGAGTACGTCCATATCAAGGACAAGCGGGCCGGCGGCGAGGTCCAGCCCGCCGGTCAGGGCGACGGCCGCATGCCCGAGCTCCTGGCCGCGCTCCACGCCGACGGGTACCAGGGCTACCTCAGCCTGGAGCCGCACCTCGGCGGCGGCCCCGACCACTTCCACCGCGCCGCCACGGCGCTCAGGCAGGTTCTGGATCAGGCCGGGATCCCCTACTGCTGACGCGCCCGCCCCTTCCGTCCCTTCCCCCAACAACGAGCCGGCCCGGCCTGAAGGCCGGGCCGGCACACTCGGGGAGAGAGCTACTCGCTGAACTGCGCGTCGAAGACGATGCGGCTGGGCTCGAAGTCGAGCTGCCGGACGAAGTCCGCCGCCTCGCGGGCGCCGTGCTCCCGGTCCATGCCGCTGTCTTCCCACTCGACGCTGAGCGGACCGGTGTAACCGATCCGGTTCAGCGCGCGGATGATCTCCTCGAAGTCCACGGCCCCACGCCCCGGCGAGCGGAAGTCCCAGCCGCGCCGATGATCCCCGAAGCTGAGGTGGCTGGCGAGTATGCCGCTCTCACCATCCAGCGTGACGATCGCGTCCTTGATGTGCACGTGATAGATCCGGTCGCCGAACCGGTCGATGAACTTGACCGGGTCGACCATTTGCCAGTGCAGGTGGGAGGGATCGAAGTTGAACCCGAACGCCTTGCGCCCGTCGACCGCCTCGATGGCCTGCTCGGTGGTCCAGATGTCGTAGGCGATCTCGGTGGGGTGAACCTCCAGGGCAAACCGCACCCCGACCTCGTCGAAGACATCGAGGATCGGGTTCCACCGCGCCGCGAAGTCCTGGAATCCGGCCTCGACGTCGGCCGGGCCGGTGGGCGGGAAGAAGTACAGCTTGTGCCAGATGCTGCTGCCGGTGAAGCCGTTGACCACCTTCACCCCGAACCTCGCCGCGGCGCGGGCGGTAAGCATCATCTCCTCGGCGGCCCGCTGCCGGACACCTTCCGGATCGCCGTCGCCCCAGACGTGGGGCGGCAGGATGGCCTTGTGCCGCTCATCGATCGGGTCGCACACCGCCTGGCCGGCCAGGTGGTTGGAGATGGCGTAGCAACTCAGCCCGTGCTTGCGGAGCTGCTCCCACTTCGCGTCGCAGTAGGCCTGGCTCTCGGCCGCCTGTCGGACGTCGAAGAAATCGCCCCAGCAGGCCAGCTCGACGCCGTCGTAGCCGAACTCGGCGGCCTTGGCGAACATGGTCTCGGAATCGAGATCGGCCCACTGCCCCACGAAAAGCGTTACCGGTCGCGCCATGGCTGTCTCACTCCCCACCGCCCCGGCCTCGCCGCGGGCCGCGTGATTGGTACCATGTCGCCCCCAGCGAGTCAAGCTGGTCCAGTACCGAGCCAGGGGTGAGTCGAAGTCGCGTCCATCGGGTCGTCTCCTGTCGTCTCGACAACTGAGGAGGGTAGACCCGATGGACGCGACTTCGACTCACCCCTGGCCTATGCCCATGACCACTTGACAGATCAGACCGTTGCTCGACAAGCCCAGGACTGCGCGGTTGGGTCGCTGGCCGGGAGGTCTCCGAACGCTGTCCGGAGCGGCTTCTCGGTGATCTAGACTTCGCCCTGAGTACTCAGGGGCACCGCGCGAATGGCGATTCCGTTCCGGGCCGGCGATGGATCAGAAAGGAGTGCGCGCTGTCATCTAGTTGGGAGAACAACGCCGGCAACACGCACCCGAAATGAGCTTCGCCAGGCCGCCCAGACGATCCTGCAAGGCGGTCTGTACGTGGCCCTGGCGCCCTCTTTGCCGACGGCCGCGATCCTCACGCTGCCGACCCGAGCCACCGTCTATCCACCCTTGGCGGTCGTCTGGGCGATGGTCGCGCAGGCTTTGTCGGGCCATGGCTCGGATCGCGCTGCCAGCGGCCGGGTGGGGCTCTGGGCGGGGGGCGAACGTCGGGAGCGGTGCGTTGGGCAGGGCGCGCTCGAAGCTGCCACTGGGAATGCTGGTCGAGGTGGTGCGGGTCCAGGAGCTGTGGGCGGCGTTGCTGGCGGCCAAGAGCCCGGCCCTGGCGAAGCGGGTAGTGACGGCGCAGTTGCTGGCCTTGAACCTGGTCTGCACCTTGCGTTGCCAGGTGGCTCAGGAGCGTGGGTTGGAGCCCTGGGGCCTGAATCTGAGCGGCCTCCGGGCGCGGGTTGCAGCGTGTCCGACGGTGGGCCTGCCGGCGGCCGACTACCCCGCCTGGCTGTCCGCAGTCACGGCTCGAGATCGCATTTCGCACCGGCCGGGCCGCGCCGAACCGCGGGCGATGAAGCGGCGGGCTACCTCTTGTCCGGCGCTGGCCAGGCCGCGCGCAGTGCTCCGCGCTGAACTCCAGGGCGGCCGATGAACGGTGACTGGAAGTGCCATCCGGGTGGCGTGCCTGGTCATTGGGGTGGCGTCCCAAGTCCCCTGGTTCTTGCCGGCCCGCGGCGGCAGGGATGACCGCGGAGGAGGGGAAGCCTGTCCCGTTGGGGGCCGGTGAGGCTGGGAGAGTGGTATGTACAGGACGGCGTTCCTCGGGTGCGGGCCGCGTGCGAAGGGCCACGCGCGGGCCTATGGGCTGATCCACCGCGGGCGGATCTGCGCGCTGTGTGATCTCGACCGGCAGCGCCTCGACGCCTTCGGCGACGAGTTCAAGGTCGCCGCGCGGTACGACGACTTCACCAAGATGGTCGAGACCGAGCGGCCCGACGTGCTGCATCTGGTCACGCTGCCCAGCCTCCGCGTGCCGCTGCTCACACAGGCGGTCGAGTTGGGCATCCCGGCGGTGATCGTCGAGAAGCCGTTGGCCTGCGATGTCGACGAACTGACCGCCATCGCCGCCCTGGAGGGCCGCGGGACGAAGATCGTGGTCAACCACCAGTTGCGCTTCCACGAGCGGTACCAGGAGCTGCGCCGCGACGTGATCGCCGGCCGGATCGGACCGGTCCGGGTGATCGACGGAAGCTGCGCCTCGAAGACTTCCGAGCAAGGCTCCCACGTGATGAACCTGATGTTCGCGCTGAACCAGGACAGCCCGGCGGTCCAGGTCCAGGGCGGCTGCGGCGGGGCGGACGTGATCGACGGCGGGCCGTCGAAGCATCCCGGCCCGCGCAACGGCTGGGCGGTGATCGACTTCGCCAACGGCGTGCGCGGGATGTACGTTTGCGGCGAGGGCGCGCCGCGCAGCGAGGCGCCCAGCATCTGGATGCACAAGCGAGTCGCCGCGTATGGCGACGCCGGGCAGGTCGAGTGGTCGATGACCCGGTGGCGCCGGCAGCTCTTCGGCCGGGGCCCCGAGGGTGGCGTGGTGGACTACGGCGCCGAGGACACGCCGGGCCAGGCCGGCCTGACCAACGCCGTGTTCGACTGGCTGGACGACGAGGTCAAGGTCCACCCGACCCGGCTTGAGATTTCGTTGCTCGAGGCGTACACCATCATGGCGGTCTACGCCAGCACCATCCGGCAGGCGCCGGTGACGCTGCCGCTGGACGGCGCCGAGCCGCTGCTGCCGGCGCTCAAGCAAGCGCTGGGCGGATAGCCCGAGCGGAGGCGCCATGCGCGCGCTGGTGATCCACCCGCTGGTGGCTGGCACCGGGAAGGACCAGGACCAGGTCGTCGCCCTCAGCCACTCCCTGGCGGCCGATCTGGAAATCGCCACCGCCCCCGGCATGGCCGAGGCCGACGCGCGCGAGGCCGTCGACCACGACGTGCTGGTCGCCGCCGGCGGTGACGGCACGGTGCACGAGGTGGTCAACGGCCTGCTGAACCAGCATGTCGAGCCGCGCCCGCGGCTGGCCATCCTGCCCTTCGGCACCGGCAACGACATCGCCCGGAACCTGGGCATCCTGTCTATCGAGGACACGCTCAAGGCGCTGCGCGACGGCACGGTGCGCCGGTTCGACGTGATCCGGGTCGCGCTTCAGGGAGCCGCCGGCCCCGAGACGGTCTACGGCGTGCTCAACTGCGGGATCGGTTTCGGGGCGGCGGTGATCCGGGCTACCACGCCGCTGGTCAAGCGTCTGTTCGGCCGGCAGTGGTGCTACACCGTGGGCACCTTCCGGGCGGTGGTGGGGTGGGGCAGCCCGGCCCTGCGGATCGTCCACGACGGCGGCGTCCACGAGGGTCGGGTGTTCCACCTGGCGGTGGGCAACGGCGAGTGGGAGTGCGCCGGCACGATGCGGCTTTCGCCGGGAGCGCGGATGGACGACGGCCTGCTCAACGTGTTGCTGATCCATCGCGGACCCAAGACGGAGGTCATCCGCAACTTCGCCAAGATCGGTACCGGCGAGCACATCCACCACCCGTTGGCCGAGTACTTCACCACCCGACGGCTGGAGGTCACCGCGGAGGTGCCGCTCGAGGTGCAGACCGACGGCGACGTGATCGGGCGCGCGCCGGTCACCTGCGAAGTAGTCCCCGGCGCGGTCGAGGTCTACGCCCCGCCGGTCGAGGGCCAGGGCTGATGGCGGTCTGTTACAACTGCGGGGGCGAGCTGCCCTTGGCCGTATTGGCGAGTTGCCCGGCCTGCGGCGCCCCTCTGGAGCGCGTCGTGCTGCCGCTTGACGGCGCGCGGACCGCGGCCGAAATCGCCGAGCGCTTCTTCCAGCCGGCGGTGACCTACCGGCCGTCCAGGGCGCGGTACCTGTTGACCATCGCGGTGCCGTGGCTGCTGCCGGCGGTCTCCGCCCGGTTCGCCGGCCCGCCCTGGCTGACCGGCGTCCTGGCCGTCCTGGCGCTGGTCTTGTCGGCCCAGACGGCCGTCTCCGGACGGCCCGCGCTCCACGCCCTGACCATCGACCCACGCGGGCTGCGGCACCGCGACCGGGCCATCCCCTGGGCGCGGGTCCGCGGCGCGCTGATGGGCGGGTTCCAGCGCCGGCGGGACGAGCCGGAGTGGTTGGAGATCGAGGTCGCCGACGGCCCGCCGGTCCGCCTCACCCGCGAGCTGGCCCGCACCGGGTCGATCCGTTCGCTGCGCAATCTGGCTGCCATCATTCACGCGGTGGCGGCCGAAGGAGACAGGCCATGACCATCACCGGGCTGACCACGGCCATCGTGCCGGTGGGCTTCCGCAACGCCATCCTGACCCGCATCGACACCGACGAGGGGGTCTCCGGCATCTCGGAAGTGGTCCTCAAGCGGCGCTCGAAAACGGTCGCGACGGCCATCGACGAGGCCGGCCGGTTCCTCGTCGGCCAGGACCCGCGGCGGATCGAGGACCTCATGGAGAAGCTGTACCGCGACAGCTTCTGGGTCGGCGGCCCGCTGCAGGTGACGCCCCTCTCGGCGGTCGACATGGCGCTCTGGGACTTGGCCGGCAAGCGGCTCGGCGTGCCCTGCTACGAGCTTTTCGGCGGTCCCACCCGCGACCGGGTGGCGGTCTACGGACACTGCTCCTGCGGGCCGTCGCCGGAGACCTTCGCCGACAACGTCGAGGCGGCCGTGAAGCGCGGGCTCCACACCGTCAAGACCGGCCTGCCGATGCTCTACGGCGCGCCGGATGCGGACTGGCTGAAGAGAGCCGAGCCCCATGGCTACTTCGGCGCGCCGGGGACCATGGACCGGTCGCTGAAGGAGACCGAGCGGATCCCCGGCTGGACCTTCGACCGCATCGCCGACTTTTTCGCCGCCGCCCGCGACCGGGTCGGCATGGCCATCGACATCGCCCTCGACTGCCACGGCCGGCTGAACGTCGGCAACGCCAAGCGCCTGTGCGCCGCGCTGGAGCCGTTCAAGCTCTTGTTCATCGAGGAGCCCGTCCCGCCCGAAAACCCGGAAGCCATTTTGGAGGTCAAGCGGGCCAGCACCACGCCCATCGCCGCCGGCGAACGGGTGTCGATGATCTATGGCGCCAAGCCGTTTCTGGAGCGGGAAGCCGTCTCGCTGTGGCAGCTCGACGTGTGCAACTGCGGCGGCTTCAGCCAGGCCCGGCGGATCGCCGCGCTGGCCGAGGCCCACTACATCGGCATCGCGCCGCACAATCCCAACGGCCCGGTGGCGACCGCCGAGAGCGTGCAGTTGGCGGCCAGCATCCCCAACTTCACGATCTTGGAGACGGTCGGCACCGAGGCCGATCTCGAGGCCTTCAAGGCCGTCACCCCGCAGCCACTGGTGCCGGAGAAAGGCTTCATCCCTCTGCCCACCGGCCCCGGGCTGGGCATCGAAGTCCACGAGGAGTGCTGGTCGATGGGCCACGACGCGCCGGCGTTCCAGGGCTGGCGGTAGCGAGGCGGATCAGGGCTGGTCGGTGCGGGTTACCGACAGGTCGTCGAACCAGACCGCGCCGTCGCGCATCGTCGAGCGGAGGATCACCCGCAGCCAACGGGCGCCTTCGGGCGCCGTCGCCTCGCACGTCAGCGTCGTCCAGCCGGTCGGCTTGTCGAGCGCCGGCGCGGACGCTTCGGCCAGTGGGTGGTAGGCGGTGTCGGCGAAGGCCAGCAGCGCCGTCGCCTGGCCCTCGCCGCCCTGCACTCGGGCCCAAGCTTCCAGTCGGTAGCGCTGTCCCGGCGCGACACGGATCGCCCGGCGCCAGCTCTGCCGCCACTCCAGGCCCTGCTCCGGCGCCCAGAGCAGGAGCAACGAGCCCATCCCGCTGTGGGTCAGCGGCTCCCAGTGAGTGCCGCGGCGGTACCACTCGGTGCGGCCCACCCGATCGTCCAGATCGATCCAACCCGGCGCCCAGCCGTCCGGCGCCGCCCGGTCCTGGCCGTCCTCGACCGATGGGTTGTAGATCAGGTTGGTCCCGGCCGGCGGCGACGCCTCTGGCAGTTGGCGGTCGGTCACCTCGTTCAGCAGCGTCCGCAGCACGTCGGCGCTGGCCCGCAGCGTGGCCTCCGCGCAGGTCCGCACCAGGGCCTGGAAGCCGTCCTTCTGCTCGGCTCGCAGGGTCTCCATCAGTCGTACCACTTCGGGTGGCATGGTGACCGCCGCGCACTGCTCGCGGAGCCGGGCTACCGTCGCCCGGTCGCCCAGCAGGTTGCCCAACGCCGTCTCGCACTCGGTCACCAGCCACTCGGCGCGCGCACGGCAGGCGGCCGGGGCGTCGTCGCCTGTGGCCTGCGGCACCGGCGTGTACGCCAGCTTGCCCACCGGCCGCCAGTCGTCGAGCTTCAAGTTCCGGTGAAACGGCTGCAGGTGCGGCAGCGAGCCGCAGTCCTCGACGTAGTGGAGCATCACCCCGGCGTAGCGCGTGCCGTCCTCATACCGGCCGGAGCGGTAGGCGGCCAGCGCCTTGAGGTAGAAGTGCGCGACGGCGTCGAGCGCGTCCGGCGGCGCGTGTGGGTACCGGCTGCCGGTGCGCAGGACCGGGTCCCAGTCGCAGTAGTAGGAGATGTCCCACTCGCGGCGCCGGTCGGGGAACCGGGGCGCCGTGGGATCGCCGTTCCCGCCGCCCCATTCGCCCTGGTTGGCCCAGTCGAGGTCGGGGAAGCAGCAGTACTGCTCGGACAGCGCGACCTGTTCGGGCGCCAGCCAGGCCTGGTCGGCCGGAGGTAGCAGGCCGACCACCCAGTCGGTCAGTCCCTCGTGGTTGCCCCAACAGACCAGCGACACCGCCAGCGACAACATCCCCGCGGGCATGGCAGGCTCCGCGGTGTCACGGTACGCTGCGCCGGGCCGGGGTCCTTCTCAGCCGCACAGCCGGTGCAACGCGGCCGCGGTGACCAGCATCCGGCAGCGCAGCCGGTTCAGCGGTGTGGCCGGTTCGTCGCGGACCAGGAGCAGCCAGTGATGGAGCACCACCGGGTCGAACCACCCGGTGCGGCCCAGTTCGCGCGGGCCGAACGCCGCCTGCACCGCCTCGGGGAGCGGATCGCCCAGGAGCCACAGGGCGTCGGGCCGCAGCCGGTTGAGCTTCCGCTGCTGCACCAGCGCCTCCGGCAGGTCACGGGCCGCGGCGCGGCGGAGCAGCGGCTTGGTTCCCTGGCCGCGCAAGGCCACCGGCGGCAGCGACCGGACCAGCCGCCAGAGCCGCGGGTCCAGGAACGGGCAGCGACCCGTGACCCCTCGCCAGGCGGCGGCCACGGCCAGCGTCGGCGCCATCCGCGCGGCGATCGGGCCGCCCAGTTCGAACCGCGCGGCGGCGTGCTCCTGGGCCTCTTCGTCCAGCGCCTCGGGCGGCACGGGAGACGCCGGCAGGGCGCCGGTGGCCACGCGCTCGGCGGCCCGCAGCTCCGGCGATAGCAGCTCCTCACGTAGGCGGAGGCGCCACCACCACTCGTTCCAGCGAGGCGGCCGCAGGCCGTAGTGTTGGAGCGCGTCGTGCTGGTCGTACCGCGCCGGCGGCAGCAGGCGGGCGGCCCGTCCCGTCGGCGCGCGCAGCACCGGCAGACCGAACAGCTCATCGGCGCCGAGGCCGGACAGGACCACCCGCCCGCCGGCCTCGGCGGCCTGAGCCACGGCCTCGGCCACGGCGGCGCTGCCCAGGTCCGGCTGCGGCACCCCGGTCCCGTCCACCAGCCGCAGCCAGGTCTCGACCAGCCGCGGCCCGAGCGGGACGTTGACCTGCCGAACGCCCAGCGCCGCGGCCACACCGGCGGCCAGATCGACCTGCGGCAGCGCCTCGCCAAAGCTGGTGGTGACCGCCGTGACCGGCCCATGCTGCCGGGCCAGGGCCAACAGCCAGGCGCTGTCCACACCGCCCGAGACGAGGCAGGTGACCGGTTCGCCCTCGCCGACGGCTGCCGCCACCGCCTCCCGCACCCGCTCGGCCGCGCCGGCGCGGGCGGCCGAATCCGATTCGGGACGAACGTGCTCCAGGCCGGTGGCGACACCGTGGTCGACCCGCAGGAGATGGCCGGCGGGGACCTGCTGGAGGCCCTCGAACAGCGTGTCGGGCGGGTTGGGGTGATCGGTCACCAGACAGTCGAGCAACGCCCGCAGGCAGGGCGATGGGGTGGGCTGCAGCCGGCGCAGCGGGTCGAGGCGGGTGCCGAAGACCAGACTGTCGCCGATCCGCCGCCAGTACCAGGTGGCCAGTCCCGTCTCGACCGCGGCCAGTCCGGCGAGCCCGGTCGAGGCGCTCCAGTGCAGCGCGGCCGTGGGCTGGTCAGGCGGCCCAGGCACACCGAGCGGGCCAGTGCCGGCCGTCAGGGCGATCACCTCCCTGCCTCCGGCGTCGCGCTCCCGCGCCGCCCCGGAGTGCAGGATCGCCACCCCAGGCTCCATCAGGCACTCGCTCGCCCTCGGGACCAGCGGCTTGAGGCGCTCGACCAGCGTGCTGGCGGACGGGCCGAGGGCGCCGCAGACAAAGGGCGAGATCACTCGAGGAGCGTGACGCTCCCCGGTCATGTCGACGGCTTGGCGGCGACCTTCTCGGGTTTGGCCGCCGCCGGCTTGGCGGCCACGTTGCCGGCTTCCGCCTCGTCCTCCTCGTCCTCCTCGTCTTCCTCCTGGCTGCGGAACTGCATGTTGTAGAGCTTGGCGTACAGCCCGCCACGCTCCAGCAGCTCGTCGTGCGAGCCGACGTCGACGATGATCCCGTTCTCCAGGACGACGATCTTGTGCGCCTTCATGATGGTGCTGAGGCGGTGGGCGATGACGAAGCTGGTGCGACCCTCCATGAGTCGGTCCAGAGCGGCCTGGATGAGCGCCTCGGAGGAGCTGTCCAGGGCCGAGGTGGCTTCGTCCAAGATGAGGATCCGCGGGTCCCGGAGGATGGCCCGAGCGATGGCCACGCGCTGGCGTTGGCCGCCCGACAGCTTCAGCCCGCGCTCGCCCAGCTCGGTATCGTAATCGTCCGGCAGCTCCATGATGAAGTCGTGCGCGTTGGCGGCCATCGCCGCGCGGACGGTTTCCTCGCTGGTGGCGTACCGGTTGCCGTAGCGGATGTTGTCGCGGATCGTGCCGGTGAACAGGTGCGTCTCCTGGAGCACGATCCCGATCCGCTGCCGCAGCGTGCGCAGCTTGATGTCCTTGAGGTTGTGCCCGTCCAGGAACAGGTCCCCGGTGGTCGGGTCGTAGAACCGGGCGATCAGGTTGGCCAGGGTGGTCTTCCCCGAGCCGGACGGGCCGACGAAGGCGACCATCTCACCGGGCGAGACTTCCAGGTTGATGTTCTGCAGCACCAACTCGTCGGGGTTGTAGCCGAAGTTGACGTTGTGGAACTCGACCTTCCCCTCAATCGTCTCGAGCTCGATGGCGTCCGGCTTCTCCTCCACCTCCGGCCGGGTATCGAACACCTCGAAGATGCGCTCCAGGGCCACCAGCGCCCGGGTGATCACATCGTTGCTCTGGATCAGGCGCTCGACCGGCCCGTAGATCATGCCCAGGTACGAGTTGAACTGGATCAGCTTGCCGACGGTGAAGCCGTGGGCGCCGGTGACCACGAAGTAGCCGCCGATCAGGTAGATGGCCGCGGTGCCCACCCCGGTGAGGATGGCCCCGCTCCGTCCAAGCCACATCGACAGCCGCGAGGACTCCAGGTTGAGCACCAGGTTCTCGCGGAGCTGGTGAACGAAGTGGAGCGTCTCGCTCCGTTCGCGCGTGAACGACTTGACCACCTTGGCCGCGGCGATCTTCTCGTGCAAGTTGCCCGAGATGATGGAGACCTTCTCGCGCACCTTGCGGTAGGCTCGCTGGATGCGCTTGCGGAGCATCAGGAAGTTGACCACGTAGAGCGGGATGATCAGCACCGCCACCAGGGTCATCTGCCAGTTCATGTAGAACATGTAGACGATCAGGAAGACGATGGTGACGATGTCGCTGAGGAGCTGGATGAGCGTGCCGCTGGCCAGGCTGCCGAGGGCGTCGACGTCGTACATGACCCGGGCCAGGATCCGGCCGGTCTGGTGCGACTCGAAATAGGACATCGACAGCTTCTGCAGGTGACGGTGCAGGTTGCGCCGGATGTCGAAAATGATCCGCTGGCCGACGATCAGGATGATCCAGCTCCGCCAGTAGCCGATGCTGGCCATCAGGGCGGTGTTGAGGAGCATCAGCGCGACGCCGATCATCAGCGGTCGCATGGTCGACCCGCCGGTGGCCTTCTCGCCGGGGATCAGCGCCTCGTCGATGATGTAGCGGAAGATGGCCGGCCGCCAAAGGCCGATGGCGGAGACCACCAGCAGCAGCGTCAGCACCTGAACGAGCTGCCACTTGTAGGGTCTGACGTAGCGTAGGAAGCGTTTGAAGAGTTCCATCAGGTCGCCCCGGCGCCATGGCCGAGGCCCTCCGTGCGAGCGTCAGCCGGTCGCGCCGCGCTCAGTCCACCGGATCCGCCTGCTTCTGTTTCTCGTACGGGTAGTAGCTGTCGCAGATGTGCTCCCTCTCCTTGAGAGCCTGACCGTCGAGAGTCCGAACCGTGCGCCAGAGGGAGCCCCCTCTGCCGGTCTTGCCATACCACGCCGCCGACTCCAAGTCCACCTCGAAGTCGTCCGCGCGGTCGCCGATGATGCTGATCACCAGGTCCAGATTGGACCGCAACTCGCCCCACAGCAGAATCGGGTGCGACAGATCATTGCGGAAACGGAGATCGACCACGCCGTAGTAGACGGTCGCGTCGCGACCGACCTGCGCGTAGTGCACCGGCTTGCTGTGGTTGCTCCGCTGGGTGATGCTCAGATTGGCCTTCAGCACCGAGTTGAAGATGGTCGTGGCCAACTGGCAGATGCCGCCGCCGGTGCTCCACCGTTCCTCGATGCTGCCGTCCGGGCGGCGCATGAAGATGATGCTCGACTTGAACCCGTCCTCGGCGCGGCGCTCGCCCAGCCGGTCGTTGAAGCTCCACTCCTCGCCGGGCAGCAGCACCCGGCCGTTGAGGCGAGCCAGCAGCAGCCGCACGTTGTGCGCCCGGTTCGAGCGCATCGGCTCGCCGTAGCCGTGCGCCATGTTGGTCACGTGCACCGCCAGGACCGTGTTCAGGCTCCGCCGCAGCTCGTCGATGTGGACCTTGGGCGGCAGCTTGTCGATCACCAGGTCGACCCGCGCTGGCGGCGGGAAGGTGCCGTCGGCCACCACCAGCTCGGCGGTCTTGAGGATGTTCAGACGGTAGCCGTCGGCCTCGGGCAGGAAGAACAACTGCCGCCCGATGACGTTGCTGACCTGCGCGTCGCGCGGCTCGCGGTCGATCTCCGCGGCGAGCTGCCCGAGCAGGTCCTCCAGCCGCGGGCGATCGACCATCACTTTGACCGGCACGACTTCGGGGTGCCGCAGCAGCCGGAGCCGGGTCCGAGCGCGGTCGAGGAACCCGTCGCCGCGGGTGCGCTGATACGCCTCGCGAACGGCTTGGTCAATCAGCACGCGGCGCCCGAACTTGGTGTCCTGAAGGCTCCACCGGCGGTGCTCGAAGCGGAGCTCCAAGCGGTCCGAGGAGCGCCCGCGCAGGTCCGCGAAGACCCGTTGCACGGCCTCCGCGGGGGTCAGACCGCCGACGTCGATCTGGTCGACATACAAGCCTTCGGCGATGCGTCCATCGTCGTGCGCGAGACCGCCGGCCGCCCCGGCACCAAGCGCGCCGGCGCAGACGACCGAGAAGAACACGTACTTAAGCGGTCCGGCGGTCCAAGCCATAACCCTTCCGACGCGCGGCAGGGGCCGCGGTTTCCATCAACCCGGCAAGATAGCACCCGCCGCTTGGTTGTCAACGACGGATTGCCGACAAATCGGCCAAGAATCGCGTTTGCATAGGGGGCGGATCGCCTGATCACGACTCGAAGATGACCTTGCCGCCCTCGGCCCGGTCCGCGACTCGCAGCGCGTCGACCGCTTCGTCGAGGCCGAAGCGATGGGTCACTGCCGGCTCGAAGTGCAGTCCGGTCAGGGCCAGGAAGCGCGCCAGGTCCCAACTCCATTCCAGCGGAAAGACCACCGAGCCGATGATGGTGGCCGCCTTGCCGTGGATGTGGGTGGGATTGATCACGTCCTCGTCGCTGCCCACGCCGACGATGGCGATCCGGCCGCCGCGGCGGATGGCGGGGAGCATCGCCCGACGCGCCGGGGCGCTGCCGGAGGTCTCCACCACGTGATCGACGCCGGGCTGCTTCCGCCGCTCGTCGCCCGGAACGCGACCGAAAGCCTGCAACGCCGCCGCGGCGTCGGTCTCGGCCGAGTTCACCGCCTCGTCCGCCCCGCAGGCACGGGCAAGCTCCAACCGGTGCGGCTGAATGTCCACCCCGGCCACGCGCAGGCCCATGGCCTTGGCCACCAGCACCGTGGCCAGGCCCACCGGCCCGAGCCCGAACACAGCTAGGCTCTCGTGCGGCCGGACCTCGAGCCGGCGCAGCGCGGCGTAGCCGGTGGCGCCGACGCAGGCCATGAACGCCCCGTCGATGGCACTCACACCGTCCGGCAGCGGGATGCAGTTCCGCTCCGGCGCCACCACGTACTCGCCGAAGCTGCCCGTCACGGCCACGCCGATGACCTTGTCCTCGGGGCAGGCCACCGTCTCGCCGCGGGCGCAGGCAGGACAGTGGCCGCAGCCGATGTGATGGTGCATGCTGACCCGGTCACCCGCCCTCAAGTGCGCCACGCCCGGCCCGACCGCGTCCACCTCGCCACTGGGCTCGTGGCCGCGGATCTGGTCGGACAGGTACGGCGCGCGGTAGACCGACAGGTCCGAGCCGCAGATGCCCGAGGCCCGGATGCGCACGCGGACCTCGCCCCAGCCCGGCTCGGGACGTTCCCGCTCGACCACCGCGCAGCCCCGGTCGCCGGTGAAGATGATCCCTTTCATGCTTCAGCTCCCGCCAGGTTGGCCGCGATTTCGGACAGGAAGACGATGAACTCGGCGGTGTGATCGAGCCGGACGATGATCCCGTCGTTGTACGGATTGCACCACCAGCCTTCGCCGGTCTGCTCGGCCGCCAGGTAGTCGCCCACGCTCAGCGCCGCCTCCAGGCAGCGCCGCTCGCCGGTCAGGCGATACAGGATGGCCGTGGCCACCCCGCCCTTGGCGGCGGTCACGTACCGGAACGCGTCGCCGGCCAACCGGCCCGTGGCCTCGAACAACCCCATCGCCGTGTCCAGCGCCTCCTGGCTGCCGGTGGCCAGGTGGTACCGGGCCAGGAAGAGCATCGCGATGCCGGGGCAATAATAGGCCTGCCGCTCCTGGTCACCGTCCAGGAAGGCGACCAGCTCGCCCTCGCGGATCAGTTCCCCGGCCGGGGTCAGTCGGGTGTAGAACCGGCGCGGCTCGGGTTGTTGGTCGAGCAGTGTTCGGAAACAGGACACCGTGCGGGCGGCGGCCTCGATCCGGCCGTGGTACAAGGCGGTCATCGCCCCCCAGGCGCTGCACACCGGCTCGACGTACCGCTCCTCGTCCCGGTTGTGGTAGAACCCGCCGCAGGGCGCCTGGCGGGTGGCGATGAACTCCATGACCGGGTAGGACAGGTCGAACCGCGCCAGCCGGTGAGCCGCCTGACAGGCCCAGCTCGTCTTGTACAGCGACAGCCCCTGGTCGAAGTGCCGCAGGTCGCCGTCGGGCTGGAGGTCGTGGGCGACGATCCAGTCGATCAGGCGATGCGCCAGGTCGCCGTGGCCGATGATGCCCAAGGCATAGCCGGCCTTGTGGTAGACGTCGGCCATCACCTCCGGTGGGCCGATGGAGCCGTCGTCGTGCTGATGTCCCGTCAGCCAGGCGACTCCCCGCGCCGCCGCGGCCCGGTACCGTTCCACCGCCTCCGCTACCCGCGCTCCCATGCTGGCCTCCGTCCTATCGGCTCACCGCCACCGGCGCGCCGCTCCGCGCCGAGGCGAAGGCAGCCTCGATCACCGACAGCACCCGCAGCCCGTCCTCGCCGGTGACCGGCGGGTCATTGCCGGCCTCGACCGCCGCCACGAAGTCCGCCAGCTCCGCCGCCCACATCCGAATGTAGAAGTGCGTCACCAGCGTCGCCGGGGCGGTCACGTCCAGTTTCGGCAGGGTGGCGTCCACCGGCACGTCGAGATGGGTCAGGTGCCGGTACTCGGGGATCACCTGACTTTCGACCGTCAGCCGGTGGCTCTCCCACTCCGAACGGATCCGACCGCGCGTGCCGAGCACGTCGAGCCAGCCATACCTGCCGCCGAAACGCTGGGCGCAGGTCACTTGGGCGACCTGTCCGCCGGCGAACTTGATGGTGAGCAGCGCGTCGCGCTCGACCTCGCCGGCGGGCTGATCGATTTCCGCGTAGACCCGCTCGACCGGGTCGTCGATCAGCCAGAGCACCTGGTCGATGACGTGGCTGCCGATGTAGTAGAGCGGCCCGCCGCCGCGCCGGGGGTCGGCCAGCCAGCCGCCCACGCCGCCGATGAGCTGGCCGACGGTGATGTGCCGCACCTCGCCCACCGCGCCGTCGATGACCAGTTGCTTCAGCTTCCGCCGGTCCGATTTGTAGCGCAGCGCATAACCGACCATCAGCCGCACGCCGGTGGCGCGAGCGGCGTCGACCACCTCACGGCCGTCAGCCACGGTCAGGGCCATCGGCTTTTCGACGAACACGTGCCGCCCGGCCCGCACCGCGGCCAGGGCGGCCGGCTGGAGGTGGTCGTGGGTGGTGGCCACGATCACCGCGTCCAGCTCGGTCTGCGCCAGCATCTCCAGGTAGTCGGTGCAGGTCTCCCGGAACCCGAACTGCTCGGCCGCCCGGGCGGCGGCTTCCTCGCGCACGTCGGCGCAGGCGACGAACTCCCCGCCGCCGGCCACCCGCAACGCCTCGCACAGGTAGCCGCCCTGCGAGCCGCAGCCGATCAGACCGAAACGCAGCGCCATGTCGTGTCCTTTCCGACTATCGTCACCGCGGGGCTACGGCTCCAGGCGCAGGATGGTCACCTCGCCCGGCGCCATGGTCAGCGGGAACGAGGTCACCTGTCCGGCGACCTTGGCCGGGACCGGGTAGCCGCCGTCGCAATCGAGGTCGGTCACCGAGCGCCACGCGCCACGGAGGCGGACGGTGGTCGTCACCCGGTCGTCGAGGTTGGGGTTCAGCACGCACAGATAACGCCGGTCGCCCGCCTCGCGGAAGACCATCTCCAGGCCGTTGGCGTCGTCGGCCACCGGCCGCGGCGCCGCGGCCTCGATGGCCGCCACGATCCGCTCGACGCGTTTGGCGTCGGCCTTGGCCTGGCGCCACATGGTGGTCACCAGGAGCGCCCGCGAGCCGCCCCGGCTGACCTCCAGCAGCGGCTCGTCCGACCCTTCGAGCCGGTACCCCCAGGTGGTCGGCGTCGGCTCGTCGGCGGTCAGCGTCGGTCCTCCGAAGACCTGCTTCAGAAGCGTGCCGGAATCCAGGCCCAACTCGTCGTACAGCCCGGGCGGGCCGAGGGCCAGGAGCATCCGGCCGGGCTTCTCCAGCCACCCGGCCAGCTCGGTCTGCTGGCGTTCCGAGAGGTACTGAGCGTAGGGCAGGACGACCACCCCGAAGTCGTCCAGCCGGGCGCGGCCGTCGAGCAGATACTCCTCCGGCAGGTACTCGAACAGGTGGTTGCGCGGGAAGATGGTCCAAAAAAGGTCCCGCGCCTCCTGCTGGCTGGCCGTGTGAGGGAAGCCGTTGCGCATCGACGCGGTCGGGGCGATCACCGCCACGCGCGAGGCGACGATCCGGCTGTCCAGCAGCGCGGGCTCCAGGCGGCGGAACTTCTCGAACATCACCGGCAGCGCGGCGGTGCGGTAGCGCAGCGTGGTCAACGCGTAGCTGGGATCGAAGTAGTTGCCGTCGTAGTGGGTCAGATACGTGGCCGAGGTGTACGAGTACCACCAGACCTGGACGAAGCGGTCCCAGGCGGTCAGGCGGAAGGCATACCGCGCGGCGCCGGCGCGCTTCGGCCGCTCCTCGAACATCCGGTCGTGATCCTCCTGGATCCCCCAGAAGTTCTCGTACTGCGCCAGTGGCTTGTGCCCGTTGTAGCGGCTCAGGCTGTGGGCGAAGAGCGTGGTGGGCATGAAGCTGGCGCCGGCGTTGTGCCAGCTCAGGATGTCGCAGGTGTCGTAGATGTTGGGCATGGAGAAGAGGTTGAGCAACTGGCTATGTCCGGCCATCACGGGCTTGGTCGGATCGCTCTCCTTCCAGGCCGAGTAGATCAGCCGGCACCAGTCCTCGAAGCTGTCCTGCCGCCACAGCTCCCACTCGGCCGCCAGTGGCGTGGCCCGGCGCCGCTCCTCGACGAACTTGTCGGCCGGCGGCCCGATGCCCTCGAACGACGCGTAGGCCGTTCCCCACCGGGCGTTGAGCTTGGCGATGGTGCCGTACCGGTCGGCCAGCCAGCGGTGGAAGGCCGCCTCGGCGTCGCGGCCGTAACCCACCTCGCGCAGACCGTCCTTGACCGTCGTCACGAAGGGGCCGTGGGTCTCCCACTGGTCCAGGTAGAAAAGGAACTCCTGCCGGTTGCGGAAGGTGCGGCCCATGTCGCGGACCACCCCGCGCAGGTAGTCCCGCACCTCCGGGTTCCACCAGTTGAGTTGCCAGCGGTCGCCGTGATCGCGGAGCTCGACCGGCGGCTGGACGAGGTGCCGCCAGTGGGGATCCTGCTTGATCTTCTCGCGCACCCAGGCCGGCGCGAAGCTGGCGTCGTGCAGCGCCGCCCAGAACAGCAGACAACTCGTCTTCGGGATGCCCGAGGCGCGGATGTCGCTCCACTCCTTGTCATAGTTCGACCAGTCGTACTGCCCCGGACCGCTGCTGGCCGGCGCGCCGGTGGTGGTGCTGTGGAACGCGTCGAACCGCAACGGGCGCTCCAGGTCCTGGAAGTGGTAGGTGCTGCGATTGCCGAACAGCAAGTGCTCGACCGTGCCGTCGGCGGCGATGGCCGGGACCCCGCGCGGCTTCGGCGCGGCCGGCGGCGACCACTGCCGGCCGGCGGCACGCTGGGCGCGGACCGCTTCGGCCAGCCGCGCTTCCGTTTCCGACCGCAGCGCCGCCAGCTCCTTGGCCAGTTCGTCGGCCAGTAGGCCGAAGGTGGCGCGCCGCGCCGGCTCGCCGCGGTGGACGAAGGCTTCACCGTAGGCCCGGTAGAGCGCAGCGAGGCGGTCCTCAGCCCTGGTCAGCGCCGCCGCCTGCGTCTCGGCGCGGCCGGCCTGACTATCGTAGCCGTGGATTCGTTGCAGCCGGCGGACCGCGTCCTCGACGAACGCTTCCTCGACCATCAGCTCGTTGTACCGTTTGGCCAGGTCGAGCAACGGGTCATTGGCCGCCTGCAGCGCGCGGAAGGCGTTGAGCGGGGCCATGCCCAGCTCGACCCGCTCGGGGTCATAGGTCCACAGGTCGGCGATCTGGTTCTCCTCGCGAACCACCTTGCGGATGGTGATGTCGTCGATCCAGATGGTCCCGATGGCCTCGTTGAGGTACAGGCCGAACTGGACCTCGGGCTTGCCGTCGGCCGGCAGGCGGATGAACCCGCCGCGATACTCCCACTCACCCTCTTTGCGCCGGACCGTGACCGTGGGGATGGTGGTCTTCATCGCCCACCCGGCCTGCTTGGCGTCGGGCGGCCGGGAGAGGAAGCGGACGCTGAACTTGCTCTCGTCCAGCTCGGCCGACTTGCGCACCCACCAGCCGACCTCGTACCGCTGGCCCGGCTCGGTGTCCTTGAGCGGAATCGAGACGAAGGCCCGGCCGTACTCCTTAGTGGCGGCGATCCGCAGCGACTGCCGGCCGCCATGCGCCACCGCCGGGTCGGCGGCCCAGGCGTACTTCTCCAGCCGCGGGTCGGGTTTGTCGCTGTACCAGGCCGACCATCCGGCCAAGTCCTGCTCGAAGTCGAACCGCGTCGCTTCGCCCTGGGCCAGCGCGATGCCGACCAACCCGACCAGCGCCGCGCCAAGCCACCACTGACCACCCATGGCCATCTCCCGTCCTGCCCGGAGCAGCGGAGTCGTTGACCGCCGGACGGCGGCAACCTTCCGGGGAGGCAGGCTCGGCGCACGGACTGGCCGTCGCGTCGGGCGGCTACTTGACCCAGTGCAGGCAGTCGGACAAGAGGAACTGCAGCCGGTCGATCAACAGCGAGAACCGCGCCATGACCGTGCTGCCGAAGATCGCGCCGAAGGCGATCATCAACAGCCAGCGGCCCAGCCGCGCGGTGCCGGTGACCACCTTGCTCTCGTGCCGGAACGAGAAGAAGAAGTAGACCATGACCGACAGCAGGGTGATCAAGAAGACCAGGTTGTTCAGCGCCGCCGGCCAGGTCAGCCCGTCGCGGCCGGGGATCAACGGCAGGAACGAGGCGGTCACCTGCGGGAAGACCTGGTTGACGAACCCGCGGAACGCCGCCCCTGCGCCCAGCCCGAACATGATGCTGATCAGGAACCGGCTCATCCAGGCGTACTTGGGGAAGTAGATGGTGTAGAACAGCAGCGCCACCAGCGGCGCGAGGATCCAGTACCAGCGGCCTGCGTGGAGCGGCTCCCACCAGGTCGAGCTGAGCGCGTCGCGCCACACGACGAACACGCCGAAACCGGTCGCCACGCCGATGAACAGGTGTTCAAAGAACCGGTAGAAGGGGTTCTCTCGGTAGACCACCGAGAGGATGGCCAGGGTGGCGATGGCGCCGGCCCAGGTCACCAGATGATCCACCAAGACCACCGGAACGATCATGACTCCGCGTCCTCCGGGTCATCGACCGGCTGCTCGTGGCGCGGTCGTCCGAGCCGCCGCTCCGCCCACACGCCCAGGTTGCCCAGCACGATCAGGACCATCACCAGCAGGTGCCCCAACGACTGGGAACCCATCCGCCGCAGGCCCTCGCCGCCCGGCTCGCCGCGCTCGTCCTTGAAGTCGGTGATGGTCTCGAACTGCGCCGCGCCGCCCAGGCCGACCAACAGCCCGACGAGCTGGCCCGACTGCAGGTAGGGATACAGCTCCGGCCCGATCACCGCCGTGCCGCCCTCGGCCAGCGGCACGCCACCGCAGAACTGGATGTAGATTGACAGGATGCCGGTCCCGGTGACGTTGTAGATCAGCCCCACGTCCTTCAGGCTGCGGATGCCCTTCATCATCGGGTAACTGGTCACGTCCACGTCCCGCACGTCGGTCTTGAGCGTGGCGGGCAGGTCGCTCATCATGGCGATCAACGTGGTGGTGAAGTTCGGCCGGTAGCCCCAGTTGAGGTAGTCCGCCCCGTACTGCTTGCCGTGCTTCTTGGCCAGGTCCCGGGCGATCACCTCGGCCAGCTCCGGTCCCTGGGGGATCAGCCCGAAGATGGCGAACGGCCGGTTCTCGCGCATCAGGTAGTCCATCATCGCCGTGGTCAACGGATCGCACTCGCCCTTGACCGAGGCGTCCCAGTCGCAGGCGATCAGCACCAGCTTGTCGCGCGGCATCTGGTCGATGAACGCCTTGAGGTCCTTGGTCGCCGGGAACGCCTCGATGGGCAGCGGCACCCGGACCAGCAGCGGGACGGCCAGCACGAGCAGCGTCAGCAGGCTGACGATGCGCCGGTCGATGTCGCGGAGCCGGACCAGCAGCGGCAGCATCTCAGAACTCCTTCCCGAAATAGCTGCCCCGCTCGAGGCTCAGCCAGACTCGCAGCGAGAGGGCGAACCCGCCGGTGGCGGCGCCGAACAGGATCCCCCGCGTGGCCGCCGCGTTGGGCGACGTCAGCAGCCAGTTGGTGATGTTCTCCAGCCTCAGCCCGGCGAGGAAACTGGTCGGCTCGATCCCGTTAGTCAGCATCTGGCCCAGCGGCACCTGGCCCAGCATGACCAGGAACGCGACCACGGTCATCAGCCCCGCCTCGACGGTGCGGATGCGGAACGCGCGGTAGGCGGCGGAGACGATGAAGAAGCCCAGCAGTGCGAAGGTGGTGGCTTGGAGCGGCGTCAGCAGCCCCTCGAACAGGAACCGGTAGGCCGCCTGGGCCAACGGCAGCGAGGTCGCGCCGTCCTCCTGCGGCAGGTACATGCTCCAGATGCCGAACACCGCCATGCCCAGGAACCCGGCGAAGAAGGCCAGGCTGTTGTGCCACCCCGCCTGGGCGCGCAGCAGGACCTTGCCGTGGACCGTGACCAGGTTGATCACCCCCAGCCCGATGGTGAACCCGCCCACGGCCAGGAGGAACGACCCCAGCGGCTGCTCGTAGCCCTTGACCAGGTTGATCGGTTCCGGGATGAAGAAAGCGAACAAGTAGAACAGCCCGGCGATGAACGTGCAGACCACGGTCAGCCGCCGCCGGGCGGCCGAGCCGAGCTGCTGCAGGCCGGCCAACAGCCCGAAGTAGACGACCACCGTGAGGAGCAGCGCCAGCCAGAAGAACGGCCGCCGCTCGATGGGCGCGAAGACGTGCGCCGCGAACCACTCCTGCCACAGTCCGGGAGGCGGTCCCTGCGATTCCATCAGGCACCTCCCCGCCCGAACAGGTGTAGGAGCACCGCGTTCAGTTTCTCGACGAAGTTGTCGGGGCTGGTCATGAACGTGCTCAGCGGGTTCTCCGGACCCCAGGCGGCCATCTGCGCCACGCCGAGGACGATCAGGATCAGCAGCAGCAGCTTGCCGAAGTCCTGCCCGACCAGGCTGCCGCGCAGCACGGGGTCCTCGCTGAGCAGCGCGGTGGTGGCGTAGTACTCCTCGCCGATGATGGTGTAGTCGCAGGTGGCCAGGAAGAAGGGGATCTGGTTGGAGTCGGGTGTCGCGGCGATCTGCGCGGCGCCGACCACCTGCCCGTTCTCGGCCATCACCAACGACTCGGCGGCGAAGTTGCCGAAGAAGAAATTGGCGCCCACCCGCTCGCGGTGCATGATGCCGACCACGCCGGCGGCGTAGGCGAACTGTTCCCCGGACAGGAACCGGATGTCGTCGGGATCGAACGCCTCGCCGGCGTTCTGCGAGGCATACGCCTCGCGCTCGACCTCCTCGATCACCGGGATGGCCATGGCATCGACCACCGGGACGATCACCCGGGTCCGGAACTGCGCCGCCAGTTTGGCCACGTGGCCGATCACGGTGATGGCCTGGAGGGTGGTGATGTCGATCCCGCCCAGGCCGACGGAAAACAGGATCGGCCGGCCGAGCTCCACCGCCCGGCCGACGATCTCGCCGATGGCGTCGACGCCGGGGACGCGGCGGATGAACAACGTGTGCCCGCGCTCGGCGCGCCAGATGCTGATCAAGATGGCGATCGCCATCAAGGGCATGATCAGCCAGGCCGCGTTGTTGGCGTAATCCATCAGGCCTCCCGCCCGCCGCCCGCCTTGTTCTCCAAGAGCTCCAGAAAAGCCTTGTACCGAATCGGATCGGCCAGCACCTCGCGCAGCTCGTCGAACCGGGACAGGCCCAGCAGCGGCGCGAGGATGGGTGTGCCGACGACCATCGCCTGAGACGCGAGATGGGCCAGGGGGCGGTGCAGTTCGAGGAAGAACATGGCCGGGACCGCCAGGCCGCGATCGACCACGGCCTGCGCCAGGCCGTCGAGGTCCAGGCTCGCGCTACCCGCCTCGGTCATCGGCTCCCGCTCCCGGCCGCCGCCGGTTGGCAGCCAGTTCGTCGACCAGGCTCAAGACCGCCTCGCGTCCCGTGCCCCAGGGCAGAAACAAGCCGCCGCTCAACCGTCCCGGCCGCTCCTCTCGATATAGCGTAGCGCCTTCGTCGGTCAGGCGCACCGCCCGGACGTCGGTCCAGGCCAGCCGCCGCACGATCCCCAGTCGCCGCCGCTCCGCTGCCGTGGTGGTCAGCCGGTACCGGGTGGCGAACAGGAACTCAGCGACCGCGCCGACCATGATCAGCGCCCCGGCCGCGGTCATCCACGGCGTGCGCAGGAAGGCCTGCAGCGCCGCGGCGGCCAGGGCGACATACCCGATGGCGGCCACCGCCACGCACGGCCGGCGACGAGCCGGATGCTCGACCCAGACCAGCCGCTCCTCCTCGACCGCGCCACCAACGCCCACGGCCGGCACCACGTCGCCCATGCGCTGCTTCCCGCCGCCGGAGACGCGCGGATTGTACCGTCGGCAGCCCGGCGGTGTCAAACGGCGAACGGGCGCAGCCTTCCGCGCTGTACGTCTGCGCCGTAGACCCTCTGGGCCGTCGGCGGCCCCATCGCTTCGGCCAGCGTCGCGAAGCTGTCCTGAACACCGGGTCACCCGGCTGCTCCCCGGATCGCCTGACACCATGCGCCGACAGGGATCCTTTTCCGCGCGGCGAACCGGCCGCTCCGGGCACGGTTGGAGCAGTCCATGAGTCTTCCCGACGTCGCGTACGACCACTTCCTCGATCACGCCGAGATGGCGGCCTTGCTGGACGGTCTGGCCCAAGGCCGGCCGAAGGTGGCGCGGACCAGGACTCTGGCCCAAACGCCCGGCGGGCTGCCGCTGCTGATGATCGAGATCACCGATCGCGCTACCGGCGAGGCCGCCGACAAGCCGGGGTATCTGGTCCACGCCAACATCCACGCGCACGAACTGACCACCACCACCGCGGCCGTGGCCCTGGCCAGGGAGCTGGTGGCCGGGCAGGGGCAAGACGAGGAGCTGACCGAACTGCTCCGGCGGACCGCCTTCTACATCGTTCCCAGGCTCGACCCCGACGGCGCCGAGTGGGCGCTCAAGACCAACGGCTCGGTCCGCTCGCGCAACTACCCGCGCAGCGAGCCGAACGGCCTGGTCCAGGCCGACATCGACGGTGACGGGCAGATCCTCTGGATGCGCTGGCCGGACCCCGACGGCGACTATTCGCCGCATCCGGACGACCCGCGGCTGCTGCTGCGCCGGTTGCCCGAGCACGCCGGGCCGTTCTATCGGATGGTGCCCGAAGGCGACGTGGCCGACTACCGCGGCGGGCCGGTCCACGTCGCCGAGCGGCGGATCGATTTCAACCGCCAGTGGCCCGCCTTCTGGGAGCCCGAGCACGTCCAGGGCGGCGCCGGCGACTTCCCCTTTTCCGAGCCCGAAATGCGCGCGTTGGGCGAGTTCATCATCGACCATCCCAACCTCTTCGGGATGCTGGGGTTCCATACCGGCGGCAACGGCGTGCTCCGGCCGTCCGCCACCCGCGATGACCCCGAGCTGCTCGAGGACGACGTGCGCCTGATGCGGGAGGTCGGCAAGCGCGGCGCAGAGCTGACCGGGTTCGAGCTGTTCTCGGTCCGGGAGTACTGCCGCAGCTACGCCACCGACGCCAAGCTGCGTGGCCACTTCACCGACTGGACCTACTCCCACCTCGGCACGCTGTCGTTCGAGATCGAGCTGGGCAATCTCTACAACTCCGCCGGGATCACCACCGAGGGGTACCGCGACGCGACGCCGGCCGACCGCGACGCGATGCAGCTCGACGCGCTGCGCTGGAGCGACGAGCAGGGCTACGGCGCGTTCTGTGACTGGCGGCCGTTCGAGCACCCGACTCTCGGCCCGGTGGAGGTCGGCGGCTGGATCCGCTACCGGCTGGCCAATCCGGCGTTGGGCCATCTCGAGAGCATCTGCCGGCAGTGCACCCGGTTCGTCGTCCATCACGCCGGGCTGGCCCCGCGCCTGACCCTCCGCGGGACGGTCGACCGCTACGACGGTGGCGTCTGCCGCGTCCGCGCCGAGGTGGTCAATCCGGGCGCGCTGCCCACCAACATCACCCAGCAAGCGCTGAAGCTGCGCGGGATCGATGCGGTCAAGGTCCGTCTCGATCTGCCCGAGGGCGTCGAGTTGCTGTCTCGCCATCCCAGCCACGAGGTCGGCCACCTGGCGCGCCTTCAGGGCAAACGTGAAGTAGAATGGTTCATCAAGGTCCGGAGGCCGGGCACGGTGGTGGTCGAGGCTTGGTGCCCGCGGGCCGGCCGAGCGCAGTGGACGTTTCCGGTCTGAGCAGGGGAAGGTTGGCCGACCTGAAGGTCCAAAAGTGGCGAGCCGGAATGCGGCGCTGCTGGGGATCGTTCAGGTGGTCAGACCCGGGCGCCGGTACCGGGCAGTGGGAGAGGATGCCATGGCAACGCGAACGTGGATGGGATGGTCGATGGTCCTGGCGCTGGCGGTCGGTGTGTTCGCCGCGGGCAAGGGCGAGGTGGTGCAGACGGTCGGCGACGGCAATGCCAGCATCAACTGGACCACCGGCCTCATCACCGCCTCGGGACTCGGCCCGCCGCCGAAGAACCCGCCGCCCAGCATGGCGCGAGCCATCCAGCGGCGGATCGCCATGGTCGACGCCATGCGGCACCTGGCCGAGGCGGTCCACGGCGTGGCGGTCACCTCCGAGACCACGGTCGAGATGTACGAGCTCACCAGCGACGTGATCAAGGCCAAGATGTCGGCGCTGCTGAAGGGCCACCAGGTGGTCTCCGAGGGCCTGGAGCCCGACGGCACCAACTACCGGGTCACCCTCGCCGTGCCGCTGACGCCGCAGAATCCGGGTGGCAACAGCATCGCCACGGTGCTGCTCGGCGAAGGCGCGCTGGCCAACGAGAAGAAGGTCGCCCAGGCGGACAAGGCCAGCCAGGCCAAGAGCGCCCCGGCGGCGGCTCGGGCGGTCGAGATCCCCGAGGAGCAGCCGCCCCCGCCGACCCCGCTGCCGGAGCGCAAGCCCGGACCGTACACCGGCCTGGTGGTCGACACTCGCGGGTTCAAGCTGGAGCGGGCCCTGTCACCGAAGATCGTCACCTCGGACGAAGAGGTCATCTGGGGCAACGTCAAGGTCTCCCGCGAATTCGTCCTGAACACCGGGATCGTCGGCTTCCTGTCCGACCTCGACGCGGCCCTGGACCCCGAGAAGTCGCGGGCGGGGAACAACCCGTTGATCCTCCGCGCCATCGGCCGCGCCGGCAGCTTCCGGGCCAACGCCGTCCTGACCGACGAAGACGCCGAGCTGCTCCTCAAGGAAAACGGCAAGGGCAAGTTCCTGGAGGAGTTCAAGGTGGTCTTCGTGATCGATCCGGAGAAGTAACGGGCGCAGGTCGGGGTCAGACCTTGACTCTTGACATCTTTGTCGCGCGCCGAGGATGTCAAGAGTCAAGGTCTGACCCCGCCAGAAGGGTGGTCGCCATGCCTATCGTCAGTCTGGACGAGTTCACCGAGGCCGAGTTGATCGACCTCCACAACCGCATCGCGGAGCGTCTGCGCCTGTTGCAGCAGATGCGCGCCCACCAGACGATGCTGGACTTCCGGATCGGTGAGCGGGTCACGTTCGACGCCAACAACCGCTTCGGCATCGTCGGCACGCTGACCCGGTACAACAAGGTGTCGGTCACGGTGATCAGCGACCAGGGCGAGCGCTGGAACGTGGCGCCCAGCCTGCTGCGGAAGTACGCGCCGCCGGCGGAGCCGGCGCCCGGCCGCGGCGAGATCGTGCGTCTGAAGCGCAAGTAGAGGCGTGGAGACCTGCTACCGATTCCGCAGGAACGGCGGGATGTTCAGGTCGTCATCGGACGGGGTCGTGCTGGCCGTCTCCACCGGGCTTGCCGCGGGGCGGGGCGGAGCGGGGGAGGACGACGGTGCCGAGCGCGGGATCGACGAGAACCCGACGCTCCGGCGGGCCGGCGCCACGCCTTCGGTGGGCAGCTCGAACCCGGTGGCGATGACCGTGATCCGCAGTTCGTCGTGCATCCGCTCGTCGAGAATCACGCCGAAGAACACATTCGCGTCGTCCACTCCGGCCGCGCCGGCGATCCGGTCGGCCGCCTCGTTGGCCTCGGTGATGGCCAGGTCGTAGCCGGCGGTGATGTTGAACAGAATGCTCCGCGCACCGCTGATGTCGCCCTCCAGGAGGGGACTGGTGGTGGCCGCCATGGCCGCCTGCACGGCGCGGTTTTCGCCGCTGCCGTGACCGATGCCCATAAGCGCCGAGCCGGCGTCCTTCATCACCGAGCGGACGTCGTTGAAGTCGAGGTTGATCAGCCCCGGCGTGGTGATCAGGTCGGCGATGCCCTGCACGCCCTGACGGAGCACGTCGTCGACCAGCCGGAAGGCCTCGATCAGCGGGGCGCGCTTGTCGACGATGTTCATCAAGTTGTCGTTGGGCACGGTGATGATGGTGTCGACCTGCTGTTTGAGCTCGGCCAGCCCCTCGCGGGCGACCTCCATCCGCTTGCGGCCCTCGAATCCGAACGGCTTGGTGACCACGGCCACGGTCAGCGCGCCGGCCTCGCGGGCGCAGTCGGCGACGATGGGCGCGGCGCCGGTGCCGGTCCCGCCACCCATCCCGGCGGTGACGAAGACCATGTCGGCGCCGTCGACCGCCATGGCGATGTCGGCTCGATCTTCCTCGGCCGCAGCGCGGCCCTTGGACGGATCGCCGCCGGCGCCCAGCTTCTTGGTCGCCACCTCACCGATCTGCAGTCGCACGTCGGCCTTGGAATCGGCCAGATCCTGCGCGTCGGTGTTGACGGCGATGAACTCGACGCCCCGCAGCCCGGCTTCGACCATGCGGTTGATGGCGTTGCCGCCGCCGCCGCCCACGCCGATGACCTTGATCCGCTCGAACGACTCGCCAGCCACGCCGGCCATGTGCTCTACCTCCCGCTGCCTGATCCGCTCGCGAGCGCCTGTTCGAGCGGCTGACTGCCCCGTGGAGCGCGTGCCGCGGCTCCGCGTTCCCGCGGACGATGACTGGTCGGCCGGGGTGCCGTTCGGGTCCTGCGCCTCATTCATCGACCGCATCGTCCTCGTCGGGATTGCTCTTCCGCGCGGAGTCTTCCTTCTCGCGCTCCTTGGCCTCGGGATCCTCGGGCGCGACGAGCTTGACTTCCTCACCGCCGCCGCCACCGGCCGCGCCGGGATTGGCCACCGCCTGCTGCATCTTCTCGGCATCGACGCCCTGGAGCGGCAGCGGCGGCTGCATCTCGAACTTGACCGAGCCGTCGGTGTAGAGCACCAGGTACCCGCCCGAAGGCCGGGGGAACTGGTCCGGCAGGAGATACCCGGCGGCGTTCATGTCCATCAGCATCCAGGTTCGGTCGACCTGATCCACCAGCTTGCCGTTCAGCGCGGTGTTCCAGATGTAGGTCAGCCCGGCTTTCTGGAATTGCTCCGGGGCGCGCGAGGCGACCCACAGGTTGGCCGGCACGCGCTTGCCCATGATGTTGACGATGCTCCGCGGGCTGTTCCGCACCGCGTTGGGGTCCTTGCGGATGTCCGGGTACATGTCGGCGCCGGGCAGCTTGCCGTCGTTGTCGTCGGCGTAGTCGGTGATGGCGGAGTGGATCTGCCGCAAGTAAGCGGTGGCCTCGATCCGGTGGGCCGTGCCCAAGACCTGCCACGCGGCTCCGGCGCCGCCGCCGGCCATGGACGTCATGATGCTGCACACCACCGCCACTTCGGCCAGTCCCTGGCCGCGGCTCCGTCTCCGGGTCAGCGCACGCATGACGACCCTCCCCGCCGCGCCGTGGCGCGGCGGCACGATGTTACCACCGCATGAGCCCCGGCGCAACAACGTCGGGGTCAGCTCCGCTGGAACAACCCGGCGCTGCCGACCACCTCGCCGGTCTTGCCCCGCGCGGTCTCGCCGAAATGGGCGATGAGCTTGTCCGCGTTCTCGGCGCACTTGCGGTAGGCCAGTGCGTACTCCTCGATGATCTGCGGCCGGTAGTGCTTGAACCAGGGGATCCCGTAGCACCGCTCGGGCAGGCTTTCGGTCACCGGCAGGCTGCCACGCGGCTGGCGCAGATCGCGATCGGCGTTGGCAATGGCGGTCGGCCGCCCGTCGCCGTAGATGTCCGCTTCGTGGAACAGGGCGTGGGTGTGCAGCGGGAAGTTGGCTCCCGGACTGCAGCTCGCGCCCTCGGCGCGGACCGCCTCGGCGAAACGGGCCACGTGCAGCCCGTCGAGCTCCTCGGGCACGTACAGCCCGTGCGAGGCATACCAGCCGCCCATGGTCGAGTTGCCCGCCGGCCGGTGCGCCCGCAGGCCGGGCACGCCGTCCAGCAGATCCCAGAAGTAGTTCATGGCCTTCTGGATCTCGTCCATGCGGGCCTGGTAATGGCGCAACTGGACCCGCCCCACGGCCGACGACATCTGGTGCATGCGGTACTTGTACCCGCCCCACGGCAGGCCCTTGAACGGCGCCAGCTCGGGATCGGTGCAGAACTCGGCGGTGCGCTCGTAATGGCCCCAGGCGATGGCCCGCTGGTAGATCAGCTCGTCGTTGGTGATCAGGAACCCGGCCTCGCCCACCGCCAGGGACTTGCCGGACATGCACGACATCGCGCCCACGTCGCCGATGGTCCCGACCAGCTTGCCCTTGTACCGCCCGCCGTGCGCGTGCGAGACGTCCTCGATGACCTTCAGGTTGTGCCGCCGGGCGACCTCCAGGATGGGGTCCATGTCGGCCGGGTAGCCGCAGTAGTGAACCGGCACGATGGCCCGGGTATGGGCCGTGATGCGGTGCTCGAGGTCGTCGGGATCGAGACACAGGCTGTGCGGCTCGACTTCCCCGAAAACGATGGACGCGCCCAGCGAGTAGGCCGGCAGGACCGATGCCCAATAGGTCAGGCTGGGCCCGATCAGCTCGGTCCCGCGCCGCACGCCGACGGCCCACATCGCCGCCTGGAGCGCCGCCGTGCCGGTGCTGAAGGCCACCGCGTGCTTGACGTTGTGCCAGGCCGCGAACTCCTGCTCGAATTCGCGGGTGACGTCCAGCCCGGACATGGCCCGCCGGCGCAGGACGTCCAGACACGCCGCCTCGTCTTCCTCGGTGATGATGGGCCAGGCGAACATGTCGCCGGCCTCGGAGCGGACGGCCTTCGCGCCGCCGAGCAATGCCAGTTCAGCGTCTGCCATCGGTAGGCTACCTCCAGGCCGTGCCCAGGCGCGGACACAGCCTGGAGATTATACACGAACTGGCCGCCGGGACCTCCCCGCAACCGCAACGGAAAGGGTCCCAGGGCGCCGACCTGGCGCCGCGACGGGCTCAGCGACCGGCAGGCGAGCCCAGGCCGGCGGCGGGCCTCAGCCCTCGGGCATCTCGTCGTGCTCGGGCCGCCACACCCGGACCAGGTTGCGGCCCTCGCTCTTGGCCTGGTAGAGCGCCATGTCCGCGCGGCGTACGAGCTCGTCGTGGCTGACCAGATGTTCCTGGTCGGTGGTCGCCACGCCGGCGCTCAGGGTGACCCGCATCGGCCCGTCCGGGCCGGGCACCGAAGCCGACTCGCACGAGGCGCGGAGCCTTTCGGCGACCAGCGCGGCGGCCTCCTCGCCGCTGGCCGGGAGAATGGTCACGTACTCCTCTCCGCCGTACCGGCAGGCGAGGTCGATCCCGCCGCGGACCTCTTCCTTGATCAGGTCGGCCAGGAACCGGAGCACGCGGTCGCCCTGCTGGTGGCCGTAGGTGTCGTTGAACTGCTTGAAATGGTCGATGTCGGTCATGATCAGCGACACGCACCCACCGTGCCGCCGGATCCGGGCCAGCTCCTCGTCGAGCCGGATCTCGAAGTAGCGGCGGACATAGAGCCCGGTCAGACCGTCGACCGTGGCCAGATTGAACAGCCGGGCATTCTCCAGCGACACGGCCACCAGCGTGGCGACCACGCGCAACGCCTGCCGGTCGTGCTCGGACAGGGGATCGTTCAGCGGGCGATCGAGCGTGGCCACGGCGATCACCCGGTTGTGCGACCCGACCAGCGGCAGGCAAGCGCACTCGCGCTCGGGGTCAGGTCGATCCGACGGCCACGGCAGCGGCTCGTCGCGGGCCAGGCCGGCGAGCTGGATCTGGCGCGACTTGATGCACTCCTCGACCGCCGTGCCGGGATAGCTCATCCGCCGGTCCGGATCGACCAGCCCGCTGATGCTCAACGCGCCGGCGACCTCGATCGTGTGGGTCTCCTCGTCGACGGTCAGTAGCGCCACCCGCGAGCTGCGGCCGAAGTCGGCCAGGGCGTCGAGGGCGCGATCGGTCAGCCGGCCGGTGTCCAGTTCCGCCGCCAGCAGACGCGTCGCGTAGGTCAGCATCTGCAGCGTCAGCTCGGTCTCGGCCAACTGGCTCTCGGTCCCGGACACCGGTCCCCCAGCGTGCGGCATGATGATCCCTGTCTCCTCACCCGCCCGGTCACCGCGCGGCGCTTGCCCTCTTGTTCCACGTTCGACCGGCCGGCGCATCACCAAGCCCTGACGCCGCCCATCGCCTGGCCATGAGCCCTGATCGCCTGCTTAGCCGCGGAACGCGGGCGGCGGCTGGTGACCGGGCAGCCGGCCGTCGCTGACGATCCGCCGGAAGTTCTCTCCCAGTATCTTCCGTTTGTCGCTTTCGGGTAACCGGGTGAAGACCACCCAACCGAGCTGCGGCCGGGGATCGCGCATCGGCGCGTCGGTGCCGTAGAGCACCCGGTCGACCCCGATCTCTTCGCACAGGTACTCGATCACCCCGTTGGTGACCGGCGTCAGGGTCAGCTCGGCATAAATGTTCGGCGCCTGCTTGGCGACCGAGATGACCTGGTCGGCGAAGGCGAAGCTGCCGCCGCTGTGGGCGATCAAGCAGTGGAAGTCGGGGTAGCGCTGGGCGATGTCCAGCACCGCGTTGACCCCGCCGACCGAGATGTGGAACAGCCCGTAGAGGTGATGCTCGTGGCCGAACGCCCACCACGCGTCGAAGCTCGGGTGGTTGTACGGGATCGGCGTGCGCTGGTACGGCTTGAGGCCCAGGAAGCCCATGTCCAGGTGGTAGTGCTCGATGTCCCGGCGCATCTCGTCGGGGTCCTGATGCGTCGGGTTGAGCGTCAACAGCCCGAAGAACTCGTCCGGCGCGTGCCGCACCGCCGCCGCGGTGACCAGGTTGCCCGCCGGCGCGTCCATGCACACCGTCCCGTTCCAGCTCATCAATGCGGTGCAGTCGGTGCCCATCCGCCGGGCCACTTCCAGCAGGCCCTGCGCGTCGCCTTGGGGCATGACGTAATGCTGTCCGGCAAAGTCCGCGCCGTCGTGCAGCACGTGGCAGTGGGCGTCCAGCAGCAGGCAACTCAAGGGCTGGCCCGCGCGCTCCTCGGCAGTGATGGAATCGTGCCACTCGCCCGGCGGTGGCGGCGCCGTGGGCCCCACGCCGCCCAGCAGCCGGGTCAGGTTGCCGCCGGCCACCTTGGCCGCGCTCTCGTCGTCGCACAGCCGGAAGTCGAGGAACGCGCGGGCCGCGCCGGGCGCCTTCATCGGCTGGCCGGTGCCGAACAGACAGCGCTCGTAGCCATACCGCTGGCCGAACCAGTCGATGGCCCGGTTGGCCTGGAAGGCCGAAAACTCCAGGTGCAGGTTGTGGTGCAGGTCCATCAACATCTGCACCGCGCGCCACTGGCCCCAGTTGTGGTCGGTCAGCAGGACGGGATTGTCGCGAAAGATGTCGAGCAGCCCGTGCGCCGCGTCGAAGCTGCCCAGGTCGGGCATCGGCACGAGCATCAGAGTCTGCTGCTCGGCGAACGCCTCGGCGAACGGGCGAAGAGTCGGCTCATGGTTCGGGATGCCCATGGTGGCCGGGTAGATGACCACCGCGCGTACGTCGTGATCGGCCATCTGGGCGACCAACTGCGCCGCCGTCGGTGAGGTCTCGACCAGGGGCGGGGCGAAGGCGAAGCAGGGATGGAGCCGGTCGCGGTGCCCCTCGATCTCCTCGATCAGCCGCAGGTTGCCATGCTCCGGGGTATAGACCCGCCCCTGGTGGTGTTTGACCAGGGCGGCGGCGATCCCGGCCAGGTCCATGTCTTCCAGCAGGTGGTCCAGCGACCACCTTTCCCGCATCGGCTTCATCGGCCGCGGGCCGAACTCGGCATGGGCATCGAAGAACGTCAACTCCGACATCACGGACTCCTGGGGAGGTGTTGGCGGGCGGGGGTCGGCCACCTTCCCCATTCGGGGCGTAGAGGCCATCGCGCGATCCGCCCGCGCGCACATGGTCGAAGCTGGATTTTACTTGACATCGTGAGGAAACTGCTCGTAGAATGGCCTAATAGCCAACAGGCAAGCGTCCGCTGGCTGCGGAGCGTCTCATGCTGATCGAGTTCAGCGTCGCCAACTACCGCTCCATCAAGGACGAGGTCACGCTCAGCATGGTGGCGTCGTCGGACAAGGGGCAGTTGGGCAACACCTTCGCGGTACCCGGGCCGGGGAACCTGCGGCTGCTCAAGAGTGCGGCGATTTACGGAGCGAATGCATCCGGGAAGACGAACGTGGTGCGCGCCTTGTTTGCGTTTGGTTCACTGGTCGTGCGGTCGGCTAAGTCCTATGGGCAGGGCGATCAGTTGCCGATGCATCCATTCCGGCTTGACGTGAGCAGGGCGAGCGGCCCCACCGAGTTCCAGATTGCCATCCAGCTCGACGATGCGAGGTACGTGTACTCGGCGGCAGTCGCACGGGATCGTGTACACGAGGAGCGCCTGACAGCGGCGAGCTTGGCGACCAAACGCTCGCAGGCACGGCTCGTGTTCAGCCGTATCGGCACTGATATCACACGGGGAAGCGGGTGGGTCGGTGAGTTCAAACGGCTCACCGAACTGGTCAGACCGAACGCTCTGTTCCTGTCGGTGGCGGCGCAGTTCAACGCGAAGTCTGTTATGCCTGTTCACGCGTGGTTCCGCGATTGCTTGCGGTGCGTCTCAGAAACGCCTGAACAAGCCTGGGAGATGGGGTTCACGGTCAGTCGCGTCGGAGACGACGACGAGTTCCTGGGGCGGATCGAGGACCTTCTCAATGCCGCCGACATCGGCATTTGCCGCATCGACGCAGAGCAGATCAAACTGCTGGACCATCTCGCCGAACGAGGAATGCCGGCCGAGGCTGTGGCGGAATTCACGAAGCAGATCCGTGACAGAATGGGGCCTGACGTGGACCCAGAGGCAGTGATGGCGCCCGTGCTCAAGCCGATGCACCGGGACTCGGACGGCCGGGAAGTCGCATTCAGTCTTGAGCAAGACGAGTCTGCGGGGACCCGGCGCCTGCTAGCCCTGGCCGGACCGCTGGACGATTGTCTGTGTCAGTGTAGAACGCTGGTCATTGACGAGTTCGAGGCGAAGCTGCACCCGCTCTTAGCGCTGATGCTCCTGAGGACGATCCAGAGAGCGCCGCGGACTCAAGTCATCCTGACGACGCACGACAGCAGCCTGCTCGATGCAGACCTTCTCCGCCGCGACCAGATCTGGTTCACGGAGAAGAGGCCAGACGGTTCCACCGACCTGTATTCGCTCTGGGATTTCCGGCCGCGGAAGGATGAGAACCTGCGGAAGGGGTATCTAGCCGGCAGGTACGGCGCCGTGCCGTTCCTTGGGGAGTGGTCACTTGGCTCCGAAGAAGACGCGCGGCCAGGGACATCGGCGTGATTTCCGGCGGGATCGTGGCAACCGGCGGCCAGTCCGCGAGCGGCATCTGGTCGTCTGCGAAGGTGAGCAGACGGAACCACTCTACTTCAAAGCGCTACGCAACCGCCACCGACTCATGACCTTCGAGGTTGAGGTGTTCGTCGGTGGCGAGCCATCGCAGTTGGTGGCCACAGCCGCCGGGAAACGCGCCCAGGCCAAGCGAGAGGGGCTCCCTTACGACCATGTCTGGTGCGTCTTCGACCGGGATGACCACGGCTCCTTCGACCAAGCGCTAACCGACGCCGTCAAAGCGAATCTGGGTGTGGCGTGTTCGGTGCCCTGCTTCGAGGTCTGGTACCTGCTCCACTTCGGTTGCTCTGCCAGTTCGTTGAGCAGCCAGAAGGTGCTGGGTCGGCTGCGGGCGCACTTGCCGGACTATGAGAAGAACCGCGACGTATACGAGGTGCTGCTGCCCCACCAGGAAGCAGCGTTGACCAACGCCGAGAGACTTCGGCAGCATCATGAATCGGCCGGCAGCGGCCCGTATCCCAACCCGTCCACGGATGTCGACCGGCTGGTCAGAGCGCTGCTGGACTTGGCCGTTTGCTGAGTCGATCCGTCTATCGCTCGTCCCATACACAGGCATCCCCGAGGCCGTGCCGCCGCGCCGCCACTTGGCGATACAGGTAGTCGGCGATCTGCCGGACTCCGGGCAGGTAGTACAGCCAGGCCACCGGCCCCCACCAGGGATTGGCCATGAGCAGCCGGGCGATGGCCTCGGCGCCGCCGTAGAGTCGGCCGTTGACGACGGTGTGGATCTGCCGGTCGAGCGCCGCCTGGCCGGCCGGCACGTAGGCCGATGCCCGCGCGGAGCCGGACGGCACCGCCTCGAACGGCCGGCGAACCAGGCGGCTCAGCCGGACCAGCGAGGCGGTGCAGAAGCGGCAGGTGGCGTCGTAGATGACGACGATCTCGGGCGTGCTCTCCATCGGTGTCCCGAGGTCAGTATGGCGCGGCAGGAGACCGGCGCGGACTCGCCAACCATCCGGCATGGACATCCAACTCGGCATCTGGAACCTGAACTGGTCCCACTTCACCTTCGAGGAGGGGCTGGCCGGGATCCGCGCCTCGGGCTTCGATCTGGTTGCGCTGTACCCCGTCCACAGCGACGGACCGTGCTACACGGAGGAGTTCACCGACGAGCAGGTCGACGCGCTGAATCAGCGCTTGGACGACTGCGGCCTGACCTGCTGCATGTTGATGGCCGTGAAACCGACCGGCGAGAACCTGGACGCCTGCAAGCGCCGCATCGACATGGCGGCGCGGATGGGCGTCAAGCAACTGTGCGTCACCGGCACCTGGGAATGGGTCAAGTTCCTGGAGGAACGCAAGAGCGACGAGGTCCTGAAGAAGGAGCATCAGGAGTACGTCGCCGCGACCATCCCCACCGCCCGGTACGCGGAGCAGGTGGGGGTCACCATCTGCCTCAAGCCGCACGGCGGCAATAGCGCCACCGGGCCGCTGCTCAAGCAGACCATCGACGATGTCGGCTCGCCCGCGTTCCAGGCCTGCCTGGACCTGGGCAACGTCCGGTTCTACGAGGGCATCGACCCCGTCGCCGACATTGAGCCGGTGCTGGCGCACGCCAAGATGATCTGCCTCAAGGATCACAGCGGCGGCCGCGGCAACGCCAATTTCCCCATCATCGGGGACGGCGGCGTCGATCACCCCGCGCTGTTCGAGCGACTGCACGCCACCGGGTTCGACGGCCCGGCGGTGATCGAGCGCTACGACGGCGCCGCCGGGCGGACCGGGATCACCTTCCGCACCGTCTGTGAGCGGGCGATGATCTCCCGGGCCAACGTGCTCCGCATCGCGGCTTCCATCGGTTAGGTTCGGGCACCCCCGGGCGCAGGGAGGTTCGGGGGTGCCGCCTACCGTACCACCACCGCGTTGTTGTCCTCGTCGATCTCCGCCACCCGCCCGTCGGGATCGGCTACCACCCGCCAGCCGGCGCCTTGACCGAGTCCCTTGAGTTGGAACGGCACGGTCTTGGGCAACAGGTCGGTGGGCGCCGCCAAGGCGGACACCTTGGCCGTCGCGACCTGCTTCCCGCCCGGGTTCACCAAGGCGATCACCGTCTCTGGCGACGGCGCGGCGCCGAGGTTGTGGACGTGGCCGCTGACCGTGTCGCCCTCGACTCTCAGGTCCAACGGGCTAACCGCGAGGTCACAGCGGGTCAGCAGGTCATCCAACGCCTCCACCTGCTGGATGTCCAGGACCACCACCTGCTTTGGTGGCAGCTCGACGTCGACCGGGCTGTTGCGTGCCAGTTCCACCGTCTCGTCGCGGCTGGCGCGGTCGAGGTCCTCGTCGCCATCGGCGTCGGGTCCGAGGCGCAGCCGGTAGCGGCCGTGGGCCAGGCGCCACAGGCGGGCGGTGCCCTTGAGCGGCCGGTCGGAGAAGTTGTACAGCAGCACCCGGAGATGGTCCGGGCGATTGGTCCGCACCAGCGCGGCGTAGTCGGTGCCCAGCCCGCTCCAGCTCACGCCGTGGTCACGGGCGTAGCGATTACGCGTCCACATCCCGCCGGTGTAGCACAGCGCGGCATTCTGCAACGAGTAGAGGAAGACGCGGTCGGTGTAGACCTCGGCGCTGGTGTACATGGCCGGGAAGCGCTGCAGCTCGGCGATGTCCTTCTTCAGCGAGTCGAGCAGCGCGGTCTTGTCGCCGGTGGCGCGCCAGGCGGTGACGGGGTGTTTGGCCAGCAGCTCGGCACGCCGCGCGCCGAAGGTGTCGTCGGGGAGCAGCTCGGCGTAGTCCGGCAGCAGGGCGATCGCCCAGCGGGAGTTGCCCTGCTTGACGAAGTCGTCCAGGAGCGGCTGGAGGTAGGTCAGATCGCCGGTGACCTGGTACAGGCTGACCATGTTCTGGGCCATGCTGGCGTACCCGCCGTCGTAGCAGTGCTTGCTGGTGGCGGTGACGGTTTCGTCGGCCACGCGCACGGCGGTGGCGAACGCGCCGGCCTGCTGCAGCGGCAGCCAAGCCAGGGCGTGCTCGCGCATCCACTTCAGGCTGAGCGGGTTGCGGTTGTACCAGACCACCTCCAGCGACGGGTGCCACATCAGCCAATGGCAGTGCCCGTCCTGGTCCGTGGCGCGGTCGATGCGCAGATCCTCGGCGCCGCAGAGCTGGGACTTGAAGAACCGCTTGCCGTTCGGCTTGAGCACGGTCAGCTTCTCGGTGCTTCGGGCGTTCTCCATGGCTCGCTCGAGGTAGACCGGGTCGCCGTAGTGCCAGAGGGTCATCAAAGTCAGGTGGTTGATGCCCTCCTCGTAGGCGTGGAGCGGGTCGGTGGTGTGCCGGTTGAGGCCGGCGGTGAGGTTCTCCGACCAGGCCAGCTTCATCAGCCGATCGCCGGCTTCGACCACGCGCTGACCCACGCCGTCGGACTCGATAAGGGGCAGGTCGGCGAAGTTCTGATACAGGTCGCTGTCGTCGCCGACCAGGCCGCCCAACTCGCCGTTGGGCGTGAGCCGATGGTCCAGCCACCATTTCGCCACATCCCGCGACAGCAACCAGGCCTGGCGCGCGGCCACCGCCCAGTCCGGCGCGCCGGGCACGGACTCGACCGTGGCGGTCAGCTCGACCGGCTTGATCGACCGGTAGACCCACTCCCGGTATTGGCGGACCAGGTCGTCGCTCGGGTCAAGCCACGAGGCGTGGTCGATAGCGGCCATGACCTGGAGCACCTGGTCGCCCCACTGGTTCTGTTTGGCCCAGGCGGCGAGGTCGGCGTTGGCCCGGATGGTGCCCCACTGCCGCGCCTCGCTGGCGGCCGAGAAGAAGGTGCGCATGAGCAGCTTGCGATGGGCCAGCGCCTCGGGCACCGCCGCCTCGCGGGCACAGCGGTAAATGGCGACCTCCGGCGACTCGCCGGCGAGCCCGGTCAGCTCGCACTCCGCCGCGGCGCGCACGGTGAGACACAGGCGCGAGCCGGCCGGCCAGACCTGGTCGGGGTAGTCGAGCACCAGCCGGCCCTGGTTGGCCACCAGAGTGTCGACCTCGCACAACTGGATCCGCGGATCGAGCGGATCCCTGAGAGCGATCCGGAGCGGGAGTTGGAGCGGCCCGCGGCGGACGGCCAGGGCCAAGCCCAGCCCGGTGGTCGGCGTGTCCGCGGCCAGCGGGGCCGAGAGCAGGTGAACCGCCTGGTCCGGCTTGAGCAGCAGCCGGCCGCCCTGGTCGGCCAGTTGCCGCACGGCGCGCTCCGGCGCGGGATAGTCGGCGGCCAGCCGCGGCTCAAGGTCACCGGCCTGCCCCTCGGCGCCGACGCTCAGGACCAACGGGTCGCGGAACGCGCCGGCGTCGCGGCTCAGGCGGTAGAAACCGACGTCGGCCAGCAGGCCGTCGGTGAGCTGGAAGAAGCTGACTTGATCGACCTCCGCGCGTTTCGGCAAGAGCGCGCGCGAGCGCCGGGTCGAGCCGGGGAACTCGATCAGCAGCGGCGCCTGCTCGGGCGCGTCGTAACGCGCCCCGGGGCCGTACAGCCTGGCCTTGGCGCCGTCGCGGATGAGCACCCAGTCGAACCCGCGACGGTCGGCGAAGGTGACGTGCACCCCCTCGTTCTGGCCCCAGCCGTAGCCGACCCCGGCGCCGGCGTGACCCATCCCGCACTCCCACCGGCCGGCGTGCCAGCCGAGGCTGTTGACCGTCCCGTCAACGGGCGTGCCGCAGAACCCGCGCGACATGCGACAGTCGGTCACCAACAGCTTGGTGATCACCGTCACGCCGTCGGCCGGCACGGGGATGGCCTCGCCGGTGCTGTCGGCCGAGACCGCCTCGGTCAGTCGCAGGTCGGCCAAGTGGACCGTCCCGGCGGCCCACCCGTCGGCGACGCCGAAGATGAGCAGGGCCCGGCCGTCGAAGCCGGTGGGGAAGGTGACCGACAGCGGGACGTAGGTCTGAGCGTCGTCGCCGGCCCGAAACTGCACGTCGTAGGGCGTGCTGCCTTTGTCGCCGGGTTGCATGGTGCAGCGGGCGCGGGCGTAGAGCTGGGTGTCGCCCCGGGCCAGGAAGGACAGCCGGTAGCGGCGGCCGGGGCGGAGCTTGAGCGATTGCTGCATGCAGCAGTACCGGCCCGGCGTGGCGAACTTGATGGCGCGCCGGCCCTGGTCGGTGACCGGCTGGAAGAACGCGCCGTCCTCGGCCTTGGAGAAGCCCCAGCCCTTGGGGGCGGCGCCGTCGCGCTCGGTGTGATCGGGGTTGAGGAGGAGGTTGTCCCGCTCCAGGTAGCACGAGGCGTACTCGCCCAGCGCGCCGTACCCGCTGCCCGCCGGCAAGGTGGTCAGCGTCTGGGGGTCGGTGGTGTAGTCCTCGCGGCCGATCTTCAGGCCGACCAGGTCGCCCGGCAACGGCGGCTCGTCGCGCAGGGCGCGGAACGGGACGGCCAGCTCGACGGCGTACCCGGTCGCCTCGACCGCGGCGGCGGCACGCCACTCGACGGCGGCCTCGGCGCCGGGCATCACCGCCCGCTGCCGCAGACTCTGGGTCACCCCGCGGCTGTTGACGATGAACTGGTCGTAGTCCAGAGCGCCGCCGCTGCAGCGGAGCCAGACCTCGACGCAGTCGTCCTTCCAGACGTCCCTGGAGCCGGGCTGCGCGACGGCCTTGAGACCGGCGGGGTGGGGCTCGGCGCAGCGCACCGCCAGGTACAGGTGCTGGTCGTCGAAGCCCAGGTGCGCCTGCATCGCCTTGGCCGGCGGCTGGTCGCGGCCGGGAGTGGTGAAGTCGCTCAATACCGCGGCGCCGCGCCACTCGGCGGGGTCGATGCGGCCGTCGATGGTCGGCGGCGCGGCGAGCCGTGGCACGATGACGTTGTCTGCGGTGACGGTCAGAGCGAGCATCAGGAGCAGGGCCGGCATGGCGGATCTCCCCGAACACGGGGATCTTACCGCCCGGCAGGGCGCGGCGTCAATTTGACGGACAGCGACGAAAGGGACGGAAGGGACGAAAGGAAAAGAACGAACGGCGCAGCCCGAGGCTACTGCCCACTGCCTACTGCCCGCTGCCAACTGCCCGCTGCCTACCGCCCGCTACCCCTCAACCGGCTTGTTGCGCTCCTCGTGGCCGGGGGCCAGCTCCTTGAACTTGCTCTCGGGCAGACCGACGTCGTTCATGCCGGCGGGGATGTGCTGCCAGCGGTGCTCCCAACCCCATTGCTTCCACCAGTTGTTGGACAGGGTCAGCACGCGGCGCCGGGCGAGGCGGTCGGTGGCGTTGTGTTTGGCCGAATCGAGCCAGGTCGAGAAGGCGTGGTAGTAGAGGCTGGCCGCGGCTTCCAGGTCGCCGTCGGACGAGGCCTTGGCGCCCTTGGACTCGTAGATCCGGGCCATGAAGTGCATGCCGATGGTGTCGTACGGATCGTCCTTCTGCCAGTCTCGCTTGAGCCGCTTCAGGGCCTCGTCCAGGTCGCCTTCCTTGAACGCCTGCCAGGCCGGCACGTAGCGTTCGTTGATGGTCACGATCGCGCCGTAGGCCACGGGGTCGTTCTCCTTGCCGTACTTCTTGAGCGACACGTTGTACCAGAACAGCGCGCTTTCGATGTCCGGAATGCGCTCGTAGGCGTGGGCAATGGCGCGCTCCAGGAAGGTCGGGTGGGGGTGTTCGATGGCCTTCTTCAGGTACTCCGCCGCCATGGCGTAGTTCTGGAGCTTGTCGTAATAGGTCCAGCCGATCTCCTGGTAGATGTCGTACCGGGTGCTGTTCCACGGCAGGCCCTGCTCGGCGAACTGGAGCCCCTCGCGGATCCGCTCCGCCGCCCCGTCGGGCGTTTTCTCCTCGACGCTCATGTTGTACGCCAGGTGCCAGCAGGTGGTGGTCCAGGCCTCCACGAACTGCGGATCGAGCGTGGTCACCAGCCTGCCCAGCGGCACCGTGCGGTAGTACCGTCCCTCGAACCAGTTGGCGTCGCTTTGCAGCCACAGCACGTTAGCCGCCGACTTGCGGAAGCCGCCCAGCAGCGCGGCGATCACCGCGATCCCCACGTCCTGGATGTTCAGCTCCTGGATGCGATCGAGCGGGATGCCCTGATCGTTGAGCGACGGGACCACGTTCGAGACGCGCGGGAGTTGGTTGACCACGGCCACGTACTTGAGCAGATCCTTGCCCCAGTCGGCGGGGGGCAGGACCGCCTGCAGCATCGGCACGGTGTCCTGGTTCTTGTCCACCGTGGTGGTCTGCTGCGGCTCCAGCCCGACCTTGCGCAGCGCCTCCTGGGCTTCCTTCAAGTGGCGCGGCTCGGCGGTCTTGTAGAACGTCACCCGCAACGTGTTGCGGTAGACGTCGATGCCGTGCTGCACCGGGAACATCAGCCCGACGCAGAGGATCATGCCGACGATGGCGATGGTGCGTTCTCTGGCGTGTTGCATGCCGGCTCCTCAGAACTCCCGTTCGTTGAACAGGACCCAGGCGAGCAGGAGCATGAAGGCGCTGTAGAGCAGCGTATAGCCGATCACGTCGCGGCCCAGGTACGGCCAGAAGGCCACGCTCTGGTCGTTCAGCAGGGCCGGGCGGAGATCGAAGTTGTTGAACGCCGGGATCAGCTTGGACAGCACGCCGAAGACCAGCCGGGTGAGGAAGTCCTCGGCGCGGCTGCTGAGATAGGTCACGCTGCTGTTCACGGCGCCGATGATGTAGACGAAGCCGGTGGCGATCATGGTGAACACCGGCGAGGCGATGGTCGACAGCATCAGGGCCGTGGCCAGCAGCACGATGGTCTGCAGGTAGACGCAGAGGATGGCCATCGGCAGGACCCAGGTGAAGCCGTCCATGCCCTGGGGGTGCTTGACGATGTAGGCGACGATGAAGGCGAGACCCATCAGGACGTCGATGACGAAGATCACCATGGCCGCGCCGAGGAGCTTGCCGAGCAGGTACTGGAACCTGGAAACCGGCTTCGAGAGGACGGTGAAGATGACCCGTCGCTCGACCTCGTTGGGGATCATGAAGCCGCCCAGGATGATGGCCAGCCCCAGCCCCACCAAGGTAATGCCGACCAGCCCGAAGTCGACCACGAAGCGGAACTCCTCTCCGGTGGAGAGGTACGAAAAGGCATACGACACGCCGATCAGCAACAGACCGAGCAGGAACACCACCAGCAGCACGCGCTGCCGGATGCTCTCGCGGTAGGTGGCTTTGGCGATGGCCAGGGCGACACCCATCTCAGGCTTCCTCCTCTGCCGCTTCGGGGGCGGGGGTCTCGGCGGGAGCTGCCGCAGCGAGCTCGCCCGGCGCTTCCTGCCAGGGCTGGTCGGCCTGAGTCCGCTCGACCGCCTCCATGAACACTTCCTCCAGCGTCCGGCGCATGGGCATCAGCGCGTCGATGTGTCCGCCCGCCCGCTGCGCCGCGGCCATGGCTTCCATCACCGCCGGCCCGTCGCTGACGATCACGTCGGTCGACGGCCGATTCTCGGTGCTCCGCCGGACCACGCCGTAGGGCTCCAGCGCGGCCTGGCCCGCCTCGTCCAGCCCGGAGGCGGTGAGACGCATCTTGCCCGGTTCGGCGAGCAGGTCTTCCAACGCGCCGTAGCGCAGCGTGCGACCGCGGTCGAGGAGGATCACCCGGTCGCACAGGTTCTCGATCTCGGTCAGGAAGTGGCTGCACAGGAAGACCGTCTTGCCCTCGGCCTTCATCCGCACCACCACGTCGCGGATGTCGCGCGCGCCGATGGGGTCGAGTCCGCTGGTCGGCTCGTCGAGGAAGACGATCTCCGGGTCGTTGAGCAGCGCGTGTGCCAGACCGATGCGCTGGACCATGCCCTTGGAGTAGGTCCGGACCCGGTTCTTGGCGCGATTGGTCATGCCCACCATGTTGAGCAGCTCGGGGATCCGCCGCTTGCGGACCTGCTGATCGATGCCCAGGAGATTGGCGTAGAAGTCCAGCAGCTCGAACCCGTTGAGGTGCCCGTAGAAGTAGGGCCCGTCGGGCATGAACCCGATCCGCCGCTTGATGTTCACGTCGCGGCGCGGGTTGCGGCCCAGCACGCGCATCGTGCCCCGGGTCTGGAAAATCAGGCCCATGAGCAGCTTCAGAGTGGTCGTCTTGCCCGAGCCGTTCGGCCCGATCATGGCGAACACCTCGCCGCGGAAGACCTCCATGCTGAGGTCCACCAGGGCGGCCACGCCCGGCAGCCGCAGCATCTCGCCGACGCCCGTGTTGTAGATCTTGCCGAGCCGCTCGGTCTCGATCACCACGTCGCGCCGGGAGGTGGCCATGTCCGCCGCGAGGGGCGATTCCACCATCGCCATCGACGCATTCTCCTTCAGCGCCGCGCTCGCGCGGGCGCAATCCTGCCATCGCACTGTGCCGCACCGGCCGGGCGGCGTTACGTTCCCGCCCGAATCGGTTCAGTCCGCCGGGCAGACCACGCTCTTGAGCGTCCGCCCCTCGGCCATCGCCGCCACCGCCGCGGGCGCCTGGTCCAGCCCGTAACGGCCGGTGATCAGGTCGTCGACCCGGACCACGCCGCTACGCAACAACTCCAGCGCCTGGCGGTTCTGGGCCGGGGTCGAGCCGTGCGCGCCGACGATCAGCAGCTCCTCGTAGTGCACCTGGTTGCTGGGCACGGCCAGCGGCGGAGTCTCGGGTGGCAGGCCGCCGAACCAGCTCAGCCGGCCGCCGCGCGCCAGCCAGCCCAGCGCCTGAACCTGCGCCTCGGCCGACGGCGCGGCGACCATCGCCACGTCGCAGCCCGCGCCGTCGGTGGCGGACCAGATGGCCTCCCGCGGGTCGTCGGCCTCGATCACCTGACCCAGCCCGGCCCGCCGCCCGGCCTCGCGGCGGTCGGGCCGGCGCTCGACCAGCAGCACCTGCGCCGCGCCCCGCGCCGTGGCCAGCCGCGCGTGCAGCCAGCCGATGGGGCCCAGCCCGACGATCACCACCCGGTCGCCCGGCCCGAGGCCGACCAGCTCCTGCCCGTTGAGGCAGCAGGCCAGCGGCTCGGCCAGGCAGGCGGCCAGGTCCTCCAGGCCGTCCGGCACGGCGCAGACGCTGCCCTGCCGCACCGCTTCCGCCGGGACGGGCAGCAGCGGGGCGAAGGCGCCGGGGTAGTAGTAGCCGATGGTCTCCAGGCCGGGACAGCGGTTCGGCTGGCCGGCGCGGCACCAGCGGCAGGCGCCGCAGCCGACCGCCGGCGCGATGGTGACCCTGGCGCCGACCGCGACCGCGCAGTCGCCGGCGACAACGGTGCCGACCACCTCGTGCCCGAGAATCTGCGGCGGCCTCACCTTGTGATGCCCGTGCCGAACGATGCGCACATCGGTCCCGCACACGGCGCAGCAATGGACCCGCACCAGCGCCCCGCCGGACGGACAGCCGGCCTCGGCCACCTGACGCACCACGAACCGGCCCGGCCCCTCGAACACCGCCGCCTTCAAGTACCGCTCCCAGCGGCATGATACGGGTGCGGCACCGGGGCGGTCAACTGGGGCAGTGGGCAGTGGGCAGTAGGCAGTAGGGCCGCGCCGCCGCGTTCCCGTAGTCGCTATGGTCCCTTGGCTTCGCTGGGTCCGTGTCCGTCCTCTCGTCGGATCCGCCACCGCCACCCCGTCGTCAGAGTATCATGTGACCTGTTCGGGGAGATGTGAGGCGATGCGTTATGGCAAGGCGCTGTGGCTGGTGCTGACGGCCTTGGCGTTCCCGCCGCCGCTGGCGGCGCGGGCGATCACCCCCTGGTGGCAGGCCTGCGACTACTCCGGCGTGGAGGAGGTCGAGGCGCTGCTCTCCCGCTATACCAACGACGAGCGGCGGAAGCGCAAGCTGCCGGAGCTCCAGCCGCTCCCGGCGCTGCAGATCGCCGCCCGGCAGCACAGCGCCGAGATGCTCCGCGAAGACTACTTCTCGCACACCTCACCCCACGCCGACTGGGCCACCCCTTCACGGCGCGCCTACCGCGCCGGCCTGTGGGAAGGGCAGGCGGCCGAGAACATCGTCTACATGAAGACCGAGGGCTTCACCATCGGCAACGCCGAGTTGGCCCGCGAGATGATGTACGGCGCCAACGGCTGGATGAACTCGACCGGCCACCGCGAGAACATCCTCAACCCGGACTACACCCACCTCGGCCTGGGCGTGAGCATCGGCGGCGGGCGGTACCTGGCCACCCAGCTCTTCGCCGAGCCGTACTACGACCTGACCGAGCTGGACCTGTCGGCGGTGGGCGACCAGTGGCAGGTGTCCGGCCGCGCTCGGCTGCTGCGCGCCACCGACCGGGTCTACGTCGCCCTCGACCGCCGACTGGTGGAAGTGCTCGACCTCAACCGGGCCAAGACCTTCCGCTTCAAGGTCCAGGTGCCCCGCGACGGCGAGCGCCACCGGGTCGGGCTGCACCCGGCCAAGTCGGCCAACAGCTTCTGGCTCAAGTTCCTCTTCCACCTCGACACCGCCGCGAAGCTGGAAGAGGCGCTGGTCATGCCGGAGGAGTAAGCTGCCCGAGCAGCCGCAGCGAGGTCTCGACCCAAGTCTGCACCGTGCCCTTGGGCGAGTAGACGTGGCGGCACAAGTCGACCTCGTACCCGCCCAGGTCCATCTGATGGTCCGGCGCGACGTACCCGGCACAGTCGTTGGCCAGCCCGATGGGGACCAACTTCGCCAAGGGCGACCGCTGACGCAGCTCGAGCCCGATCTCGACCAGCGGCTCGGCCGGGAGGCCGATGACGCCCACCTCGCCCACCCGCAGCGCCTGGATCGGGAAGTCGTGCCGTGACGGCCAGTCGTGCTCCATCAAGGTGTGCTCGCGGGCGTAGAAGTACTTGAGGAAGTTCTCCTGCGGCTGGTGCTCGGCCAGGTACTGCTTGGCGGCGGCAAGCTGCTCGGCCGTCGGCCGGCGCGGCTGCATCGGGACCATCTCCAGGACGCCGTCGACGGTCACGTCGTCGCGGTAGTCCTCTTCCCAGAGCGTGCTCCAAGCCTTCCAGGCCTCGCCCGCCACGACGTTGGCCACCCGCTCGGTGTGGAAGTAGGGATACGGCGACGCCGGGTGCGGCCGCGCGGTGTTGCAGTTGTTGATGTCGCCCTGGCAGCCGTTGCTCATGACCGCCACGAACTCGCGCCCGGCGCAGCGTTGCAGCGCGCGGGAGAAGTAGCCGAAGTAGTCGGCCGAGATGTCCAGCCCGGAGGCGCCGACATAGTGCAGGGAGAGGTTGGCCAGCACCGCGATGGGCGCGCGCTCGGCGTCGCGGAAGATCATCACCGACAGGATGGGGTCGGTCGGCCCGGCCGGCTTGACGATGTCCGGGTTCAGCGCGCCGGGGTTCATCCGCACCGAGCCGTCCTTCATGTGGTGCCGGCGGTTGTGCACCTCGGTCGGGCAGGCGCCCAGGGCGAAACCCATCTGCGCCGGGCGCAGGCGGTCGCAGGCCAGCTTGACCGCGTCGGCGATGCGCTGCGGCAGCTCGTCCAGGTAGTTGCCCGGCGGGGTGCTGTGCCCGACGTGCATGGTCACCGGCCCGCTGTGGGTATGGGTCGCGCTGAGCAGCAGCCGCTCCGGCGGGATCCCGCACTCCTCGGCCACGCGCGCCTTGACCGGGTCGGTCACGTTGGCCAACAGCGCGATCATATCGCACACGACGAACCCGATCCGGCGCTCGCCGTCGTCGATCACGATGGCTTGCGCCCACAGGTCGTCGTGGATGTTGTCCGCGTACCGCGCGGTCAGGCTGCCCTGCAGCTCGGTGCCCAGCGGCGGGGTGAGGCAGACCCGCGCCGCGCCGACGCTCAACGCCATGTCATTCTCCTCCGGCCGGGACCGCACCGTTGACCTGGTGCAGCAGCCGCTCGGCCGTCTCGGTCCACAACTGCGCCGTCCCCTTCGGCGCGATCACGTGGCGGCACAGGGTGCACTCGTAGCCGCCCCAGTCAATCTGGTGGTCCGGCGCCACGTAGCCCACGGTGTCGTTGGCCAGGCCCACCGGCATGTTGATGGCGAACGGCGACCGGCGGCGAATCTCCAAGCCGATCTCGGCGAACACCTCGCCGGGCAGGCCGACCAGCGCGCCATCACCGATCCGTAGCGCCTGCAGCGGCAGCTCGAGCCGCTCGGGCTGGTGCTCCATGAGCAGGTACTCGCGGGCGTAGGTCCACTCGATCCGGTGGCTCTCCAGGCTGTTGGCGGCGTGGAACTCCCGCGCCCAGGCCATCTGCTCGGCCGTCGGGCGGCGCGGGATCATCTCGACCATCTCCACCGCGGCGGCCAGCGCCGGCTGATCCTCGAAGTCCTCTTCCCAGAGCGTGCTCCAAGCCTTCCAGGCCTCGCCGGCGGCGACGTTGGCGACCCGCTCGCAGCGGTAGTAGGGGTGCGGCGCCGAGCGGCCCGGGCGGGTGTAGTCGACGTTATTGATGTCGCCGAAGCAGCCGTTGGTCAGCATCGCCACGAACTCGGTCCCGGCGCAGCGGCGGAGCGAGCGGCTGAAGGCGCCGAAGTAGTCGGCCGAGATGTCGGTGTTGGCCGACCCGACGTAGTGCAGGGCCAGATTGCCGACCACGGCGATGGGCCGCCGCTCGGGGGTCCGGACGATCAGCACCGTCAACGTCGGGTCGGTCGGCCCGGCCGGTCCGACGATCTCGGGGTTCTGCGCGCCGGGGTTCATCTTGACCGTCCCGTCGGACAGCTTCGCCCGGCGACAGAAGACCTCGGTCTCGCACGAGCCCACGGCCCAGCCGATCTGTGCCGGCTCGAGCCGCGCCGCGGCCAGCTCGACCGCCTCGGCGATCCGCGGCGCCGCCCAGTCCGCGTAGCCCTCCTCCCGCACCGTGTTCAACGCCCCGAAAACCGCCGGGGCGTAGTGGGTGTGGGTGGCGGTGACCATCAGATTCTCGGGCGGGATCCCCACCGTCCGCGCTACCCGCTCCTTGACCTGGTCGGCCATCTCCCGGGTGACGATGATCAGGTCGCTGAGCACGAGCCCAAGCCGCGTTGCGCCGTCGTCCAGCACCACCGCCTGGGCGAACAACTCGTCGTGAATGTTGGTGCTGACGCGGTCGGTCCAGTTCCCGTCGAGGTGGCAGCCGACCCGGGGGGTGATGTTCCGCCGGGCGGCGCCGGCCTGCAAAGCCATCCTGCGCTCCTGTCCGGCAGGTGCTTCGACACCGTTACGGGTTTCCTCCGGGCGGGCAAAGGCTGGCCGGGTTCGGCCGCGAAGATCGCCGGCGGGAGTCGGCCATGGTGAAGCGCTTGGGACTGGCGGGTCTGTGGCTCTGGGCGGTGGTCGCCGCGGCGGCGGAGGAGCCGTTGGCCTGGCTCGACCGGGACGGCGTCCGCGCCGCCTACAACTACGCCGGGACGCCGGTCGAGGCGAAGATCGACCAGCTTCAAGAGGCGGGGCTCAATACGGTGATCCTCAAGAGCACCGTCGAGAAGGCGCTGCCCTGGGCGAGGGAGGCCAAGAAGCGCGGTCTGAAAGCCTTCTTCGCCTGCAACTTCAACGTCAACGCGGGCCAGGCCGGATTGCGCCCGGCGGTGCTGTCCAGCGGCCTGATCGAAGCCTACGTCTGCCCGCTCGACGAGCGCTTCTGGCGCGAGCACCTGACGCCGACGGTGATGCGGGCGGTGCGGTACTCGAACGATCCCGAGCTGGAGGTGACCGGGCTGTGGATCGACTTCGAGCTGTACAGCACGACCACCGGCGAGCGCTACTACACCAACGCCTGCTACTGCGACTCCTGCTTCGACCGCTTCTGCCGGCACAAGCCCGTCGAGACGCCGAAACTGGCCGCGGACCAGCGGGCCGGGTGGCTCAAGGAGCAAGGCTGGCAGGACGAGTACCAGCCGTTCCTGCAGACGGTCATCGAGTCCCTGGCCGGCGAGCTGCGACAGGCGGTGCACGCGGTCAACCCGCACTTCCTGGTGGGCTTCTACCCCACGCCGCACAACTGGTCGCTGATCGGCGTGGCCCGGGCGCTGAGCACGCCGGAGCTGCCCATCCTGCTCTGGGCCACCGACACCTACGGCGGCGGGGGCGCCGGGCGGGTCCCCGACGACTGGCGCGAGCACTACGCCAAACTGGGCATCAACGCCCGCTACCTGGCCGGCCTCCTGCTGCGCTGCTACTCGGCGCGGAACCTGGCCACGCACCTCTACCAGGCCACCGCCAAATGCGACGGGTACTGGCTGTTCACCACCTACATCCTGGAGGAGTGGCCGCGTCAGCCAGGCGAGCTGTACTACCTCGCCGCGGGCACCGCCGACGAGTACTGGCAGGCCATCGCCGCGGCCAACCGGGAGATGGACCAACGACGCCAGGACCCGGGCTACCGCAGCGCGCTGAAGCTCGGCCCCGAGCCGGTCGTCGTCCCGGCGCTCAAGCAGCCCGACACGCGCGAGCGCGTGCTCAAGCTGATTCCGCCGTCGGCGACCGGGCCGTTCGGGTATCCGGAGGTCAAACTGCGCGGCGGCAACCTGCTGGTGGCCGCCGCCAAGGCCGGGCAGGAGGCGGTCATCCGCTACCGCATCCATCCGGTCGGGCCCGCCGAGGACCCGGCTTCCTGGTCCGTGATCACTCCCGACGGTGACGAGCTGGCCGCCGGCACCGCCGACTTCGGCCAGGCCGGCGAGATCCGCTACCGCGCGACGTCCGATCAACCGCAGATCGTCGTCCTCGCCGCCGGCGCGTGCGCCTACAGCCTGACCGACTCCACCGTCCCGGTGGCGCTCTTCGCCGGCGCCGACCTGCACACGTTCACCGGCGCGGCGAAGCTCTACTTCACCGTCCCCGCCGGCGTGGCCAGCTTCGCGGTGCGGGGCAAGGGCTCGTCGGCCCGGGAGACCATCCGGATCGATGTCGCCGGGCCGGACGGCCAGACGGCCACCTGCCAGAGCACGGCGCAGAAGCTGGACACCTCCGTCACGGTCGAGGTCGGGCCGGGCGGCGGCAAGACCTGGTCGCTGAGCATCGTCAGGGCCGACGAGGGGATCCTCGAAGACAACACCATCTCGCTCCCCGCGCCGCTGCCGCCCGTCCTGGCCCTCACGCCCGAGACCGCCTTCGGCAGCCGCTGAGGCCGGGCGCTCAGGCAGGTCAGGCCCGCGGTTCGGAGAAGCGCTCGGCAGCGAGGGCCGAGGCGCCATGAAACCGTTCTGGTGGTTGGTCGTGCTGCTGGCCGGCGGCGTCGCCGCCGAGCCGGCGCGGGTCTACGTCTCCCCGAACGGCGACGATGCCGCCGGCGGGAGCGAGGCCGGACCGTTCCGCTCCGTGGCCAGGGCGCAGCAGGCGGCCAGGGCACTGCGGGCGGCGCAGACGACCCCGGCGCCCATCGAAGTGGTCCTTCGCGGCGGCGTCCACCGGCTGGCCGCACCGCTGCGCTTCACGCCGCTCGACAACGGCGTCGCCGGCGCGCCGACCGTCTACCGGTCGTATCCCGGTGAGCGGGCGGTGCTCAGCGGCGGGCGGGTGATCACCGGCTGGCGCGACGAGGGCGACGGGTCCTGGTCGGCCCCGTCCGGCGAGGTCTACTTCCACGAGCTGTACGTGAACGGCCGGCGGGCGCAGCGGGCACGGATCCCCAACACCGGGTACCTGCGGACGGCCGGGCTGGTCGGCCCGATTCCCAAGGATCAGAACACGCCGGAGTACCGCAGCCCGGACCTGCGCAACCGCCTCCGCTACCGCGAGGGCGACATCCACAAGTGGCCCGACCTCGGCAACATGCACGTCCGCCTGTACCATGCCTGGACCGGCAGTTGCCACTGGGTCGCCGACATCGACGAGCAGGCGCGACTGATCCACCTTACCGCCCCGACCGGGTGGCCGGTGGGCTACTGGGAAGCCGAGCAGCGCTACGTCGTGGAGAACGTCCGAGCGGGGTTCGACCAACCTGGCGAGTGGTACCTCAACCGGGCCGAGGGCCGGCTCTACTACCGGCCGCTCCCGGGCGAGGACTTGAGCCGGCTGGAAGTGGTCGCGCCGGTGCTCGGCCAGTTGGTGGTGATCAGCGGCGACGCGCCGCTGGGGTTGTGGGCCGAGCATTTGGAGTTCCGCGACCTGGGCTTCGAGCACGCGGCCTGGGTCATGCCACCCGACCGCTCCCACGACGGTCAGGCCTGCGTCGACGACGGCCGCGGCGCGCTGGACGGCGCGTTCGACACCGCCGATGCGCGGGCCTGCCTGGTCGAGGGCTGCGACTTCGCGCACATCGGGCCGTACGCCGTCCGGTTGGGGCGCGGCAGTCGGGAGATCGTCGTCCGGCAGTGCGAGCTGCGCGACCTGGGCTGCGGCGGGGTGGCCATCGGGCTGCCGGGCAACGAGCCCAATCCGGAGCTGGCCTGCGGCCACAACCTGGTCGAAAACTGCTTCATCCACGACGGCGGGCACGTCGCTCCGGGTGGGATCGGCGTGCTCATCCTCCGCTCCAGCCACAACACCGTCCGCCGCAACGAGGTCTGCGACCTCTACTACTCCGGGATGAGCGTCGGCTGGGATTGGGGCTTCTCGCCCACCTCGGCGCACCACAATCTGCTCGAGTACAACCACCTCCACCACCTCGGCAACGGCGTGTTGTCCGACCTCGGCGGCATCTACACCCTCGGCATCTCGCCCGGCACGGTCCTGCGCGGCAATGTCATCCATGACATCCAGCATTACAGCTACGGCGGGTGGGGGATCTACAACGACGCCAGCAGCTCCGAGATCACCATCGAGCGGAACGTCGTCTACGACACCAAGTCGGAGAGCTACCACCTCGGCAACGGGCGCGACAACGTCCTCCGCGACAACCTCTTCGCCGACGCCGAGGAGGCGATGATCTACCGCAGCCAGAACCTGGGCAAACAGCTCGACGCGCCGTCGTTCACCATCGCCAAGAACGTGGTCGTGAGCCGGACCGGTTGGATGCTCGGTGGCCGGTGGAGCGACGGCGGGTTCATCCTGCGCGACAACCTGTATTTCAGCCAGGGCGCCGAGCCCACCTTCGACGGAATGAGCCTGTCGTCTTGGCAGACGCAGGGGCAGGGCTACGACGCCGGCTCGCGGGTGACCGATCCCAAGCTGGTCCGCGACGCAAAGGGCCGGCCGCGCGCCACCCAGACCGCGCTGCTGCGGGAGTTGGGCCTCAACCTGCTCGACGACTACGGCCAGGTCGGGCTCTACGGCGCGGCCGAGTGGGTGGCGCGACCGAGCAAGATCCGGCATCGCGCCAACGACCCCGAGATGAGGCCGGCCAAGACCTACCGCCCGCCCAAGCTGAGCGTCACCGACGACTTCGAGCAGACCGCCGTGGGCGACCCGCCGAACGCCGACGGCGGCGATCTCAAGCTCCTGGCGGTGACCGACGAGACCGCCGGCCAGGGCCGGCGGTCGGTCAGACTGGTCGACTCCCCAGACCACCCGCAGCCGTGGCAGCCGCACCTCTACTACTACCCGGCCTGGCAGCGCACCGCCACCGCCCAGGGCGCGTTCCGCCTCCGTCTCGGGCCCGGCGCGGCGATCACCCACGAGTGGCGCGACTGGTCACGCCAACCGCTGCTGGCCGGCCCGATGATTCGGTTCGAGAACGGCGAGGCCAAGGTCGGCGGCCAGACGGTGGCGCGCTTCCCGATGGACCAGTGGTTCGAGGTCGAGTTGCGCTGCGGCCTGGGCGACCGCGCCACCGGCACGTTCCAGTTGACGCTCCGCGTCGACGGCCAGCCGGACCAGGTGGTGCCGGACCTGCCGGTCGCCGCCGAAGCCTGGCGCAAGTGCACCTGGCTCGGCTGGATTAGCTACGCCCCGGCGGCGGCCACCGCCTGGCTGGACGACGTCCGCTTCCGGCTGGAGTAGGTCTTCCGGCGGCGGCTACTTGACCTCGACCGGGAGGAGCTCCAGGTCGGTCGCGACCGGGACCTGTTGGCGGAACCGGCCGTTGTCGCCGCTGGTTACCGGCCGGCCGTTGATGGTCACCGTGTGGCCGCGGGCGATCACCCCGGAGGCGGTCACGTCCACCGCCCGCCCGCGGTCCAGGAGGCGCTCCAGGATCAGGGCCGCTTCGGCGCGGGTCAGGTTCTGGTTGGGCAGGAACCGGTTGTCGGCGTAACCGACCAGCAGCCGGCCTTCGGAGGTGGCGCCGTTGGTCGTCGCCACGGCCACGTAGCCGACCGCCCACTTCGGCACCGAGGCGGCGTCGTCGAAGCCAAGCTGGGCGTTCATGTGGGCCTCGGCCTCGGCCGACAGGCCCGCCGCGCGGACCACCAGGACCGTATTCTCAACCCGGCGGATGGGCTGGTTGGGATGGAACCGGCCGTCGGGATAGCCCTTGACGATGCCGTCCTGCTCGGCCTTGGCCACGTACGGCCGGAACCACGATTCCCGCGGGATATCGATGAAGGTGGTCTTCAATCCGGCTGGCAGCGGCCGGACGGTGACCACATGGATGGTGCCGTCCATGACCTGCTGCACGCCACCCTCGTCGGTGGCGGCGACTTCGTACCGGTAGACGCCCAGCGGCAGCGGCCGGCCCTGGTCGTCGCGGCCGTCCCAGACCACGTTGTGCTGGCCGGCCGGCAGCGCCCAGTCCTGGGCCAGGTCCCGGACGGTGGCGCCGTCCTTGTTCTCGATCCGCACCCGGACCGTGGCCGGCCGGCCGAGGGCGACGCTGATCCCGGCCTTGTCGCGCAGCCCGGCGAGCTGGCGGACGGCGACAATCATCTTGGTCGCCTCGGCGCGGGTGACCGAGGTCTGCGGCCGGAAGCTGCCGTCGGGATAGCCCTTGACCACGCCCAGGTTCTCCAGCCGCTCGACGGTGGTCTGGCCGGGCTGCGCGCCGAGGTCAATCAACGGCTTGGGCGCACCGTCGCCGGCGATGATCACGTCGGGGATGGCCAAGGCCGCCAGCAACGGCTCGCTGACCACTTCGGTGGCGGCGGGCTGCGATTCGCGCGGCCGGCCCATGGCGGCCGAGGAGATCGACACGGCGGTCTCGATCCGTTTGCCCGGCACGACCGCGCTCAGCCGCGCGCGGAAGGAGAAGGCGGACTGCTCGTCGGCGGCGAGGGTGGGGATCTGCCAGCTCAACCGGCGCAGACTAGGCTCGTAGGCCCCGCCCGGCGTGGTGCCCAAGGGCAGGACTTCAACGCCGTCGCCCAGCCGCGCCTCGACGACGATCTTGCTTTCCGCCGACGGGCCGAGGTTCTGGCAGACCAGCGTGTAGGTGACCACATCCTCGGGCAAGGCCCGCGGCTTGTCGACCTGGGCCCGAACGACCAGCCCGGCCTGCGGCCGGGCCGGGCCGTAGTGCGCCGGGGCCTGGGCCGGTTCGGCCTCCTTGGCGAAGGCGGCGAGGGACGACCAGGCGATGGCCGTGAACAGTGTCGTGAGGGTCCGCATGACCTTCTCCGAGCGTGCCAGACGTCGCACGCGTCCTGGCATGAAGCGCAACGGGCATTATAGACTCCGCCGCGCGCGGGAGTCAAATCAGCCCACGGGTCGGTAGTGGGTCAGTTTGGCCGCAAGAAATTCGCAACATCCTTGCCATCTCGGGCCGGACTGACATACAATGGGACCACCATGGCGAGACAGAGGCGAGGCAAGCAGGGACCCGAGGACCTGAACGAGATCGCGTTCCGCGTGACCGGGCAGGCCGTCGGTGAAGAACCCGCCGACTCGGAGGATGTCGAACCTCGTGGGCGTATTGGTGGGCTCGCAGGAGGACCGGCTCGCGCGGAGAAGCTCAGCGCCGAGAAGCGCTCCGAGATCGCCCGGCAGGCTGCTCGGGCGAGATGGGGCCGCACGGGGTGTTCGGATGCCCGCACCGAAGAAGATCGCACCTGATCCGGGACAGACACCGGAACCGGACGGAGGCGATGCCAACGCAACTGCCGCCCGCGTTGCACGAAGCGTCGCCGATAGCACGCCGGCCAAGAAGGCGGCGTATACCGCATCGGTGTTTCCCGCGGAGCGAGGACAGATCAATCCGGCACTGGCGGATGCCGCGGAGCGGCTGGAGAAAGCGCTCGGAATGCCGGTATGGCTGCTACTCCAACCAGCTCTTGGCGAATGCGGAATGCTGAACGAGGAGTTGTATCGCCGCCTCCACTCGCAGAGGTTCACCATGACCCAGGGCGAGCCCGTCGCCCTGGTGATCGATTCTCCGGGAGGCACGGCGAAAGGAGCATACCAATTCGCGCGGCTCCTGGATCATTGGTGTGGTGGATTCACAGCCGTGGTTCCGGAGTACGCCAAGAGCGCGGCTACCCTCCTGGTCCTGGGCGCAAGACGATTGATCATGAGCAGGTTCGCTGAGCTCGGACCACTTGACGTCCAACTTCTCGATCCAGAGCGCGAGGTCGAGCGCTCGGGGCTGGACGAGGTGCACTCCCTTGAGCGGCTGCACGCTTCGGCGATGAAGGCGGTCGATTCGACCATGTTCATCCTCATGCGCCGCATGACGGGGAAACGCACCGATACCGTACTGCCAATGGCACTGGAGTTCGTGAGCGGGCTTCTCAAGCCTCTGTATGAGAAGATTGATACCGTTCACTACACCATGATGTCGCGGCTTGTGAAAGAGGCCGAGGAGTATGCGAAGCGCCTCCTTCGCAGTCGCGGCATGGACCCCGAGGATGCGGCAAAGGTGGCCGGACGGCTGGTGGAGGATTATCCGAGCCACGCGTTTGTCATCGATTTCGAGGAGGCTGTAAGTCTTCGCCTGCAGCCGGAACTTCCATCTACTGAAGTACAGCCCATTCTGGACGATATAGTCAAGCACGCTCCTACCACCTCCAGCGTGGTGGGCAGAGTGCTTGCCGTCGACATGGACGAAGAGGAATGTCAATGACGAGGGAATGCACGATGAATAAGACGGGATGGGGGCGCGACACTCATGTGTCAGTGGAGACTGCTATCGCCATGTCGAAGCGCCAAGACACGCTCTGGGACTACCCTTCGGATGATTGCGCCGGGGGCCGTCGCAACAAGCGAGAATCTGCGCCAGTGCGTGGTGCGGGGCAACCACCCAGGGCATAGTCTATCCTTCGCAACCGCATTTGGCGCAGCCGAACAATCTGACCAGAATGCTTGACACGCCCCAGTCTGTCAAGTATACTGGTCATCATGAACCAGCTCTCGGTCGAGCGTCGGGCGCAGGTGGTGCGGTGCTTGGTCGAGGGCAACTCGATCCGGGCCACGGTGCGCCTGACCGGGGCGGCCAAGAACACCGTCGCCAAGCTGCTGGTTGACCTGGGGGGTGCCTGTCTCCACTACCAGGACCGAGCGCTGCGGGACCTGCCCTGCCAGCGGCTCCAGTGCGACGAGATCTGGAGCTTCTGCTACGCCAAGGAGAAGAACGTCCCCGAGTCCTGCCGGGGCACGTTCGGGTACGGCGATGTCTGGACCTGGACGGCCATCGACGCAGACACCAAGCTGGTTCCATGCTGGCATGTCGGGCTGCGCACCGCCGGAGATGCGGCCATGTTCATCGACAACCTGGCCGGACGGCTCAACAGCCGCGTGCAGGTCACCACGGACGGACTGAAGGTATACATCGAGGCCATCGGCGGGGCGTTCGGCTGGGATGTGGACTACGCTATGCTGGTCAAGATCTACGGCGCCGACGCCGAGGCGCCGGAGAAGCGGTACAGCCCGCCGGTGTGCCTGGCCGCGGAGAAGACGGTGGTCATGGGCCACCCGGACGAGCAGCATGTCTCGACCAGCTATGTGGAGCGCCAGAACCTGACCATGCGGATGGCGATGCGGCGCTTCACGCGGCTGACCAACGGCTTCTCGAAGAAGGTGGAGAACCACATGGCGGCGGTGTCGCTGCACTTCATGCACTACAACTTCGGCCGGCCGCACAAGACGCTGAGCAAGCCGTACCCGACGACGCCGGCGATGGCGGCAGGGGTGGCGGACCATGTGTGGACGGCGGAGGAGGTCGTGGGACTGCTGAATTGAAAGGGAGGGGCCGATGGCGCCGCAGATCAAATCCAGGCAGCGTGTGGCCGACCACGGGGAGGTGTTCACCGGGCCGCGCGAGGTCGAAGCCATGCTCGATCTGGTGCGGCAGGAGACCGAGCGCATCGACTCCCGCTTCCTGGAGCCCGCCTGCGGCGACGGGAACTTCCTCACCCCCATTCTGGAACGCAAGTTGGCCGTCGTGGAACGGCGCTACCGCCGCTCGCAACTGGAGTTGGAGCGGTATGCCGTGCTGGCGGTCAGCAGCCTCTACGGCATCGACATCCTGCCGGACAACATCGCGCACTGCCGGGAACGTCTGCTCGGCATCTTCGATGCCTGGTACCGCCGTCTCTTCCCAGACACCTCCAAGGACGCCTGCCGGGCCACCGTGGCGTACATCCTGGAGCGCAACATTGTGTGGGGCGATGCCCTGACCATGCTGGCCGGAGGTTCGGTCTCGGAGCCCATCGTCTTCCCCGAGTGGTCATTCATACGCGGCAGCTTGGTCAAGCGCCGTGACTTCGCCTTCCGCACTCTGTTGAGGCGCGGCGAGGCCACGCCTTCAGCAGAGCCGCCCAACGGAGGGCAACTGGCGCTGTTTGCGGAGGATGCCGAGGAGGTGTCCATCCCCACGCCGGTGAAGGATTACCCGCCGGTGCATTTCCTCGGGGTCGCCGATGTTCAACCGTAGTGTGCACAACCCTGACGTGCTCACCTGCCTCGCCAACCTGAGCAGCGATGAGGTCTTCACCCCGCCTCAGCTCGTGAACCAGATGCTGGACCTGCTCCCGCCCGAGCTGTGGAGCGACCCTGGCGTCACGTTTCTGGACCCCGGCTGCAAGTCGGGAGTGTTCCTGCGCGAGATCGTGAAGCGCCTGGACGCCGGGCTCGAAACGCAGCTCCCCAACCGCCAGCATCGCTTGAACCACATCCTTGCACGGCAGGTCTATGGGCTGGCGATCACCGAGCTGACGGCCCTGCTGTCCCGGCGGTCCCTATACTGCTCCAAGACCGCCGACGGGAAATACTCGGTCTGCGACTCGTTCGACAACGCGGATGGGAACATACGCTTCGGGCCTGTGCAGCACCGCTGGGCAAACGGCCGCTGCGGGGATTGCGGCGCCAGCCAGGCAGCCTACGACCGACCCGCCGAGTTGGAGACCCATGCCTACCAGTTCCTGCACGCTGGTCGGTCGGGCGGAGGGTTCGATATGCAGTTCGACGTGATCATCAGCAACCCACCCTACCAGATGAGCGACGAGGGCTACGGCGAAAGCGCACGCCCGATCTACCATCTTTTCGTGGAACAAGCGAAAAAGATGAATCCTCGTTACCTGTCCATGGTCATCCCCTCGCGCTGGTTCGCCGGGGGCAAGGGCTTGGACGAGTTCAGGGCCTCCATGCTTGCCGATGCTCGATTGCGCGTAATCCACGACTACTGGAAGGTGGACGATGCCTTCCCTGGCGTCGCTATCCAGGGCGGAGTCCTCTTCTTCCTCTGGAACCGTGACGAGCCTGGCCCATGCGAGGTGGTCACTCACTATGAGGGGAATGTACTTTCGAGGGCGCTTCGTCCACTTCAGGAGCCGGGCGCGGATGTGTTTATTCGCTACAACGAGGCAGTTCCGATTCTGAGGAAGATCATTGCGGCTGAGGGCGGCGAGCCCGGGTCTGTGGCGCTGCCCGAGAACGCGCAGTTCGCGAGCCTTGTGAGCGCGAGGAAGCCCTTTGGGCTGGATACGACATTCAAGGTCCGAGAGGAGCAGCGGCCCGGAGATGTTGCCATCTACTGGAATGGCGGGCCGGGCTTCAAACAGGGAGGGAAGGGCTGGGCGCCACGTACCGCTGCCCGAGAGGGCCTTGGCCTGATCGACCGATGGAAGGTCCTCATCGGCCGTGCTTACGGCGACCGCGGAGGCGGGGGAGCGAGCCGGGACACACCACCTCGGGCCGTTCTCGGCCGCCCCTTTTTGGGCGAGCCCGGATCGATCTGCACGGAGACTTACATCTGCATCGGACCATTCTCCAGCAGGGACCAGGCGCAGAACGTGGTCTCCTACCTCTCCTGTAAGCTCGTTCGGTTCTTGGTCATGCTGCACAAACCCTCGCAGGACGCGACGCGCAAGGTCTACACGTTCGTGCCGACACAAGACTTCTCAAGGCCGTGGTCCGACGCAGAGTTGTACGCCAGATATGGTCTGACGGAGGACGAGATCGCCTTCGTCGAGTGGATGATCCGCCCGATGGGTGAGAGCGATGAGTAGCGCCTTCTTCCCGCCGCGCCCCAAGGCGGAGCCGCGGATCTACGCCTACTCTGACACGAGTCCGCAGTTGGCCGGTCTCCTCAAGGTCGGCTACACGACCGGCGAGGTGCGGCAGCGGGTGGCGGCGCAGTACCCGACCAAGCGCCCTGGCCCACGCCCCTATCGGATTCACGTCGAAGAGAGCGCGATGCGGAGCGACGGCACGGCCTTCACCGACCGCGACGTTCACCGCGCGCTGCGGCGCGCGGGCATCGAGAACCCCGAGGGCGAGTGGTTCCGCTGCACGCCCGAGCAGGTCAAGGCCGCCATCCTCGCGGTCCAGACGGACCAAGCCCTCGACCGGGAGCGCGACCTGACCTTCACCATGCGCCCGGAGCAGGTCGCGGCGGTCGAGAAGACGGCGGCGCACATCCTCCACTGGCAAGCCGATCCGGCCAATCGTGACCGTGCCGCGCGCTTCCTCTGGAACGCCAAGATGCGCTTCGGCAAGACCTTCGCCGCCTACCAGTTGGCGAAGCGGATGGGCTGGCGGAAGCTGCTGGTGCTGACCTTCAAGCCGGCCGTGCAGAGCGCTTGGGAGGACGACCTGAAGCGGCATCCGGACTTCGAGGGCTGGCAGTTCGTTGCGCCCAGCGGGATGTGCTTCGAGGAGGCTGACCCGAAGCGGCCGAGGGTGTGTTTTGGATCGTTCCAGGACCACCTGGGCCGCGACCGGGCCACCGGAGCCCTCAAGGCCAAGAACGACTGGATCCGCAGCACCCACTGGGACTGCGTGATTCTCGACGAGTACCACTACGGCTCGTGGCGCGAGCGGGCCAAGGAGATGTTTGAGGCTGAGGACGCGCGGGAGGCGGCCTTCGGCGAGGGGCAGGGCATCGAGGACTACGACGAGGGCGACATGCCGGTCACGACCGACGCCTACCTCTACCTGTCGGGCACGCCTTTCCGTGCCATTGCTTCTGGCGAGTTCATCGAGGACCAGATCTACAACTGGACCTACTCCGACGAGCAGCGGGAGAAACACTCCTGGCAAGGCCCAGACAACCCGTACGCCGCCCTGCCGCGGATGGTTCTGCTAACCTACCAGCTCCCGGACGCTATCCGGGATGTCGCGATGGGGGGAGAGTTCAACGAGTTCGACCTCAACACGTTCTTCACGGCCGAGGGCGAGGGCACGCTCGCGCGGTTCAAGTACGAAGATGAGGTCCAGAAGTGGCTCGACCTCCTCCGCGGCGCTTACCTGCCGGCCAACCTCGACGACTTGAAGCTCGGCGCCCAGCGCCCCCCGATGCCGTTCTCGGACGCGCGGCTGCTCGCCGTGCTGCCGCATACCCTGTGGTATCTCCCGAAGGTGAACGCATGCCAGGCCATGCGCAATCTGCTGGCGATGCGGCATAACCGCTTCTTCCGCGACTACCATGTACTCGTTGCAGCGGGTGCGGAGGCCGGCATCGGGCCAGCGGCGTTGCGTCCCGTGCAGAAGGCGATGGGCGACCCGCTCACATCAAAGACGATCACGCTGACGTGCGGCAAACTGACAACCGGCGTAACCGTCAGGCCGTGGACCGGGATCCTCATGCTGAGGAACCTTTCGACGCCAGAGGGGTACTTCCAGGCCGCGTTCCGGGTGCAGTCGCCGTGGACCGTGAGCAATCCGGAGGGCGACACCCCCAACGAGGAAGAGACCATCAAACCGGAGTGCTACGTCTTCGACTTCGCCCCGAACCGGGCCTTGCGGCAGATCGCGGATTACAGTTGCCGGCTCTGCCTCGACGAGACCAGCCCGGAGCAGAAGGTCGCCGAGTTCATCAGCTTCCTGCCGGTCCTGGCCTACGACGGCAGCTCGATGAGGCGGATCGACGCCGCCGGCATCCTCGACATGGCGATGAGCGGAACCACCGCCACCCTCCTGGCGCGGCGATGGGAGAGCGCGCTCCTCGTCAACGTGGACAACGACACGCTCGGCCGCCTGATGAGCAACGAGCGGGCGCTGGCCGCCCTGATGAGCATTGAGGCGTTCCGCAACCTGAACCACGAGATCGAGACCATCATCAACAAGTCCGAGGCCGTAAGGAAGGCACGCAAAGCAGCCGGCGAGCAAGGCATGACGACGCAGGAGAAGCGCCAACTCACGGAGGAGGAACGCGAGTACAACAGCCTGCGGGCGAAGATCCGGGACAGGCTCATCAAGTTCGCAACCCGGATTCCCATCTTCATGTACCTCACCGACTACCGGGAGCGCACGCTGCGGGATGTGATCACGCTGCTGGAGCCCGGCCTGTTCAAGCGGGTCACCAACCTGGACGTGGCAGACTTCGAGCTGCTGGTCAGCCTGGGGGTCTTCAACAGCGCCCTGATGAACGATGCGGTCTACAAGTTCAAGCGGTACGAAGACGCGAGCCTGAGCTATACCGGAATCAACCGCCATGAGGGAGAGGGCATCGGGCTCTACGACACCGTGATCACTCAGGCCGACGCGGACATCCTCTTCGAGAACGTTCCGGTCTCGGAATAGCCGAGATACCGATCATTGCCGCCCTGATTCCCGCCGCCCGCAGCTTGTCAAGATCCGGGTCGGTCAAACTGACCCACTACCCACGGGTCGATCGTCGAGCGGCGCCAGGAGCAGGCCAACCATGGTCTTGGCGTCGCGCAGCTCGCCGCGACGGGCCAGCGTCTGGGCCGAGCTGAGTGGCAGCAGGACCGTCTCGATGGTCTCGTCGGCGTCGGGCGTGGCGGTCGCGCCGTCGGCCAGGCCGCGGGCCAGGTAGCAGTGGATGACCTCGTCGGTGAAGCCGGGGGTGGTGTAGAAGGTGGCCAGCAGGCGCCACTCGGCGGCGCTCAGGCCGGTCTCCTCGGCCAGCTCGCGGCGGGCGCAGTGATCCGGCTCCTCGCCGGGGGCGAGCGTGCCGGCCGGCAGCTCCAGCAGCGCCTCGCCGACGCAGTAGCGGAACTGGCGGACCATCACCACCCGGCCGTCTTCGGTGAGCGGAACGATCATCACCGCGCCAGGGTGCCGGACCACTTCGCGCCGGCTCTCGCCGCCGTCTGGCAGCGCGACCCGGTCGACTTCGAGCTTGACCACCCGCCCGTCGTAGACCCGCTCGCCGTCCAGCCGCGTCTCCGCCAGATGCTCCGTCATGCGCGTCGCGCACCTCTCCGCCGGCAAGATAGCCGGACCCACAAAATGGCCGGCCAGCCGAGCACCAGGAGTAGTTTACGTGTCGGGTGGAGCGGCGTCCAGAGCAGGTCCACCTGCGCCCGCCAGTGCTCGGCCAGCTCGGGCAGGTCCGGCCAGCGGAAGCGGTAGCGCCCACCGACGTTGGTCATCATCGCCTCGGCCGCCAGCTCGCCGGCGCCGGCCACCCGGCCGGGATAATCGACCCAGAGGTGCGAGAACGAGGCGTGGAACCGGTAGGGCAGCCCGCGGGAGGCGAGCAGGGAGGCCAGCACCACCGCCTGGGCCTCGCAGTCGCCGCGGCCGGCGCGGAGCGCCTCGGAGGGGGTGGGGAAGTACCACGGCACGCCGTAGACCGCCGCGTCCGCGGCCCAGGGGACCAGCCGCTCGACCAGCCGCTCGACGTCCGTCGCGGTGGCGGGGACGTCGAGCCCGGCGGCGATGGCCGGGTCGACCGGCAGCCGAACGTACCGCCAGGCGCTGGGGACGACCATCCACGAGCGCAGGTCGTAGGTCACGGCGACGGTGTAGACCAGCAGCCAACAACCGGTGGCCAACACGAAGCCGACGCCGCGCCGCCGAGTGCTCGGCCGCGCCTGCGATTCGCGCGCCTCCACCGACTGCTCCGCCAGCGCCACCAGCTCTCCCTTCGGACCAGCGACGGTTTGGTCTATGATACGCCCAGGCCACGGCCGGGAGGGCGTATGACCGAGCACGAGCGGGCATCGTTGGAGCGGCACCTGCGCGAAGCGGTCCGCGGGGAGGTGCGGTTCGACCTCATGACCCGTGGCCTCTACGCTACCGACGCCTCGCTCTACCAGCAGTTCCCGGTGGCGCTGGTGGTGCCGCGGGACGAGGCGGACCTGATCGCCGCGGTGGCGGTGGCGGCCGAGCATGGCGTGCCCATCCTGCCGCGCGGCGGGGGGACCAGCCTGGCCGGGCAGTGCGTCGGCGAGACGCTGGTGCTCGACTGCTCGAAGCACCTCAACGCCCTGCTCGAAGTCAATGTCGAGGAGCGCTGGGCGCGGGTGCAGCCGGGACTGGTGCGCGACGAGCTGAATGCCCTGGTGGCGCCGCACGGGCTGCACCTGGCGGTGGATCCCGCCACCGGCAACCGCGCGGCCGTGGGCGGGATGATCGCCAACAACACCTCGGGCACCCGCAGCATCCGTTACGGGATGATGATCGCCCACCTCCTGGCGGCCCGGGTGCTGCTCTCCGACGGCACGGTGCTCGACCTGTCCGAGCTGGACCAGCAGGAGTACGCCCGCCGCGCCGCCGCGCCCGGGCGGGAAGGCGAAGTCCTGACCGGGTTCCGGCGGATCATCGAGACCCACCGCCAGGCCATCGTCGAGCGGTACCCGAAGATCCTCCGCCGGGCGCAGGGGTACATGCTGGACGAGTTCATCGGCGGCGGGCCGTGGAACCTGGCCAAGCTGATGTGCGGCAGCGAGGGGACGCTGGCGACTCTGTTGGAGGCGCGGGTCAACCTGGAGCCGATCCCGGCCGCGACCGGGCTGGTGGTGGTCCACTTCGCCGACCGCATGGCCGCAATCGAGGCCGTCGAGCCGATCCTGGCGCACGACCCGGCGGCGGTCGAGCTGGTCGACGACCAGATCCTGGCCCCGGCCCGGCGCAATCTCCAGACCGCCCGGCTGTGCGGTTTCCTGGACGGCGAGCCGGCGGCCATCCTGGTGGTCGAGTTGGCCGTCGACGACCTCGACCGGGTGGCCGAGCGGGCGAACCGGCTGGTCTCCGAACTGCGCGCCGGCGGGGTGGGATACGCCTGGCCGGTGCTCCTGGACAAGTCCCGGCAGGCCGAGGTCTGGGCGCTGCGCAAGGCCGGGCTGGGCCTGATGCTCGGCCGCCGCGGCGATGCCAAGCCGCTGGCCTTCATCGAGGACGCGGCCGTGCCGGTGCCGCGGCTGTCCGAGTACATCCGCCAGATCGTCGACTACTGCGCCGCGCTGGAGACCGAGGTGGCGCTCTACGCCCACGCCAGCGTCGGGCTGCTCCACGTCCGGCCCATCGTCGACCTCAAGCAGCCGGCCGGGGTGGAAAAGATGAAGGCCATCGCCGCGCACAGCGTCGAGGTGGTGCTCTCCCACGGCGGCTCGATCAGCGGCGAGCACGGCGACGGGCGGGTCCGCAGCCCGTTTCTGGAGCGGTACTTCGGGCCGGAGGTGTACGCCGCGTTCGGCGAGGTCAAGGCGCTGTTCGACCCGGCCGGGCTGATGAATCCCGGCAAGATCGTCGCCCCGCCGCCGATGGACCAGGACCTCCGCTACCCGCCGGGCTACCGGGTCAGCCCGCTGGCCACCCACTACCACTACCGCGCCGACGGCGGGTTCGCCGGGGCGGTCGAGATGTGCAACGGGGTGGGGGCGTGCCGCAAGACGCTGACCGGGACCATGTGCCCCAGCTACATCGCCACCCGCGACGAGGAGCACTCCACCCGCGGCCGGGCCAACGCCCTGCGGCTGGCGATGAGCGGCCAGCTCGGCGACGACGGGCTGGCCAGCGACCGGCTTCACGAGGTGTTGGACCTGTGCCTGGCCTGCAAGGGCTGCAAGGCCGAGTGCCCCAGCAACGTCGACCTGGCCAGGCTGAAGAGCGAGGTGCTGCAGTTGCGGCACGACCGGTACGGGGTGCCGCTGCGGGACAAGTTGATCGGCGCGGCGCCCGAACTGGCGGCGAGGCTGTCCGGCCCGGCGGCGGGGCTGGTCAACCGGGTCAACGCCTCGCGGCCGATGCGCCGGCTGCTGGAGCGGCTGGTCGGGCTGGACGCCCGGCGCACGCCGCCGGCCTATGCCAGGGAGCGGTTCGGCGCCTGGCTGGCCGGCCGGGCCGGGCGGTCGGCGCCGGACCGGCGGGTGGTGCTGTTCGACGACACCTACCTCAACTACCACGAGCCGCACCTGGGCCGGACCGCGGTCGAGCTGCTGGAGGCCTGCGGGTACGAGGTGCTCGTCGCCCGAGCCGGCTGCTGCCAGCGGCCGCGGATCTCCCGCGGGCTGCTGCGCGAGGCCAAGCGGCGGGGCGAGCAGACCCTGCGGCGGCTCGACCCGTTCTTCGCGCAAGGCCTGCCGGTGCTGGTCTGCGAGCCGAGCTGCGCCGCCGCGCTGGGCGACGACCTGCCGGACCTGATCGACGACGAGGCGCTCGGCGAGCGGGCCAAACGCGGCGTGCGGATGATCGACGAGTTCCTCGCGGCCGAGCTGGCGGCCGGCCGGCTGGCGGTCGGGTTGGAGCCCGTGGCGAGCGAGATTCTGATCCACGGACACTGCCACCAGAAGGCGTTGTACGGCACCGGGGCGATGACGCGACTGCTCTCGGCGGCCGGCACCGCGACGGTGCGCGAGATCGACTCCGGCTGCTGCGGCATGGCCGGCGGCTTCGGCTACGAGCACGAGCACTACGACCTGTCCGTGAAGGTTGGTGAGGACCGGCTGCTGCCGGCCCTGCGCGCGGCGTCATCGGCCACCATCGTCGCCTGCGGTTTCTCCTGCCGGCACCAGATCGCCGACCTCACCGGCCGGCGCGCGCTGCACCTGATCGAAGCCCTCCGGCCGGGTCCGGCGCGCGGCTCCTGAACTCCCGCGAAACCAGCCCGATCTCAGTGGTTCTAAAGGTGATAGGAACTTGACCGAAACGTCCAGTAACCCGAAAGTGATCGCCGTCGCCAGAGCAGACCGGGTCGTTGGGTTGGGTCCTTGCCAGGTACGGCGCGGAGGGCGAGGCTGTGGACAGCCGCGAGGAGATCTTGCGGCAGGTGCGGGGTTGCGCCACGCTGCCTGTCGGCAAGCACTATGCGTTCGGGGCGTTGGTGCGCGGCGAGGGTGAGCTGGATGACCTGTGCCGCGCGGTGCAAAGCGACATCGGCCTGACGGCCAATGTCCTGCGGCTGGCCAACTGCCCCTTGTTCCGCTGTTCCCGAGAGATCCGCACGGTCCGCGAGGCGGCCATCCGGCTCGGCGGGTGGACTATGGAGAGCATCCTCATCGCCGGCGCGGTGGCGCCCTTCTTGAACACCGCCGTGCCCGGGTACGAGCTCCCGGCCGGCGTCCTCTGGCGGCACGCGATCTCGCTCGGCGCGGTAGCCATGGAGCTGGCCGAGCAGGAGTCGCGGGCCGGCCGGGACACGGCGTTCGTGGCCGGCCTCCTGGCCGACGTCGGCAAAATCGTGCTGGGCGCGTTCATCGAGGCCGATGCCGAGGCCATCGTGGCGCTGGCCTACGAGCGGCAGGTGCCGTTCGACGAGGCGGAGCGGCAGGTCCTGGGGATCGACCATCCCGAGGTCGGCGCGGCGCTGCTGGAGCACTGGTTGCTGCCCGAGGAGTTGGTGGCCGCGGTGCGCTGGCACCATCGCCCGGACCAGGCCGGGCCGTGGCGGCGGCTGGCCGAACACGTCCATGCCGCCGACGTGGTGTGCATGTCGCTGGGCCAGTCGCTGGGTCTCGACGGGCTCAACTACGTCTGCGACGAAGCCGCCATGGCCACCGCTCGGCTGACCGGCGAGCGAACGCTGGAGGTCATGGCCCGCGCCCACGAGCGCGCGGCCGAGGTCAGCGCGCAGTGGCTGTGCAACGGACTGGCGGCCTGACTCAATAGCCGTAGAACTGCATGTAGGCCGAGTTGATGGCCCAGGTCGGGCCCTGGCGCCGGTACCACTCCAGCCGCTCGGCTTCCAGCTCCTTGATCTTCTTGGCGTCCTTGGCCTGTTTGGCGAAGGTCCAGTCGCGGCGGATGCGGACGTAGTCGAGCGGCTGCCGGTAGAAGTCGATCCGGGCGGTGATGTCCGGATCGCCGGCGGCCAGCCGGGTGGCTTCGTCCAAGGTGGCGCGCAGCTCGGCTAGCAGCTCGTCGGTGTAGCAGGCCGCGAGCACCTCGGGAGTGTCCTTCCGGCCCTCGTACCGGTTGCTGTCCGCCAGCTCGGTGGTCATCTTCTCCAGCCGGTTGAAGTACCGTCGCAGCGCGCCGGCCGCCGGCCCGAAGCCGGCCTGGCAGAAGTCGTCGACCACCGCGTCGACGTCGAGGGTCGGGTCCCACAAGAGGCGGGCCAGGACGTAGTAGTTGAGCCCATCGGTGGCCCAGTTGTGGTAGCAGCAGTCGAAGTCCGTGACGGACATGCCGTGCTCCTGGCAGAAGCGGACGTCCTCGGCCAGGCGGTGGACATAGACCGTCGGCAAGCCCATCCCGGCGGCGAGCAGATTCGGTCGCCAGAACAGCGCCTTGGCCGACTTCGACCAGGCCAGCCAGTCCTGCCGCGCGCGCTGCCGCTCGGCTTCGTTGAGATACCCGAAGTCGACGATCCCGATGATCACGTTGCCCGGCAGAGTCTCACGCTTCGGCGCGTAGCGGTAGGCGCTGTAGGCGTAGCAGCCGAGGTACCGGTCCGGCAGTTCCTTGGCCACCAGCTCGGCCACGGCGCGGTAGAAGTGGACGTACCGGTCGGTCAGCGAGACGTGCTGGAGCGGACCGTTCGGCCCCCAGGTCTCAATCATCGCCCCGTCGGGCGCGTCCAGAGCCTGGCACCGCGCGCACTGACAGAAGCTCGCCGCGCCGCCGTCGTTGGGTGAGATGGAGGCGCAGTCGAGCGTCGGCTTGGCCTTCAGCTCGGCGATCTTGTCGGCCGCGACCTGTTTGACCAGCTCCTCGTTGGACACGCACAGCCGCTCGCGATGCCCGGCGGCCGCCTTGCTGTTGTCGCGCGTGCCGTCGGGCTGCTGGGCGAACCAGTCGGGATGGTCCTTGGCGAACCGCTCCCAATACCCGGCGTAGGCGTGGCCGTAGGTGCCGTTGAACCGGCCGCCGATGCGCTGGAAGTCGAACCAGGCGCCGCTCGGCCGCTGGTACTGCTGAAACTGCTCGGCGGTCCAGCCGAGCTTGTCCAGCCCGCGCTGGACGCGGTCGTTGTAGTGCGAGTTGCGGATTCGCCGCTGCTTCAGGACCGGGGTGAAGGCCAGGTCGATGGCGCCGACCTCGATGGTTGCCTGCTGCTTGACCACGCGGCCCAGCTCGCCCGGCCACAGCCACCGCGCGCCGAGGTACCGCTCGGCGAACTCGTCGACCGCCCACAGCGTGCCGAGGAGCGCCGTGCCGTCGGGCCGAACGTCGTTGCCGACCAGGAGCAGCGCCCCGTCGGTGGTGCGGACCCGCAGCTCCTCGGGCGCGAGGTCCGCCGAGCGCAGGCCGGCGGCGGCGGTGCGAGCCGTGTCGCCGACCAGAATCAGCGTCCCGGCGCCGGCCGGAAGGTCCTTTTCGTTGACCACCGGCAGCGTCGCGCCACTGGCCAGGCGGAGCCACTCGGCCAGGGCGGCGGCGCCCTGCTGCGCCGCCGGCGAAGGCTGATCGGCGGTGACGATCACCGCCGCCGGGCGGCCGTCCTTGACCAACGTCAACGCCGTCACCGGTGCGGCGGCGACGCACGCCAGCAGCAGACTCCTCATGACCATCTCCCGCGGCGGGCTTCGCCACCGGCCATCAAGAACCTGTCCACATACTCAATGCACCCGCAACCGATGGCTACGCCGCGACAACGATTGGCTAGTTTCCCTGCCGGAAGGGCCGGTTATGAGATCTGTATAGGTTGGTCTGCTGATGAGCGGACTGGGAGATAGAGCATGTTGAGTGCGAGGTGCGAGGGGGTGATCGGCGGCCTGGTCGTGATGGCCCTGGCGGCCGCTCCGGTTTTCGGCTGTGGCGACAGCGCCAAGACGGCCGCGGCGACGTCCGGACAGGAGACGGTCGTGGCGCAGGCGGTGCTGTACGAAGAGCCGATCTACGAGGACCACATGCCGTACCACGAGCACATGTGGTACGACGAGCAGATGGCGTGGGAAGAGCAGCGGGCCTACGAAGAGCAGATGGCTCTCGAAGAGCAGCGGGCCCGCGAAGAGCAGGCGGCCTACGAAGCTCAGTGGGCCTACGAGCAGGAGTTGGCGGAGCGAGCGATCCGGGTCCACGAGGCCGTGGCCGCGCTGCCCCTGGCCGAGCGACCGGGCCGAGCGCGCAGTCTGGCGGCGATGCCGGTGATCCAGCCGGCCGGCTCCGAGCCCGTCGTCAACGACTTCACCACCACCACGGTCTACCTGGGCGCGCAACCGGTGCTGAGGTTCCGCTCGTCCGCGGGTGGCTTCACCGCCGAGGAGCGGGTGGCGATCTGCCTGACCCGACTCAAGGACGCGCTGGCTGACCGCAAGTTCGGTCACACGACCGTCGGGATCGGCACGGTCCTGGGCGAGCAGGCCCTGTTCTGCAACGGGCTGCTGCTGCTCACCGTGACCCAGGCCGACGCCGAGGCCAACGCCACCACGCCGCGGGCCCTGGCCGAGGAATGGGCCGGCAACCTGCGGCGGGCGATTCGCGAGATTGCCCACTAGCCGAACCGCCTGACGACTTGCACGCGTCGTCGTGACGGCTTACCCTCCAGCGCCCTCGTCCGAGGGCGCTGGCCTTTCGTTGGGGGTGGTCGCGCCGGCCCGGCGGGAGGCCACGCCGACCAGCAGCAGGGCCACCGCCAGGGCCATCACCGCGCTGGCCACGCTCAGCTCCATCAAGGCCAGCGCCGCGCTGCCGCACAGACCGCACACGGCGTAGACGAACAACAGGGCGCTGAGGTCAGACCAGCCGGCGTCCTGCAAGCGGTGGTGGAGGTGGGAGCGGTCGGCCTTGAGCGGGCTGTCGCCGCGCAGCACCCGGCCGACCACCACCCCGGCCAGGTTGAGCAGGGGCAGGGCCATGATCACGATGGGCGTCAGCACGGCGATGGCGGTGGCGCCCTTCATCACCCCGCTGACCGCCATGGTGGCCAACAGGTAGCCCAACAGATTCGCCCCGCCGTCGCCCATGAAGATGCTGGCCGGCGGGAAGTTGAGGCGCAAGAAGCCGACGATGCCGCCGAACAGCGCGACGGCAAACACGGCCGGTGCGGGAGACTGGGCCGGCCCGAAAATAGCGATCACCGCGATGGTCGCGCCCATGATCATCGACACGCCGCCGGCCAGGCCGTCCAGCCCGTCGATGAAGTTGAGCGCGTTAGCCATGCCGACGATCCACAACGCGGTGACCACCGCCGACGGCCCGGCGCCGAAGCTGAGGTAACCGTCGCCGGGGACCTGCACGCCGCGGATCCGGGTCCCGGCGGCGATGCACACCGCCGCCGCCGACACTTGGAGCAGCAGCTTGGCCCAGGCCGGCAGGCCCTCGCGGCGCGGCCCCTCGGGCGCGCCGTGGCGCGGCTGGTGGAGCAGGTCGTCGCTCAGCCCGACGGCGAACATCATCAGCGCGCCGAGTAAGATACCGGTGGCCTCGCGGTTCCACCACTGGGCGAAGACGGGGAGGCAGGCGGCGCCGAGGAGCCCGGCCAGGAACCCGGCCAGGATGCCGATCCCGCCGATCCGCGGCACCGCCGTGAGGTGGGCTTTGCGCCCGCCGGGCGCGTCCACCAGGCCGCGCCGGTGCGCGAAGCTCAAGGCCAAGGGCACCGCCAAGGAGCTGACCAGTGAGGACACGAGCAGCACCACCACATACCCAATCACCGGCATCACCCGCTCTCCCCACGGTGCGCGACGAGGAGACAGACATGCTCGACCACTATCAAGGCACCATCCTCGGCTCGGCGATCGGCGACGCCCTCGGCCGCCCCACCGAATTCCTGAGTCTCGTTTCTCTTCGACAGCGCTACGGGCCGGATGGGATCACCGATCTGGAGTCCTGTGCCCGATTCCCGGCCGGAACGTACACCGACGACACGCAGATGACCATCGCCCTGGCCGAGGGTCTGCTGGCGGCCGACCCCGCCGACCTCGAGGCGCAGATGACCGCCGTGGCCGAGCGCTTCGTCGATTGGCTGCACGCGCCGGACAACGACCGCGCGCCGGGCAACACCTGTCTGCGCGCCTGCCGGCGCCTGGCCGCGGGCACCCCGTGGCGCGACAGCGGCGAGCCCGGCTCCAAAGGCTGCGGGTCGGTCATGCGGACCGCGCCGGTCGGCCTATTGTACCACCGTGACCCCGACCGACTGGCCGCCGTGGCCGACGCCGCCGGCTGCCTGACGCACCGGCATCCCTGTGCCCGCGCGGCCACCGTGGCCATGTCGCTGGCGGTCTCGCTGGCCCTGGACCACGCGCCGCCCGACGACATCCTGGAGGCGATGCTGGCGGCCGGCCGGCCGTTCGGCCCGGAGTTCGGCGAGCACCTGTGCAGAGTCCGGCCCGCCGCGGCCCTGCCGCCGGACCAGGCGATGGCGCTGCTGGGCGAAGGCTGGGTGGCCGAAGAGGCACTGGCGGCGGCCTGGTACTGCTTCGCCAGAACGCCCGAGGACTATGTCACGACCGTGCTCACGGGCGCCAACACCGCCGGCGACAGCGACAGCATCGCCGCCATCGCCGGCGCGCTGAGCGGCGCTTTCAACGGACTGGAAGCCATCCCCGAGCGCTGGCGCGAGACGGTCGAGAACTCGTCCGCCCTGCTCGACCTGGCCCGCCGCCTCCACGCAAGAAACGGTGTCAGACACCGTTTCTGCTGAGGAAACGGTGTCTGACACCGTTTCTGTCCCTCATCGGGTGGAACGGTGCTCACTCCTATCGCTTCGAGTTGCTGGCTCAGTGGCGGCAGCCGGAGGGTGCGGCCGCGCCGTATCGCTGTCGTCAGGAGGCATAGAGCACCCGCCGCGTGGTCAGGATCTCTCGTCGCCGCCGGTGACTTCGACGATGTCCACCGCCCGTTCGCCGGCCATGACAGATGGGCTCATCGGCTCGCTCCTCAGCTCGGACTTCTCACCGGCACGGGGCGCCACCGCGCCGGCGGAGCTGGCGGATCACGGCGCAGTTGTCCAGGTCGCCGTCGCCGGCGTCCACCGCGTCGGCCAGCAACTCGCGGTGTACGGCGCTCAGCGGCAGCGGTTGGCCGGCGCGCTCCGCGTAGTCAAGGATCAGCTCGACGTCCTTCAGGTGCTGGCGCAGTCGCGCGGCAGGCGCGAAGTCACCGTCGATCATCCGCTGCCCTTTGGCGTCCACGGCCACCGAGTAGGCCGGCGAGTTCCGGATCACCTCCAAGAACGCCGACAGATCGAGGCCCAGCCGCTCCGCGAAGACGAGGCCTTCGGCCAGGGCGAGCCGGTTGAGCCCCAAGACCAGGTTGCTGGCCAGCTTCGCCCGGCAGCCGCTGCCCGGCGGGCCGAGGTGGTAGACGCGGTGGCTGACCGCCGCCAGCAGGTCCTGGTGGCGCGCGAAGTCGTCCGGGGTTGCGCCAACCAAGAGGGTGCCTTCTCGGCGCCGGATTTGCTCACTGGAGCCACTGATGGTCGCGTCGAGGTAGGCCAGCCCCTGCGCTGCAAGCCGGCTCGCCAAGGCCTCGGTCTCGACCGGATCGCCGGTGGTCGTGTCCACGATGCAGCTCGGCGGCCGCGCGGCGGACAGCAGGCCTCGCTGGCCCTCGACCACCTGCCGCACGATGTCGGTGGTCATGAGCGACAGGACCACCCGGTCACATCGCGCGGCGACCTCGGCCGGGCTGTCGACGGCTTCGCCGCCGCGATCTGCCAGCGCGGTGTTCCTGCCGGCGTCGAGCTCGTGGCCGACCACGCCGTAGCCGTGCGCCAGCAGCAGTTCGGCGAGCGCCGAGCCGACCAGACCGAGCCCGATGAGTCCTATCGATTCCGCCATGCGCTCTCCTCGCCGCCGCGCGGCTCAGTGTCGAAGAAACGGTGTCTGACACCGTTTCTGCTGACACCGTTTCTGCCCGCAGTGTCGAAGAAACGTGAAAGAAACGGTGTCTGACACCGTTTCTGCCCGGCTCAGGAGCCGATGCGGAAGTCGTCCAGCCAGTAGGTGGTGCCGAAACGGTTGGCGCCGAAGCCGGCGTGGAGGTAGGGGTCCGGCTCCATCATCCCGAACACCACCTGCTCGACTTCGAGTCCGGCGTTGCCGTACAGCCGCTCGAACGCGCCCTTGAGATCGACCTCGGCCCGATGCCACTTCCCGTCGGCCTGGACCGCGGGGATCTCGGCCAACAGCCGCTGCCCGTCGGCGGGCTTCTTGCCGCCGCTCAAGGTGACCACGTGCCAGGTGCCCCGAGCGCGGAGGTAGACGTTGACCCGCGCCTCGGCCGGGAGGCGGTAGCTGAACGACATCTTGGACAATTCGCCGGGCTTGAACCGCTGGTCGGTGGCCAGGACGGCGAACTTGCCGCCGGACTGGAGGTCGGTGATGGCCAGACAGCGCGAGCCGTCGGCGCCGCCGCTCTCGCGGCGGATGAGCACCGGCACGCGCGGCTCGAGCGGCCGGAACCCGCCCACTCCCTGCTCGAACCCGTTGGCCAGCGGATCGCCGGATCGGGTCGTGTCCGAGGTCGCCTGCATGGCCGCCGCGTCGGCGAACGGCCGGCTTTCGCCCAGGGCCTCGTACCAGATCTTCACCCGGGCCACCATGATCCCGTTGTTGACCGAGTACAGGGCGACCTTGCCGCCCGGCACCGAGCCATCGTCGGGTTCATCGAACAGGACCTTGTCGTCCAGGCTGCAGAACACCCGTCCCCGGGCCTTGCGCAGGACGAGGTGGAACCAGTGGCGGTGGAACTTGTCGCCCTTGGTCTCGTTGTCCCACCCGGTCACGGCGAACTTGGCCTCCGGCTTGTTGTTGACGGCGATCTCCCGCCCGCGGCGGTAGAGCGCCGAGCAGGTGTTGTTGCGCGCCGCGAAGAGGAAGCTGTAGCCGCTCAGGACATCCTTCCCGTCGCCGCCGATGGTCAGACAGAGGTCGCTGGGGTGGCTGTAGTGCGGTGGGCCGGGGAGATCCATCTTGATGCCCATGTAGGCTTCGACCTGGATGTCGCCCTGGTAGTCGTCCTTGCTCCAGATCAGCGGGTTGAGGTCGTCGTACCCGCCGAAGAAGGACCATCGCGGGTCGCACTTCCAGCGGTTGATGGTCTCCCAGATCCCCTTCGCCGTGTACCACTCCCACGGCGCGCGGGCGAAGGTGGTGTCGAACAACTGCTCGCACCGGGCGTCGAGCCGTTCCAGGTCGAGCTTCTCGCCGCCGAGCCCGGCGGCGACGTGGATCCCGGCCGGCGGCTGTGGGCTGGGGTCCTGGTAGGCCAGCGCGCAGCGGTCGTTGAGGCAGGCCAGGAAGAACCGCCCGCGTTTGATGAACTTGAGCTGGTCGCCGTCGTTCAGCTCGAACGCCGTCCGCCGCCGGCTCTGCCCGCCGTAGAGCAGCTCGGCGCCGACCTTCTTGCCGCCGGACGAGGGCGTCAGCACCAGGGCATAGCCGCCGCCGTCGGGGTCGGCCGCGGCCGGCGTGGCGGTGGCCGCGCCGACCGGCTCCGGGCCGGGACCCGTGC
>JAANMW010000062.1_pt1 | contig 100539 bp, 88 predicted proteins | sample 7279671 | NCBI WGS metagenome assembly JAANMW01 (sample SAMN14094541, study PRJNA606508) | bioreactor metagenome | isolation source: A lab-scale SPAN reactor treating ammonium-rich wastewater day 247 | place: Ireland: Galway | collected 2017-09-19 | reverse complement strand
CGAGCTTCACTCCAATCTCAGCAAGCTCCAGGACGAGTATGCGCTCGTCCTGGCGCACTTTCAGTCTCATTACCTTCCCAGAGGTTGGGAGTCGCGGCTCACCTCTCAGGGGAGCTTCGGACGCTTGGAAGTTTCCACAGTGGACCCGCTCGACGTTGCCGTCGGGAAGCTCATGAGCCGTCGCGACAAGGACCGCACCGATCTGCGCGTGCTGGCTCGATACTACAACAAGTCAGAATTCACAGAGCGCCTGGCCGAGTGCCGGAACCATTTTCAGGACGAGAAGCTGCTGCAGTCTGCTAAGCACAACTGGTACGTGCTCTTCGGCGAAGACCTCCCCGATTGATAGCGGGCCTTTGTTGCTCCTCTTCCAGGCAGACGCCCTCCGCCTGGCCCGTGACCTCGCGGGCGTGGTGCGCGGCGTGCGTCTCCGGGTCCGCCAGGAAGACTGCGAGACGGTGCCCGCATGACCGACGTGTCTCGGGTTGCGCCCGATGTCATCCGATTGGGGGCTGAGGTGACGGTCCCCCGTAAGTGGCTGCCCTTCGTGAGCCGGACCGTCGAGCCCGAGCACGTGGTGGAGCTCCTCAGATCAGGAAGGGGCCTGGGCCCGGCGCACCAGCGAGGTCACCAGCGAGCGAGGCAGGAAGCGAATGGCGGTGGCCATGAACCAGTTCATGGTGCCAGGGACGCAGACCACCTGCCCTCGTCGGGTGGCCTGCCAACCGACGAGGGCCACTTCGGCCGAGGAGGGGAGCTTGCGCCGAAAAAGCCTGCTCCTCTGTAGTCCCGCCGCGGCCTGAAAGCCTGACTCGGTGGGGCCGGGGCAGAAAGTCGTCACGCTGACTCCGCGGTCTTTCAGCTCATTGGCCAGGGCTTCCGAGAGGCTGAGAACGTAGGCTTTGGTGGCGTAGTAGACAGCCATCAGCGGTCCGGGCTGAAAGGCGGCCGTGGAGGCCACGTTCATCACGCGTCCGTGGCCGCGCGCGATCATCGGGGGCAACAGCAGCTTGGTCAGATCGGTCAGGGCCACGATGTTGAGCTGCAGCATGTCCAGCTCGGTTTTGCGGTCGGTCTCCGTGAACGGGCCGTAGGTGGCAAAGCCAGCGTTGTTGACCAGAATGTCCACGGGGAGTCGGCGTTTCTCGAGCTCGGCGACCAGCTCGTCCGGGGCCTCGGGGCGAGTCAGGTCGGAGGGCAGCACGGTCACCTCCACCGAGTGGCTCGCACGCAACTCGGCCGCCAGTTGCTCGAGCTTGTCGGCACTGCGGGCCACCAGCACCAGATCGCAGCCATCGGCTGCCGCCAGGCGGGCCAGCTCAAGCCCGATGCCGCTGGAAGCCCCGGTGATCAGAACGCGTTCTTTCATGAGAGGCCATTCCCCCCGAGGACGGTGGATCCCCTGCGCCAGAGGTGTTACAATGGGTTCTGTATTGTCAGGCGATCAAAGGAGGTAGACCGTTGGCCTATGTCGTCGTGAAAGAAGAGCCCGCTCGTCGTCTTGAGGGTGAGCAAGCCCTCACATTTCTTGCTTCGCGCGGCATTGGCTACCAGCAGTGGGACGTCTCGAAAGTTCCTGCCGAGCTGCGCACCTTCGGCAAGCTCGATGAGGACGAGCAGCGCCGGCTCCTGGCCACCTGGGGCGACCAGATCGACCGCCTGATGCGCTCGAACGACTACAAGACGGCCGACGTTCTGGCCGTGTCCGACGAGACCGTGCCCAACCTGGATGCCGTGCTCGACAAGTTCCGCCCCGAGCACTACCACACTGAGGACGAGGTGCGCTTCGTCATCTCGGGACACGGAATGTTCGGTATCCACCAGGATCAGCCGGACGAGCGCACCTTCGAAGTGCACGTCGGCCCGGGGGACCTGCTGATGGTTCCGCAGGGAACCTGGCACTGGTTCGACCTGAAAGAGGACCGTTGCATCCAGTGCGTGCGGCTCTTCCAGGACATGTCCGGCTGGACACCCTACTATCGGACGGCGGAGATGCCTGCGGCCCGACCGTAGTATTCCAGCAAGAACTCGATGACCTCGACGTGGCGACGCGCCTCGTCCAGGTCGGCTCCCCAGGAATAGACTCCGTGCAGCCGCACCACCACGGCCGGGTAACGCTCGTCGAGCCCGGCCTCGACATTTCTGGCCAGATCTCGCATATCGCGGGCATTGTCGACCACCGGCAACAGCACCGGGTCACCCAGGTGGATGCCCGCCAGGCCCTTGGCCATCTCGACGCCGGTCAGCTCGATTCGGTCCTGGGCCAGCCGGGAGGCCAGGTTGTTCCACACCGAGTGGACGTGATAGATCGCCCGGGCTCTGGTCCGCCGGTAGACCACCTCGTGGACGGTGACCTCCGAAGAGGGGCGGTGGCGGCTGGGGGCGAGCAGCTCCAACCCGGCTCCCACGCGCAGGAAATCCTGGGCGCGCAGGCGCGACTTGTCCACTCCGGAAGCGGATACCAGCATCTCCAGAGGGTCATCCCTGAGCTTGACCGAGAGATTGCCGCAGGTGCCCAGCATCCAGCCGCGTTTCCAGAACTGCCGGGCGTCAGCCGCCATGGTCGCGATGGCGACTTCGCTCATCGCGCTTTGAGAACGGTCAGCCTGGCCTTCGGGTTGAGTGCGGACAGCAAGTTGCGGGTGGCGCCCTCCTGGCTGGCCGGCGCACCATCCTTCTCCACCAGCACGGCCCGCTCGATATCACGATACTCGGTGTGGTCGGCCACCAGGTTGACGATGGCCCCCTGCAGGGGAGACATGCTGGGGTTGAAGGCCGCATTCTCGGCGCATCCGCCCACGTAGATTTTGCCTGACGATGTTTGCAGCGCCACTCCCGAGGGGCTCTGGGAATAGGGAGCATAGCTCTTGCGAGCAGCCGCCAGAGCGGCTTCGCTCAGTTCATCCGGCTTCTTGCCCGTCAACTGGAGGTTCCAGGGCTGCGAGCCGAGCAGACCTCCGGCCTGGCCCAGATCTTGCGGTCCGAAGAAGTTGGGCAGCAGCGTGCGCAGGCGTACCGGGCGGCGACTGGGGGTCAGGATGCGGGCGTTGCCGGCCGAGGGTAGCTCGTTGAGGAACTGACGGCACAGGCCACTGGGAGTATCAAACAGGGCTACCGCTTCCAGCGAGGTTTCCCCTCGCATCAGGGCCTGAGCCACGATGGCTTGCTCGGCGTGCACCGTGTAGCTCAAGGGCACGTTCAAGAACTCGATGTTGTAACCGAAATAGAGGTCGCCCTTTTTTCCCTTCCCCACCACTCCCACCCGATAATGCGAGATGGGGGCCCGGGCGAAGCCGCGGGCGATGGGCAACAGCTCGAGCATCAGTCGATCCATGGTCAGCTCGAGCTTGCGGGCCATCTCGCGGGCGGCCCGCGCCGGGATGATGCTGCGTTTGCCCACCATCTCATCGAGCTGCAAGGTGAGCACCGAGCGATTATGCGAATAGAGCCCGGGCAGCATCGGGCCGGATGCCGCTACCGCCGCCGCAGCGGCCGTGGACAGCCCGATCAGGCCGGTTACCTCAAAACGGTGGAGCTGATTGAGCAGCTCGTCTGATTTCGACACACGGTCCCCCTGTGATGGGATTGAGGGCGGCATTTCGGTCGCTTTGGAGAGGATCCTCTCAGCTGTCCTGAGATGGACGCGGCACGGGCAATCCGGGCCCGTCCTTGCTGAGAAAATCGACCCCGGTGCGGCGAGCTGCCCTCTCCACCATCTCGCGCGCGATGCGATTGGCTTCCTGCCAGGTTTTTTCCTCGGAGAGATGAGCCAGGCGGCCGTTCTCGACCACCACCTGACCGTCCACCACGGAGAAATCAACGATGTGGCTGTCACCGCAGAAGACCACGGCGGCCACCGGGTCGTGCAGCGCGCCTGCGTAGCCCAGGCGACGCAGCGAGATGCCGATCAGGTCAGCCCCCTTACCCACCGCCAGCTGGCCCAGGTCGGAGTAGCCCAGCACCCGCGCCCCGCCTCTTGTGGCCAGCATCAAAGCCCGCTCGGCGGTCATGGAGGCCACCCCCGTACGGTGACGATGGATCAGCATGCAGGTGCGCACCTCGCCCAGCATGTCGGAGGAATCGTTGGAAGCCGAGCCGTCCACGCCAAGCCCCACGGGCACGCCGGCGGCGATCATCTCGGGAATGGGCGCGATGCCCGAGCCCAGACGAAGGTTACTGACCGGGCAGTGGGCCACCCCCGTGCCCGTGGCTGCGGAGCGCTCGATTTCTTTCTGGTTGAGGTAGACGCAGTGGGCATACCAGATATCCGGCCCCACCCAGCCCAGGCTCTCCATCAGGTCGAAGGGGCGCATCTTGTAGACTTCCTGGCAATAGGCGTCCTCGTCGGCCGTCTCGGCCAGGTGGGTGTGGCAGCGCACCCCGTAGCGACGGGCTAGCTGCACCGTGTTGCGTAAGACTTCGGAGGTGACCGAGAAAGGCGAGCAGGGAGCCAGGGCGATCTTGATGCGTCCGAGCGGGTCGGGGTCGTGGTAGGTGTGGATGACCCGCTCGGAATCGGCCAGGATGGCCTCTTCGGTCTGCACCACCTCGTCGGGCGGCAACCCCCCCTGGCTCTTGCCGCGTGACATCGAGCCCCGGGTCGGCTGAAACCGGATCCCGACTTCCCGGGCAGCCCGGATCTGCTCGTCGAAGAGATTCTCGGGGCAGTCCTTCGGGAAGACATAAAAATGGTCGGTGGTGGTGGTACAGCCCGTGAGCAGAAGCTCGCCCAGGCCCACCAGGGTCCCGTAGTAGAGCGCTTCGGGGGTCAACTCGCGCCAGATCTCGTAAAGGTGAACCAGCCAGGGGAAGAGCTCGGACTCCTGCACCCGGGGCACGTTGCGGGTCAGGGTTTGATACAGGTGGTGATGGCAGTTCACCATGCCGGGCATGACCAGCATGTCGGTGGCGTCCAGCTTGCGGTCGGCTGCGGGGGCCTGGGAGGCGGGCCCGATCCACTCGATGCGATTGTCGCGTATCAGGACGCTGGCCTTGCTCAGCCGGGTGAAGCGATCATCGAAGGTGGCCAGGGTGGAAGCGTTGTCGATCAGTAGCGTGCCCATTGACAGGCGGCTTCGCAGCCGTGGCGAGGCGGACCTCCCGGCCTCCGGTAGGCGAACTCCGGCCCGAGGAGAATGAACAGCCCATGACCACCATCATGATCCCCACCGAAGACCAGGGGGAGGTTGTGGACGCTCGCCGCATCAAGCTGCTGGCCGGTGTCGGTGGAGCTCTTTTCCTGGTGATGGTGATCTTTTTCTGGGCCCTCTGGCCATCCCAGAACAAGCCCCGCCCGCAGGGCACTCCCATGGCGTCAGCCACGGGAGTATCCCCCGGGATCCAACCCGAGAATCAGGACCCGCTCGAGTTCGTGGCCGCGGCCAAGCCGCCGCTCGTACAACGCTCCCCCCGGCCCGAAACTGACGGACCGGAGCATCCGAGTGATTCCGGCACCCCGACCACGGAGCCCACCGAAGACCCCACCGCCTGGTCCAAGGCCGACAACGTGACGGTATATTCCAAGCACGGCCTGAACCAGCCGGTGGTGCGCACGTTGGCCCAGGGTGAGCGCGTGCTCTGGGTCAAGGATTACCAGAACTGGTCGCAGGTGCGACTGCTGGGGAAGGGCGAGGGATGGGTGGAGAGCAAGAACCTGGTGTTCACCCAGCCCTCCTTTGCCAGGAACCAGACTCCCGAGGAGGCTCGCCAGGTCCTGGCCGACTTTTACGCCGAGGTGGGTCGCAAGGAGTATGCCGTGGCCTACGAACGCCTGTCGGCCGACTGGCAGGCCGAGCTCCCCTTCAAGGACTTCGTGAAGGGCTTTTCCCAGGTTCGCAGTCTGGATGTCCAACTGGGCGAGACCGAGGTCACTTCGGGCGTCTCGGTGCGCCAGCACGTCGTCATTGACGCTGACGAGGAGGCTCGCCCACGACGCTTTCGGGGCACCTACACGCTGGAATACCACCCCATCGAGTGGAAGCTGACCAGCGGCATCCTGGAGGAGGGGGGGCCACCGACCTCCTCGGCCCCGGGACTTTGAGCGTGAGGTTGGAGCTCGAGCTGGATACGGCCACCGAGCTACTGCTCAAAGCCCTGGCGCGGCTGGGGTGGGCCGGCCTGCTGGTGCTGGGGGTCACGTGGCTGGTATGGCCTACCCTGCCCCTGGGCGGCCCGGTGGCTCTGACGGCTCTGGTGAGCTTGGCCCTGAGTCTGCTGGCCTGGGCGCTCAACGAGCTTTACGTGCTCGACCTGGGCCAGCGTCGCCTGGTTTACATCTCCAGACTGTTTGCACACCGACGCGAACAGTCGTTCCCTTTTCAGGAGATTCTAGCGACTTCGCTGGTGACCACCGCCTCCCGGGGAGTCCGGGGAGGTCAGGTCCAATACCTGTCGGCTCCGTGTCTGGTGACCCGAGCCGGTCAGATACTGCGCGTGGGGGACTTTGAGAGCTCTCGGAAGGCGCACCAGCGGGCCCGAGAGCTGGCCGAGCAGGTCGAGTGCTCGTTCCACGACCCCGGCCAGGGACGCTCGCTGAGGGTCATCCCCACCGGCTCGGTGGTCGAGCTGAGCGATGCTCCGGCTCGCCCCTCGCTGGGCGAGCGGGTGACCCTGACCTGGAGCCTGGCTCTCTTTGCCTGGTTCTGCCTGCTTCTGCTGGCACTCTCCGGGCCCGGCTGACCGGGCGGGCATCGCTGCTGTCAAGCGTTTCCTTGCCGGCCCGGGACACAGGTCGAGTGCCCCTATTCGGGATTCACGTGAGGGTTCTGCTCGGGGTCGGCTTTCCTCAAGATCGGACGGCGACCCTGGCCGAAGGGCGTGTTCGAGCCCTCTCCTGCAGGGAATTCGGTGCGCCCGGAGGGCCGCCCGAACTCGGTGCGACCGGTGCGGGAAGGTGGCAAAGGCTCGTCTTCCGTATGGGGAATGCCCACCGAGGATAGCTCGTCATCCAGGCTGGTGGGCTCGGTGAGCGGTGGCGGGGGCGGCATGGGCGGAGGCGGTTGGGCGCTGGTTGGTGGGGGCGCCGCCGGCCTGGGGGCGCCGGGCGGAACCACGGTGGGAGGCTTGCCGGGCAGGGAGCTGAGCGGTTTGTTGGCCGCCAGGGTGGACGGGACGGGCTTGCCGGGCAAGCCCGTCAGAGGCTTGCTCCCGAACGAGCTGAGCGAAGGTGGCTTGGACGGGCCCGTGCCCAGCGGTTTTTGCACCGATGCCGTGAGGGAGGGCGCCGAGGGCGGTTTCACCTCGGGCGTGGTGGCAGGGGGCTTGACCGTTGTCGGAAGGAGATCCCCCTGCTTGGGGACACCGAGCAAGCCTGAGCTCGGCGGTTTGACGTTGCCCGAGGGCGGATTGGAGAATGTGGGAGCCTTGACCACCGCGGAGGGCAGCCCGGCCTCGAAGGAGGGAGCGTTCGGCACTTCCATGGAGGGCTCCACCACGGGCGGAGCCGCGGCGAATGAGGGCGGCTTGAGCAAAGGTGGCGGACCAGACACTGCTTCCCCGGTGTGCTCTTCCTCCTCCTGGGCGATGGGGCCCTTGATCTGGCTGGTGAGCTCGAGTGACGAGGTGTCGGGCACCTGGCCACCCCACTGGTTGCGCAGCTTCTTCGCTAGAGAGGTGACTCGCTCGAGCAGATTGCGCCCAACCTCGAGCCGCTCCTCGCCCGGGACCTCATCGAGCTCGAACGGCTCCACGCCCAGCTCTTCCAACTTCCTGAAGACGCTGGCCATCTCCGCTTTGGGGTCGAGAAAATACAGGCTTCCGCGAAGGCGGATGAATCGCCATCCCATTCGGGTCAACACCACCTCGCGGTAGATGTCGGCAGGCAGTTTCTCTGGCGGATATTCGCTCTCTCCGTAACACTTGATGGCGACCCTTCCTCCCTTGCCCTCCACGATCAGGTCGAGCTGATAGGAGCCCACCGGTTGGTGGATGTTGACCCGATAGCCGGCCTTGCGCAGCCAATCGCCCACTTTGTGGTGGAACTCGAAATCGGCGCGGGAGGTGGCCCCGGCGGCGGCTCGCTCGACCTCGCTGGGCGGGGGCGCCAGGGTCGAGGGATCGCGAGCAAAGCGGATGATCATCTCGCGCAGGTCACCCTGCTTGAGATGCTTGACCGGATCGAGCGAGTGCACGACCCACATCTGGTCGCGGGCACGGCTGGCAGCCACGTTGAAGCGCTTGATGAAGACATCAGAGCGTCGGATCGCAACCGGGCCGTCTCCTTCAGGGGCGTCTACCATCGAAAGAAAGATCACGTCTCGCTCGTCGCCCTGGAACTGGGCGGCGTTGCCGCAGACGATGCGGCGCCGCCGATACTCGGTCAAAGGCAGATGCTGCACCAGCAGGCGGTCGATCAGCTTGGCCTGGTCGTCACCTACCAGAGTCACCACGCCCATCGTGCAGTGAGCATATTCCGGCTGCATGGTGGCGGCCACCAGCAGGGAGGCCACCTCCAGTGCCTCGGGCTCGTTCACCTTCCGATCAGAGGTCGCTTCGGCGAGATAATGCGAAACCGTGGGCGGCGTGACCTTGACTCCATAGCCCTCTCTCAGAGGCAGCACTTCGTAGTCGTAGCAAAGGGCATTCGAGAAGGCGATGATCTCCGGCACCGAGCGGAAGTGCTCCAGCAGGCGCAGGCTGCCTCCGAACGACTGGCGCGCCAGGTCGTAGACCGAGGTGGTGCCGTCGTAAAGCTCGCGATTGGGGATGTCGGACAGGAACTCGTCCGAAAGCGCCTTGGCAAAGTGCTGCGCCTGGCCCACGCCCTCGGGACTGACTTGTTGGTGGTCGCCCACCACCAGGACCTGCTTGCCCAGCGCCAGAGCGGTTAAGCCCCGAAGGTCGCACTGGCTGGCCTCGTCCAGAACCACCACGTCAAAACTTGACTGGCCGGGTTGGAAACTTTCGGCGACCTTGGACAAAGGCATGATCCAGACGGGCACCGATTCACGGCACTCGGCCAGGCTCTCCCGGGCGGTGGCGCGCAACTCGGCGGCCCGCTTTCCGCTTCCCGCACCCACCTTGCGCATCAGGTCAAGCCAGCCGACCAGGGCCTGCTGCTGACGCACGCCAGTGCGCCGCAACTGGGCCGCCCAGGCCTGGTTTTCGACGTAGCGCACCGAGGTCTCTTGAAGCGCGTCGCGCAGGCGGGTGCATTCCTTGTGCAACTCGTCCAGGTCTTCCTGGCCGATGGCCTTGAGGGCCAGATCCCAGCTCTTGTGCTTCCAGGCCCTGGCGGCGTCGCCCGGGGGGCGGCCCTGATCGTGGGGGGGCATGCGCTGGCGGATGGCCTCCGCCCAGTCCGGCGCAGTCTTTCTCAAGAGCTCCAGCAATTGCTTGCGTCGCTCGTACTTCTCCCCGTGGCGGGCCAGGTCGGCCACCCGATTCCAGGCTGCGGCGTAGCCCTGCGCATCCCGGTCGTTGGCGGCCTTCTTGAGCTTGTAGCCGAGCGTGGTCGGGTTCTGGGAGGAAGGGGACTCGCTCAGGTAATCCAGCATCATCTGGAAGCGGGCAAAGAGTGGGCGCCATTCAAGCTGGTCCATACGCCGGTTGATGCCGGGCTCCACCACCTGGGCCAGGGCCAGCTTGATGCGCAAAAGGTCGCCGCCCTGCTCGGGGCTGGGGGGCACCGCCTCGAGCACTTTGTCCCATGCCACCGAGCATCTCTGTAGCGCCTTCTCGACCGGTCCGAAGAACTCTACCAGCCAGTTGAGGGCCAGTCGGACCTGTTTGGCATACTGCTGGCAGACCTGCTCGGGATGCTCTCCCAACTGCTCGGAGGCAGGCACGCCCCGGCCCATCATCTGACGATCCCAGCGCCGCCTGAGCCCCTCGCGGCGGATGCGCAGCTGCAACAAGGCGTGCAGGGCCTGGAAGTGGTCCAGGGTGCTGGGACGCACTCCGTCCACTCGGGCCGAGTCCAGGAATTTTTTCCAGTTCGGCTTGAGCAGAGTTTGCTGCCAACCGACCGACCGGCCCGACTCAACCAGGGCGATCAGAGCCGTGCAGATCTTCTCCGCCTCCGAGTCGGGCATGTCGGTATTGAGCTGGGGACCGGCCTGGAAGACGCGTCGCTCCAGGCTGGCCGTCTCGGCCACCACCTTCTCGACGTAGTCGGCCAGGTCTTCCCACGACTGACGGTACTCCTCGCCGACCCGCACCGACCAGGCGCAATCCAGAAACCAGGGCTCGGCGCCCGAAAGCGACTCCAGGGCAGCCCGGGTCACCTTCAGCAACGACTGCAGGTCTTCCGGATCTTGCTGGTCGTTCGCCCAGATGACGCCCGGATCGCTGGGGATGGGGCCCAGTCTGGCCTCCAACTCGAGCATGTGGCGCAGACGGTTCTCGGACACAATGCGGTCCAGGGGGGGCAGGTTGCCGGCGAGCTCTTTCTCGTCGATGAGCGAAAACGCATCGTGGAACGAGTAGAGCTCGGCCAACTCATCCGGGTTGAGGGGCAGGGGGGCGCCCGGCTCGACGCTGCCCGGAATCCAGTCATGGACCCCCCGTCCGTCGGCCACCGCACGCGCGGCATTGACGGGATGGATGGCTTCGGCACCGAGCAGTCCGCTGGTGGAATACTCCTGGCGACACGAGTCCAACAGGCGCTGCTCGGCTTGGCGCAGCCGCTCCTTCAGCTCCTGCCTGCGTCGCTCGTAGGACTCGGCGAGCCGGGTCATCTCTTCCGGATCGCTGTGAGTGAATCGGTCCACGATGCCCTTGACGGAGATTTCCAACTGCTCGCGGCTCTCCTGGTCATTATCGAGCACGCTCACGCAGAGGGGACGAAGGGCAGGGCTGACCATTCCGCGCAAAACCCGCAGGGCTTTGGTGGTATGACTGGTGATCAGTATGGTCTTCCCTTCGGCCAGCAGATGGCCGATCAGGTTGGCAATGGTGTGCGTTTTGCCCGTGCCGGGTGGACCCTGGACCAGCACGCAACCGATCTTGTCGAGTCGTTCTCCCACGCGCTCTTGCTCGGGGTTGGATGGCAGGGTGTAGAGCAGCTCGAAGGGTCGGTCTCCCGAGCGTGCCGGGGCCCTGTCGTCGATCCCGACGATGCGGACCAGGGCGGGGGGCAATTCGTTCAGGCCAGGCAAGACTTCCAGGAAGCCTTCGATGGCCTGAGTCAGTCCCAGATGCCGCTGCCCGAGGTAGATGACCGCCTCGGAGGCCAACCACGGTCTCCCCTGAGGAGGAGCTGATAGACCCCCCGGACCCACGTAGTTAATGCCCAGAATCTTGGCCAGGCCTTCGAGCAAGACCTGGGGACCGCTCTCGTAGGTATGAGCCTCCAGGAAACGGCGGCAACTACCGATGCGATTGCCGTCCACTCCCGACCAGTGCAACACCGCCGAATAGAGCTCGGCGCCCCGGTCAGCTTCGCGAAGGGTAAATTCGGGGATCTCCGGGTTGAAGTCGAGAGACAAGCTCCAGACCGCCAGCGGGTGGTAGACGGTGCCCTTGCCCGAGGTCCAGGCCAGCACGGCCTGGCCGAACATCAGCTCATAACGGTCGGATTCACGCTCGAGGAGGCGCCAGACTTCGAGCAGACGGTCAAAGAGCTGGCGCGCGCCGCGGTCGGTCGCAGTGGCGGCCTCTGGGCGGGCGGGTGGGGTCGGACGGCGCACTCGGAGGACACAGTCGCTGGACGGATCGTCTAGCCCGGGCGTGGGCACAGGAATTCGGCCCACGACGATACAAGGATGCCTGGGCAGGTCGGAAATGCGCAGCCCCCACGGATGATCCTTGAGGTGGATCCTCGGCGGGTGGGCAGCCTGCTGCAATCCGGACAAAAAGCGGAATAGCCGGAAGATCCGGTCCCGCGCCAGGGCCTGTTCTTCGTGCGAGAGTGCCATCGGCTAGATATGAATATTCTTCTTGCTGTACGAGTACACCTTTGCCACTGAGCCAGTTCGGCGGTGGTCACCGGGTAACCTGCGAGGCCTGACAAGAATTCCCAGGGGGCTACGTTCAATCATGCTTTAGCCGGAGATGGGGCAGGGCCCGTTCGACTCTGGCCCGGGCCCAGGAAACCCCCACCAGGGCCCTTGCGACGGGGCTGGTGCTGATAGCGCACCCCCTGGATCATGTCCAGCAAGCGCACCTGGGTGCCCGGGTTCTCGCAGAAGAAGCGAGCCAGATCGGCGCGGGCGATATGGTAGAGCTGGCAGCTTTCTTCGGCTCGGGCCCCGAATCGGTGGCGCTCGACCTGCAGGAAGCGGTCCGGCTCACCCACCAGCCCTCCTCGGCCCACCAGGAGCGACTCTCCGTCCGGGGTCGTGACCCGGACGCATCCCTGGTCGACCAGGAAATAGCGCGTCACCGGGTCGTTGGGTTTGAACAGCCAGCTACCGGCGGCCGCCTCATCGTGCCTGAGCAAGATGGTGAGCTGGTTCTTCTGCAGGGCCGTCATCTGGCGCAGCACGCGATTAGCATCGAAGAGCTTCCAACTTCCCAATACCCGGTTTTCAGCCAGGCGGCGGAACATGCCGGGCAGGTCGGTATCTCGGATGAAGGCCAGAAAATCTCGCCGCTCCATCCACAGGAGCTCGACCGGGGTGCGGGTGACCAGGTCGGCGCCCCTTTCTTCCTGCAAGATCAGGGCTCTTTCCCCGAAGTAGTCGTAGCGTCCAAAGACGTAGCGATGCTGCTGATCGGGGATGATCTCCACTTCGCCCGACATGACCATATAGAAACGGTCGCCGCGCTCGCCCTTTCGGAAAATCGTGGTTCCCGCTGGAAGCTCCAGATAATGGGTGATCTGCAAGAACTCGTGAGCCCGCTCCAGCGGCATGGAGCGAAACATGTCGATGTGGGCCAGCACGTCCAGCATCTTCTGGGCCATGCTGGTGTTGGGGGGATCGACGGGTATCACGATGGTGTGCTCGGGTCCGGGGGGAGCCAGGCGCAGCCCCCGATCGGGGGGGATGGATGACTGCGAGACGTGCACCAGGTAGAGCCTCGACTTGACCTCCTCGGGCAGGTCTGCCAGCACCTCCAGGGGGGTGTGGATGGGGGGCACGCCGGCCTCGTGGAACAGAACGTCCAGGTGCCAGGGGAAATCAAGCAGGGTATGCAGGCGCGCTTCACTGAGATAGCCTTGTGCGTGCAGGTCGGAGAGTCGGGCCGGGTCGTACAACGTGTCGCAGGAGTAAGCAAAGCCCTTGCCCTGATACTCCACCTTGAAGCCCAGCGTAGGAATGGGGTGAAAGGTGTAGTGGAAGGTGAACATTGCCCCTGCAATACGGAAGGGCTGACCGATGATGACAGGCCGGAAGGCGAACAGGCTGCTCAACTCTTCGCGGGTCAGGCCGGTCAGGGCTGAATACTTGGTCAAGAAGCTCTGCATCACCGTTTCGGTCGAATGCAGCCGAATGCGGCCCTCCTCGAGCAGTTTTTGCATGGTGCCCGAGTCGTGGTCGGCGTGGCAGTGGGTTAAGATGACGTCCTGGATGAGCCGATTGTTGATTCCGTTCGCCCTCATCCAGGCCGTGCTGTTGACCGGGGGGTCCACCATGACGCCCTTCTGGTCCATCCAGAGGATGAACCCGGACGTGCTGGTGGCGGCATCAAAGCCGTGTCCGCTGCCGATCACGGTGACGCCGAAGACCGGAGGCTTCCACAGAGGTCCGGGAACCTCGGCCTCGGGTTGGGGCCGGGCGGAGCGGTAGCCGAAGACGATCTCCTGCGACTGGCCGTCCTTTTCGAGCCGATACGAGTTGGGGGCCAGTCGTGTCAACAGGGCGCCGTCCACGCGCACCCGATCGAGATCATCGAAAGTCAGCACGTCTAGAAAGTGCTTCAGGCGCAGTTGCCCGTATTCGGGGTCCTTCTTGAAAAAGGACATCTCAAGCTCGAGATCGGGAAAGTCGGGCGCCAACCGTCCCTCGGGGAACTCCTGCTCGAGGTAGAGCCGGCGAGGCCCGAAGAGAGCCTCGCAGAGCACCCCCAGGATGCGGCGCACCTGGTCGCGCCGACAGATCAGCCTCAGCTTACGGCGCTGGACGTAGAAGTTGAAGTAGAGCGGGAACTCCAACTCGGCGGCGCTGACGCCGGCCTCGGTGTCGAACAGGAAGTCGGGCAAGAGGTAGAGGTCCGGCACTCCCTGGCCCAGGAGCATCGTGTCCTTGATGGTCTCGGGGTAAGCGCCCACCTGCATGCGGATCCCCGCTCCCGAGACCAGCAGCCCTCCACGGTTCAGCTCCTCCAGCTTCAGGAACATGTGGGGCTACCTTTCTGCCTGGAAGAAAGGAGTTCCCCCACGAGCTGGCAGGCAGTCTGGAATCGTTGCTCGTAGCTGCCTGTGAGCTCGATGGGATGGCGCTGGCGATAGGCGTCCCGGAACATCTCCAGGAATTCCTCCCGCTGGTGAGGCTGGTTGCGCTGCGGGTCGGCCACCCAGGGGACATCGGTCTGGCAGAGCAAGGTGAGATCGTAGCGCTGCTCGGCGGCCAGCCGGGCCACAGGATCGGGGCAGCGACCGAAGAAATGGCGGCTCCATAGCGCCGTGGTGCTGAGATCGGTGTCACAAAAGAGCAGCCGGTTACACTGGCGGGCCAGGGCTTCCTCGCTGGCGAGCTGCCCGCGGGCAATGAAGGGAATATCCTCGGGACGACAGATGCCCTGGACGGGGCGGCGGGCATTGCGCCAATCGAGATAGGAGCGAGCGTATTCCGGCACCCAGGCAGTCTGGAAACGGTCGGCCAGGCGCTCGGCCAGGGTAGTCTTCCCGGTCGACTCGGGGCCCACCAGAGCAACCCGCAGGGCGTAATGGGCCCGCACGCATGGCGGTAGATAATCCCACCATTCCCAGGGATTCTGACGCGCCTGCTGGCCGGAGATCGGGAAGCGGCTGCGAGCCGGGTCTACCGGGACGTGCTCGGCTCCCAGGCACCGGGCCAGCTCTTCGCCGTAATCCTCCGAGCTGAAGATCAGGTCCGGGGGCTCGGGTAACAGCCTGGTGAGGCTGGCCTTCCAGAGGGCCCAGAAGTCAGGATGCTCATGCGGGTAGGAGGGGAGTTCGTCGGTCAGGTGCCAGACCCGAGCCCAGGGCGCCAGTTCCTTGACCCAGCTGTGGCGCAAGGCTCCGGAGATGGGCTCGGCCTGAAGGCTGGCGACCACAATGTCCACCCGCTCGCAGGCCCGGCGCGCAAATTGAAGGAGATACTCGTGGCCCAGGTGGGGGGGAAGGAATTTGCCCAGGACGAAGCCTCGCACGCCAGCTAAATTCTCCTTTCGGATTGGCAATACGGATTCCCAGGCCCGTGCAGGTTTCCTGCCTGACCGTAGTGCTCGCGAAGTTCAGCCAGAGCGCTGCCATCCCAGTCAGCCCAACAGGCTGAATCCCAGCGAGCTCAGCGTAGCGCAGCATGGGCTCGAGGTCGCCGTGGCCGAATACTCGTTACGGGAGTAGACCAGGGCCAGCCCCATTCCGGCCACCAGGCAGAAGCCCGACGTCAGGAACAGGATGCGTTGGACCCGGTCGCCCGCCAGGGTCATGGCCAGGGCTTCGCCCCGGGGCAGGCGCCCTCTGGACCGAAAGCGAAATCGAAGAGAATGTCAGGCTCGGGTGATTCACCGTATTTTCTGCTCAGTCACCTCATCGCGCGCTTTCGAAGCGGAGACGTGCCGATGGAAGAGTTCCAGTCTCGCCTGGATGACTTCGAGTCCAGGCTGGAAGATTGGTACGAGGACCTGCAGGCCAATCCGCCGCCCTACGACTTCCCTGAAGGCGTGGAGCTGGTGGAGGTCACTCAGATGGGCCTGTACCTTTTTTTGCAGTCCATCGAGGCCCTGCGCGAGTTTGCCGACGGCGGCCCGGAAGATCTGATCGCCAGCTCCTTGCAGCTCTCCCTGGCTGCCCACGAGCGCATTGTAGCCATGTACGAGGCCAGCGAGGACTACCTCGAGCAGCTGGCAGAGATGGAAGCCGAGTAGGGTCCGAAGGTACAGATCCCGAAACATTTCAGGTGACCGATGCGCACCCTGAGCTCGTCCATCTACTGGAAAACCTTCGTTCAGAAGGAACGTTCCAGTCCCAGGGAAGCTTTACGCTCGATCTGGTCCACGCTCGCGAGAAACTCAAGAAGTTCCAGCTGCTCGACCCGTATCATTACGTGCTCCCTCTTGTCAGCGCCGTGGTCCTTGGGGGGGGCAGCACCCTGCGTTGTCGGGTCGGACCGGCCCGCTTCAGCATGGAGTTCAACGGCACATCCTTCACAGTCGAGGAGCTGGATGGGATGTTCAGCGTCCTCCTGGTGGGCTCGAGCCCTGTGGCCCAGCGTCGGGTGGCCGAGCTGGCGGTTGGCATCAACGCGGCGCTTTCGCTCTCACCGCGTCAGGTGACCCTGGTCAGCGTCCACCCTGATCAGGTGGTGAAGGCGACCTTCACCGCCCGCAAGCAGCAAGTCGAGACGGCACCTCCTCCCGAGAAGGCCCAACCCTGGACAAGAATCGAGGTCCAGCACGCAGGCATGCGCGCTCTCTGGCGTAAGACACAGCGCGACGCGCCCGAAGTCCTGGCCCTGCACCAACGCTGCCGGCTGGCCAACCTCGAGCTGACCGTCAACGACCTGCCCTTTCCTCCCCAGGTGGGCTGGGAGAACCACAGTTGCCTGGTGGCCAGCTACCTGCGCGCGGGTGAGGCTCGCAAAGGCTGTGAGATTACGATCGGAAAGCTGACCTCCCGGGTCGACCCGCCTCGCACCGACGTCACTTCCGGGCCCTACTCGGCGGTGGTGACGCTGGGGGGAGAGGCGCCCCAGGAGCTTGTCTTCGTCCATCACGGGCTGATCTTCCGCCGCCCCGACCTCAGCCTCGGGCCCGCCACCCGGGCTGCCATCTGGGCCCCCGAGCTGCGGCGCAATCTCTCCCACACCGAACTGGTGCAGGACGAGTCGTTCGAGCTGATCGTGGAGCAGCTCAAACTGGAGATCTTTCGCATGCTGACCGTGCTCGAGGGCCGTTTCGCCGAGCTGCCCGACCCTGACCGGCAAGAAGCGGTGGACTGTCTGCAACGGCTGGTAGGCTTTCGTCTGCAGCATGACGAGGTGCTGCAAGCCCTCAAGCTGGCTCGTCTACTCGTTCGCGCCCGCCCGGCGGGCTCGCTGCCGGCCCTGCTCGACGACTACGTGGTGGCCCTGATCGAGCAGCGCGACCCGCGGAAGAATGACCCGGCGGCTGTTCAACTCCGTCTGGAGCAGACCCTGGGGGCTCTGGCCCGGGCCCACGGTCTCGAGCTCAAGCGAATCGTTCTCGGTGCCCGCGACGATAGCGCCGTGTCCCGCTTCACTTTTGACGGCCCCTTCCCACGCGTGGAAACGCTGCTCAACCGCCTGCTGGCCACCGAGGAGCAGCTTTTCGGGCTGGCCCACGAGCACGTGCAGGCCCGCATGCAGAGCATGGTGACGGTTTTTGGCACCAAGCGCCCGGCCCGGGCCCGTGAGCTCAAGATCGCGCTCAATGAGCTGCAGCGGCCCATGGAGCTGGCGCTGGAGAGTCAGGCTCGCTACCACGGGAAGCAGTTGAGCAAAGTCTCGTTAAGGGATTGACCCTCAGTCCACCGGGCGAGGGGTTGTCCACCAGCGGGTCAGCTGCGACTGAGCTTCGTCCCAGTGGGTGTCCTTCTGAAGGGCGAGGTCCTGGTAGGCGCCGCCCGGAGCCCAGAACATGGGGATCTCCAGCGTCAGTCCGTGAGCCCCATCCTGGGAGGGATGGTGCTGCTCCTCCACGACCGCCTCGTCGATGGCCGCCACGAGACCGCGGGCGGCCGACTTCAGGCGCTCGTCCTTGATCCCGCCGTGGTTGGAGATGCGCTCGGCAAAATCGTATGCGTCTTTGTGGCCCTCGAAGCTCTGGGTGCTCCAGGTCATCCGACGCAGCTTCCAGACCGAGGTATCGGTGGCCAGCAGGCTCTTGGAGAACTCCTCCAACGCGTCCTTGACCTGCTCCATCTTGCCCAGATCGGTGGCTGAAAGCGTCATGATGCAGTCGTTGTAGGAGGCTGAGCCGGCCACGATGGAGCGAGCCAGGTCGAGAGGGGAGGCGTCCACTCGCGAGCTCAGCTTCTGCTGCAGGTCGGCAAAGCCGCCCTTGGCGAGCCAGCGGTCGTAGGTCCAGCCCTCGCCACCTTCCACCTTCTCGGAAGCGATCATGTAGTTGGCCCGGTCCCTGAGCTCGTAGGCTACCTCGGCGGCGGCCATGTTGCAGGCGTCAAAGCCCAGGATGTCAAGCTTCACGCCCGTCTTCTGCTCGGCCATGCTCAGACCCTGGTGGATCTCTTTGAGGCTCATCCAGCTCCCGTGGCTCTGGTCTTCGCAGGCCCCCTTCCAGCCATCGCCATGGTTTGAGATGACCAGCATGAAGTGCTCGGCCGGATAGTTCTTCATGCCCCACTCGACGAACTCGGCCAGAACTTTGGGATCGGCCATGTCGATCGGACCCGACTCCTCCACGGAGGGGGAGGCGATCCCTTTGTTGGGGTCTTGCTGCAGCAAGATACGCTGCATCGCGCGCCCGGAATCGTACTGGGCCACCAGATTGGTGTTCTCGTCCGAGCCCACCTTCTCCATCTCGTCGATGTCGTCGAGCATGAAAGCGTTGAGATTGTTGTCAGCGGCCGAGTACTGCAGGATGGTCCACTTCTTCTTCTCGTGCGGCACGGTTGGCAAAGCTGCGGCGGTTACGTTCACGGGTCAAGCCCCCTTGCTTGGATTGTTGAGAGGATAGAGGGGGCGGGGGGCGGGGAGATGAAATTCATGTTAACAAGGTGGGTGCATGGAAGTCTTGATTGTCCACGGGGATCTGGTCCGCCAACCGGTCGAGGTGATCGTCAACGCCTGGAATCGGAACGTGCTGCCATGGTGGTTGCTCTTGCCTCAGGGAGTCTCAGGGGCCATCAAGCGTCACGGCGGCCTGGCTCCCTTTCGGGAAGTGGCGCGCCATGGCCCCATCCCCCTTGGAGGGGCGGTGCTGACTTCAGCCGGAAGTCTCCCCTACAAGGCGATCATCCACGTGGCGGGCATCAATCTCCTCTGGCGGGCCAGCGCTCGCTCCATCACCGAGGGCGTTCGCAATGCCATGGCCCTGGTCGACCAACACGGCTTCCGCTCCGTGGCATTCCCGGTGCTCGGCGCCGGTTCGGGCGGATTCAAGATCGAACGGGCTCTGGACCTGATGGTGGGCGAGTTGGACAAGATCACCTCACCAGCCGAAGTCCGCATCGTGCGCTACGCCAGTCGCCCTGTCAACCCCATCTTGATGCCCACCGAGGAAGCCAGCCCAGCCCCGGCCTGAGCGCGCTCAAGTCGGATTTTTCTGGCGGTCTTTGGACCAGCGCTCCAGCATGCCGTGCAATTGCTCGGTCGTCACCGGTTTGCTCATGTAGTCATCCATGCCGGCCTTCAGGCAGCGCTCGCGGTCTCCCTCCAGCGCGTGGGCGGTCATGGCGATGATGACCAGTTGCCGGCCGCACTGGCGGCGCACCTCGGCGCAGGCTTCGTAGCCGTCCATTCGCGGCATCTCGCAGTCCATCAAGACGATGTCGAATACCTCCTGGCCAACCAGAGCCACCGCCTCCCGGCCATCCCGGGCCAGTTTCGGCTCCAGTCCCAGTCGACGAAGCTGTCGGTCGATGACAGCCGAATTCATGGCGTTGTCTTCCACCACCAGAATGCGAAGATCGGACGGAAGCGATCGCCGAACCTGGCCGTCGGGTCCGGACGTCTGCAGCGATTGGGGCTGCTTGAATCGAGCAGTGAATGAGAAGGTCGCGCCCCGGCCGGGCTTGCTGACGACGCGCATGTCCCCGCCCATCAGCCTCACGAGTTGCAGGGAGATGGCCAACCCCAGACCTGTCCCGCCGGCTCGCTGCCCGGTCTGGGTCTGGAAGAACGGGTGGAAGAGCTGAGCCTGGTCCTCCTGACTGATTCCCGGACCGGTATCGATCACCTCGAACTCGAGCAGTCCATCAAAAAGACGTGTCACCCGGACTTTCACCGAACCCTGTTGGGTGAATTTGAGCGCGTTGCCGACCAGGTTGGTCAGAACCTGTCTCAGACGGCCCGGGTCGCCCACAACCGCGGAGGGCACTTCCTTTGAGAGCTGACAGCTCAGCTCGAGCCCGCGGGCCAGGGCCTGCCCGCGCAGCAGGCTCAGCACGGCTTCTACGACCGCCTCGGGAGAGAAGCAGACCGACTCGAACTTGAGCAGGCCGGCCTCGATCTTAGAAAAATCCAGCACGTCGTCCAGGATGGTCAGGAGCGATTCGGCGCTGGAATGGACCGTTTCAGCCAGGCGAAGTTGCTCCTCGGTGAGAGGAGTGTCCAGCAAGAGCTCGGTCATCGCGATGACACCGTTCATGGGGGTGCGGATCTCGTGGCTCATGTTGCGCAGAAACTCAGATTTCTGGCGAGCCGAGTGGAGAGCCGCGTCGCGGGCCCGGGCCAACTCCTCCTCGATGGCTTTGTGCTCGCTCATGTCGCGCTTGATGCCCACATAGCAGACCGGCTTTTGCTCGCCGTCGAACACGGTGAAGGCCGACAGCTCGAGCGGGCGGATGGTACCGTCCTTGGCCCGACTGACGGCCCCTGTCCGGCATTTCCCGGTGGCGGCGAGCTCGGCTGCAATGGCTCCAAAGCTCTCTTCACCCAGGTGGATCGCCGGGGTCTGGCCCTCCAGCTCCTGGTCGGTATAGCCGAGCAACTCGGCGTGGGCCTGGTTCTGCATCAGGTACCTGCCCTCAAGGTCGACCACCGCGATGGCGTCGTTGGAATTGAGGTAGATCTGCTCGTAGAGGGCCAGCTGGTCGCGAGCCTGTCTCGAGGCGGTGCTGTCCACGGCCACCAGGTTGGCGAGCTCAACCCGGCCGTCCCGCCGGACGGGTCCCACGCTCCCGGTATACCAGGCCCAGGTGCCGTGGGGGCCGGGGCCGGGAACCTCAAAATGGACGGTCTCTCCCAGCTCGAAAACCCCCCGGATGCCCTGGTCGATGACCGCGTGATAGTCGGGCTCGACCCACTGGTAAATCGAGCTACCCAGCACCTGCTCTCCGGTCAGGCCAGGCAGGATCAGATTGCAGAACAAAATCGTGCCCTGGCTGTCGAGGGTGAGCACAAGACCCGGAACTTGCACCAGCTCGGGGGCGCAGGTGGCCAGGATCAGATCCGGGCTCAGTTGGACGAACCGCAGGCCTCGGGATGGCGCGGGGCCAAGACCGAAGCGGCCTTCCCAGGCGGAATTGGCGACCTGTACACCACCGTAGCGGTCGAGCACCGCCTGAGGCTCGCCACCAGCTTCCAGGAGAGCTTTCAGGGCGCTCTGGTCGAGAGCGCTGACTGCCTGCATGGGTTGATTATAGCATGAAGGAAGCGAGGGCTGGACTATTTCGGAGCGGTCTCGCGCAGGTAGCGTTGCAGATAGCCGGCCAGACGCTTGCGCTGGTCAGGTGTTACCGATTGGAATACGATCGAGTGCAGGAACTTCTTCTGTTGCGCCTTCACCTCGACAACCTTGCCCGGGAACATCAGGCCTTTGAATTCGGCCGCCTGGAAGAGCAACTTGACCTCGCGCCCCTGCATGATGGGATCGCTCGTCTCTACCGTCGCTCCGCCCAGGGACAGACTGGTGATTTTGCCGCTCGCTTCCATCTCGCCCACGGACGGATCGTGTCCCAGCAGTTTCCCGGGCGTGGCGACCGGGGCCCGAATGCTCTGTCTTCGCTCGCGCAGGGTATCCGGGGTGAAGCCCACGTCTTCGAGCACGAACTTGACCCAGGATTTGGCCATGTTGGCGGCCGGTTCGAGGTAGGTCAAGCCCACGGTCGTCTCGAAGTTCACCTTGCTCTTGACGGCCCAGACCACCGAGCAATGAACGCGCGTCCAGTGGACCCCGGGAATATTATCTATATATTCGACGAAAAACCTGTTGCCCCTGGTCAGGCTCTCGTAACTGCGCAGTTTCATGCCTCCGGGCCCGATGTCGACGATGACGGCCTTGAAGTCGCGGTCGAACTGGCCCTCGACTGGCATGTGACAGACCACATCGAGATAGAGTCGCCGCCGCACGATCTGGCGGCGCTCGTCGGTACCGGGGGTCTTCTTGAGCTTGAACCAGCTCAGCGTCACCAGACACTGACCACGAGCTTGCGACGGTGGGGGCGCTCGCGATGCTCGAAGAGGTAGATTCCCTGCCAGGTGCCCAGGCTCAATCGGCCGCTCTGGATGGGGATGCTCAGGCTGACTTCGGTGAGGGCGCTCTTGATGTGACTGGGCATGTCGTCGGGGCCTTCGCTGGTGTGTTGGAAGTAAGGCTGGTCGGGCGGCACCAGGCGCTCGAAGAAAGCCTCGAGGTCGGCTCGAGCGGTGGGGTCGGCGTTTTCTTGAATACACAGGCTGGCCGAGGTGTGGCAGATGAAGACATTGCACATACCGCTTCCCAACCCGCTGGCGCGCACGACTTCCCGGACCTGGCCGGTGATCTCGTGCAGGCCTTTTCGGCTCGTGCACAGCTCGAAGCTCTGTGAGTAAACCCCCATGCGCTGATGATTTATCAACCCATTTCAAACCCCTGCTGGCAGGACGCAGACCGGCTGACGGCGCATTGGCGCACAGCAAGTTGTGATTTTCGGAGGGATTGAGCATGAGTCAGGTTCAGGCGTCCTCTGAGATCAAGGAACGCGGCTACAAGAACGCCGAGATCCTTGTCTCCACCGATTGGGTAGCCGAGCATCGCAACGATCCGGGCCTGCGCCTGGTGGAGTCCAACGAGGACATGCTGCTCTATCCGTCCGGGCACATCCCCGGCGCCGTTCAGGTCGACTGGACCGGTGACCTCAACGACCAGCTCTGCCGCGACTATATCGATGGGGAGAGATTCGCGGCCCTGATGAAGAGGATCGGGGTGACCCCGGATACCACGGTCGTCTTTTACGGGGACAAGAGCAACTGGTGGGCGGCCTATGCGCTCTGGGTGTTCCGCCTGTTCGGTCACGAGAAGGTCAAGTTGATGGATGGTGGCCGCCTCAAGTGGGAAATGGAAGGGCGCGAGATGACCCGCGAGGTTCCCGCCTACCAGCCCACCGAGTATCCGGTGCGCCAGCGCGACGACCAGAAAATCAGGGCCTTCCGCGATGAGGTGCATCAGCACGTCAAGGCCGGCAAGAAGCTGGTGGACGTGCGCTCCACTCCCGAGTTTACCGGCGAGCGGCTCCACATGGAAGACTACCCCAATGAGGGAGCCTTGCGCGGAGGACACATTCCTGGAGCCAGGAGCGTGCCCTGGGCCCGGGCCATCAACCCTGACAATGGAACTTTCAAGACGGCCGAGGAGTTGAAGGCGATTTACGAGCAGGAGCAGGGACTGAGCTCATCCGATGAGGTGGTGGTTTACTGCCGCATCGGGGAGCGGAGCTCGCACACCTGGTTCGTTCTGACCGAGTTGCTTGGCTATCCAAACGTGCGCAACTACGATGGAAGCTGGACAGAGTGGGGCAATTCGGTCGGGCTCCCGATCGAAAAACCTTGACGCCGAAGCTGGAGGAGATGCTGGAGATCTTCTCGGGCATCTCGGATCGCGGTGAGCGGGCGGAGATGCTGATCGAGCTCGCTGACCAGTTCAAAGAGGTGCCCGAGCACATCGCCCGCCGTCCCTTTCCGGAGGCCCACCGGGTCCAGCGTTGCGAGTCCGAGGCCTACGTCTGGGCTGAGCTCCTGGCTGACGGCACGCTGAAGTATCACTTTGCTGTCGAAAACCCCCAGGGCATCTCGGCCAGGGCCATGGCCGTCATCCTGGACGAGGCCCTGTCGGGCACCCTCCCGGAGGCGGCCGAGGCGGTGCCGGCCGATATCTGTTTCACCTTCTTCGGCAAGGAGCTCTCGATGGGCAAGGGCCAGGGGCTGATGGGCATGGTCACGCTGCTGAAGGGTCTGGCCAGGCAGCTCCAGCTGGCCCGGGAGCGGTCGGGTCAGTAAGGCCGCAAAGTAACAACTCTGTAAACCGGTTCCGGGATGGGGCTGATAAGGTAGCCGGGCAGCCCAACCCGGAGGCCCCTTTTTGTGAACATCGCCAACCTTAGCTTGCGCCCGACCAGCTCCTGCTCGTTCCACCGTCGCAGGATGGAGCAGCAGGAGGTTCCCCAGGCTCAGGGGCGGCCCGAAGACGGGGTGGGCGACCCCTACTTCCCTGGTCTGGGCAATCCCGGTTACGACGCCCAGCACTACACCATTCAGGCGAAGGTGGACGTCCAGGACAACCAGCTCGAGGTCAAGAGCAAGATGGAGGCTGTGGCAACCCAGGAGTTGCCCAGTTTCAACCTCGACTTCCAGGGTTTTGCCATCAGCGATGTCAAGGTGAACGGCCAACCAGCTCAATTCCAGCGCCAGGGGCGCGAGCTGATCATCAGTCCCCAGGCGCCCCTGCCTCAGGGCCAGAGTTTTGAGGTCGACGTGGCCTACGCCGGGCGCCCCGAGCCCTATCACTCGCCTTATGCGCCCATCCCTCTGGGATGGAGCCACCGCAACGATTCGACTTACGTTCTGAGCGAGCCGGATGGCGCTTCGGCCTGGTTCCCGGTAAACGATCATCCTCAGGACAAAGCCACCTATAGCTTCGAGGTGACTGTTCCCAAGCCGTATGTCGCCGCCGCCAATGGCCGACTTATCGAGACGCGTCCCGGTTACGATGACGTGAAAGGTGTGGAAACGAGCACCTACAAATTCGAGGCCCGCGAGCCCATGGCCAGCTACCTGGCCACGGTCACCGTAGGCGAGTTGACCTCTCAAGAGGAATTCAGCCGCAGCGGCGTGCCGATCCGTCACTATTTCCCGGTCGACCTGGCACGCGAAGCCAGTCACGATTTCGGACGCACCGCTGAGATGCTGGATTTCTTCAGCGAGAAGTTTGGCCCCTATCCCTTCGAGACTTATGGCGGAGCGGTCATCGACGCATCCGTGGGAGGGGCAGCGCTGGAGACCCAGACCATGCCCATTTTCGAGCGCGGAATGGTGACGGGTGACCGACGGATGGAGACGGTGCTGGTGCACGAGCTGGCCCACCAGTGGTTCGGCAACTCGGTCAGCGTCAAGAACTGGAAGGATATCTGGCTCAACGAGGGCTTCGCCACCTACGCTCAATGGCTCTGGCTGGAGAAGAACCAGGGCTCGGACGCGCTCGAGCGCCAGGTGCAGCGTGTGCACCGCAATCTGGGATGGAACCAGGATGGTCCACCCATCGCCGACCCGGGCCCCCACGAGCTGTTCAGCGGCAACGTCTACATGCGCGGAGGCGTGACCATGCACGCTTTACGCAAAACGATTGGAGACGAGGCCTTCTTCAGCACACTGCGCACGTACACTGAGCGCTTCCGAGACAAAAACGCCTCCACCGAGGATTTCATCGCGGTCGCAAGCCAGGTGAGCGGTCAGGACCTGAACCCGTTCTTCGACCGCTGGGTGCGCCAGACGACCCTGCCACCGCTGCCCGCCTAAGCGACCTGCCATTCATACCAGGCATCGTTTTCTCGATAGCAGACCTCGCCCGTGCGACGATTGATGCGCACCTGCTGATACCAGCAGACGAGGGAGCCCGAGGTCTCGGGACGGCGGTAGTAAGTGTAGGTCTCCAGCCAGCCATCCCGCGTCAGCGCCTGGATTTCGCGGCCCTGGTCGGAGTGGTAGTGGTACAGTCCGCGGACTTTCAGGCGTGCAAGCGGGCCTTCGGCCTGAAGCTCGAGTCGAGTGGGCGAATAATGCAGCTCGGCGTGGGGAGCCTTGATCACGCCGGAGACATCCTGCTCGGGACCATCCTGAGAGAGCATTTCGGCGACGCCACCAAGCACCCGGCGGCAGACCCGGGCAGCTCTCTTCTTGATGTCCGTCGTGGCCATGACGGCCGAAGGATAGCTTCGGGCTCTGAAAAGTTCCTGAAAGGTGCCTCTGGCAAGAATCTGAAGGTGCTTTCGCGAACGGCCTCTGCCCATGCAGCGCTGGCCTCTCATCGTCAATCCGAGCTCGGGCGGGGGGAAGGGCCAGGCTGTTCAGAGCCTGCTGGAGTCCTTCTGCCAGGAGAATGGGGGAGAGCTTCTCTATACCGAGCAGGCGGGGCAGGCCACGGTGCTGGCTCGCCAGGCGGTCGAGTCCGGGGTTGACCGGGTGCTGGTGGGCGGGGGCGATGACACGGTGCGGGAGGTGCTGGCCGGGCTCTTGCATCGCGAGCATCCTCCCGAGCTAGGGATTCTGCCCCTGGGGACCTTCAACAACTTTGCTCGCACGCTGGGATTGCCCAACGAGCCTGCCGCCGCTCTCGAGGTCGCCTTCGGGGGGCATCCGGTGCCCGTTGACCTCGGTCAGGTGAACCGTGAGCGTATCTTTACCGAGAGCGTGGGGGTAGGTTTTCAGGCGGAGGCCTGGCAGCACAAGCCCGAGGTCGAGCCGGTCGGCTTGCGGCGACTGTTGCAGGGCGCGAGCATCGCGCTGGAAACCCTGGGAGGGTTCGAGCCCAAGCTGTTCCATCTGACCATCGATGAGGCTGAGGAAATGGTCAGAGCGATGGACATCACGGTGGCCAATACCCCCGAGTTCGCTTCGGCCATGACGGCTGCCCCCTATGCCAGCGTGTCGGACGGTAAGCTCGACGTCTGCGTGATTCGCGAGCTGAGCATGTTGGAGTTTCTGGCCGCCGTTCCCCTGATCTTCACGGGGCTGCACCCCTACCTGATGACCTCCGTGGAGTACCATCAAGGCTGTCTGATCGAGATCAGCGGCGGCGGTGAGCGGCCCGCGCCCGTGCGGGTTGACAGCAGCATTGACCTGCGTTTGCCTGTGACGATTGAGATTCTTCCCGGGCGCATCACGGTGAGAGTGCCTCAGACCCAATGGCCTTGAAAGGCCATCTTTTCATTCTCCGGGGGGACCTCAACCGGCTGCATTGCGACGCCTGGCTCGTCCCCTGCGGGCGCAGCCTCAGAGTCGAGGATTACTGGATGGACGGACTGCCTGGTCAGGCTCGCAACGCTCGCGGGCACTTGCAGGTGAGAACCCTTCCGGATGGATGGCAGGAGGGCGAGCTGCGGACCTTCGCGCTGGACGAGCCGCCACCCGAGGGAAGAGGTTGGCCCTGGCTCACCAACGTGGGCTACCGGTCCGAGCTCCAGATGCATGGCCAGCCTGGCAAGATGACAGCCTGGTTTACGGAGGGCTTGCTGGCTTTCGTGCGCGGGTGGAGACGCCACCCCACCCCTCGCACGACAAAGCGTCGCTTGCCGTTGCTGGCGGTGCCGCTGGTCGGTGCCGGCCGGGGCGGCGGCCACAGAATGGAGGGTGAGCTGGTCAAAAGCCACGTGCGGGCCCTGCTCGAGTTGGTCGAGGAGCACCAGCTCGACATCGCCCTGGTTACCTACAACGAGCAAGCCTTTACAGCCGCTCAGGAGGCCCGCAAGGTGCTCAGGTCGGGAAGCTGGCCTTTGCCGTCCGGGCTTCTGTCCCTGGGTCGGCTTCTGGCCGAAAAAGCTCGCCACCAGGACCTGGTGCTCTTTCTGGGTGCGGGTGTCAGCCGCGGGGTGGGTCTGCCCGACTGGCAACAGCTTCTGAACGAGCTGATGGAAACGGCCGGGATGACTCCCGAAGAGAGTCGGGCCGCTAACCAGCTCAGCCTGCTCGACCAGGCGCGCATCGTGCAACGGCGACTTCAACGAGCAGGTATCGATCTGACCGGCTCGCTGGTGGGGCGCTTCCACGTGTCCCAGTACGGGTTGGTGCACGCCCTTCTGGCCGGGTTGAGCGTGCGGGAGTCGGTGACCACGAACTATGATCCGCTCTTCGAGGTGGCCAGCCGGGCCTGCGGCCACAAACTGGCCGTCCTGCCTTATGCCCCCACTTCGGGTTGCACCCGCTGGCTCCTCAAGCTGCACGGGTGCGTCGAGCATCCCGAGGACATCGTGCTCACCCGGGAGGACTACCTGCGTTACTCGAACAATCGGGCCGCCCTGGCTGGCATCGTCCAGACACTGCTGTTGACCAAGCACATGCTGTTTGTGGGCTTCTCGCTCAATGACGACAACTTTTTGCGCATCGTGGACGATGTGAGGCGGGCGCTGCGCCGCGAGGAAGGGCAGCCCTTTGGCACCGCCTTGCTGCTGACGTGCGACCCCATGCTGCGCGAGCTCTGGGACGGTGAGCTCGACCTGCTCAGCTTGAGTGAGGATCTCGAGCCTGAGGAAAGCGCTCCGCGTCGGCTGGAGATCTTCCTGGATTTTCTGTTGGCCGAGTCGATTTGCCACACCAGCTACTTGCTGCGACCTCATTTCGAGGGCGCCCTGAGCAAGTCCGAGCGGGCTCTGCGCAGGGCCTTGCTCAAATGGCTCGAGGAACTGCCGCCGCTGGCCCGCCAGGCACCCGCCTTTGCTGAGCTCGAGCAGGCTCTCGAGCGCCTGGGCCACCTGCCCTGAGGCGCCGGGCGTTGATTGACTCAGAGATGACGCCGCACTCTCGCGCGTTCTGATTCAGCTCAACGCGCGCAGAGATAGAGCTCCAGCCAGTCCAGAGTGCGCCGCCAGCCGTCGTGCCAGTCCTCAGGGCGCATGAAGTGGTCCGACTCGGCATACTCCACGTACTCCTTGCCGATGCGGGCAACAAACTCGCGTGCCGGGCCGGGCGGCACGTTGACGTCGCGTCCGGCATTCCAGGCCAGCAAGGCGATTTGCTCGAAGCCCTCAGGGCGAAGGTGAGGGCTGTCGTGGCTGCTCTCCCAGACCGGCGAGCCCAGAATCGGGACCACCGTGGCCAGCCGAGGACATACCAGCGGCGCGGCAAAGGCGATGTAGCCTCCCATCGAGATGCCCGTGACGGCCACTGGACCTGTCTGCTCCATACTTTCCAGACGGGATACCAGATGAGGGATCTCGGCGACGGTCGGGCGAACGAGCTTGAGAAAGTTGCCATGAAAATCTCCCCCCTCGGCCATGAAGGCGGAGAGGTCGGGCAGGGCGCGCTCGCCGTGGCCGTGAGCGTCCACGCCGATGGCCAGGAAACCGCGTTGGGCGATTTGCTCGAGCTCTTTGAGGTGGGTTTCCTTGCTGGCCTTCAGGCCGTGGTAGAGCAGCACGGTGCCCGGATAGGGCCCTCCGGGGCTTCGCGCCATGGCGATGAGTGGGATATGGTCAATCCAGAACTTACGAGTGTACACGATGTAACAGCCTATTCACGCAAGAGGGTGGGGTCATCCTGTATAGGATCAACGATGATGAGCACATCCCCCTTTCGAGCCCGGCAGCGCCCGGTCAGCGTTCCGATCGAGCCGCGTCCGCCTGGCGACAACTCGAGTGCAGGTCCCGGCTACGCCGTCACCAGGTGGTTGCTGCTGAGTCTGTTGCTTGTCGGTCTGCTGGGAGGCTCGCGGCTCGCCCTGGGCAGGCCCTTAGGAGAGGGTGAGAACTTCCCCGGGCCAACCCGGCCTCCTGAGAAGGAACGTTCCAGCCTGAGGCAATCCTTGTTCGAGCGGCTACAACGCGACCAGGACGTGCGGCGGAAGTACCTCGAGGACGGCCAGGACGTTGCCCTTCGAGAGGAGATGGACCGTGTTGACCGCGAGAACTCGGAGTGGATGAAAGGCCTGGTGCAGGAGAACGGCTGGCCCAGGATTTCCGAGGTAGGAGCTGATGGGGCCCAGGCGGCCTTCCTGCTGGTCCAGCACTCTCCCGATGCCGCTTTTCAGCGTCGCTGCCTCGACCTGATGACCCCGCTGGTCAAGGAGGGCGAGGTCAGTGCTGTCAACTGGGCCTACCTGCTCGATCGTGTCCTGCTGGCCGAAGGGAAGAAACAAGTCTTTGGGACCCAGTTCCTGGTCGGTCCGGATGGAAAGCCCGAGCTTCGCCCCCTGGAGGATCCCGAGACCGTGGATTCCCGGCGAGCCGAGCTGGGGTTGCCCCCGCTGGAAGAGTATCGCAAGCTGGTCGAGGATATGCACCGCCAGCGAAAGACCCCCTGACCCCTTGCCTCCCGCCCCGAGGGGGAGTATAATTCAAATTGAGATGGCCGCCACATATCGAGGTTGATGCCCCTCCCCTCCACCTTCCCCACTCCACCCTGCGACGCGCGACCCCGTCGGAGTGAGGCGCCGGGCCCGGTTTCCTGATTCGCTCCTGCAGCACACGCTCGGCTCCTGCTTGGGCGCACGCTTTCCGAGCCATTGCCAGAAAGGAGTCTGGTCATGGTCGAGCTCTTGATTTCTCACCCTTCGGTTCTCTCTATCCTGGCTGCTGGAGCGGTCGGTCTGTGGCTGATTTTCAACTACATCATCCGCTTCATCCCCAACAACCGGGTCGGTCTGGTCGAAAGGATCTGGTCAACGGGCAGCGTCCACGCGGGTTTGATCGCCCTCAACGGGGAGGCAGGCTTTCAGCCCGACCTGCTGCGCGGCGGCGTGCATTTCCTGGTCCCCACGCGGGATCGTGTGCACATCACCTCTCTGGTGACCATCCCTTCTGGAAAGATCGGCTACATCTTCGCTCGCGACGGCCAGCCGCTGGAGCCTGTTCAGACCCTGGCCAAGCTGGTGAGCTGCCAGCAGTTCGAGGACGTGCGGGCCTTTCTGGCCAACGGCGGCCAGCGCGGACCCCAGCGGGGCATTCTGCGCGAGGGTACTTACGCCATCAACCTGGCTCAGTTCGTCGTCATCACCGAAGACACGCTTTACTACCACTCCCTGCGCCGCGAAGAAGAGGAGATCTTCCAGCGCATGGCCGCCCAGATCGCTGACCGGGACGGCTTCAAGCCGGTGCTCATCACCGATGACGCGGTTGGGGTGGTGACGGTGCACGATGGCCCCTCCCTGGAGCAGGGAGAGATCATCGCGCCCGACGTGGGCAACAGCCACGACAGCTTCCAGACCCCCGACCAGTTTCTTCTGGCGGGCGGCAAGCGTGGTCGCCAACTGCCTGTCCTGACCGAGGGGACTTACTACATCAATCGCCTCTTTTGCACCGTCGAGCTGATCCCCAAGACGGTCGTGGAAGTGGGCACGGTGGGCGTGGTGGTCTCTTACACCGGCGACAAGGGTGCTGACCGATCGGGCGACAGCTACCGGCACGGCGAGCTGGTCAACGAAGGCCAGCGCGGCGTCTGGGAAAACGTTCTCAAGCCGGGCAAGTATGCCATCAACTGCTACGCCATGAAAGTGATCCCCATTCCGACCACCAACTTCATCCTCAAGTGGGTTCGTCGAGAGGCCGGTGCGCATAAATTCGACGAGAATCTCTCCGAGGTCTCGCTGATTACCAAGGATGCTTTCGAGCCCTCCCTGCCGCTGAGCGTGGTGGTCCACATCGACTACCAGAAGGCCCCCCGGGTCATCCAGCGCTTCGGCGACATCAAGCGGCTGGTGGAGCAGACTCTGGACCCGATGGTCAGCGCCTACTTCAAGAACGTCGGTCAGACTCGCACTCTGATTCAGCTCTTGCAGCAGCGTGCCGACATCCAGCGCATCGCCTCGAGCGAGATGAAGGAGAAGTTCGCTCACTACGACCTGGAGCTCGAGGAAGTGCTCATCGGCACGCCCACCTCTTCGGAGGGTGACCAGCGCATCGAGGAGATCCTGACGCAGCTTCGGGCCCGTCAGATCGCCGAAGAGCAGATCGTCACCTATGACCAGCAGGAGAAAGCGGCCGTCAAGGAGCGCGCTCTGCGTGAGGCTCAGGCCCGAGCTGTGCAACAGCAGAAGATCACCGAGTCGGAGCTGGCCATCCAGGTGCAGACCAACGAGGGCAAGGGGCAGCACCAGCGTGCCCTGCAGCAGGCAGAGCAGATCAAGGCGCTGGCCGAAGCGGAAGCTTCCAAGGCTCGCTCTCTGGCTCAGGCTCAGGCCGACTCCAATCGCATGCTAGCCGAGGCCGAAGCCACCCGCATCCGCGCGGTGGGCGAGGCCGAGGCGGACAAGGCCGCTCGGGTAGGCGTGGCTCAGGCCATCGCCATCGAAGAGCAGGTGCGGGCCTACGGCGGGCCCAAGTTCCAGCTGACGCAGCAGGTGATGAGCCGGTTTGCCGAGGCGGTGGAGCATTCGGGCGTCGACCTGGTGCCGCGCATCGTGATGGGTGCTACCACCGGCGGCAACAGCGCCATGGAGGCTCTGATGGCTTTGATTCTCAATGACCGATTCAACGCTATCGAGGCCACCCAGGGCGCAGCCGCCCGGGACCCGAAGGCCGAGGCTTTGCGCAGCGAGTTGCTCGAGAATGTGGCCAACGGAAAAACAAGCCAGTAGTCATCCGGCCCACTCCGAAAGGAGTGGGCCTCTCTGTTTGACGGGCCACCGAGGGGCGGTCAGAGCGCTGGCGTTCGACCCCTCGGGGCGGCTTGTGAGCGGGGGCGAAGACAGCCAGGTACTCTTCTGGCTGGAGGGCCAGCTGGTCGACAGCTGGCCCTTTGAAGGCTGTATCTCGGCCCTGGCCACTCAGGAAGATTGGCTGGCTGTCGCCTTGCTCAACGGCCAGGTCGAGCTCTATCGGGCCCTGGAGCCGGTCTGGTCCATTCAGGCAAGCAGTCCGGTTCGCTCGCTGGCCTTAAGCTCGAGCTGGCTGGCCCTGGGCCTGGAAGATGGACGGGTACGCCTGGTGGCCCTGAGCGACCGGCGCGAGCACCCTGGCTTTCGTCTCGACGGTCATGTCACCGCCCTCACATTCATGCAAGATGGGGCGCTGGCTGCCTGCTCGCCGCTGCATCAGGGAATCGAGCTGTGGCGTCTGACCGAGCGAGAAGCCTGCGGCCACCTCCGACTGGGGAGGCGCCGCTGCCTGGCTGCCCTGCCCGAGGGTGGGATGCTGGCCGGCGGCGAGCAGGGGGTGCTGACCTGGCCGGAGGGACGGGTCTATGCTCCCGGGAGCCCGGCTCTGGCCCTGAGTGTCCATGAAGACTGGCTGGCGGTGGGCTGTGTCAACGCCGACCTGCGCCTGATTCATCGTCCCACCGGGCGCCTGCTCCTGGGTGAGGGCCACCAGGGCGAGATTCTCTCGACGGCCATCCGGGACGGCCTGATTGCCTCGGGCTCCATGGATACCACCATCCGCCTCTGGACCGAGACCGACTTCAGGGAGCCGGGGCCAACTGGGGAGGGGAAGGCGACCTGAGCTGCTGCTTGGAAATCAGATCCCCTTCGGGCTTGGTGCGGCACTTGATGCCTCCAAACAGCCCCAGCGTCGAGGGAGTCAGCTCGCGATCCAGGAAGTGCAGGCGCACGATCCCCGTCGGCAGGTCCTGCATCAGCTTGCGGGCCACGTAGACCTCCGAGCGGCTGTCCCCGCCCAGGCCCACGAAGAAGCGTTGATTGGAGCGATCCACCCCGGGGCGGCCGTTGACGAAGTTGAACATGTCCTCGGTCGGATTCTCCGGGTCCACGAACACCCCCGCCATCCGGTGCACCGTCAGCCCGGCCGTCTTCAGGTCCTTGGCGGTCAGGTCCTCGAAGGAGGCGCTTCGCTCCCCTTCCTCGAGCAGGGCCACGATCTGGTCCTCCAGCCGCCGCTCTCGGCGCTTGTGGAAGAACAGCTTGCGATGGAAGTTCAGGCGTTGCCAGACCGAGGACTCCGGGCCGGGGTGGCGGGGCTTGCTCGTCACGATGTCGTCCTTGAGCCAGCCTACCTGAACTTCGGCTGCTTCGCGGGCGTCGTTGAGAACGACCTCGCCCGGCCCGAGGCACATCATGCGCATGTCGATGTGGAACTCGCCCGGCTGCTCGACGGCATACACATTGGGCGCTTTCTGCCCGTGGTCGCGAGCGATCGCGCTCAGGGCCGTTTTGTCGCTAACCTCCCGACCCAGGTCGAGGGCCAGCTTGGCCCGGGTGACGGCCAGGCTGTCTCGTCCCACCAGCGCGTAGCCCTCGTGGTTGGGCAAGGTGCCGAAGAGGCTGGCGAGTCGGCAGCCGAGGGCACCGCCCTCCGGAAAACCGGGGCGGGGCTGAGAGCCAGAGCAGGCTGGACGATCACAGCCTGAGCCTACTGCAGATGAAAACTCGTTGAAATTTAACCATCGGGACGCGTCAGGCGCTCCAGCACGGTCAGGTGATGCAGCGCTTGCTCGCGGTTCTCGCCGCACATCTCCTGGGAGGGCCGCAGCGAGCGACAGACCTCGGGACGCTCGGGGCGACCGAGCAGGAGGCAACGGTTCTGCTCGTCGAGCTGCACGCAGCGAACGCCGGCCGGCTTGCCGGCCGGCATACCCGGGATGGGCGAGGCGATGGAGGGCGCAATGCAGCAGGCTCCGCATCCGACTCGGCATTCCAGCATTCTCCAGGTTATCCGAGCTGCCTGAAGGAAACCCTGCCCGGTGGATATCGAAGCCGTCTATCGCTCTCAGGCCGACCCTCAGAAGGCCCGCGCCATGAAGGCCTACATGCGCGATCAGTTCGAGTTTCTGGGCCTGCCCACGCCCTCGCGCCGCCAGCTGAGCAAGCCTTACCTCGCGCCCATGACCGCTCCCGAGCTCAGGCAGGCCGTGGAGCACCTGTGGGGGCTACCCGAGCGAGAGTTCCAGTACTTCGCCCTGGGCCTGATCGAGAAGTCGCGCAAGCTCTGGACAGCCGAGCTGCTCTGGACCTGGGAATGGCTGGTGACGAGCAAATCCTGGTGGGACACCGTGGACGCCCTGGCCTCCAACGTGGTGGGCCCTCACCTGGCGCGCTTCCCGCACCAGCTCGAAGTGACCGACCGCTGGATCGAGTCGGACAATTTCTGGCTCCAGCGCACCGCTCTGCTCTACCAGCTGGGCTACCGGGAGAAGACCGATTCGGCCCGGCTCTTCGCTTCCATCGACCGGGTGGCGCCCTCGCGGGAGTTCTTCCTGCGCAAGGCCATCGGCTGGGCCCTGCGCCAGTACGCTCGCACCGACCCCGAAGCCGTGAAAAGCTTCGTGCTGGCGCGGGGAGACAGGCTCTCGGGCCTTTCTCGGCGCGAGGCCCTCAAGCACCTGCAGTCATGAGCGTCCACCAGGACGGGCACTGTAGGGAGCAGCTCCCTCACCCTGAGAACGACCCGAGGTTGGCCGATGTCAGGGAGAGCGAGCCGATGGTGTTGGTCAACTGGTGCGAGGCCTGCGCGGTGGCAGGGATTGTCAGGTCAAGGAAATCACTGACGTTCCAGAGTGCCTCGGTCCCCACCGAGAAGAGCCCCCAGGCGCTGAAGCTGGCGAAGACCCCGAGCTCGAAGTCGAGGTCGACCGAATGCTCGAGATCGAGCTGGACCTGGTTGGGGGCCACGGAGCTGGCACTGAACTGGGTAGCGGTAAATGCGCCCTCCCCGCCCCGGAGGCCCTGACACGACAGGCCGTCCCACTCCAGGCCCTGAAGCTGGACCGTGGGCGGAAAGCCGATGCCGAAGACCGGGCCTGCCGAAACCGATGCTCCGACCTTGCTCCAACGGCCAGGTCATCCCGGCCGGCGTGCACCTGCGCCCGTTCGTGGAGGGCTCCTGGTACCACCAGGGGTTTGACCACGCCCTGCGGATCGTGCAGTAGGCCCTCGCAACGCACGGCGCCCTTAGCGGGGCAGGCAGCACGTCTCCGGACAGACGTCGTGGCTCGGGCCCAGGCGCCCCAGCGCCTCGCGCTCGTTGCGCAGCCCCAACCGCTCCTCCACCAGCTCGCGTACCATGCTCACAAACCGCGGATGGGTGCCCACCGTGGGGCAGCGCGCGAAGCGCAGCCCCAGCTCGGCCGCCAGGTCGCGGGCCTCGGTGTCCAGATCATACAAAATTTCCATGTGGTCGGAGATGAATCCCACCGGGCAGAGCACCACCGAGCCCTGCATCGTGCGCATCACCTCCAGCACGTCCGGCTCGAGCCAGGGCTGGGAAGGCGGCCCGCTGCGGCTCTGGTAGACCAGGCGGTAGTCGCTCACCCCGGCCGCCTCGGCGACCAGGCGGGCGGCCTCAGTCAACTGCTCCGCGTAGCGGCAGCGGTCGGACATGCCCATGGGCAGGCTGTGGGCGGTGAACAGCACCGGACCGGGGCAACTCTTCAGGGTGGCTCGCAGCAGCTCGGTCTGGGCCCCGATGAAGCCAGGATGGTTGTAGAACACGCGCAGCTTGTCCACCACCGGCGGGTTCTCCAGGGTGGACCGGGCCCGGGCCACGTCCTCGCGGTACTGGCGGCAACCCGAGTACGAGCTGTAGGCCGAGGTCATGAAGGCCAGGGCTCGACGCACCCCGTCCTGTTTCATCTGCTGCACGGTGTCGGCCAGGAAGGGGTGCCAGTTGCGGTTCCCCCAGTAGAGGCGAAGGTCGATGTCGTGACTTCTCAGCTCTTGCCCCACCGCGGCCAGCAAGGCCCGGTTCTGGGCATTGATCGGGCTGACTCCTCCGAAGTGCTGGTAGTGCTCGGCCACCTCCAGCATGCGCTCGCGAGGCACGTTGCGGCCGCGGAGCACGTTCTCGAGAAAGGGGATCACCTCGTCGGGCCCCTCGGGACCTCCGAAGCTCACCAACAGGAAGGCATCGTACTGCATGCGGGGCTAGTTCACCCGAGCCGGCGGTGCCCCTCCCGCCGCGTGGAAGCGTTCACGTGTTTGCTCCTGCGGGAGCGCCTATACAAATCAGTCGGCGCAGACCTTCCGCAGGTCACTTTGGCAGGAGAGTTGGAGTCAATGAGGAAATTTAGATGCATCTAATTTTTGGGAGCCTCACGCTGCGCAAGCTCATTTTCGCACTCTGCCTCCTGGTGATGGGATGTGGCCCGGCCAGTGGGCCCGCCCCTTCCAACCCGGCCGGCCTCAAGATTGTCTGCACCACCACCATGATCACCGACCTGGTCCAGCGCCTGGCTCAGCCCGACGCCCAGGTGGTCGGCCTGATGGGGGCCGGGGTGGATCCGCACTTCTACAAGGCCTCCGCCTCGGACGTGGCCAAGCTGCAGCAGGCCGACCTGGTCTTCTACAATGGACTGCACCTGGAGGGCAAGATGACCGAGGTCTTCGAGGGAGTGAAGAAGACCCGCCCGGTCGTGGCCGTGACCGACCGGATCCCCAAAGACAGGCTGCTGGTCCATCAGGGCACGCCAGACCCCCACGTCTGGTTCGACGTTTCGCTCTGGGCCATGTGCATCGAGCCTGTAACCTCCACCCTGATCGCGCGCGACCCGCAGCACGCGGTCGAGTACACCACCCGCGCCAAGGCTCTGGCCCAGGAGATGGCCGAGCTCGACTCCTGGTGCAAGACCGAGCTGGCCACGGTTCCCGCCGAGCGGCGCATCGTGGTCACCAGTCACGACGCCTTCAGCTACTTCGGTCGGGCCTACGGCTACGAGGTGGTCGGACTGCAGGGCATCTCCACCGTGACCGAAGCAGGCATCAGCGACGTCACCAAGCTGGTGGACTTCATCAAGCGCAAGAAGGTGCCGGCCATCTTCGTGGAGTCGAGCGTGCCCCGGGCGGCCATCGACCGGGTCAGCCAGGATTCCGGCGCCAAAGTGGGCGGAACGCTGTTCTCCGACGCCATGGGCGCCAGCGGAACCCCGGAGGGTACCTATGACGGAATGGTGCGGGCCAATGTCAACACCATCATCGAGGCGCTGCGATGAGCCAGCCGCCCGCGGTCGAGGTGCACGATCTGACGGTCACCTATGAGCGGCGACCGGTGCTGTGGAACATCGATCTGAGCATTCCGGACCGCCAGCTGGTTGGCATCGTGGGGCCCAACGGGGCGGGGAAGAGCACTCTGATCAAAGCCATCATGGGCCTTTTGCCGGCTTCCTCGGGCTGGGTCAAGATTTACGGCGAGCCCTATGAAAAGCAGCGCAGCAAGGTCGGCTATGTGCCGCAGCGCGACACGGTGGATTGGGACTTCCCGGTCACCGTGGAGGATGTCGTGATGATGGGGCGCTACGGGAAGATGGGCCTTTTCAAGCGGCCCGGCCCTGAAGACCGGGCGGTGGTGTTGGAGTGTCTCGAGAAGGTAGGCATGGCTGGCTTCGCCAAACGCCAGATCGGCAACCTGTCCGGAGGGCAGCAACAGCGCGTCTTCCTGGCCCGAGCTCTGGCTCAGGACAGCCACATCTACCTGATGGACGAGCCCTTCGTGGGGGTGGATGCGGCCACCGAGGCGGCCATCGTGACCTTGCTCGAGGAGATGCGCGAGAAGGGCCGACTGGCGATGGTGGTGCACCACGACCTGGACTCGGCGCGCGAGTATTTCGACTCCATTCTTCTCTTGAACATGCGCGTGGTGGCCTGCGGCCCCACCGAGCAGGTCTTTACCAGCGAGCTCTTGCGCAAGACCTACGGCGGTCGCCTGACCATCCTGTCGGACGTCTCCGAGGCCGTGGCTCAGGCCCAGCGATGAGAGCACTGGCCCTGCTGGCCCTGCTGGCAGCCCCGGCCTGGGCGGCCAAGATCTCCGAGCTGGAGGAGAGCGGCTGGCGACAGCAACTGGAGCGATTCTTCCGCTTCGGCGATCCGGCCGTGGTTTACGGGCTGTCCGGGGCCATCCTGCTGGGCCTGGTCTCCGGCCTGCTGGGCGCCTTCATCGTGCTGCGGGGCATGTCGCTGATGGGCGATACCCTGGGCCACGCCGTGCTCCCGGGCGTGGCCGCCGCCTTCATGGTGACCGGCCAGAAGGCCATGGTGCCCCTGATGGTGGGAGCGAGCCTGGCGGGAGTGCTGGGGACCGGTGCGGTGTGGGCTGTTCGCCGCTACAGCCGGCTGAAGGAGGACGCCGCCATGGGGCTGGTGTTGAGCAGCTTCTTCGCGCTGGGCATCGTGCTCTTGACCCGCATTCAAAAGAGCGAGTCGGGGGCCCAGAGCGGGTTGGACCGTTTTCTGTTCGGCCAGGCCGCCACCCTGGGCTTGAACGACGTGATCATTCTGGCCCTGGTTACGGTCTTCTGCCTGGGGCTGGTGGGCCTGCTTTTCAAGGAGCTCACGGTCACCAGCTTCGACCCGGTCTTCGCGGCCTCCATCGGTCTGCCCGTGGGCTGGCTCAATGCACTCTTGATGGGCCTGGTGACGCTGGCCGTGGTGGCCTCCATCCCGGCCGTCGGGGTGGTGCTGGTCTCGGCCATGCTGATCACTCCCGCGGCCACGGCCCAGCTGCTTTCGCGGCGGATGCCGACCATGTTAGCCTGGTCAGCTGTCATCGGGGTGCTGAGTGGTGCCCTGGGCGCCCTGTTCTCCTTTCTGGCCCGAGGAATGCCCACGGGACCGTGCATGGTGCTGGCCGCCTCGTGCTTTTTTCTGGCCGCCTACCTGCTGGCCCCCGAGCGCGGCCTGCTCATTCGCGCCTGGCGTCGAGCCATGCGGCGCCACCGCACCGAGCGGGAGAACCTGGTGAAGTCCATCTACCGCTCCCAGGAAGACCGTGACGGTGCCGAGTGGATCACTCTCGACGAGTTAGCTCGGGACCGCCGTGAGAGCGTGAGCGATCTGTCGGGCCGGGTGCGGGGACTGGGCCCGCTGGTGATCGTGTCCTCGGATCGGGTGCGTCTGAGCGACGAAGGGCGAGCGCTGGCCGAACGGCTGGTGCGCAACCACCGCCTGTGGGAGCTCTTCCTGACTCGCGAGGCAGACATCGCCCACGACCACGTGCACCGCGACGCCGAGGAGATCGAGCACATCCTTCCCGCCGAGGTGGTGGCCCGGCTCGAGGAGTTGCTCGAGGCGCCCACCACCGACCCCCACGGAAGGCCCATTCCCCGATGATCGAGCTGTACGGCTGGATCATCGCCATGGGCCTGTGCGTCAGCATCACCTGCGCGCTGCTGGGGTCCTTCCTGGTGCTGCGTCGCATGGCCCTGCTGGGCGATGCCGTCAGCCACGCCGTTCTGCCCGGAATCGTGCTGGCTTTCTTGCTCTCGGGTAGCCGCCACTCCCTGCTGATGACGCTGGGGGCCACCATCGCGGGCTTCCTGGCCGCAGCCCTGATCGAGTGGGTGCACCGCAATTCGCCCATCAAGCAAGACGCCTCCACGGGCATCGTGTTCACGGCCATGTTCGCGCTGGGGGTGGTCTTGATCGCCCTTTATGCCGACAAGGTCGATCTCGACCAGGAGTGCGTGCTCTATGGCGAGATCACGTTCGTTCCCCTGGAAGAGAGGGTTCTGGGAGTGCCCGAGCCGGTGTTGCGCATGTTCTGCGTGATGCTGGCCACCCTGGCGGGCCTGGTCGCCTTCTACAAGGAGCTGGTGGTGACCAGCTTCGACCCGGGCCTGGCCCAGAGCCTGGGCATCTCCCCCAATCGCTACCACTATGCGCTCATGGGAGCCCTGGCCGTGACCGTGGTCAACGCCTTCGAAGCCGTGGGGGCGATCCTGGTGGTCGCTATGCTGATCCTACCGGGCGCAACGGCTTATCTGCTGACCGACCGCCTGCCCGTGATGCTGGCTCTCTCGGCCTTGCAGGCGGCCCTCAGCACCGTGCTGGGGGTGGCCCTGGCGGTGGCCCTGGACTGCTCCACCGCGGGCGCCATGGTGCTGGCGGGAGCGCTGCTCTTCGTGCTGGCCTTCTTGCTCTCGCCCGGCCAGGGACTGGTGCCGCGCTGGTGGCGCCGGAGGGGGCTGGCCCATCGCACGGCCCAGGAGAATCTGCTGGCGCTGCTCGGGAAGGACGGCCCTCAGCCGGTAGCCGGGTTGGATCGGGCCGTGATCCGGGCCCTGGTGGGCCGAGGTTGGGTGGGCGAGTCGCGCGGTCGTCTGGAGCTGACCGAGCCGGGACAGAAGGCGGCCGAGCGCGTGATTCGGGCCCATCGCCTGTGGGAGACCTACATGGCCCAGGTCATGGAGATCCCCCCCGACCACCTGCACGATACCGCCCACGACGTGGAGCACCTGCTGCAGGGCGACCTGCTCGACCGGCTCGATGAGCGGCTTGGCCATCCGGCCCGCGACCCGCACGGCTCGGACATTCCCGGTCACACCTGAGAGGTTCTGCGCGGGCAAGCTTCTGGGTCGCCCCCCGGAGAACGCGCGCCGCCGGTTTCCGGCTGCGCGACCCCCAACATATCTGGTGGTGGCGGAGGCGGGGGTAGGGGCCACCGAGAGCGTAGCTCCTCCGACACCACATGGGGGTTTGCGGCCGGACTTCCTAGGGTGATTCGAGCAGTCGAAGGATCGTCTGCATGTTCTGCTCGCCCGGGTCGACCTTGTGGTACGGCTCGCTGTTGACGCGATCGCGCACCTCCGGGACCAGGCTCGGGTCCATGGCGGATACGTCCTGATGCGAGTAGATCGTGTCCACCGACAGCGAGAAGCGGCTCATCAGGTAGCGGCACAGCGAGGCGCACGACTTGAGGGTCTGAGGCCGGCCGGCCAGGTCGCTGGCCTCGGCGGCCACCATCTCGATGTTGATCGCCCGGTGATTGATGCCGTAAGCCGCCCGAGAGCGCACGGTGGGGGGCAGGACCTCCCAGATCTTGGAGCCATCGATGATATAGTGGCTGGCCAGGCCCGGACGCTCTCCCAGGAAGGAGCCGCTTTTGACCAGGTTCCAGGGGAAGCTTCTGCCGGCCGTGTAGTGCAGCACGATGCAGGTGGGCTCCAGCCTCCAGGTATCCTCGCCGTAGTGGCGCTTGGAGTAGGCCTGGATCTGGGGCTTCCAGCTCTCGAGCTTGCGGGCCCGGGTGCGGTCGAAGACCGGCTCCGGCACAGCCGACGAGGCCAGCCAGAATGCGAGCAACAGCCAGACGAGCCTATTTGCTCTCATCAAAGGGTCCGGGGTCGAAGACCGGCTCCTCGATGGGCGGGACCTCCAGATCGGGATTGCCAGGCGTGAGCCCGGGAGCCATGGGGGGCGGCTCAGGGCGAGGCGGCGGTTCGGGGCGGCTCGGCCTGGAAGGCTTGTCGGCCCCGGACGGTTTGCCCACCGGCCCGCCCGCCTGCAAGCGAACCCGCTGGCCGTTCTTGCCCAGTACCACTTCCCGTCCCTGGATCGATTCTACGGTGTAGTTCCCTACGTTCTCGCCAACTTGCACTGTGATGGGCTCGCCGCCCTGACTGAGCATGGCCTTCTTGCCCCCCTCGGTCTCCATGACACCCATCAGTTTCAGGTTCCCAGCCGAGCCGAGCTCGGGATCTGTTCCGGACTTCTCCCCGGGCGATTTCCCTGGCTTAGGCTTCTTGGGAGCGAAGGCGGCTGCGGGCAAGTCGGCGTTGGTAATGCGGTTGGGGTCACCGTCATCGCGCCAGGCGGTATCGTTGGCCGATGGAGTGTCGGCCGTTGCGGCAGGTCGGGGAGTACTGGCCGCCGGCGGGGGAGGGTTGGGAGCCGGCCCGGCCTCGGGCTGGCTGGCCAGGAACGCCGGAGTCGTGCCCTGTCGGTCGGGCACCCAGCTCTCGAGCTGCTCGGTCAGCTTGTTGTCGGGCACAGCCTGCCCGTTCTCGATGCGCCAGGCAAACTCCAGGCTCTGCTCACCGCGCGGAAGGGTCAGCTTCACGCGAGTCTCGGACTCTGGTACCCATAGGGGGGGCTTGGAGCCGTCCCAGGAACCGAGCAACTCGGCCTTGGCCCCGTTGGAGATGCCCTTGCCCACCCTGGCCTGAGCCACGGGAAGGGGGTCAAATCTGGTGGCTTCCGGGGTGGGGGTGACCATCGCCGGGGCGGCGGAAGCCTGCGGCCGGGGCGTTTGAGCCGGTCTGGAGGTGAGCAGGAGGTATCCCAGGGCCAGGCATCCGAAGATCAGGGCCAGGCAGACCGTGAGCGTGATCAGGACGACGTTTCCGCGTCGATTCAAGTGGTGGACAGTCATGACCGCCGTAGATTCCCCAACCGGTGGCAACTCCCTGCGTCAGAGGTCAACCTGGCAAGAAACGGCCGAACCGATCTGTCAGCCGGGCTTGAGCTCTTGAGGCTGCACGCAGCTCGCAGTCGTCCAGGCACTCGGTCGTTGGTGGCATCGGACCAGAAGGCCACGAAGCGTCCGGAGGAAGGCCATCCCACCAGGGCGAATGCGGCGCGCGCCGTGCGAGTGCTCATCGTCTTTCTCCTGCTCCTTCTTCCGGCTCTGGCCGGGACCGAGCCACCCGAGTGGCGCTGGGCCTCGCGTTGGACCCTGGAGCAGGTGCTGGCTCGTCCGGAAGCCTTCCTGGACGACTTCGTGCGCGGAGAGCGCCCCTTCTTTCGGGCCACCCGCCATCCCCAGTCCGGGCTGACCTACGATGGCTGGAACCTCGATCCCCTCACCGGTGCCCCCGTCGCCCCGCGGCTTCACAGCGCACCCTCCAAGGAGTGCCTGGACGTGGCTATCCTGACCAAGGCGATTCTGGGAGACCGGCGGGCGCTGATGCTGGTGGACGAGGACGAGGCGGTGGACATCCTGCGCCGCAAGCTGCAGAGCTACCGCGACTGGACGCGGCGCTACCCCCGTTCGGGAGGCTATATGCCCTGGTGGTACGGAGGCCACAGCGCCGAGTTTACTCCCAACTGGAACGGCGCCGTGCCGGCCCTGGACAACGGCGAGTGGGTGTGGGCCATGCTGGTGGCCGAGAAGGCCCTGCGCGACCGGAGTTACGCACGTCTGGCGGAGGAATACCACGAGTTCAACGAGCAACTGATCGACTACTCGGCCCGCGTCTTCTACGACGACCAGAAGGGCCGGGTGCGTGGGGACGTGCGGGTGGACAAGCCGCCCTACGTTCCCGATCCGGGCAAGCAAGGCTACCTCGACGGTGAGCACGGGGTGCACGAAGGCGTGATGATGGTCATGTTCGTGACCCTGTTCGGCAGGGACTTGCCCGCCGACGCCTGCGAGCGCATCTGGAGCCACACCAACATGGTCCGGGTCGAGACCCCGTGGGGCACGACCTGGCAAGGTTTCTGGGGCTCATCCCACGAAGAATGGGCTTATCTCTTCATGCCCTACTTCGAGCTGCCCGAGTATCGCAAGCTCTTCGTCATCCGTCAGATCATCCGCACCCAGAACGCGGCCCAACGGGGCTATCGGGGGCTGCACGCCTCCATCCACGATCCGGTCACGGGCAATTACGTCTCCGACTGCGGCATCGAGGGGATCGGCACCCAGAAGCTCAAGGCCCAGCACGCGCTGGCCCTCTACGGGGCCTTCCCGGTTCTCATGGCCGACCGTGGGGCGGGCAGCGCCTGGCTCTACAATATGCTGTGCGCACCACGGATGCAGGGGCCCATGGGCGGGGGCGAGTCGGTTTCCAACGACGGGTGCCACGCCATGCCCGTCAAGACCATCGATGGCACCTTCCCACTCCTGCTGGCGGCCATGGGAGGTTTTCATCGCGAGACCGCGGCCATGCTGCGCGAGCGCGGGGTCTTCGAGGAGTTCAAAGCCATCCTGCGCGAGGAATACAGGGAGGCCTTCGGCGACGTCCCGCTGCGGCGGGAGGCCGACCTCGCCCTGCCCACCTCTCCCGTGCCCAGGGCCGTGCCCGACTATGTCTGGTGACTCGGAGCGGCCAGTGAACAACCACTCTGCGGCTGCCCCCCGTCCGGACGATGTCGTAAAAGCAGGCCCGGCTCGACGGAGAGCGAAGTTCAAGCGCTTGAGGTCCACAGAGCCATTCCAGCGACGACAGGAGCGTCAGAAGTGATGTCCACCCCGCGTGCTTTGCAGATCGGCGATACCGTCTACCGCATGGACGAGATCAGCTGGGTCAAGTTTCAGCGTCTCACCCTCCTTGAGCAAGTGGCGCGCTGGAGCCTGGTTGCAGCCGGGGTGTTGTTCTTCTTGATGGTCGCTCAGGGTAAGCAAAGCATGGTCAATATTGAGGGCCTCATCGGCTTGTTCAGCCTTATCGCCGGGCTGCAGATCGCCGCCGGCAACCGCATCGCGAGCAGCGGTGACATCGAGGAAACCTACTACGAGCATCGCATTCGGGCCACTCCCGGCCAGATCGGGCCCCGGCTCAAGGAGCACAACCCTGACATGCTCGAGCTCTCCAGCTCCCAGCAAGGCTACCATTACTATGTGCAGGCCTCGCGGGTGGCCTGGTGCAGCCCCTGGTCCTCCATCAACTGGTCGCCGCTCTGGTTGATACTGATCTTCGGGGTTTACTTCGCCATTCTGGCCAACGATCTCCAACTGCCTCAGGTCAAGCCATTTGACCAGGTCGAGCTGTTTCGCTATAAGAGCGGGCTGGGAGCGGTCAAGTTCCTGGCCCTGGTCAACATCGTGCTGGCCGTGGTGGCTATTGTCGCCTCCTTCAAGACGGGCTTGCGTCTCTCGGCGGTGGGTGGCCTTTCGGATGGGCTGCCTCTCACCCTGGCCGACCGCCAGAAGCTGGTCAGCTACCTGATCAACGCCGGCTCCGAGAACAAGCGCAGCGAGAATGTCTCGGCCGCGGGCCTCTTACCTGCGACGACGACCCCAGCGACCCAGGAGACCCCCGAGCCGGTGCCTCAACCCCAGACTTGAAGAGCCTTCGCGCGTAGGAGTCGCGCCGCGAAAAAGCGAATCTTTCCGCATGGCGTTGGGGATCGCGTTTCTTGCCCTCATGGTTCTCTGGCTGGTGGGCTGGCGCATGGCGGCGGGTCATCCCGAGCAGTGGAGTCGCACCCAGCCATCCGAGGCCAGGCCCAGTCCGCAGTCCCGGGTCAAGACCACTAACGAGTTGCCCGTGCCTCAACTGGTCGATACTGGCGGTGGGCAGCTCCTCACCGGGGCCCGTCACAGCGCTGGTTGGCAGGCACCCGACGGCACGAGCCTGTCGCTCAACTGACCAACTGTTCACAACCCGTCTTTGGCCTGCGCGCACCCTCGAGAGTAAAGTGAAAAGAAAGACTGGTTCTCTGGAGGACTCCATCCATGCAGGCCACCGCCATAAGTGCCCCTTTTCATTGTCCTCGTTCTTTGACGGCTCCCGCCCCCGGTTTCGTACGCCGTCAGGTCGAAGAGCCTTGCGATAAGGCCGAGCTGACCGGCTCGATTCTGGGCGGTCTGGCCGGAGGTGCCGGCCTGGGCTACCTGGGCCTGGAAACCGGGCTGCGCCTGGGCATGGACTACGGGATGGGGCTGCTCGGGCCCCACCCGCTGGCTCAGGTCTTCAGCCTCCTGACCTTCGGCATCTCCTATGGCGTCATCGGGGCCATGGCAGTGGGGGCGGTCGGCATCGGCACCGGTGTGGCGCTGGGTGTCTGGCTGGGCGGCAAAGCCGGCAAAGCCATCGGGGGCGGTAGCCAAGAGCAGGCTTGACCGACGAGCTCTCGCTGCGCGGCAAGTGGACGCTGCGAGCCCACGGTCGCACCCGTGTCTTCGTCAAGCGCCCGGTCGAGAGCAGCGCTCACGTGCTGATGAAGGCACTGATGTGGGCCCTCTACCTGCCTGTCTATCCCGAGCTGGGTGTGGAGATCTCGATCGGGCATCGCTATAAGCCCGATCTGGTCTCTCTTGAGCAGGGCGAGCCGCGCTTCTGGGGCGAGTGTGGCCACGTCGGTCTGCAAAAGATCCGCTACCTGGTCGGTCGCTTTCGTCGCACCCACCTGGCCTTCGCCCGCTTCGAGGGGGGATTGCACAGCTACGCTGAGTTCTTCGAAAAGGCGCTTCAAGGCGTGCGGCGTGAGGCTCCCGTGGAGCTGTGGAGATTTCCGCACGACAGCTCCGAGCGCTTCGTGGACGAGCGAGGCAACATCCAGGTCGCATTCGCGGACCTGGAGGGCCGTCGTTTCGATCATTCGTAGCGCAGGGCCTGGATCGGATCCTGGCGAGCCGCCCGCATGGCCGGATAGACTCCCGAGGCCAGTCCCACGATCCCCGAGCTGGCCAGGGCTGCGCCCACCGCCCAGACACTGACCCCGAAGGGTAGCCCGGCGAAGGCCATCACGGCGGCAGCCGAGGCGGTCCCGGCGGCGATACCCAGCACCCCGCCACCGAGGCTGATCACCAGGGCTTCCGTGAAGAACTGCAGGAAGAGATCGCGGTCACTGGCCCCGATGGCCTTGCGGATGCCGATCTCACGGGTGCGTTCCATGACCGAGACCAGCATGATGTTCATGATGCCGATGCTGCCCACCAGCAGGGAAATGCCGGCAATTCCGGCCACGAACAGGGTCAGGGTCCCGGTGATGTTGCCCAGAATGGAGAGCATCTCGCTCTGGGTATGAAAGTGGAAATCGTCCTGGTCCAGGTGGCGGTGGCGCAGAAACTCCTCGATTTGCTGCTGCACGTCGTGGACTTTGTCGGCGTCGCTGGCCCAGACGATGATCTCGGTCAGCCGCCTGGTCTCGAGCAGGTCTTCAGCCGCCGTGATGGGCAAAATGGCCATGTCGTCCATGTTCATCCCGAGCATCTCGCCCTTCTCCTCCATCACCCCGATGCACTGGAAGCGCTTGCCTCCGATGCGCAGCGTCTCGCCCACGGGTGAGGAGCCAGGGAAAAACTTGGCCACCACATCCGGGCCCAGAACGCAGACCTTTCGATGCTTCTCGATGTCGGAGGAGGTCAGAAACTGCCCGTCCGTGACCCGGTAGTTGGCCAGCGCAGGCCAGTTCTCGGTCAGGCCCCAGATGGCGATCTTGTCCTCCGTGCGCCCCATGCGGGCCTGGGCCGAGCCGATCAGCACCGGCACCACGTCGTTGATGCCCGTCAATCGCCGGGCAATCTCCTTGGAGTCGCTGTAGCTGAGTCGGCTGGGCTCGATGGGGGGATCCATCTTGCCCGGGTGCACGACCAGGGCGTTGGAGCCAAAGCCCATTCCGCCCACCTCCTGGTTGACGTAGACCTTGGCTGCCTCACCCAGCGAGACCAGCGTAATCACCAGACCGACCCCGATGATCACCCCGAGCATGGTGAGCACCGAGCGCAGGCGGTTGGCCTTGAGCGAGTCGAGCGCCGCCGTGAGGCTCTCCCAGAGGTCCACTCAAGCCACGATCCTTCCGTCCAGCATGCGCACGATACGGGTGGCCTGCTCGGCCATCTCGGGGCTGTGGGTCACCATCAGCAGGGTGATTCCCTCGCCGTGCAGGCGATGGAAGATGCCCATGATGTCGGCTCCGGTGCGGGTGTCCAGGTTGCCGGTCGGCTCGTCCGCCAGGACGAGGTCGGGACTCATCACCAGGGCCCGGGCGATGGCCACCCGCTGGCATTCTCCTCCGCTCATCTGGTTGGGAGTGTGGTCGAGCCGGTGCTCAAGGTGAACCCGGGCCAGCTGCTCGCGGGCCCGGGCGGCCCGCTCAGCCCGCGGGACGCCGCCGTAGACCATGGGTAGCTCCACGTTCTTGAGCGCGCTCATGCGGCGCAGCAGGTTGTAGCTCTGAAAGACGAATCCGATCTCGCGGTTGCGCACCCGGGCCAGCTGGTTGGAGGAGAACTGGGAAACGTCCCGGTTGCGCAAGATCACCTGGCCGGCTGTGGGCCTGTCCAGGCAACCGAGGATGTTGAGCAGGGTCGATTTGCCGCAGCCGGAGGGGCCTACCAGCGAGACAAACTCGCCTCGATGCAGCACCAGGTCTACCCCGCACACTGCGGGAACCTCGCCCCCGTGACCCGAGTAGGTGCGCTCGACTCCCTTGAGCTCGAGAACCACGTCTTTTGTCACGGTTTCAGACGCAGTCGCGCCCCGTCGCGCAGATTGCCAGGATTGAGCACCACCTGATCGCCTTCGCTCAGGCCTTCAACGATCTCGACCCGACTGGCGTCCCGGCTTCCGGTCTTGACCACCCGCTGGTGGGCTCGCGAGCCGTCCACCGCCAGCACGACCCACTTTCCTTCTCGGCTCACCAGGGCCTCGCGGGGCACGAATAGCACGTTTTCGAGCTTGCGCAGCACCACCTCGGCGAAGACCGACATTCCCGGGAAGAGCTGCGAGGTGTTCCCCTCAGAGCTGGCCAGCTCGATACGGGCCCTGAAGACGCGGTCCTCGTCCTGGGTGGGGGTGCCGCGCAGCTCCCGCTTGAGCTGGGCCAGAGCGTCGATGCTCTTCAGCTTGCCGGCGAACTCCACCTCGGGGTAGGCGTCGGTGGTCACCAGCACGCTCTGGCCGGGGGAGACTTTACCCCGGTCATTCTCGTCAAGCAGGACCTCGACCCAGATCCGGTCCGGGTCGACCAGCCGGGCGACCGGCACGGTGGGCCCGACCGACTCGCCAGGCTGCACGTCCTCGAGCACGATCTCCCCGGCCCCAGGAGCCCGCACCTCGGTCTGCGCGAGCTGGGCCCGAGCTTGAGCCACGCTGGCCGAGGCTGCCTCCAACCGGGCGGAGCTGGCGGCCACCTCGCCCTCCATCACCGCCAGCTGGCCCTGGCGCGCCCGGGCTCCCTCGACCTGGGCCCCGGCCCGGGCCAGCTCGCCCCGGGCGGCCTGGCGTTCCTCCTGGCGGGCCCCCTCGCGCAGCAAGCTGAGGTGCTGGCGGGCTTGTTCTCGACTGGCCTGAGAAGCGCTGAGAGCGGTCCGAGCGGCGTCCACCTGCTGAGCCGAGACGTAGCCCTGCTCGAACAGTTGTTGGCTGCGAGTCAGGTTGGCTCGCGACTCGCGTTCGGCGGCCTCGGCCGACGTGAGCTGGGCTCGGGCCGTGGACAGCTCCTGCGGACGCGAGCCGTTCTCGAGGCGGTCGAGATTGGCGCTGGCCACCTCACGAGCAGCCTGCGAGCCGGTTAGCTCGGCGGCCACCGCCCGCTGCTCGGCCGCCAGGCGGGCCCGGGCCTGCTCCAGCGCGGCCGCAGCCGCCTGCTCATTGGCCTGAGCCACTCGCAGGGCGGCCTTCAAGTCGTCTGATTCGAGCTCGGCCACCAACTGCCCGGCCTCAACCCGTTCCCCGGTCCTGGCCAGCAGCCGGGCCAGACGACCCTGCACCCGGGGGGACAGGGCTGCCTCCACGCCGCTCTTCACCAGTCCGTCCTCATCCAGCTTGTCGCTGACCGACCCGCGCTCGACGCGGCAGGCGGTCACTTCAACCGCTTCTGAGCCGCTGACAAAGAAGAAGACGGCCGTGAGGACCAGCAGGCCGAGAAGGATGAGTGCCAGCGCCCTCACTGGCCGGGCAACCACCGCTGCAAGGTCTTGCGCAGTGACACCTGGGCGATCGGCTTGGTCAGGTAGTCGTCCATTCCCGCTGCCAGGCAACGCTCCCGATCCCCGACCATGGCGTGAGCCGTCATGGCCACGATGGGAACTGAGCTCCGGGTGCGAATGGCCAGGCTGGCTTCGTAGCCGTCCATCAGGGGCATCTGGCAATCCATGAGGATGACATCGTAATGGTTTTGACGGCTCAGGTCGACCGCCTGCTGGCCATTGCCAGCCAGGTCGACCTGCAGGCCGAGCTTCTCCAGCATCCGATGGGCCAGTCGCTGGTTGATGGCGTTATCCTCCACCACCAGCACACGGCCTGCAAACCTCAAAGGGAGAGCCTCCTCGGGCTCGGGATGGAGTGAGCCGTCCTGGTTCGGGTTGAGCAGCAGGGGCAGTGTGACTCGAAAGCTGGTCCCAGAGCCAGGCTCGCTGGTCACCTCGATCTCCCCCCCCATTTCCTCAACCAGGCGGCGGGTGATGGCCAGGCCCAGCCCGGTGCCACCGTGGCGGCGCTTGTTAGACCCGTCCACCTGAGTGAACTCCTCGAACAAAAGGGACTGGCCGGCCGGAGAGATGCCAATGCCCGTGTCCTGGACCTGCAGCGCCAGGAGGATGCGCTCCGAGCTTTGCCTGGCGGTTTCGGCCCTCACGGCGACCCGACCCTGGTCGGTGAACTTGACCGCATTGTCGATCAGGTTGCTCACGACCTGGCGCAACCGGCCCGGATCGCCCACCAGGCCCTGGGAAGGGGGATCTGTGATCTGGAGGGTCAGCTCCAGGCCCTTGTCGGCGGCCCGGTAGCTGAAAAGCTCGACCACTTCCTCGAGTAACGCGCGCAGGTCGAGCACCAGATGGTCCAGCACCACCTTGCCCGCCTCGATGCGCGACAGATCCAGGATGTTATTGATGATCCCCAGGAGGGAGCGGGCCGCCTGCAACGACATGTCGGCATACTCGCGCTGCTCGGGCTGCAGCTCGGTATCGAGCAATAATTCGGTCATCCCCATGATGGCGTTCATGGGGGTGCGGATCTCATGGCTCATGTTGGCCAGGAACTGGGATTTGGCCCGGGTCGCCGATTCGGAGCGCTCACGCGCCTGGATCAACTCGGCCTCCATGCGCTTTCGCTCGGTGATGTCGCGGATGATGCCGACCAGAAACGGTTGCCCGTCACTGGTTCGAAAGAGCGACTTCTTGGTCCAGATGGTGTGGGTCTGACCGCTAGCGTCGGTGAAGAGCTCTTCGTTCTCGCGCGTCAGCCCTGTCTCGAAGACGCGCGCGTCCTCGGCCCAGAAAACATCGGCCTGATCGGCCGGGAAGAACTCGTAATCCGAGTGACCGAGGAGTTGCTCGCGCTGGTAGCCCATGAATTCGCACAGGGCGTCGTTGAGGAAGATCCACCGGTGCTGGCTGTCCTTGACGAACACGGGGTCGGGGATGGCACTGACCACCTCTTGCAGGAAACTCTGGGCCGTGCTGCCCAGCTCGAGCTGAGAGCGCAGCACCTCATCTTGTAATGGCACCGCTGTATCTCGGCGCTCACCGTTCATCCCCACCTCCGGCGAGCCAATCTTTGGATTATCCGCTCTCTTCCTTGAGCTGCTCCAGCACATACTTGCCCAGAAGCTTCACCTGATCCGGGTTGAGATGCAGGAAGCGCAGACCATATTGCCAGCCGTCCTCCCCCTGGTGACGGTGGCGAATCTCGCCGACGACGGTGAGGGCATAAAGGCGGCCCGCCGGGCCAATGGTGAGGGTTACGGGGGCGGTCGAGAGCAGCTCTTGCTTGCACTCGAGCAGGACCCCTCCGACTCCGATGTTGAGTACGGTCCCCTCATACTCCTGAGCCTTTGCGCTCACTTCAACGTGCAATCGAGCCTTGACCCGGCGCTTGCGGCGCCGACGGTAGAGAAGATTCTCCAGGAACCCGAGCTCGGAGAGCATCTGGGCCAGGCGCGAGCGGGCCAGAACCTCCGGCTTCTCGTCGTAGTTGACCCCCACCAGCAAGCGGGTGCTGCGAGGCATCTTGCGAACCCACTGCACGACGCACTTGATGCCTATCGGCCTGGCCCGCCCCGAGGCGGGGTCGAGCAACATGACGACGTCACCACGCTCGGGCTCCGTATCCAGATAAAGGTGCAGCCCACCGAGCCCGATGTTGACGACCTGGGCCTGGCCGCTCTTTTCTCCCAGCGAGAAGTCAATGGCCAACTGGCTGTGAACTCGAATGCTGCGACGTCGATCCGGCGTCTTCTCGCTATCCACCCCGAACGACTTCAGCCCCGTCACCATCGAGCTCAGCCAGCCAGGAGGCTCCTTGTCCTGCAAAAGACGCAGGGCCTGCACCATCACCGAATGAAACTGTTGGATCTCGGCCGGGACAACTCGCGGCGTCTCCCCGGAGCTGGGCAGCATTTCCAGGCTGGGTGGCAACTCGTAGGAGGCCTCGACGGACTCTTCCACCTGCTCGAAGGACTCCTCGAGGGGGGCTTCAGGCTCCGGCTCAGGCTCGGATTCTGTCTCTCGAGCTTCTCGGGTCTCTCGGGCCGGAGGGGGCTCAGGCCCGGGCTCAGGCGGGGCCCCCCGCTGGGGCTCGCTCTCTTGGTCCTTTTGACCGAGCAGAAAGTAGACTCCGCCCACCAGGAGAGGCAGGCCAACGACGATGGCTCCGCCCAGGATCACCAGCTTGACCCACCCCGTCTTGCTGCCTCCCAGAATTTGCATAGACACCTCAAGAAACCGTGAATTGACGGCTCTTTCGCGCCTCAACTGGTTTTCCCTATAGTGAACCGGAAGCACGCCACGGAAGGTGCGAGACAGCCTGGCTCGAAGCCAGGGTCCAATTTTTCTGCCCGAGGCGCGAAGATGGCAAAGAACAAGTTCTCCAAAGGAAAAAAGCCGGGCCAGCACCTGGCCAGGCCGGCGGCGACCAACCCCCCTCCGGCTCCGGCAGCGCCGGTCGTCGAAGATATCGACGAGGAAGAAGAGAGCCCGGAGCCTTCGCTGGAGGAAATGGCCCTCAATCTGCGGGCCATCCTGGAGGAAACCGAAGTCAAGGCCAGGCGGCTGCGCGATTCGATGGAGCTGCCCTCGGTCGCCATCGAGGAGCTTGAGGACAAGCTCGCCGACGAGCAGAAGGAGCGGGGACAGCTTGAAGCCACGGTGGCCTCGCAGAAAGAGCGGCTGGAGGAGCTGGAAAAGCTTCACGCGGCTGCTCGGGGTCAGGTGGAGGAGCTGGAGAGCCAGCTTGGCCTGCTCGAGCAAGAGAAGCGCCATCTGGGCTCGGAGCTGGATGAGCGCCAGAGAGACACAGGTGATCTCGAGGCGCGCCTCGATGAGGCGCTCAAATCGCGCCAGCATCTGGCCGATCAACTGGCCGAAGCGGAGCGCTCTCGCCAGAATCTGGAAGAGCGCCTTTCCGGGGCCGATGGCCTTTCTACCAGGTTGGACGAGGCCGAGAGGGCCCGTGTGGAGATCGAGGAGCGCCTGCGCAGTGCAGACGAGACCCACGCTGCGGCCCTGCGCAAATTCGAAGAGAAACTGGCCGAGCATGACTTGCTGAGGACCCGCTGTCAGGAAGCCGAAGCCAGGCGAGACGAGCTGGATGCAAGGCTGAAAGAGCTCGAAGGCGGGGCTTCAGGCCTGCAAGCCAAGCAGCGCGAGGCCGAGAATCGGCTGGGAGAGTTGGAAGACAAGCTCCAGGGGGCCCAGGCCGATCTCCTTGAGGGCGAGTCTCGTCTGGAAGAGGCCCAGCGCAAAGCACGCTTGCTCGAAGAGCAGTTGGAGGAGGCCCGCAGGGCCAAAGCCGAGGTTGAGCGCCACATGGAGGAAGCTCAGCAGCTGCGCGACGACCTGCTCAGCCAGCTCGAGCAGGCTCAATTGACCGCGGCCGAGCACCAGGGCCGCACGCACGAGCTGGAGGGCAAGCAGCAAGAGCTGGCCAAAGCCAGCACACAGGTGATCGAGCTGCGCGAGATGCTCGACATGCTCGAGGCCAATTTGCTCGAGGCCGAAGACAAGCTCGCTTGCGCTCCCACGCGCAGCCAGCTTGAGGACGCCCTGGCCCGCGCTCAGGAGGCCGAGGAGCGGGTCGGCGAGCTGACCACGGCCGCCGATGAAGTGGAGCAGAAGCTGCGTCAGTCCGAGTTCCGTCTCGGCCAGATCAAGCAGATTTTTGAAGAGACCGACGAGGCGGCCAGGGCCGCCGAAGAACGCGCCGATGCCGCCGAGCGGCGGGCCCGCGAGGCCGAACGCAAGCTGCGCCAGCTCGAAGTCGCCACCGGTCGGGTGGCCGACGCGGCGGGGGAGGCGGCTGCCGGTGCTCCTGAGGGGAGCGACGGGGTCGAGCTATCGTCTCTTCGCAAGAAACTCGAATCGGCCGAGCGCGAGTCGTTGGAATCGGTCGAGCGGGCAGAGCTGGCCGAGCAGAAGCTGATCGAGCTGGAGGATGAGGTTCGCGAGGCCAACGAGCGAGCCATGGAGCTCGAGGAGAAGTTCGGTGAGGTGGAAGCCAACTCGATCCGTCTGCGCGAGGAGCTCGAGCAGGCCTGCCAGCAGCTCGAGGAGACCCGCAGTCAGGCCGATCCCAGTCAGTTCGAGGAGCTGAGACAGAAGCTGCAGGATACCGAGGCTCGGGCCAAGGCCGCCGAGCAAAAGTCGCGCGAATCGGTGGACCGGCTCTTTCAGTCCGAGCAGCGCATGGTGGCTGCCAGCGCGCGCACCCGCACGGCTGAGGAAAAGATTGTCACCCTCGAGCGCGAGCTCGACAACCTCAAGCGCAAATTCCACGAGGCCGAAGAGCGCATGAAGTCGGGCGAGGCGGCAGAGCTCGACCCCGAGACCGAGCGAATGGCCTTCGAAGACCGGCTGACCAGCCTGCCCAACTTCAATATCCTGCAGCAATATATCGACTACACCTTCAAGCAGGTTCATCGCTACAAGCGAGGGGCAGCCTTGCTGTGCATCGACCTGGACCGTTTCAAGGTCATCAACGATACGCTCGGTTTTCGAGCGGGCGACGAAGTGCTGCGCCAGGTCGCCGACCGGCTCAAAGCCCTGGTCCGCGAGTCCGACGTGCTCGGCCGGCGGGGAGATGACGAATTCTTGATTCTGCTATCGGAATTGGAGCGAGGCGATCTGCCCGAGGTGCGAACTCCCGAGGACTGGGCCAGGGCCTGCAACCAGATGTCGACCCTGGTCTCCAACCGCATTCTGTCGGCTCTTGCTCCGCCCTACTCGGTGCAGAACCAGAAACTCCATGTGACCGCCAGCATCGGGGCCAGCGTGAGCCTGGACGCCGAGACGGCCGAAGAGTTCATCGAGCACGCCGAGACCGCCATGGTGGCGGCCAAAGAAGCGGGTCGCAACAATCTGCAGTTTTATACCGCTGACCTGAAGCAACGCCGTCAGCGCAAGCTCTCCTTCGACGGTCAGTTGCGTCAGGCTCTGGAAAACGACGAGTTTACGCTGCTCTACCAGCCCATCGTGCACCTCTCCAGCGGACGCCTGGCGGGGGCCGAGGCACTCTTGCGCTGGAGGCACCCTGAGATGAACCGGTTGCTGGCCCCGGAGGAGTTTCTCTCGATCGCCGAGGAGACCGGCTTGATCGTGCCCATCGGCACCTGGGCACTGATGCAGGCCTGCCGGCAGGCGGCCCTGTGGCGAGACGAAGGGCTGGATCTCTTTACGGCCGTCAACATGAGTACCCGCCAGTTGATGCAGGCGGATCTGCCCAAGACATTCCTGAAGGCTTTCGAAGTGACCAACATCGACCCGAAGATGCTGGTCGTGGACATCCTTGAGGGCTCGAGCCTGGTGGACCCCGAGCGCATCGATCAAAACCTGGAGGAGTTGACCCGCCTGGGAGTGGCCATCTCCATCGACGACTTCGGTGTGGGCTTCTCCTCGCTCAAGCGGCTGGGGAAGGTCAAGATGCTCAAGTTCCACCAGTCGCTGGTGCAGGATGTGGGCAGTCGCCACGGCAGCAGTATCTGCGTGGCCATGCTGGGCATCTGCTCGACGCTGGCCGTGCGCTCCGTGGCCGAAGGGGTGGAAACGGCCGAGCAGGCGACCTTTTTCCTGGACAAAGGGTGCGAATTGGCCCAGGGATTCTATTTTTCCGATCCTGTCCTACCCGACGAGATCACCGAGATGTGGCTCGACAATCGTACCTGGAGTGGTTTTTAGGGCCCTCTCAAGCCAGTTGAGAGGCCCACTCCAACCAGTCCTCCGAGCTGAACTCGGAGGCCGCGTTGCCATTGCTTGTGCCGGTCAGGTTGATCCCGTGGCTCACCAGGTTTGCGTTTGGCTCTGGTGCCACTGCTCCCGCTTTGAACACCTGCTCGATAAGTTTGCCAGAGTCCATGCTCTGCTCCCCCATTCGCTGACTTTTCAACAGCATAGCTTGAGGCCCTGGAAACATTTTTGGGGGAAGTGCAAAAGTTCCGTAACTCTTGTAAACAGGTTGTTACAAAAGTCTTCGGTTTGGGTCAGGTCAGGCCGCCCAGAACCCGGAAACCCTCTTCTTTTCGACCCGTATTGCGCAACAGCGTGGAGAGCCAGCGGCGGGCTTGCCGAAATACTGGGTCAATGGCCACGGCTTCGCGCCAATGGCGCTCGGCGCTGACCAGATCGTCCTCTTCGTAGGCTAGAACCCCCAGGTTGAAGGCCACGCGGGCATCTTCCGGGGCCAGCGTACGCGCCAGGTAGAGTGTTTGGCGGGCCTGCTCGCGCTCGCCCAGCGCAGTCTCGGCCACGGCCAGGTTGGTCAGCACCTGCACCGAGCCGGGCTCGAGACCGGCGGCCCGGGTGAGGTCGCCTCGAGCGTCCCGGGCCAGCCCGCGTCGAAGTTGCAACGAGCCCCGGTTGAACCAGAAGGTCGAGTTGCCGGAGTCTTGCTCAAGGGCCCGGCTGAAGGCGACCTCGGCTTCCTCCAGACGGCCCTGCAGGGTGAAGATGATGCCCGTGTTGTTGTGGACGTAGCCCAGCAATCGCTGCTGGGAGACCACCTCGAAGCCCTCGCACTCGCGCCAGAAGCGCCGTTGGGCCAGGTCGCAGAGCATGAGGCCCTGCTCGCTTTTGATGCCCGCGGCCACGTGCCCGAACACAAATCCCTGGCCTTCCCCGATGGCTTCAAGTTTTCTCATCGGCACCACGTCCAGGCCGGCGGCCGGGGCCAGGGCCAGGAGCAACAGCGTGTATTCGATGCACATCGCGAAACGACGGCCATCGGAGCCCGCCTCGGCGAAGACCTGGTGGGCAGTGCGACAGCCGTGAGGGCGGCGCTCCCGGCTCAGGTCCTCGTCGTAGCCCACCTCCAGGCTATAATCGAGAATCGCTTTGTAGAGCCGCCGCGCCCGGTCCATGACGGACCCCTCGCCCACCGCGCGGCGGGCGAACTCGAGCATCTCGTGGGTGGCTCCAAAGGGGTGCACGAGGCTCTTATCACGACAAGACCCTTCCTAGGAAAGAGTCCCGCCCTGTCGAACAACAGGGAACCCTCGAAGTGAAGCGGGGAGTTCGCCTGGGGAGGTTGCCGTGGACAAACCGATGATGGAAATGGCTCCGATGAAGGAGATGATGGGCAAGATGGCCGACTGCATGATGCGCATGAACGAGTCCTGCAATGAATCTCACATGATGATGATGAAAATGCGCGACATGTGCATGGAGATGCACGACATGATGAAGAAGATGAGCATGATGCAGGGGGAAATGAAGTAACTTTTTGCCAGATCCGTCTGGCAGAATGAAAAAGCCGGCCCTCTGGCCGGCTTTTTCATTCCCTGAACGAAAGTTTCAGCCGCCGGCCTGGCGTTTGGAGTAAACAAACACTCCTCCGCCTACGGCGCAGAAAACGACGAAGAACCAGGCCTTGCGAGAGGCCGGATCGCTCAACATGACGGCGCTCATGATCAAGAAGAGCAGCGCCACGATCCCGATGGCAATCTTCTTGATGTTGTGGGCTTCCAGGGCGCCGCCGCGGTCCTTGCTGCCGTAAGCCTTCTTCATGTCTTGCACCGAGCTCTTGACTTTCTCGGCGTGCTTTTCTTGTTGGGCGTAAAGTTTCTCGAGTTGTCTGTCCCGTTTATCGGACACGCTCAAACCTCCTTCAGGACTCGATGCCACAGGGGGCCAGCACGACCCGGTCATACAGATCCCCATAGAGCCTTTGGACCTCGTCCTGGATCTTCTCCGGCGCAGCCCGTACCGAGCAACAGGCCACGACATCCTCGGGAATAAGTTTCGCCATCTCCGCCCAGCGCCCTTCTCGGGAGAGACGATGAAGCTCGCGGTGCAATTCCCCGTGGCCGATGACTTCAAGCACCTCGGCGTAGGCCGGGGTTGAGCCGTAGAAGGCGATTGACTCGCGTACTCTGCGCTCGAGCAGTTTCTGGGTGGCCTCATCGCCTGTGATGACAAAGACGTTGCCCAAGACCTGGACCTGGTTGCGCTCTCGGCCGGCCTTCCTCAGACCTGCTTGCATCGATGGCAGCGTGACCTTCTCGACGTAGGCCCGGTTGGTGAAGGGATGGCCACTGAGAAAGTCGGCCGCCTCGCCGGCCAGCTCGCTCATCTTCGGTCCCACGGCGGCCACCCCGATGGGGATGCTGGGATGAGCAATGGGGCCGGGGTTGAAGAAGGGCGTCATCAGCGTGTGACGATAGTGGGTCCCCTCGTATCTCAGAGGCTCTCCGCTCTGGAAAGCGTGGAAGATGGCTCGCAGGGCGGCAATGTAATCGCGCATCTGCTCGATGGGCTTGTCCCAGGGCATCGAGAAGCGCCTGGTGATGTGCGCCTTGACCTGACTGCCCAGGCCCAGCCACAGGCGGCCTTGCGAGAAGCGTTGGAGGTCCCAGGCGGGGTAGGCCATGCTCATGGGGTTGCGGGCCAGCGCCACGGCGATGGCGGTGCCCAGTCCCAGCTTCTGGGAGCCCTCGGCTGCACGCAGCAGGCTCAGGAAAGGGTCGTGCTTGGATTCGGGCACCCAGAGACAGTCAAAGCCGCGTTCCTCGGCTCGCCGCGCCAGCTCGGGAGCAGTCTCCAGGTCTCCATCGAATACGGCGTCAAACAGCATCGCGCGCCCTTCACCGCAGGGACAGGGATTCCTACGAGCTCGATAGTCCGTTCGGAAGGACTTGAATGGAATTCTGCTAGAACATGAGCTTGATGGCTCTCAGAAACGTTCTCGCTCGTTTTCTCGACTCGCAGGAAGGCAAGGGTACCCTGGCTGCCGTGCACCGCCAGGAAGGCCGGGAGGCCCGCTATGGAGAGTGGCCCGAGCATCTCAGTCCCGAGTTGATCGCCATGGTGAAGGCCCGCGGCATCGAGAGCCCATACAGCCACCAGAGTCAGGCCATCGCTCACGTGACCGGGGGACGCCACACCGTCATCGTGACCCCCACCGCCTCGGGCAAGACGCTGTGCTACAACCTGCCGGTGTTGGAAGCTATCCGCCGGGACGATTCGGCCCGAGCCCTTTATATGTTCCCCACCAAAGCTCTGGAGCAAGATCAGCTCGCCGAGTTGCAGGAGTCCATCGACGGCCTGCAGGGCACTGCCCGGGTATTTACCTACGACGGCGATACGCCGGCCGACGCTCGTCGCTCGATTCGCAGCCGGGCTCACGTGGTCATCACCAACCCCGACATGCTGCACACCGGAATTCTCCCGCACCACACTCGCTGGTCGCGCTTTTTCGCCAACCTGCGTTATGTGGTGATGGATGAGCTGCACACTTACCGGGGAGTCTATGGCAGCCACCTGGCCAACGTGCTGCGCCGCCTCAAGCGCATTGCCGCCTTTCACGGCTCCAACCCGGTCTTCGTCATGTGCTCGGCCACCATCGCCAACCCGCGTGAGCTCGCCGAGGCGCTGATCGAGGCTCCTGTCGAGCTGGTGGACCAGAACGGCGCTCCGGCGGGGGCCAAGACGCTGGTTTTCTATAATCCGCCGGTGCTGAGCAAGGAGCTGGGCATCCGCCGCTCTTATCTGACGGCCTCGCGCTGGATCGCTTCACGCTTTCTGAAGGCCGACCTGCAGACGATCGTGTTCGCAGCCAGTCGGCTCAACGTCGAGGTGCTTTCCCGCTATCTCAAGGACCGTTTCGAGCGCACCGTGGAGGATGAGGGCAAGATTCGCGCTTATCGGGGCGGCTATCTGCCCGGGGCTCGCCGTGAGATCGAGCGTGGGCTGCGCCAGGGCAACATTCGCGGGGTGATCAGCACCAACGCCCTGGAGCTGGGGATCGACATCGGCAGCCTGCAGGCGGCCGTGCTGGCCGGTTATCCCGGCACGGTGGCCAGCACCTGGCAGCAGGCCGGCCGGGCCGGTCGCCGCCACGAGGAGAGCGCCGTAGTGCTGGTGGCCAGGAGCGATCCGCTGGATCAGTTCTTGATGGAGAACCCACAATATTTCTTCTCGGCCAGCCCCGAGCACGCCCTGATCAATCCGGACAACGTGGCCATCCTGGTGAGCCACCTCAAGTGCGCAGCCTTCGAGCTGCCCCTGGAAGAAGGCGAGAGGTTTGGCCGGGCCGAGGTGGGAGAGATCCTCCAATTCCTGGCCGAGAATGAGGTGCTGCACCGTTCGGGCGGCCAGTACCACTGGACTCAAGAAGCCTACCCCGCCGACGCCGTCTCGCTGCGCAGCGCCTCGCCCGAGAACTTTTGCATCATGGACGTGGCCGAAAACAACAAGGTGATCGCCGAAGTGGACTGGCACTCGGCCCCCTCCACCGTCTATCAGGACGCCATCTATCTGTGCCAGGCCCGCACCTACCAGGTGAAGCAGCTCGACTACGCCCAGCGCAGGGCTTACGTCAAGCCGGTGGAGGTGGACTACTACACGGACGCCATCACAGCGACCTCGGTCAAGATTCTAGATGGCTTTGAGCGTGCTGATTTGCCGGCCCGGAAGGCGCGCCGAGAGCACGGCGAGGTGCATGTCACCTGGCGGGTGAGCGGCTTCAAGAAGATCAAGTTCTACAGCCGCGAGAACGTCGGTTACGGGGAGGTCAACCTGCCCGACCACGAGATGCACACCACCGCCTTCTGGCTCACCCTGAGCCACGACGTGCTGGCCAGCCTGGGCTTTCCCCGCTCCGACCTGCTCGACGGAGTGGTAGGTCTGGCCTACTGCCTCCACCACCTGGCCCCGTTCTACCTGATGTGCGACCTGCGCGACCTGGATCGCTGCGTGGGCGACCGGGCGGCCACCTGGTTTGCTCGCTCTGATCGGGACACTCAGGGCCGCTACAGTTTCGCCCCGGCGGAGGAGCAGATGGAGAACGCCGAGAGCTGGATGCGCCTCGGGATGGACCCGCTGGAGCGGGCCAAAAGGCTCGATTCCCTGCCGGTCTTCGAGCCCACCATATTCCTCTACGACAACTACCCGGGTGGAATGGGGCTCTCGGCCCAGCTCTTCGATCAGTCCCACGAGCTACTGGGGCGAGCCATGGAACGCCTGGCGCACTGTGAGTGCGAGTCGGGCTGTCCCTCATGCGTGGGGCCGCCCAACGAGGTGGGCAATACCTCGCGCCTGGTGGCTCTGGCCATTCTCAAGGCTCTGGTCGAGCAGTCCGCCGAATTGGTCCTGGCCGGCAGGAGCTGAGCTGCCGGTCGAGCAACTCTCGGCCTCATGCGAAAACACCTGACCACCGTTCTGGTCCTCAGCCTGCTGGGCTGGCTCACCCTGCAAGGGCCGGTGCGCAAGATCGGCCAGGTGGGCCAGGGCTTGAAAGTCGCCTCGGTGAGCCCGGATGGGCAATTGGTGGCGGGTTGGAAGGCTGAAACCGGCGGGTGCTGGAGCTATGCCGTCTGGCAAACGGCGGGCGGCAAGCTGCTCGTGCCTGCCCAGGTCATCACCGATCCGCCGGCTTCAGGCAACCCCTTCGCCTGGGGTCCCGACGGCCTGCTGGCCGTGGGCTACGGTGAGCAGGTGGCTCTCTGGCAGGGGGGCAAGCTCAAGCGCAAGCTGAAGGCCGACTGGATGGTCCGGGACGTACGCTTCTCTGGGACCACTCTGATGGCCCGGGTGGACAAAGGGGTCTTCCTCTGGACTGCGGCCAGCGGAAAGCTGATCTGGTCGATGCGCCAGGAGCACCTGCTGGCCGCGCGTCTCAGCTCCAACGGCAAGACCCTGGCAACGGCCAGCCTGGAGGAGCCGATCCTCCTTTTCGACGTGACCGACAGGCGGCGGGTTGGCCAGCTGCCGGCCGGACAGGCCACCGTCAACCTGGAGTTCTGTCACCAGGACGAGTGGCTGGCCTGCGCCTTCCGCTACCGCAGCGACCGCCAGAAGGATTGCGCGCTGGTCTATCACTGGCCCACCGCTCGACCCCTGAGTCCCCCCCTCTCGAACCCTGCCCTGATGGGTTTTGCTGTTAGCCAGGACGGGGAGCGGCTGCTCACGCGCTCAGCCAGCACGACCCGCATCTGGGAGGGGGGAACGGGAAACCTGGTCCACCAAAAGGATCTGCCCAGTGGGGCCATGGATGCCCTGTCGCCCGATGGCAGGCTGGTGGCCACCGCGGACCGGGACCAGGTCGAGCTATGGCGCAGCCAGGACGGAGCCCCCCTGGCCAGCTTGAAGCAGACTGAGCCGGTCACGGCTGTATCGCTGCCCGCCAACGGGGTGCTGGGGGTGCTGGCCGACAGCTGCTCGGTCTACGCTCTCGGGACGGGTTGGTCTTTTCGGTGATGTCTGACAGCGGGCTCACAAAGTCGGGTCGACTTCTCGAAGGCGGGGAATGGCTCCCGCCTCCTGCAGGCAGCGTTCCACCGCCTGGCGGTGTTGCTCGGCCAGAATCGGGTCGCGCACCTGGAAATAGTCGGCTAGCAGTCGGTGCGAGTTGGCCTGCTCGAGCGGATTCTGGAGCGCCTCGAAGGTTTCCAGGGCCTCCTGGTAGGCCGACAGCGCCTCCTCCTGGCGACCGGCGCGGTCCGCCAGCTCGCCCTCCAGCCGACGCAGGATGGCTTCGAACAGGGGATAGAGTCCGCTGCTTTCAGTCCGCGCCGTTTTGATCCGTTGAACGGCTTTCTCGCGCCCGGCCCGGTCGCGGGCCAGGCGCACCGTGGCGCAGGCCTCCAGCAGGCGTGACTCGGCCATGTAGTAGGGTGCGTGGCGGAGCCTGCAGGTCCGAGTCGAGGTTTCGCCGCATTCCAGCGCGTCCTGCCAGCTGCCTTCGGCAAAGTAGGTCCAGCCCCGGGCCAGCTCGATGAGCATGGTCAGGAAGGGCAGGCTCAGCTTGCGAGCGCGCCGCTCGGCCTGGGCCAGGTGGCGGTTGGCCTCGGCGACTTCGCCCCGCAGGGCAGCGATGTGGCCCATGTTGATCAAACTCAGCATGAAATCGACCCTGCTGGAGGTCGATTCGGCGTACTCGCGGGCCTTGAGGGCGTGGTGGAAGGCTTCGTCCAGCCTCCCGCGGTAGCGCGAGAGGAGCTGGAGCACGGTGTGGTTGAGGGCCAGTCCATGAATGTCGCCCAGCCGTTGGGAAAGCTCCAGGGCCTGCATCTCCAGCACCAATGCGTTGCGCACGTCGCCCACGATGAACAGCAGGTAGCCCGATTCGCGCAGGAAGGCGGCTTTCTGAAGAGAGTCACCCAGATCGCGGGCCATGTCGGCGGCCACCCTCAGCTGGCGCCGGGCATGCGGCATCATCACGCGCGGAAAGAATAATATCGAGTAGCCCGAGAACAGCTTGGCCTGGCCGACGGCTTCGCGGCTGTTGAGCACTCGCGCGATAAACTGCTGGCGCAAGGACATGTCCAGCGTATCCAGCACCCATCCTTCCGGACGCAGGAAGAAGAGCACCCGGGTGAGCCTTTCGAGCACACGCTCCATCTCGTCGGTCCGGTGCAGGTCCTTGCGGTAGCCAGGCACGATGGCCTTCTTGCGTAGGAACTGGCCCAACTGGCGGAACGGAATACCGATGGTGGCCAGAAAACTCATGGAAGGCAACTTGATGCCCAGTTGCTTGAGAGCGTCCTTGAGGCAACGCTGGGCCTGGCGCAGGTCGCCCAGGCGCTCCCAGCAAGTGCCCAGCTTGCGCAGCAAACGGGCGTGCTCGAGCGGGTCTTTCACCCCTCCCAGCAACCAGGTGTAGGTTTCCAGCGCCATCTCAGTCAGCCCCGCTCCATAGTTGGCGTCGGCCAGCTTCTCCTGCAGCTCGCGGCGGCTGAGCACCGTCTCCACCTCGGGAATGTCCAGGGCGCGCTGGTAGAGGTCGGCCGCTTCCAGATAGGCGAAGGCCTGGGCCGAAGCGTCGCCAGCACGGACGAGGTGGATCACGGCCTGCGAGCCCTGGCCGCTGAGCCGGTAATGGTGAGCCAGGCGGGCTGCCTGCCGCTCGGGGTTGGCCAGGCCCTCCAGGGCTCGCGCGGCCCGAGCGTGCAGGTCGACCTGCAGGTCGGTGGGGGTGCCCTCCAGCAGCACCTCCAAGATGGGCTGGTTGTAGAAGGTAAGAAATCCGCGTTCGCGGGCCTCGGTCAGGATCTTGCGCCCCACCAGGCGCTCGACCCGGTCGATCAGCTCCTCCTGGGGGATGTTCCAGGCCCTTGCCAGCACCTCGAATTCGAAGGTGCGCCCCAGGACCGCCGCCTGACGAGCGACCCGGAGATCGCCGGGGTCAAGACCGGCCAGGCGCCGTTCGACCGCGTCCCGCACGGTGACCGGGATGCGGCTGCCCCCGGCCGAGGTGCGCGGCAGGGCGGTAGATTCGAGGTTCCACGAGCCCCGGTCCAGGCGCAGCCGCCCTTCGACCACGAAGGTCTTGAGGATCTCGGCGATGAACAGCGGGTTGCCTTCGGTTTCGTGGAAGAGGCGGGCCTGGGTTTCCGGTTCCACCGTGCCCTGGCCCAGCATCGAGCTGACCACGGCGGCTGTCTGCTCCTGGCTCAGCGGCTCGAGCTGGACTTCGTCCATCCCCTCCAGGCGCACCAGGGAAGCTCGTAATCGCATGAGAGCATCGTTGGTGCCGACCAGCTCATCGCGACAACTGGTCACGATGGCAATGGGCAGGCACTCCTCGGCCTGGCCCAGCAGGCTCCTTGCGGCGTAATGCAGGAACTCGAGACTGGCCGGGTCGGCCCACTGCAGGTCCTCGAGAAAGATGACCAGCCCGCGATGACTGGCCATGCGGGCCAGCAGCCGGACCATTCCCTCAAAGAGGTGGAATTTCAGCAGCGGATCCTCGCGGTCCACATGAGGCTCGCCCAACTCGGGAAAGAGCACTGACAGAGCATCCCGGAAGACCTCCAGCTCCGATGGCAGGCCGTTTTTTAGGCTACGCTTGAGAATGCGAATCCAGGGGTTGTAGGGCAGGGCCTCCACCTCGTTGCCGTAGCCCCAGACGCAGGCGAGGCCGAGGGAACGGGCCTGACCGGCCAGCTCCTGGAGAAAGCGGGTCTTACCCACCCCGCTGACCCCTTCTACCAGCACCAGCGCGCCGCGCTCGTGAAGTCGGTCGAGCCGTTCGAGCACCTGACGCAGCTCCTGATCTCGGCCCACGAAGCGAGGAGTGAAGAGTTGCTCGGGAGGGGAAGCGGGGGAGACCGGCCCCGGCTCGGGGCTAATCAGCTCGACCGGGGTGCCAAAGCCGTGGTTGAGCTCCTCCAAGAGCTCGGGGGCGCTCTGGAATCGGTCGGCTGGCTCTTTCTCAAGCAGGCGCATGGTCATCTCCACCACCGGTTGGGGCAGCCAGGGGCAGTGCTGGTGGAGCGGAATCGGAGGCTCGTGGAGGATGGCATAAAGCACCGAAACGAGCTCGGGTGAGTCGAACGGCAGTCGCCCGCTCAGGAGCTCATAGAGGATGACGCCCAGACTGTAAAGATCGGTGCGCGAGTCGAGCTCGTGCCCGGCGATCTGCTCCGGCGACATGTAGTGCACCGTTCCGATCACCGTGCCCGGCTCGGTGAACGTGCTGGCTTCGCGGCGGCGGGCCAGGCCGAAGTCAAGCAACCTGGGGGTGCCGCCAGGGTCGATGAGGATATTCTCCGGCTTGAGGTCGCGGTGGATGATGTTGTGTTGATGGATGTAGGCCAGCCCCTCGGTCAGCCGGGCGATCAGGGTTCCTACCCGGGCCAGCCAGGCTTCCCGGGTGGGCCGCTCTCGTTCGCGGCCCACGAAATCGCGGATGTTTGGGCCGGCCACCAACTCCATGGTGTAGTAGGGCTGGTTGTCCACCACCCCCTTTTCGAACACGCCCACCAGGGACGGGTGCTCCAGTCCGCGGACGACCTCGAATTCGCGCTCGAAGCGCAGTCTGTCGAGCAGGGTCACCGCCACGGCCGTGCGCAGAAGCTTGAGAGCCACTTCGCGCCCTGTATCCGGCTCGGCCACGCGGTAGACCCAGCCCATCCCCCCGTGTCCGAGGAACTCGAGCACGACGTAGCCGTCGATCGACTCGGGATGGTCCATTTGGCCCACCTGTTCGGGCGTGGCCGCCCCCAGGCCTTTTTGCATGGAATTTTCAGTCTGGCGGGGTAGACTGAGTCCAGTCGATCACTGAAAGGGAACTGAGACGATGAGCAGCCTGGCCACAGCCCTCGCCCCCGCCCCCCGAGCCGTCCGCCCCCGCGGAATGCGCCGTCTGGCCTACCTCCTCATCGTGCGCGGCACCGCCCTGACCCTGGCCCTGCTCGGCCTGGTGGCGGGCCTGGCTCTTGGTCCGCTGTTCGCGGTCGCGGCCGCCTTCGGGTGGGGTCGCGCCGAGGGCGCTCAGCAACTGGTGCCCGGCCCGGGTGCCTGGGTGGCTCATCAGGTGCGCGCTCGCTACGCCAATCCATTGCTGGGTATTCCCGGGGCCATGATGGCGGGCACCCTCGCCGGCCTGGTGACCGGACCGTTCTGGTTCGACTTCCTGGGCTGGGGCCTGGGTCGCTTCGTGGGCGAGGCGCTGGCCTGCCGCTGCATCGATCTTGACTGAGGGTCGACTGCGATCAACCCGGCCATGATGGGTACCCGGGCCACGCGCTCTGTCCTCCTCAGCCTTCTGACCGGCACTTCCAGTCTGCTCTTCAGCCTGAGCCATCGTTGGGGCTGGGATGTGTTCTCTGGACTGGCGGTCTTTCTGGTGCTGGGTCTGCTCCAGGTGTTTGCGGGAGGCTATCTGGTGCTGGCTGGTCCGCATCCGGCTCGACCCGCGTCTCTTCTTGGTCTGGCCTGGTCGTTAAGCCTCGTGCTGACTGCGCTGGCTGCCCTGTGGGCCATCGACCACGCCTCGGGCTGCTGAGGCGTCGCGCAGGGTCGCCACCTGTCCTGAATTCGGTGGGCCATGAAAGCGGTTCTTTGAGAGAACGTCGGGAGAAGAACGTGCTCAGATTGTCCCGATGGGCGTGAGCTTGAGCCCTCCGTCGGAACCGCGGGTCATCCAGTAGACGGTACCGCATTTGAGCTTGAGCGAAAGGGGCACACCCCCGTCGGTGGGCTTGAGGGTGACGTCGATCACCTCGCCAGCGGTCCGGGCCGACCCCACCGAGAGGTAATTGCAGTCATTGTTGTGGTCGGGTCCCGGAATGGTCCAGTCATTGGAGGTCGTGAAGTCGGAATAGCTCACGTCGGCTTTCACAGGGATGCCGGTGCCGTTGAGGATGCGCGGTTGGGCATCGCGCGCCTGCCCGCCTTGATACTCGCCAACGTAAGTGTAGATGTACGGATTCCATTTGTGGACGACATAGATACGTCCCGACTCGACCGAAGCTCGATACTGCTCGGTGCCGTCAGGGGATTTCACGACCAGCATTTCGGTCTCCAGGGCCGGGCTTTTGGGCCCCACGTTCAGATCCACGCCGGGCTGAGCGGGCAGTTTGACGTTCGTGGCCTGGCCTCGCTGAGAGAGGAGATCGATCACCAGCTCCTGACCTGTTCCGTTGATGACTTTGACCTCCGCCCCGGCTGAGCTCGCGCAGCCGAGGGCCACCAGGCCTGCCGCTAACCAGTCGAGTGCCTGCATGGTCGATTCACCTCCCGTGATTGGTGCGGGGGCATTCGTGATGCCTCCGACGCAGGCCTGTTCTCCTGGCTGCCGGGGCAGTGGCTCAAGACCCGTCGGGAGCTCCGCCTGCCGTTCGATACCGGACCTTCCTCGTCGGGTGGGCTGGATCCGATCTGGATCTTGGATGGATCTCGTGACCTGCAGTATGCTCGGGTCAGGAAGTTGCCCTCGGGCCGCATCCTCTCAAACCCTCCAGAATCGTCACCCTGTTGCGCACCTGGTCCGGCTGGATCGGGTCTCTTCTTTTTCCGAACCTCCCTGGATCAAGACGGCTGATCCCGATCATCGTCCGGCTTGGATTCGATTCGTAAGATTGGGTCGGGAAGCATTGCTGCTTCACGATATCGAGGAGGACTTTGTCATGGCAAATGAGATGCTTACCAAAGCCGAGCCCAAACAAGAGCTGGTGCCCATGTGGCCCGATTTCGAGCACTTCCGCGCTGAGATGCAGAAGATGATGGGCGATATGCTCAGCCGCAGCTTCTGGCCGAGCATGGCTTCGATGCAGATGCCGAGCATGCGACCCGCGCTGAACTTGTTCAAAGAGAACGCCAATCTGGTGGCCGAGCTGGCCGTGCCAGGGCTGACCAGGAAAGACCTTCACATCACGATCAGTGACCAACTTCTGACTGTCGAGGGAGAGTTCAAGAAGGAGGAGAAGAGCAAGAAAGACCAGACCTACGTTTGCGAGTGCTATACTGGAAAATTCTCCCGCAGCACCAGGCTTCCGGCTGAAGTGAGCTCAAAGAAGTCCCAGGCTGAGCTCAAGGACGGCATGCTGCGCATCACCATGCCGCTTGCTGATCCGGGCCGCCACGAGACGACCAGGATCGAAGTCAAGTAATTCGAGGGACCGCCGAGAACCGGCACGACCTTTCTGGTCGCGCCCAAGAGCCGCGCGGCGCCGGGACGTTCTCGGCGCCGTCGGCGTTTTTCGACCCGCACCGGCGGAGGTCGGGCCCGTGCGGGAGCAGCGCGCCCTCATGAACCCGCCTGGAGGGGAGGTCGGACCGTGGTCGCTCACCAGAAGTACTGGAGGCATTGCGCCGACAGGCTTGCCTGCCGGCTCGCCCGAAGAAATTCTCCAGCACGGACCGCTCAACCCATCAAATTCTGACCAGGCTGGGTTTGCGCCCCTTCCACCGGACAGCTCTGGCCCGCCTGATCGAGGAGGCCTCCCGCCGGGCCGAGGATGCTGAGAAGCTGACTTTGCAGATGCGGGGAATGGCTGACCTGTTGGTCGAGAGCGATTACTGGGCAGCCGGCGAGGTGGTCACTGAGCGGGACGTGGATCAGGCTTTGAGCGCGCAGCGTCGACGCATTGGCCGAACCAGCGAGAAGCTCCTCGAGCAGATCATGCGGGGCAGCGTGGCCATCGCCACCGATGGCGAGGAGGTTGGCCAGGTCAACGGCCTGTCGGTCCTGCAAGTGGGCCAGCAATGGTTTGGTTTCCCCAGTCGCATCAGTGCCCGGGTCTGGCCGGGTCGAGCAGAGCTGGTCGATATCGAACGCGAGGTGGAGCTGGGTGGACCCTTCCACAGCAAGGGCGTACTGATCCTGAAGGCCTTTCTGGGAGCGCACTACGCCACTGACGTCCCCCTGGCCTTGAGCGCCAGCCTGGTCTTCGAGCAAACCTATTCGCTGGTGGACGGAGACAGCGCCTCCACGGCCGAGCTGTGCGCACTCCTGTCGGCGCTGGCCGACATGCCCGTGCGCCAGAGCCTGGCGGTGACCGGCGCCATCAACCAGCACGGCCAGGTGCAATCGATCGGGGCAGTCAACGAGAAAGTGGAGGGGTTCTTCGAGCTGTGCAAGCGACGCGGATTGACCGGCAGACAGGGGGTGATCGTGCCCGCTGCCAATTTGCAGAATTTGATGCTCTCGCCCGAAGTCGTGCAGGCTGTGGAGGCGGGCGCGTTTTCGCTGTATGCCGTGGAGCACGTCGACCAGGCGCTCGAGCTGTTGACGGGGTGTCGGGCTGGTCAGCGCGAGGGCACGGGCCACTTTGCGCGGGGCAGCCTCAACGAGCGGGTCCAGGCTCGCCTGAGGTCTCTGGCCGAGATGTCCTGGCACGATGACCGGGATCATCGCCCGCTCGCCCGGGGAAGGCTAACCTGAAACTATGAACGTGCTGATCCCACTGGACGGCTCGAGCCTGGCCGAGGAGGTCCTACCCTCGCTGCAGGCCCTTTCATCCCAAGAACGTCCGATTCTGCTGCGAGTGGTCCCGCCGGTGGCGGGAAGCTCCACCTGCCCCGACGCGCCTGACTGGTCTGATCGCAACACCGCGCGAGAGCTCGACGAGCTGATCACCGAGGCGCGCGCCTACCTGGCCCGGATAGCTGCCAGCCAACCGCGTCCGGTGGAGACCCGCGTGCTGGTGGGCCATCCCGGCGAGGCCATCGTGGACGCCGTCTCGCGCTGGGACATCGAGCGCGTGCTGATGACCTGTCGCTGGCGCAGCGAGTCTTGGGGTCGCACGGCTGACTGGGTGTGGCACCGCTGCCCCTGTTCGGTAGTTTTGTTGAGGACGGGAGAGAGCATCTCCCCGGCCGAGGATTCCGCCTCCAGCCAGCTCTCGGCCCGCATCGACGAATTGCAGAGACAGGTGCATCGCCAGCAAGAGCAGATCGGCCACTTGCAGAGCCTGGTGGTGAAGTCGCTCTGACGACTACCGCTCCAGCGGAAAGGCCAGCACGGGGCAACTGGCGTGACGGGCCACCCGCTCGGTCACGCTGCCGAGCACCAGGCGTTGCATTCCGCTGCGGCCATGGGTGGCCATGGCGATGAGGTCGGCCTGCTTTTCTTGGGCCAGGGTCATGATGGCCTCGGCGGCGGGGCAGTCCAGCACGCGGCGGCCAAAACGCTCTTCCGGGTCGAGCGCCTTGAGCTCTTCCTCGAGCGCGTCCAGGTAGCCCTGGTAGCTGACCTGGTCGAGCCGCAGGGCACTGTGGCGCACCAGGTCTTCGCTGGCCCGCACCAGCGTCAGATGGGCGGTCGGGTGCAGATAGGGCTTGACTTTCTGGATCACTTCGGCGGAGCCGCGCGAGCCGTCCACCGGCACGATCACCTGCCGGAATCCCTGAAAGTCCGAGCCGATCTCCCCACGGCATAGCAGCACCGGACAGGGTGACTTGCGCACCGCCCCCTCGGCCACGCTGCCGAGCAACCAGCGTGCCGGGCCCGAGCGGCCGTGGGAGGCCATGCAGATGAGGCCGACCCCCTCCTCCTCGGCCTCCCGAACGATCTGCTCGACCGCCTGGCCGAACAACGCCCGGGTGGCGCCGGCCATCCCCCAGCGGGTGAGCTGGCGGGCGATGGTCTCGAGGTAGTCGCAAGCCTCCTCCCGGGCCACCTTCTCGACCCGCATCGCCAGACCCGGGGCACCGGCCGGAATGGCCACTGAAGGGCCGACTACGCGCACCACCACCAGCTCGCCCGACCAGAGTCGGGCCAGTCCGGCAGCCAGGTCCAGAGCGTCCTCGGCCAGTTTCGAGCCATCCAGGGGAATCAAGATCTTCATGCTCGGTCGGCTCCTTGTCTCGAATTTACGCTGAAATGGCTGGCCGGGTAATGATCCAGGTCATCGTTCGTCCGGTTGCCGGGGGCTACACTCGAGGGCGAGGGAGGTGGGCCATGCAAATCAAGGTTGCCGACAAGATGCAGCGCGGGGTCTATTCGGCTCGCCCCGAGATGAGCCTGCGCGAGTTGATCACTGAGTTGGTGCGCCGGGAGATCCGAGGCTGTCCGGTCGAAGATGGCCAGGGTCGGCTGGTGGGGGTCGTCTCGCTCAGCGACGCGGCCGTGGCTCTGGGCTTTCCGCCCGAGGGGAACCCGGATCCGACGGTGGGAGATGTGATGGCTCGCGAGGTGATCGGCCTGGAGCAGACTGCTCCGCTGCAGGCTGCCATCGACCTGTTCCTCAAGCACCGGGTCCACCGCTTGATCATTACCTATCAAGGCCGCGTGGTGGGGATCCTGACTCCGTTCGATTTGATTCCGACCGAGGAAAAGAAGACCGTCTGGCTCTGATAGAGTGTCCTTGAAATCGCCCGGCCCGAAAGGGACCCTGCAGGCGCAGGTTAACGGGCTCAAGAGAAAGAGAGACCCGCTCCCCCATCCAGGGGCGAGCGTAGCCTGTTGCTTGAGAGGAATAGTCTCCTGGGGCTGCCTTGCCACGAAAAGAGTGCTACAGTGTGAAGGGGAGAGAGCTCGAGAGCGAGGTCGGCTTGATGCGAAGACGCGGAATCCTCTTGATTACCGTCATCGTGCTCAGCGTGGTGATGGTCATGTTCGTGGCGGCATCCATAGCGCTGGGTCCAGGAAACCTTGCGGCAGGCCAGCAGACCCTTTATCAGGGCCAGGCCCAGCGAGCAGCCGAATCGGGGATCAGCTACGCGCTCTCTCAGGTCCGCCAGAGCCCCGCCTGGCGGGGGAATCGAAATCAGGTGACCATCAACAGCGCTGACCTCTATGTGCAGGAGGACCAGGGCAACGTGGTGGGCCTGGTGCGCGCGCCGGACGGCAGCTGGTCGCAGTTTCGGCTGCGCTTCAACTATCAGGACGGGTCGCCCGGGGCCGATGGCCTGGCTGACCCGGTCCTCACTATCCAGAACCAGTTCGTTTCCGTCAACAATCTGCTCGGGGGAGCCGCGGCTCCGGTTCCCAGAGCCGATGGCCCCGGAGGCTCGGTCGGGCCCGGCAGCCCGACCGCCTTCACGGTTCCGATCTGGGCCGTCAGCCTGGCTGTCGAGGGAAGAGCCGGACCAGCCTGCAACCAGCTCAACCCCGGCAACTTGAATCCCAACCTGGGGGGCGCAGTCGCCAGCAAAGTGGTGGAGGCGGTCTACCAGATTCCCGACATGGGCCCCCAGGTCCAGGAGTCGGGCAGCATGTCCGGCAAGGACTTCCTGGCCCTGCTGCCAGCCGGGGCCGGGGCCGTCAACGTGACCTCCAATTCGTCCAGCACCCCGCGCCTGCGCAGTAAAGGCGAGGCCAAGGTGACCGGCGGGGCCGTGCCCAACTACGTTTCTCCGGATGGAGAGGTGCGCATCGGCTCGGCCACCAACCCCAGCCTGCAGGCCAACTACACGGCCGCTCCGGCGCCCCAGGGGGTGGTCGTCGGGGCCGAGAACCTGATCGATCCTTACTACCAGCTCACCTGGACCGATGTGAAGAAGGCCGACCCCACCGGCCCTCAGCTTGCGGCCGGGACCTATGTCTGGTGGGACAACGGCGGAGGTGCAACACTCCACTACTACGACAAGTCCTACGCCGACTATGCCGCCTGGATCACCGACCCGGTCAACGCCCTCAACCCGGGCGTAAGCCCTCCGCCCCTTCCGCCTGAAGTCGTGCTCGACGCCGCCAACAAGAAGCTGACCATCACGGGCAGCGTCTATGTCGGGCCGACCGCCAGCACGAACGAGTTGAACGTGGTGGCGCGGCTGGGCTCGGAGGAAGCCCCTCCGGGCGACCCCGAGGCCGCCGCGGGCGGAGATGATGCAGCCATTGCCGCGGCCATCGCGGCCGACCCGACCATGCTGCAACAACTGATGGTGGATACCCAGGGCGGGTCAGCCGACATCGACATCAGCGACATGTCCGGCAATCTCGTGAGCGACGTCGACTGGGACAGCGGTGGCTTCGACGACCCGATCGACGCCCCGGTCACCTATGCGATGATGCTCCAGATGATGGCCAATCCAGGCTCGGTGCCCGGTTATCAATTTGATTATGGCGGTCAGTCGATCAGTTTCAACCCGATCGATCTCCAGACCGCTGCCGCCTCCGTCTGGTACACCGGGCCGCCGCCCACCGGGGGAGGCGGCAACAACGGCGTGCTCAACCCACCCGGAGTCGCCGACACGCTCAATGCCGCCGACCTCTCCATCGAGTTTGCTCCGCCTGCAGGCACTGCGGCCGTTCTGACGGCTGAGGGGAACGTGCGGCTCACTTCGGCGATCGAGGGTCAGGGGGGCTCCATCACGTCGGGCGGGAACATCAACATCACCGGCCTGGGCGCCAATTTCGCCGCCAGCCAGCAGTCGGGAGTGAACATGTATGCCAAAGGCGACATCGTCTTCTCCACCCTGGACAACAACGGCGGGGTCTACAACTACCGGGACGTGAACCTCAAAGGCGTAATCTACGCCCAGGGGGACTTCATCGCCAGGCTCGGCAGCCCGGCTCTGCCAGGAAACTGGGGCAAGTTCAATCTGGAGGGAAGCCTGATCGCCTACGGAGGCGATCCAGCTGGCGCTCCGGGGGCCAACGGAAAGGGAACCATCGACCTGCGGGCCGACGAGATCAACCTTGCCTTCGATTCGTCTTACCTGGGCTCGCTTTCGGCTCTTCCTCCGGCAAATTTCACGTTGGTCCCGCTCTCCTGGGCAAACAACTTCTAAGATGGGGCGGAACTCCAGCAAGGCCTTCACTCTGGCTGAGTGCGTGCTGGCGATGGCTTTGCTGGCCATGATCTTGTTAGCCCTGGTGGGCACGACCATCTCCAGCCTGCGCGCGAGCGAGAAGTCCGCTCTGCTCGGACCTGCCACTCAGGTATCCGACTCTCTGATGAACCGCACGCTCTACCAGGTGGCAAACGACCTGCCGGCCGGCACCAACGCCTCTTTCTGGGGAGCGGCCGGGCTCTGGCGAGGTCCGACCCAGGAGACAATCGGAGGGGTGCGCTACGAGTACGTCATCTACGCCAATACCGTTCTGGACGCGGCCGGAGGCCCGCTCGGTGGTGCCATCCCCAACAATCGGGTGAAGAAGGTGGATATCCTTGTCTGGTGGTGGGAAGCACGGTCCAACAACGGCCAGCGCCAGGGCTATGGAAAGATGCAGGTCCAGGCCAGCAGGCTGGTGGAAGAGCATGCTCCTTAAGCGAGCCCGTGCCGCCCACTCGCTGACGGAGCTGGTCGTGGTTTTCGGGATTTTCTCCCTCCTGCTCATGGTGGCCGGGGTCTTGTTCAACGAGTCCAGGAGCACTTTGCGCCGAACCAGTGGCATCGACACCTGCATGCGAGAGTTGCGCAAGGCGCGCGCAGCAGTTGAGCGCGATCTGGTGCTGGCACGACCGGGCGCCTTATCCCGCTCCTTCGTGGGCGACTCCCTCGGGGGAGGGGGCAGAGACGGGGAAGCCCTGTGGTTCCTGTCACCGATCGATCCGGCCACGGGAGAGGTGGTGCGAAAGCAGGATGGAACGCCCTTCTGGCAGCGGAACGTGCTCTACTACCTGGTGGTTCCTCAAAACCACAACAACACATTTGGCCAGATCTGTGCCGGGGGAGCCGGTGCTAACGGATACGACGACCGTTGTCCTCACAAAGTCTTGATCCGCAAGGAGATCGACTCGGGCCCGCCGACCCTGCCCACCGATGAGACGACCGAGGAAACCCTCCTCAATAACGTCGCTCCCTATTTAACCCGCCCCAACGGGTTTGACCTGACGGCCATGGCCGAGGCCGGACTGGGCGAGAAGAAGATTGTGGCCTCGTTCTTGCTTGGTTTTGAGTCCTTCTCGGCCCCTCCGCCTGCCGGGCTGCCCGTGGAAGTGCTGGTGGATGTTCGAGCCATGTCCATTGAGGAAGCAAGAAAGGAGATTCGAGTTGGTAGCGACCCGGGCTATGCCAGCCGGTTCACCCACCAGGCCCCCTTCTCCGTCTATCTCAGGAACTGACCACAGGCGGCGCCTCAGAGCATGCGCGTCAGAGCGGTGAGCTCGCCTTTGAAGCCGGCCTGACGGAAGGCCGGCGCGGATCTGGAGGCGGGGGCGCCCTCGCCATCGATCTGCTCGATGCGCAGAATCTTCCCCCGGGCCCGGGCGGCCAGCTCGTCCAGGGCGGCTGCGGCCTTCTCGTCGAAGGCCGGGAAGGTGAGCACCCGGCGGGCATTCTTCTCCACAAACAGCGCCGGCTCACCCCCGCGCAGCACGACGAAGGTGCCGGCCGCCCGCCTGGGACGGCCGGCGCACTCGGGCCAGGGAACCAGCGCGCCGTAAGGGTTGGCCGGGTCGGTGCTGGCCAAGAGCACGACCCCGGCTTCGTCCTCGCGACAGCCGCGCAGGCGATCGACTGCCCCCGAATAGGCGAACTGGGCCCCGCTGAGGCCCTCCACGAAGTAGCCGCGGCGCACCTGCCCGCTCTCCTCCATCTCCTTGAGCACGCTATACAGTGAGCCGAGCCGCTCGACGGCGGCCGTCTCGCGACTGACCACGCCGTAGCGCTCGAGCAGGGCGTGGGCCCGAGCCACGGCCTGGCGCGTCTTGTCGGGCGGCTGATCGAAGAAGGAGCTGACCAGCGACCATCGCCCGCCGGTGAGCAGCGGGTCATTTCGTCCTGGACGGCGCCGGGCGCGACCAAAGAGGCGCAGGGGCTGGAAGGTGTCGTTGGTGATCAGGCCCTTCCAGCTCAGCTCGGCCAGGGCTTGCAGCAGATCCTGCGCGTTGGCCGAGGGCAGTTGGAAGAAGAACGAGCTGCCTTTCGCCTCGAGGTGCTCGAGGATCTGCCGTGCCAGATCGTTCTCTCCCCCGTACCGAGGCGGCGGCTCGGCCAGCTGGCTGAAGCGCTCGCGCCGGTAGATGGCAAGGCGGCCGTCGCTGGGGCCGAGTGAGCCGGCCCCCACCCAGATCAGCTGGCCCGAGGCGCCCTGCTCATCCAGCATCCGGGGCTGGAAGTCCCTGACGCGGGCCGGTAAGATCCAGCGCTCCAGGTCGGAGAAGGGCAGGGCCAAGCCTTCCAGTTGGGCCAGCACCTCGCGCAGACGGTTGTGGCCCCGTTGGGGCGAGCCTACTCCCTGCCAGGAGGGCAGAAAGCGACCCAGCACGGCCGGCTCGACGGGAGCGATCTGCTTTCTCAGCCGCGCCAGCGTGCGCCGCTTCAACTTGCGCAGCACGTCCGGGTCGAGCCATTCCAGCTCATGGCCTCCGGGGCGAAAGTCGCCTGAAAGCAGGCGCCCCCGGTCGGCCAGGGCCCGCAGCACCGGCTCCACCTGACCCGGCACCAGGGCGTAGCGCTCGGCCAGCTCCCGGGTGGTGAAGGGGCCGTGGGTGCGGGCGTAGCGCAAGAACAGCGTCTCCAGGGGGCGCTCGGCCGGCTCCAGGAAAACCCGGGGCAACCCCCCTGGCAGGGCGGCTCCCAGCCCGTCGCGGTAGAGGGCGGCGTCCTCCACCGCGACCAGGCGCTCCTCGCCCCCCAGTCGCAAGCGGGCGATCCTGCGGGCCTGCTCGAGCTGGGCGAGCCACTCGCGGGGGGCTCTGGTTTCAGTCGGGCTGCGGTCTCCCACCTGGCGAAGCAGGTCGTGCAGATCGTCGGCATGGCGCAGCGGCCTGTGGAGCAGCTCCTCCTCCAGCTCTTGCAGCACCTGCGGGTCGAGCAGCGTCCGCAGGTCTTCTCGGCCTAAGAGCTCACGCAGCATCTTGCGATCCAGCGTCAGGGCCTGGGCCCGGCGCTCGGCCAGGGGCGTGTCCCCCTCGTAGAGGTAGGCGGCCTGATAGGCGAAGGCCAGCGAGCGGGCCATGGGCGAGGGAGCGGTGGTCTCCACCTCGTCCACCCTGATCTCGCGCCGCTGGAGAGCACGCAACAGCTCGATCAGGGCCGGCAGGTCGAAGTAGTCCTGCAGGCAGCTGCGGTAAGTCTCCAGGATGATGGGGAAGCTGGGAAAGGCGCTGGCCGTGGCCAGCAGGGCCTGGGCCTTGAGGCGCTGGGTCCAAAGTGGCGTGCGCTGCCCCGGATAGCGGCGGGGGAGGAGCAGAGCCCGCCCCGCGTTCTCGCGAAACTGGGAGGCGAAGATACCGGTGTGGGAGAGCTGATCCACCGCCAGGTCCTCGGCCTCGTCGGGGTCGGGGAAGAGCTTCTCCAGATCCACCTCGCCTTCCACCAGCCTGAGCACGATGCCATCGTCGCTCCACACCGTCTGCACGTCAAATCCCGCCTCCTGGCTCAGCACGCCCTCGATGGCCAGGGCCCAGGGAGCGTGTACGCGAGCCCCAAAGGGGGACAGGATGCAGATGCGCCAGTCGCCCAGCTCGTCTCGAAAGCGCTCCACCGTGATGGCCCGGTCGGTGGGCAGCGTGCCGGTGACCTCCAGTTGCTCCTGCACGAAGGCCACCAGGTTGCGGGCGGCCAGCTCGTCCAGGGGAGAGCTCTGCTTCACCCAGCCCTCAGGGTCGTCTTGCCGGGACAGCTCGCGGCAGAATGCGCCCAGCGCTCGGCCCAGCTCGACGGTGCGCCCGGGACCGTCGCCGCGCCAGAAGGGGAGCCGCCCCGGCTCGCCGGGCGCGGGGCTGACCACCACCCGGTCGCGGGTGATCTCCTCGATGCGCCAGGTGGTGCTGCCCAGCACAAAGTTCTGACCACGCCGCACCTCGTAGGCCATCTCCTCGTCCATCTCGCCCACCCGGGGCCCCTCCGGGCCCAGGTGCACGCCGTACATGCCCCGGTCGGGGATGGTTCCGCCGTTCACCATGGCCAGCGAGCCCGCCCCCCGTCGCGCGGTCAAGAAGCCGGTCTCGCGATCCCAGTTCAGGCGGGGGCGCAGCTCGGCGAAGTCGGTGGAGGGGTAGCGTCCGCTGAGCATGTCCAGCACCGAGTGCAGTGCCTCGCGGGTCAGCTCGCGGTAGGGATAGGCCCGGCGCAGGAATCCCTCCAGCTCTTCCACCGTCCGCTCCTCGGTGGCGATGATGGAGACGATCTGCTGGCTCAGAACATCAAGCGCGTTGCGAGGCACCTTGAGGGGCTCGATGTGGCCCTGGAGCATTTCACGCCCCACCACGGCGCATTCGAGCAGATCGCCCCGGTGCTTGGGATAGAGCCGTCCGATGCTGATGGCTCCCACCTGGTGACCGGCCCGGCCCACCCGCTGCAGGCCGCGAGCCACCGACTGAGGGGAGGCGATCTGCAACACCAGGTCCACCGCTCCCATGTCGATGCCCAGCTCCAGCGAGCTGGTGGCCACGATGGCCTTGAGCTGGCCCGCCTTGAGGGCTTCCTCCATCTCGCGTCGCTGGCCCTGGCTGATGGAGCCGTGGTGCGAGCGCACCAGCTCGTCTCCGGCCAGCTCGTTGAGGCGGGTGGCCAGCCGCTCGCACATGCCGCGGTTGTTGACGAACAAGATGGTGGAGCGGTGCGCGCGGATCTCCTCGAGCAGGCGCGGGTAGAGCGATTGCAGGAAGCCGGTGGGCTCGTTGGCCTCGCTTTTTTTCAGCTCTTGCAGGATGGAGCCGCCCTCGGGGGGCGCCTCCATGTCGGCCACCGGCACTCGCACCTGAAGGTCGAGGTGGGGGAGCTCGGTGGTGTCCACCACCTCCACCGCTCGGGCGCCACCGAGAAAGCGGGCCACCTCCTCCACCGGACGCACCGTGGCCGACAGGCCCACCCGCTGGGGATCGCGCTGGCAAAGCTCGGACAATCGCTCCAGGCTGACGGCCAGGTGCACCCCCCGCTTGGTGCCGGCCACGGCGTGGATCTCGTCCACGATCACCGTCTGGACCGAGCGCAGCGTCTCGCGGGCCTGCGAGCTGAGCAAGAGGTAGAGGCTCTCGGGGGTGGTCACCAGGATCTCGGCCGGCTCCTTGCGCTGGGCGGCGCGCAGCCGCTGCGGGGTGTCGCCCGTGCGGATGTCCACCCGGGGCAGGCGGGTGGCCAGCTCGAGAGCCTCGGCCGAGCGGGCGATGCCGATGAGGGGAGCTTGCAGGTTGCGCTCCACGTCGTAGACCAGCGCTTTGAGGGGGGAGAGGTAGAGCAGGCGCACCCCCGGTTTCTCGACCGGGTGCTGGATCAGCCGGTCGATGCCGGCCAGGAAGGCGGCCAGCGTCTTGCCGCTGCCCGTGGGGGCGAGCAGCAGGGTGTTGTGCCCCTGAGCGATGAGCGGCCAGCCTCTTTGTTGCACGGGCGTGGCGGCCGGGAAGTTCTGCTGGAACCAGCGGCATGTGGCCGGACCGAAGGGCAGGGCTTCAGTCGTCAAGCTCATGCTGGCCGTTTCGCCGCCAGCACACGAAGGCCCCTATCGCCTGCTCAGCGAATTCACAGATCAATGCTTTCCCCCATCCAGCGCCCCGTGAGCGCCAGCCCGCTCCAAAGGATGCCTCCGCCCGGATCCTCGGCCTGGCTCGAGTCTCCCGATGAGGTCGTCCTCCATGGGCGCCCCCAGGCTGCCCCCGAGGTGCCCACCGGCCCCCGCGGATGGCGCAAGGCGGCCATGATCGGTGCCGGTGTCCTGAGCCTGGCGGGAGGGCTGATGATCGGCGGTCCCCAGGTGCCGGCTCTGATGCTGGCCCAGCAGTCCTCGGCCGAGCTGGTGGCCGGCATGGCCCATCCTGCCACCAGCGCCCAGGAGCTGAAGACGCTGCAGAAATCGCTGAGCCCGGTGGACCCCCAGGTGCTCTCGCTCCTTTCGCGGCACGGGCTCAAGGTGCAGGTGATGCACGAAGGGCAGGACCTGGCTCAAACGGGAGTCCTGCGCGAGCAGAGCCCGCAAGACTACGAGCGTCGCAAGGACGAGATCACGGGTTTCGTGGCCCGCCTCAACCAGGAGAGCCACCAGCGCTTCGACGCCCCCATGCAGACGATCGAAATAGAGCGTGACCGTCTGGTGGCGCGCATCGGGGTGCCTCCCATGCCGCTGGCGATGGCCGGACACTACCCCGGCGGCTTTGGCGGTTTCGGGGGGGCGCCGCCCCAACTCACCCCCGACCAGCAGGCCATGCAAGATCTCAATGTCCAGCTGGGCAAGCTGAGCAGCGAGAAGAACGGCTTTCTCTACGAGCAGACGGCTCTGTCCGATCTGAACGTCAAGCCCTTCAACTATCCCGTCCGGCTCGAGCAGATGGGCAACATGATGGGCCTGGTGCAGATGATGCACGCTCAGTTCCCCACCACCGTGCACCAGATGGCGGTGATCAACGGGGCTACGACGCCCGAGCAGATGGAGGAGTTCTCGCGCTTGGTGGAGCTGATCAACGGCGAGCGGCTGGTGCAGGCCCGCGAGCACACCCTGACCCAGTATCAGCAGGGGGCTCGGGCCGCGGGTAAGCCCATGAGCGCGGCTTCGCTGGAGGCGGCTCGCAAGCATCCCGAGCGGATCCCCATCGACCACCGCCGATTCAACATCCTGGTGCCCGACCTGATCTACACCGAGGTGGGCGGGAAGGTCATGCGCCTGGACGAGCACGACTGGGGCACGGTGCAGAGCTGGGCCAACCCGGACGGTAAGATCAACAGCGGCAAGGACGCCGATGGCGAGCCCGATGGCACGATGGGCCAGTACTTCTGGAAGGGGGGCCTGAACCAGACTCTGATTCGCGACTTCCGCCTGACCGCCACCACGCCGGTGCACGAGTTTGGCCACGCGCTCGATTTTCTGGTCGAGAAGCTCGACCCGGCCTGGCACAAGACCTGGTATGCCGAGGTGGGCAAGGCCTTCGACCAGGTGGGCCGCGAGGGCGGCACCCGGGCCATCACTGACTATTCGCGCTCCAACGTGCGCGAGTACATCGGGGACGGTTTCTTGCTCTACCACACCGAGCCCGAGGTCCTCAAGAGCAAGGACCCGGCGCTCTACCAGCGCATCGAGGAGTTGCTCGACAGGGCTCGTGAGCTGGGCACCGGCACCGGTCGCCAGGCGACCACGCTGGGTCAGTTCCTGCGGACGCGGGGCTAGTAGGAGCGCAGTCGGAAACCCCGGTTTTCCGCCCAACAATTGCGCTACAAGTCCCGCCGCTACAATACCTTGTGGTGGCGGAGCCGGGGGTAGGGGCTCCCGAGAGCGTAGCTCCTCCTATGGGGGGTTGCGGCCGGACTTCTAGCGCCCGAGGGGCATCCAGTCGTAAGAGTCGCCCGGCTCCCCCTCCCGGTAGCGGATGCCTCCCGGACTGTAAGGGAAGCCCAGGGGATGAGCCCTCCCCTGGCAGCTCAGGGCCTTGACCCCGAGATCGCTCAGGCTCAGGATCTCGGCCTCGGTGGAAGTGCCATCCCGGTCGGCGTCGTTCCAGACAGCCAACCCCTCCAGCTCGGGCCCGGCCAACCAGCCGTCGCCGTCGTCGTCCAGGGCGCTCATGGCCTCGTAGCCGTCGCGCCAGAAGACCCACCAGGAGACGCTGCCCAGGAGCTGGATCCCCGAGCGAATGCGCGGGCAGCTTCGGCGGTAGACCAGCCAGCCGGCTCGGGGAGTGATCCAGCCCCAGTTGCGCGGCCCGGTTCCGTCCAGGTCGAAACTGACCGCGGCCGCCGGGTCAGCCAAATCTTCGAAAGCAAGGCCCCGCTCAAGCGGAATCAGCACCGGGGTGATAGCCCGCGGGAGGCGTTGCAGAGATTGCATCTTCTTGTTGACCTCGGCGATCTCGGCGGCGTCCTTCCTGGGGTCGAGCAGCGCGAGCAGGTAGCGACCCGTCTCCTCGGCCAGCGAGGTGGTGAAGAGCGGGCCTTCCTTCTTGATCTGGGCCGGGTAAGCCAGCTTGAAGGTCTCGCGGTAGCCAACCAGGGCTGCCCGCTTATCGCCCGACTGCTGCAGGCACCAGCTCAGCCCGAGCCGGGCGCTGAGATTGCCCGAATCGAGCTTGACGGCCTGACGGTAGGCGGAGATCGCCTTGCTCAGGTGCTTGCTTCTTTTGGCCGCACCCGCATCGGGGGGCGCGGGGGGAACCCCCTGGTCGAACCGTCCGAAATAGGGATCTTGCTCACCCTTGCGCACCTGGAACGCACTCAGCCCCTGGGCGTAAGCCAGCGAGTGAACCCGGCCCAGCAGATAGAGCGCGTGGGCGTCCTTGCTCCCGCGCTTCTCCAGGTTGGCGATCATGCGGTCGGTGGGTACGTCCACCAGCTCTTCGTGGACCGCCTCGCCCCGGGCCTGGGCGATGAGCAGGCAGATGAAGAGGAGGATGATGGTTCGCTTCATCGCAGCTATCCTTTCTGTTTTCCTCAGGGTCAAGGGGTCCAGGGGTGGCCGCAGGAGCAGTGGTAGGCACGGAGGGGGACCGGCTTGTGGCAGGAGGGACAACTCGCTCTTGCCAGGTCCTCGGCCTCCCAGGCGTACAGCTTCAGGCTGTCGTGTCGAAGCTGATAGGCCAGGGCTCGTCCCTTCCAAAGAACTCCCTTCAGAACGCTCTCCGGGTCGGGCCGGGCGGGCATTACCAGCCGCCTGGTCAGCTTGTGGCTGGGGTGAGTGCCCATCATCTGCTCCCCGACCGGAAAGAATTCGAGCGCGTTGGGTGGAACCGGGCCGAGCGCCAGGCACCGCTCCACCTCGGCATCCTCCGGCGGGCCGCCCACGACAGCGGTGTAAGCTCGGTTGCCCTCCATGTCGATGACCCACTGGGCGCGTGAAACCCGGTTATCCTCCGAGGTGGCCCGGCCCTCCACGACCAGTTGCGTGGCGGTACTGACCAGTGGCTCGTCGACGGACACCGAGCTCATGGTCGGAAACAGCTTCCAACGGGGCTGGCCATCGAATTTCATGATCAACATTCCTGCGACCGGCGGCAGGGTCTCGTGGAAGGCGCGATAGGTGCCCAGAATTCCTAACCGGGTGACAGCCAGCAACTCCACCGCGGCTCGAGTGCCCTTTTTTCCCGGGAGTGGCCACTCCCCGAGCACGCGGCCTGTCCCGGGGTCCATCCAGGTGACCCAGTCGCCCAGGAGAAGGAGGACTCCGTCCGGCAGCCAGGCGGCGGAGATGGTGGTGCGCCCGGCCCGGGGTGGCCAGGGGGGGTGAGCGATGTTGCGATTCCAGATCGGCTCGAGAGCGGGGATGCGGGCGTCGACCTCGTCGTTCAGCTCTTCGCTCCAGACGATCGTGCAGCGCAGGGGGTGGACGCTCAGGCGGTAACACCGGCTCGGGTCCTCGCGCTGGAGGGTCATCTCCAGACGGTCTGCAACTCGCTGGGCTTCGAGCGGCTCATTGCGGTCACGCCGCTCCTGCAGGAAGGGCTCAAGGATGTGAAGCTCCTTGGATAGCGGCCGGAGGGGCTGGTCTCCGATCCAGAAAATCTCCTCCATGACGTGCACGCAGACCGCGCCCCCGGCCTCCACCAAAAAGGGAACCTTCGGGTTCTTCCTGGTTTTACTCTCAAAGAGCTTCTTGAGCACGCCCTTACCCCTTGTCTGGAGAAACTCGGAAGGTGGTCCGCTTTGACAGGTTCTCCTCGAAGCGTGTGTCTATCAGACAGCCGATTCGCTCGACCGGTGAAAAAGACCTTCGCACTCGGATTTCGCGGCCAGGTCGTCGTAGAGACGCAGTGAACGGGCCCGTTCGCGAACGCTTTTCAATGCCGTTCCCGTCAGGTCGGGCCGCATGAAGTTCTGGCGGCGGCCCTGGAGCAGCAGGCCGCCTGCGCGGGCTGGCATTGATGAGTGCAAATGCTCCTCAGGGTTCTGCGCACGGTCACGGCTCCACCCTGACTCCCTCGGGCATCCAGTCGTAGCTAGGCCCAAGTTCACCGTCCTCATAACGAATTCCGCTTGGACTATAAGGAAACCCAAGCCGGTGGGTCCGGTAGACGGTGCTCAGGGCCTGGATGCCCAGTGCTTCCAGCCTGACTACCTCCGAAGCCTGGAATACCCCGTCCTGGTCACGGTCGCACCAGACGGCGACGTGCTCGAGCTCGCGGCCCTCCAGCCAGCGGTCACCGTCTTGATCGAGAGCTCCCAGGGCCTCGTAGCCGTTCTCCCAGAACACCCACCAGGTCACGCCTCCGAAGAGCTGAAGGGCGGAGCTCACCCGGTCCAACCGATCGAGGTAGATGAGCCAGCCTGCCCGGGGAGTGGGCCAGCCCCAGGCCAGCTCTCGCCCGGAGCCGTCCAGGTCAAAGCGCACTCTGGCGCGCTCGTCGACAAGCTGACCGAACTCGTGCCCTCGCTCGAGGGGGATAAGGACGGGTGTGACCGCCCGGGGCTGGGACTCCAGTCGTTGCAGCTCTTTCTTGATGCTGGCAATCTCGGCCGCGTCCTTTTTGGGGTTAAGCAGGGCAAGCAGGCGTCGTCCGGCTTCCTCGGCCATCCCCACGCCAAAGTTTACTTCAGGAGCCTTCTTCAGTGCGGTCTGGTAGACCTTGCGGTACTGCTCCACGGCCCTGGCGCGCTGGCCCGACTCTTCCAGGCACCATGCCAGTCCCATCCGGCTGGCTTGACTGGTGGGGTCGAGCTCGGCGGCCTGGCGATAATGCTTGAGGGCCAGCTCCAGGTGTTTGCGCGCACCCACCGAGGCGCCCTGCTCGGGTGGGAAGCCTGGATCGAACGGGCCGAAGTAGGGCCGGTCCGGATCGTTCCTGGCCACCCTGAACGAGGCTGCTTTCTGGGCATAGGCGATGGCGTGCACCCGGGCCAGCAAATAGCGGGTGTGGGCGTCCCTGGGAGCGGCCGCGGCCAGCTTCTCCAGGCGAGCGAGCAGCTTGTCGGTCGGCACGTCGATCAACTCGGGGATGTAAGGCTTGGCAAAGGCCCAGCCGCAGAGCAGGCAGAGCAGCAAAAGAGAGCGTTTGAGCATAGTTGCGGCTTTCGTCCGGGCGCGGTCCTACCCCTGTAGACCGGCATGATCCGCATCATTGGCCTGTCCCCCCTCTGCCCGCTAAGCTGAAGGAGCAATGCTGGATCAGTTGCCGATGCTGCGAAAGTCGCGCCAGTTCCAGAAGGCCCTCGACGAGGTGCACCGGCTGGAGGCGATGGGGGCTGACTCGGTGCAGCTCAAGGTGGACGAAGCGGACCTGCTCGCGCGCCTGCGCCGCCCGCGACCGGCTCTCAAGGTCCTGCAAGAAGCCCAGCAGCGTTACCAGAAGCTGCCAACCTACGGCCAGGCCTTGCTGGCCGGACTGCTCGAGCACCTTGGAGAGCCTGGCCAGGCCAACCATCTCTTTGATGCCCTGGCCCGCGAGCCGCTGGAGCTGGAGGCACCGGTGGCCCGCCGGGTGGTGCGCAACCTGTTGGCCCGGGGACGCGCCGATGAGGCGCTGGAGCTCGCCCACCGGACGGCCCGCTCGACTCCGCCGGAGCTGGTCTGGCTGGCCCGTTGTGCCCTCAAAGCCGGTCAGCTCGAGGAGGCCCGCGAGCATCTGGAGAGCGCCATACGCCTTTCTCCCGATTTCATGCCCGCCCTGGAGGAGTGGGCTCGCCTGCGCCTGGACTCCCCGCTCTTGATGCAGGAAGTGCTCCAGGTCGGGGCCTGGCTGCCCGTCAACGAGCAGACTCATCTGTTGGAGCGCGTGGCTCAGGCCTTACGCCACCTGGACCGTCCCGAGCTGGCCCTGCCGCTGCTCGAGGAGTGCGCCCGTCGCGAGCCGGGCAACGCCTATCTTCTGGCCAATCTAGGATACGTGCACCGCCAGTTGGGCCAGCTCGAGATGGCGCTGGTCTGTTTGGAGCTGGCCATGGAAGCAGACCCTGCCGATCCGGCCACCTTCACCGCCTTCCTGGCCACCTGCCGCGAGGCCGGGCAGAAGTCGCGCGCGGCAGCTTACATCCAGGCTCGGGTCGCCCTCCATCCCGAGGAACGGCGTCGTTGGGGGCGCTTTCGCAAGTTCTTCGGTCGGGCTCGAGTGATCGACACGGCTGAACCTGCCGCGGATCTCAGGGCCTGAGCTTGCCGATCACCACATACTGAACCGGCAGGAACTCCAGGATTTCCGTGGCCAGACCGGCCGATTCCAACTCACTGCTGATCGTGGCAGCCGGCAGGCGCATCCAGGCGGGAGGCCCGTGCTCGAGCACGGCTTCGGGGCGGTAGTCCACCACCACCACCCGTCCTCCCGGGCGCAGTGCACTCTTCATCAGCTGAATGTAGGCGGGACGATCGTCGAAGTGGTGGATGGTGTTGCACACAAAGACCAGGTCGACCGAGCCGGGAGCGAGCTTGGGATCGGTCTCCGAAGCCAACACGGTCGTCAGATTGGCCTGCCCCTCCTGCTCGGCGCGGTGACGAATGTATTCAAGCAGACCCGGCTCGATGTCGACCGCCAGCACCTTGCCAGTGGGCCCCACCGCTGTGGCAAAGCGCCGCGCAAAGTAGCCCGAGCCGGCTCCGATGTCGGCCACCACCTGACCGGACTTGATCTCGAGCCGCCGGATGACCTCGTCGGGCCGTTGTTGGGCGTCCCGCTCGGGGCTCTCCCAGGCTTTCACCCACCTTTCGGTGTCCTCAAAACGGTGCGAGTGCTGGCGTGAGTGGTTGGGACTGGCCTCGGGCGCTGTTTGGGCCATCAGGCTGGCTGCGAGCAAGAGGAAAAGGGTGATGGGGAGCTTCATGCAGGCAAGCTTCTTGCACGCGGCTTCACGCCCTTCTTGAATGCTGAGGCAGAGCTCCCCAAGGTGGATGAGGCCCAGCAACTCCACACGACCCCAGCGCACGGTTCGGGACTCGGAGCCAGCTCGTGGGGCCGCTGTGCTGTAGATGAGCTCGGTACCCGGTGCCTCTCGCGTCAGCAACGGTGTGTCGGGAGGACTTTCTTTCGCTTTCGCAAATGGGGCGCGCGCCGGAACCTCAGCGGCACAGCGCCTATGACGAACATCCAAGAGCCTAATCCAGCGAGCACCGAGCCACCGCCGGGCCTGCTTGTGCTCCTTGCAGTCATGTATCGCCAGCGAGTGCAGGTGACCTTGATCGTCTCGGCCTGCCTGGTACTGAGCCTGGTCGCCTTCTGGCTGCAGAAGCCTCTTTATACCACGCGCATGGTGGTGTTGTTTCCTCCCACTCTTGACTCAGGAGCCCTGATTTCCGGGGTTCTGGGAGGCGGCGGCGATCTCGAAGACTCGATTTACGAATCCATGCCCGGCGTCTTGCCCAGGGCGCGCCGGCCCACCATCGTGTTTGTGACTTCCGTGCTCCAAAGCCGCGCCATCGCCACCAAGATTGCCAAAAAATTCGACCTCGCGAAGGTCTGGGGGACCAGTGACTTCAAGGCGGTCCGTCGCCTGCAGAAGAGACTGAAGCATTACGCCATCAAGGCCGATGGCTGGATGGAAGTTTCTTTGGAAATGGAGGACCCCAAGCTCGCCAAATCCATTCTGGAGGCCTACTTGAGCGAGTATTACGCTCTGATGAGCGAGTCAAGTCTCTTCCGGGCCAAGAAAGAACGACTGTTCGTCGAATCGCAGGTCAAGCTGGCCCTTACCGAGCTCAAGCGGGCCGAATTTGAGTTGGTGGAGTTCCAGAAAGCGAACGGAATTGAGGTTCTCGAGTCCGATCTGGAGGTGGGTGCCCAGCTGCTCAGCGCGCTCAACCAGGCTAAGGTTGAAGCAACGGCCTCGCTGAGCAAGGCTCAGGCAGAAAGGGACTCGCTGCGGGAAGGACTTCTCAAGTCGGCCAGTGCGGCGCAGGCCAACCCGGCAGCCCCGGTGCCAGGCTCTGATTCGGTTCTGACAGATCTGCAAGCCGAGCTCGTCTCCGCTCGACTCGAGCTCGACGACCTGAGGCACGGACGCAAGGATGAGCACCCCGAGGTCAAGCTCGCACGGGCTCGTTTCGACGACATCTCTCGAGAATTCCAGGGCCGGCTGGATACACTCCATCGGGGCTACCAGGCGAATCTGACCCAGGACCTCTTGCGCAAATCCGTCCAGCTCAGCGGGGTCGAGGCTCAGCTTTCCGCAGTTGAAGATTATCGGTCGCAGGTTGACTCTAAGGCCCGCAAGCAAGCATCCAAAGCGGTCACTTTTCAGCTCCTGAAGAAAGAGTTCGAGGGCAAGCTGACGGAAGTCAAGATGCTTGAGCTTGAGTTGTTGCGATCGAGGATTACCGAGTCGCGGGAGACAGTCGAGCTCGAGATCATCGACCCCCCCTTCGTGCCAGAGCAACCGACCTCACCCAACTTGATTCTCCATCTCGTGCTCGGAGTGTGTCTCGGTCTGGGAATCTCGCTGGCCTATACTCATTGGAGCGGCGTCTGGCGAGGTCTCCAGCAAATCGAGCTCGACTGAGAGCCATCCGTGATAGGAGCTCGACTTTGTTGCGGATAGGCTTGACCCAGCGCACGGATGAAGTTGCCGGCTATGAGGAAACTCGAGATGCCCTCGATCAACGCTGGACAGGCCTCCTGCTCAGCCTTGGCTATCTGCCGGTCCCCCTGCCCAACGCCGGAGTTCCAGCCGCGGTCCTGGTGGACCAATTGAGCCTTGGGGGATTGATTTTGACGGGCGGTGGGGATCCAGGGCAAGGCACCTTGCGGGATGCCTTGGAAAGCGGCCTTATCAAGCTCTGTCTTGAAAGGCACCTTCCGCTCATCGGTGTTTGTCGCGGGGCGCAGGCACTGGGCTTGCACTTTGGGGGTCGGTTGACCCGAGTGGAGGGCCACGTCGCATCCCGGCACGGGTTGATCTGCTGCCGACCGGAAAGTTGGGCTGAGCGCGCTTCAGTGAACAGCTACCACAACTACGCCTTCATGCCCGACAATCTGCCGCCCCCCTTGCGCCCAGTCGCACTGGCACCTGGTGGAACCGTGGAGGCCTTTGAGCACGAGAGACTACCGATGCTGGGCATCATGTGGCATCCTGAGCGAGAGCCTGGCTGGGATGAAGGGGATGTGGCCACGCTGCGCCGACTGTTCGACTAAAGCGCAAGGCCTTTGGTCTTGCACTTGGAACGCAGTTCCGGCGCGTTCATCAGATTGTGCTAGCCCGAAATGTTGGGCGTCGCGCAGCCGGAAAACGGTCAAATCAAGCATGCAATGGTTCCGGCCTTGCAGGCCGCGGGCCCAACGCCCAGCAGATGATCCTCAGAAGGCCTGGCATCGGTAGAGACGATCAAGCTCTCCTCGGCCGAGCAGACCATGGTAGAGATCGATGTCCTCGAGCGTGTCGACCTCCAACCAGCCGCTGGAAACCGGAACGGCGTAAACTGGCCAATCTGTATCGATCAGGAATTGAATGAAACTGGTCATGAACATCTGCTCAAAGGGGCGCCCATCATAGGTCAGCGCACGATCCATCCTGTCGTAAGTATCCAGGAAGGCCCGGACGTGATCGCGGTGGACCTTAAACAGACCGATGTATTGCGCCTGAATCTCATCCAGGGTGCGGGGACGTTTTCCGAGCTCGAGCAAACGCCCATCAGGGTCCATTCTCAGCGTCTCGGCATCTGCCAGCGGGTCGGCACTTCGAAGCTCCCAATAAGACCGCCAGCTCAAGTCGACCACGACATTCAGGGGCTGGTTGCTCGTCAGGACGGCCTGGATGACCCGAGGCTCACAGACGATGTCACCGTATGACACGAGAATGTGTTTGTCACCGTCGAAGAGGTCGCGTGCGCAGAACAGGCTCCAGACCATGTTCGTCTCTTCGAAGCGGGGGTTGCGAACGGACTGGTAGCCAAGTTGCTCGATGGATTCGGACCGGTAACCGGTCACAACGGTGATGTCTTTGAGGCCGCAGGCCGCCAGGCTAGCAGCCTGACGCTGTAGCAAAGGTACACCGTCAAGCTCAACGAGGCACTTGGGCCTTTCGTCGGTCAGAGGCCTCAGCCGGACGCCCTGGCCAGCTGCCAGGATGATGGCGCGGGTGCTCACCGTTCCCCTCCCTGAAGGAGCAGAAGTCCCTCCTCAGCGTATGGCTCGGGGGAGCCGAGAGCCCGGACCTGACGGTTGGCACAATCCAAGTCAAGCTCCCGAGCTCGCGACCAGCTCCGGTAGTATTCCTCCCCACAGCCTATTACGGCAGGAATTCGCAGTTCAGCACAGCGGATAGCCATATGAGAATTCGTTCCTCCGAACATAGTCACCAACCCGGAGATTCTTCGCGTGAACAACCAATCGTATCCCGGGTCGGCGCCGCGGATCAGGACGATCTTGTCTTTGAGATCAACGCGGGAGAGATTCTCCTCGATCGCGATAGGCCGTCGAACCCGCAAATCGGTGATAAAATTCGGCTCTACCTCGCTCATGAAGAAATGATAAGCGTCCTCGCCTCCTTGAATCAGCTGGGGCAGCCGCAATAACCTGGAGATCTGGTAGGCTGCGCGATTCTTGCAGATGTTCTCTCGAAAGATGTCACCGACAAACTCGTGGGTTAGATTCGAGTAAAGATCCTGAGCCAGTCGCACATCAAGGTCGGCGAGCTCTTCGCGACTGATGCTGTGCCTTCTTCCTAGTTCTCCGATGCAAACCAGAATCTCACTCACGTGTCGGGTGAAAACGAACTTACCATACTCCCGTCCCTCGATGGCTTCCCGGATGAATTGCAGGATCTCGCTGGGACTCACAAGCAGGTCGTTCTCGGTCAAGGCGCGCTCAAGCATTTCTTCTTGCCGGGGACTGAGAAGAAATTGCGCTTCCTCCGGCTCACTGACAGGGTCCTCTTCGCCCTCAGGCGGCCGGAAGTAGCTTTCAAAGGCTTCGTCATATCGTGAGCTGAGAATGTCGTAGGTGCCCGGGCGAAGGTGGCCGAACGTCTCGAGCAGAGCCTCGCGGGACATCTTGCCGGCCCGATAATCGCGAGTCGCTCGCGTCAATTGCCGAGCCACCGTATTGAGAGAATTGAGGAACCGCTGAAGGTCCTTGGGCTCGAAGATACCTTGATCGACCATCGAGCGCAGCATCTGAACAGCGATGAAGCCGGCTCGCGCCAACCCGGCAAACGGCAGTGTGCCGTAACGCTTGCAGTCCTCGACCAACCAGTAAATCTTGTCGAGCAGGGGAAGCTGACTCCTGGTAATGATGTCAAACCTGGTTTTCAGAAGCTCTAGTCTGTGAAAGTCATGGCGATAGAGCCCGGTTGCAGGCGAAATGATTCTATTTGTCAATTGGATAAGACCAGATTTGATTTCCTGGATGTCCGGTTCTGAAAAACCATGATTCAATAGCTGTCTGAGGCGAGTCGCCGCACTCAGATCATAACAAGAATAGACGATGTTGAATTCCACTTTGTCATGGTCGGTCGGGTGCTCGGCCAGACGGTCTACGTAGTAGTCCACCAGCCTGTCAGCCAGGTCGTCTTGCAAAGTGGCCGGGACGAAAGAGTTGCAGCTGACGCGAACATCGATGTAGGGAGCTCCCAAGAAGGAGACCATCAGCGGGTAGCTGCGCAGGTTGCGATAACCATAATTGCTTCGCTGGTAAGCCCAAATGTTGTCTGTGATCAGCTCACGATAGAGTGATAGAGCTAATTTTCTGGGACGCAAGCCGATCATCTCGGCTGGATTCCAGTCCGTCATCACGCTGTACATCCCCTTGTAGCCGCATAGCCCGGGATGGCTCGTCGTCAACTTGTCAAATTTCTTGGAAATCTTGTAAAGCAGATTTTCGAACCGGTCCTCATCGCAAGGAATCGTCCTTCCGACCAGGGCGATGGGGCGCACCTGGAAGATCCAGACGCGACCAGAGCGATCCAGTCCGAACTCGATGTCCAGGCAGTCGGTGCCAACAAGCTGCTCAATCTCCCGGGCTGCCTCAATGAGGTTCCGCAGGCTGGGGTTAGGAAATGGCGCCGTGCACCCTCGAAAACGAACATAGGTTCTTAATCTGGATGCCTGCCCCGAGGTGACTGTGTCGGTGGCCCCGGAAACTTCGTCGAAATTCACTACATAGTAAGGGGCCAGAGTGTCCAGGTCACGCGTAAGCAGAACGCCACTCATCGCCACATCTGTGAGTTGCTCTTGCAGGAAGAACTGGTTGTCGACGTCATCGCCAGGATAAGAGGAGATCACTCGCAAAATGGCTGATCTCAGCGCACCCGGGTCATGTGGACAAACACCCGAAACAGAGAGAAATTCGCCTGCGTGAGAGCCCTCCACCGAGTCTTCTGAGCGGGCCGAGCTTCGAACAATGACCAGGGTGTTTTCGGCGAAGAAGTCTCGCACCTCACTCAAGACATTCTCAGGGTCTTTGCGCCAGGTGCTCACGTCGAAGAGTAGCTGCGGGTGAACCGATGCATGGTGCAAATGGCCCTGTAACCGACTGAGAGTCTCGGCTTTGGTCCCCAGGCGGACTCGAGGCGATGTTGATGAGTTGCTCAATGGCTCACGCTTCACTCCTACCGAAAACGGTCAGTTTCTGTTTACTGTACAGCGCGGGGTTTGGGGCTGAAAGGATGTGAGCATCGCATGCGATGAAATGCCCGTCCCAGTGACTGCGCCCCGGTCACCCCCCAGAGGAACCAGCAATGAAGCCTGCTCGCGCAGGATGACGGCTGTGGTCAGAGGAGAGATCGGATGGCGAAACTCGAATGCTCGAAGCCCGGTCGATTTCAGCACTTGTCCTCGCGGGCGTTCAGCCTTGCCAGACACTCGAAGTAGCGGGAAGCACATTGACCGTCCAGGGTGTTGCCAAAGGCGCGCTCACGGAGCTGGCTCATTTTCTGGCCGTGGGTCGCGCAGTAGGCAACGGGGTCTGCCAGTGCCCGGTCCAAAGAGGCGAAAAGCTGGGACGGTCGGTCCACCACATCCCCGGGTAAGTCGACTTCTTCGATGAACTGAACGCCGTCCGCGGCCTGCGAAGCCATCGTGCGAATGACAACCTGGGGTCGCTGCAACGCCGCATAGTAAACCATGATTCCCGACAGGTCACTCACCATGACATCGGCAACTCGTAACTGCGCAAAAACCTCCCGGTACTTGCTGGCCGGACGTAAGAAGAGATTCGGCAGACTGTCGACGTTGATCTTTTCGAGCGGGTGAGTTCTCAGCACGATCTGGGCATGATGCTCGCCCGCCCACTGGTCGAGTTGCTGCAGGAAGAGCGGGTCGCTCAGTTTGAGCGCAGCCCCGCCTGCCTCGTCGGAAGCAGCCTGGAGCGTGGGGGCGTAGAGCACGATTGGACGGGATGGGTCCAACTGATGCAGTTGGCAAAGCTCCTCCCGGCTGCGCGTCTCCTGAACGAATTCGTCTAAAGCTGCATAGCCGGTCACGTGAATGCGGTCGCGAGGCACACCATGGCGAGCGAGCAGATTCTCGGCAAACCACTCGGAGGGAGCAAACAAGTGATCGAAGTCAGCCATCGCGGTGAACCAGGACCGGGGCTCGGGCAAGACCACATAGCTATGGAAAGTCTGCACGAAATTCGTTCCGGGGTGGAGCCGCTTGATCAAGCGGACGAAGCGTCGGGCCATCATGCTGGTCAAGAAGACATGAGCCCCGATGGTCCAGGCCATGTCGGCCAGGCTCAACCGGTCCAGGAGTCGGACTCCGTGCGGCAACTGCTCGGGGTTCTCCCGCAAGGTCCGGAACACCGCCGGGTCTGTCGGCATGAACCCCAGCTCGGCCTCAAGCCCGTCTTGTCTCACTCGCGCACAGAAGGCCCGCAGATTGCCTGACAGCCGATGCTCGAAAACTGCAATCCGCAGGCATCGGCATCGGGAGGGACACAGGAGCTTTCCCAGGGCCATGAGACCGACCGAAAGCATCTGGTAGGCTTGTCGACGGGGGTGCTCCGGCAGACGCAGGAGCAACGAGGCGAGCAGCTCTCTCATTTCAGGTTTCCAGCTGCGCGCACCACAATCGAGTCGTGTAGGGGATCTCAATGCTCTCCTGGTCGAGCGATTGCAGGAGGGTCTCGATTCTTGCCACGATGGCACTGAACTTCGGCCCGGCCTGACGCTCCAGAGTCGCGTGGGAGCGCCAGGCTTCCACGACATCAGGGATCTGCATGCGATGGTGAATCGTGCCCTCAAGAAAATTGACGGGACGGAATAAGCTCGATTGAGCGATCACCTCGCTCTGGTCTTCTCGCCGCGAACCGTAATGGTAGTCTTGAAGTGCCTCTTGAATGATCGCCTCGATCTGAGCCTGGATCGGGTCGGCCAGGTCGCGGTGATTCCACATGCAGGCGAACCAGCCAGCGGGCTGCAACAGGCGAGCCGTTTCTTGAAGAGCTCTCTGACGGTCGGTTACATTGAAAGAAGAGCCAAAAGTCACCAGGCGGAACGATTTCTCGGGAAGACCAGTATCCTCAGCCACAGCCTCATGCCAGGCCACGTCAGGGCCTGTGCGTTGCTGACCCAACTCGCGCATGGAGTCATTGGGCTCGACGGCAGTGACTTTCAGGCCCCGCCGCTGCAATTCGAGTGTCAGATGGGCCACTCCAGCCCCGATGTCACAAACGGGATCGCCGCTCTGGACGCCAGCAAGTGCGAGCATCTGGTCAATCGCGCTTGAGGCGTAGCCTGGCCTCTTGAGGTATGGTCTTGCCAGACTCGAATAGTCCCAAGTTGTCTTCATGTTGGATCCCCTATCGGCTCAATATTCAAACGAGTCATCAGGACCTGCGCTACAGCATCCGGGCTTTCCGACCCGGAGTTATCCAGGACGACATCAGGCTCGAGCGGTAGCTCGGGCGTGAGATCAACCCCCACAATATTGCTGACCAACCCGCTGGTAGCCTGGCTGTAAAGCCCTTTCTGGTCCCTTTGGAGCAGTACGTCCCGGTGAGCAGACACGAGGATCTCCCTGTAAGCAGGAAAATTTGCGCGATTCCAATCGTGGACCTCGTGAAACAGAGAAATTGTTGAGCAGATGACATCGAAGCCCTGCAGCGAGAGGAGTTTGCAGAGGCGGGCGTATCTCCTGGCCAGAATCAGCCTCTCCTCGCGCGTGTAGCCCAGGTCGTCAGCGAAAACCTCTCGCAGACTATCCCCGTCGAGCAAGATGGCCTCGCGACCAGATCCGTGAAGAGCGTTCAGGAAAGCTCTCGCCAGGGTCGTCTTTCCCGAGCCTGCCAGGCCCGTAAACCAGAAAACTGTGCCAGGCCGACCTTTACCTCGCGTGCGTGGATCGGCTACCATGTCGGTGAGCAGGGTTCTCCGCAAGCACAGCAATTCCTCCGGCAGCTAACGGCCCCGCCGTCCATCCGGAGCAGGGGCGCAAGTCGAAGACCTGGCAGCCGGGATGCTCAAGCGGAGCTGGCTTTCTGTCGGGTCTCCCGACCGATCGCGCCGACGCCGGCGGACGAAATGTCAAAGAAGCGCTTCCTCAGCAAGTTCAAGTCGAGGCTGCAAGTCGCCAGGCGCTCTACCATTCGATCGAGGCCTCCTTCCTGGAAGTAAGGGTTGGGAGAGGATGCTGCTCGCTGAACGAACTCGGGGCTCAAGGCGACTTGCAGGGCCGCGGCGATGGCGGCTGCGTCCGGACCGCAGTCTATCACGTTGGCGCCGCGGACGCGGCCTGCCTGCCGTTCACCGATATTCACCACCGGCAGTCCCACAGACGGGGCCTCGATGATCCCGCTGGAGGAGTTGCCAACCATGGCCCGCGCCCAGTGCATGAGGCTGAAGTAAATCCGCGTGCCACAGCTCTTGATCAGGACCCGCCCGGGGTTCTCCGCGCAGAACGACTCGATGAGCCTGCCGATGACCCGCCCGCCGGTATCCGGGTTCTGAAGCGTGAAGACAATCGGCAGAGGTTGCTCGGCGAGAGCCTTCAGGAGCTCTGTCGTCTGAGCCTGCACGAGCTCAAACTCCAGGGTCGATGGATGAAAGGTCACCAGCAAAGGGCGCTCGCGAAACGACAGACCCAACTCAGCACCCAGCTCCTCACTGGAGAGCGATGAAAAAGCACTCAGATTGTCCAGGCCAGGAGCTCCGCTGACCTCCACCCTCCAGGGCTCTTCACCAAGCTGTATGACCCGATGTCGATAGGCCTGCGTGCTGACGAAGTGGAGGTGGCTTAATTTGGTCAGGCAATGCCGGAATCGATCATCCATGGCCCCTTCGGTCAACTCTCCCCCGTGCACGTGTGCCAGGGGGAGATTGAAAGGCACGGCGGCCAGCGCGGCAGCCATCATCTCGAAACGGTCCCCGAGGGCCAGGAGAAGGTCCAGGTCACCGCGTGCATAGCGTTGGGCGAAACTGATTGTCGTCAGGCCCATCGACTTGGCCACCGCCTCCGGGCTGTCGCCCAGAAGAAGTCCTTCCAGGCGCTCTGAGGTGTCCAGCCCGTCTCGCGCAATCTGATCGACCGTGTGACCAAATTCCCGGGAAAGATGACTTCCGGAAATCAGCAGCTTCAGGCAAACGTCTGAACGCTGCCGCAATCTGCGCAGGATCGGCAGGTAGATTCCGTAATCAGACCTCCCGACGGTGATGACTCCGATGGTTCTCATCCAAACAAGTCCAGGCTCAGGAGGGTCCCTTCCGGGACGTCGCACCTGAGCGTGCGCCCCACAAGCAGCTCGGCCAGTTGCGGATCGAGGCCTGTGCCTGGCCTTCGCAGGGCCAGGTCCTGCGGCCCGATGCACTGACCGGCGCTGAGGCAGCGAGCCGAGACCAGGCTTCGTCGGGCCACCCGAGCGGTATCCAGCTCCTTTTTCGAGGGAACCTTGCGGCCTGTGCCGAGTGCGGCTTCAACCAGGCGGCTCTCGCGGACCAGGGCCTTGAATTCCCCTGGTTCAAGTGAAGCACTGTGATCGGGACCGGGGAGGCTTTTGTCGATAGTCAAGTGCTTTTCCAGAATGGCCGCTCCCAGGGCCACGGCGGCCAGAGAGACGCACCGGCCTCCCGTATGATCGGAAAACCCCACAGGCACCCCAAAGGCGACCCGCAGCGTTTCCATGGCCCGGAGGTTGCAGTCAACCGGGGCGGCCGGGTAATCGCTCACGCAGTGCAACAGGGCCAGTCGCTCGAGCGACTGCTCAAGCGCTTGAACCGCTCGCTCTACCTCGCCCAGGTTGGCCATTCCGGTGCTCAGGATCAGGGGTCGACCCTTCCCGGCGACGTGGAGCAAAAGAGGCCGATTGGTCAGCTCGCCCGAGCCCAGTTTGTAAGCTTCAACCTCGAGACTCTCCAGGAAATCGGCGCTCTGCTCATCGAATGGGCTGGACAAGAACAAGATTCTCTGCCTGCGACACTCCTCGAGGATCGCAGGATAACTGGCAGGGGGGAGCTCCAACTGTTTGAGCATCTCATACTGACTGCCCTCGGTGCCGGTATTGAGCGTCTGGTACCTGGCCTTCGGGGCGTCGAGTGTGGCCAGGGCCTCCGCCCGGAAGGTCTGGAACTTGACCGCATCGGCACCCGCGGCACTGGCTGCGCGAACGAGCTCCAGGGCCAACTCAGGTTGGCCGTTGTGATTGACCCCGGCTTCAGCAATGATAAAGCACGGGCCCTGTCCGATTGAATGCCTGCCAATTCTCATTGCAGGACTCGCTCCCTGCGCCCTGGGTCGTCTGGTTCCGCGGCAGGAATGGAAGTGAGCCAACGGGTCGCTTCCAGGTTCAGCACTGGAATTGAAGAACCCTCAACGAAGGAAATTGTAGAGCAGAGCACTTGAGGTGACCACCTGAAGAATTTCAGTATAGATCGGCTGATACAGAGGCACATAGATGATGTCCCCTGCTCGCATCTTGATGCGAGGCTCCTCGCCGTCCTCCACCACGCTCAGCACGTTGAACTCGAATACGACCGGAGGTTGACCAGGAATGGGCCTGATCAAACGACCGTGTTTGGTGTGGGCCTGGGCCGTGGTGCCCCCCGCCAGCGCCAGGTAGTCCCTCAAAGTCAAGCCGGGCTCATAGGCAAAAACCCCCGGCTTGAAGACGTGGCCGGTCACGTAAACATTGTCTGGGATTGCCGGAATGGCAAACATGTCGCCATCTTGAAGGGCAATGTCCCCTGAAGAGTCTTCCTCACTCAAGAGCTTCCGAATGTTCACCGAGATTCGCTGCATCTCTCCGTGGGGGCCAGTCCGCTCGATGAAGGCGTGCTCGAGGTCGGCTTTGGCCGTCGGCCCTCCGAGGGCGCGCAGTAAGGTGGAGACGGTCTGGCCTCGGGCGATCTTGAACACGCCTTTGCGAATGTACTCCTCCTGACCGGTCACGGCGTTGACAGTCTTGGGGAAAAAGCGATCTCCAATCAGCTCGCCGATCACCAGAACCCGACCCTGAGCCAGTGTGGCATCGAATACCCGCAGCAGATCCCCGGTTTTCAGAGGGGTGTTCCAATCGGGACTGTCGGCAACACTCAGGTTCAGGCTTCGAGCCTCAGAGGTTCCGTCCGGGCGAAGTCGCACGAGTTGCACGCTGCTCGACTGGGCCTGAGCGGTAAATCCCCCCACCAGATTGACCAGACTTGCGACCGTCTCGCCAGGCAGAATCTCGTAGCGTCCGGGTTTGTTTAACTCCCCCGTGAGCTCAACCTCCTCATCGATGGTCGGAACATTCACGACCTGCTGAGCAGAAACATAAGGGTTCTCGTCTGACTTGCCATCATGCATCCAGCGTAACAGGTCCAACTGGCGGATCTGATGACCGGTCCTTGCATCGATCAGCCTGATTCGACGCAAAGAGGCGGTTGGGGTCAGACCCCTGGCCTCGATGAGCAGTTGGGCGACAGTGGTCATGCCAGAACCTTCATACTCTCCGGGGAGCACCACTTCACCGCCCACCTGCACAGGAAATCGACGGACCCGAAGGAGCTGAAGATTGGAGCTGAAGTCTCGGTAGTAATTGGAATACAGCGTGCGAAGGTGGCGTTGGGCCTTATCCAGTGGCATTCCAGCTACCTTGACCGTTCCCAGCGGGTAAATATGAAGGGTCCCGCTGGCGGAAATCGTGAGAACTTGTGAGTCGGAGTGACCTGGGTATTCCAGAGCCAGGCTCAGCACATCCCCGGCCGCCAGACGGTAGGTCGAGCCATCGATCCCGCTTGCCAGGGGGTCAACCATGCCTGGCGAAATTGTAGGCAGAGGCGTCTGCCTCCTGGTTCGGAGAGTGAGCGGAGGGCGCCTGATCTTGCGCCGCAAGAATCCTGTGGGCTCCTCCTCGTTTTCCTCCTGAAGCTCCTCCTGCCGCAAGGTATTGCCGGGCAGTGACCTCACCGACTCCAACGTCTCCTTGTCAGGAGTCTGGGCCAGCAGCCCGCTGCCCAGCAGCATCAGCAAGAGTAACCAGGTAGCAATGCGAGTTCCTGAAGTCATAAATGGACGCCGTCAGTCAGAGATGGGCCTGCTCAGGGGCAACTCCAGGATATGTCCCCGCCTCTCGGTGGGCAGGCTCACGACCCCACCCGGTCTCTCGGATACGTTGGAGACAACGGCCGGGGTGGGCTCTGGTGCCGCCACCACTGACGGAGCCGTGGGGCACTGAAGACCCTCCTCCAGCCCCGCCTCAGGCCTGGCTGAGTCAGAATGGCTCGGACCCTTTTCGGTCTCGGGCGGACTCACATCATCGGGGACCGATTTGTGCAAAGTGGACTCGTACTCCTCGGCCACGTCGTCGCCGGCTTCAGCTGACCCGATTCGATACGATAGCTGAAAACCGAGGAAAGTCTCCTGTCGCTGGAATTGAACCGAGGTTAAGATATCAAAACGATTGTTGGGACTGAACTTCAAGCCAGCTGAGCGAATGGTGCCGTCCGTCTCGCCGATCAGGCTGAATTGCGGGACCACGTGGAATTCTCCGCCCAGGAAGCCGTTCCGCAGGCGACCGGTGCCGATGCCACCGTGAAGGTCAAGCGCCATGCCTGAGTCATTCAATGGAAAACTGTGACTGACGACCCCGAAAACTGATGGGTCCAGGAAGTGAGGGGGAACGGGCTGGGAATTGGTGGTGCCGGCGTTGAGAGATTGCACACCTACCGCAAAGGCCGGGTGATCGGGGGCATCGGGCAAGACCAGCCATTTTGCGCCGAAAAGCCAGCGGTTGTTCATGAAGACCCCGCCGTGCAGCGCCATGGCGGACAACTCGACTCGGTCATTGATGCCCCCCACGAGGCGGAGA
>JAANMW010000061.1_pt1 | contig 102546 bp, 93 predicted proteins | sample 7279671 | NCBI WGS metagenome assembly JAANMW01 (sample SAMN14094541, study PRJNA606508) | bioreactor metagenome | isolation source: A lab-scale SPAN reactor treating ammonium-rich wastewater day 247 | place: Ireland: Galway | collected 2017-09-19 | reverse complement strand
GTTTGCCTTTCGAGTTTCCTGTAATCTTGGAGCGCACAGTTTCTCAGGCGCTTTCGGATTGTTCACGTCGCCCGGCAACGTCACCACATCATCGCGCTCCACGCCGCCGCCTTTGGTCACGATGAAGCTTGGAGTACCCCGCTGCCTTTCACTGCATAGACGCCCGATAGAATCGCGCTGGTTGGTCCGCACGGGCAGGATCAAGGAACTGATAGGGGCTGGCCGACAAATTCGTCACGGAATGAAGGTGTACCCAGTTTGTGTTGGTCAGATTTGTGGTGTACTGGACAACGAAGCTGTTGCTCAACATGCCATAAACACTCACCAATGGAGCCCCTGACGAGAATTGCAGCGTCAACTTCGGCGGCTCGACTCTTGGAATTGACAAGCGGAAAACTGTTCCTTGATTCTGATTGCCTCCGTGGTAAGTCGTGCCGTAGAGGTTGCCATCGTTGCCCAGCGTAAGGCTGGCATAAGGATTTGCGCCGTTAGCGCCGCCACTGAATGAGTAGAGGGTTGTCATTGAACCATTCGTCGTGACTTTGAAGGCCATACCCTGATCGTTGTCGCCGAGGTAATAGGTCGTTCCATAGAAATTGCCATCCTCCCCGAGCGTCAACCCAGCAGTCGTCATCGCGAGGCCAGGCCGATTGGCACCTCCTGTGAAGGAGTAAAGGGTGGTCAAGAGGCCGTTTGTGGTTGCTCGAAAAATCGTACCGCGATCGTGAGCGCCGCCGCGGCCTGTTGTGCCGTAGAAATTGCCATCATTACCGAGCCGGAGCCTGCCGACTGGAAACGCGCCATTCGTGGTATAGAAAGTAGCCAGCAGGGTAAAGGAACCAGTGGTCGTCACTTTGAAAAACGTTCCATTCACACCGCTGATCCCTGAGCTCGTACCGTAAAAATCGCCGTCATTACCCAGCGCGAGGTCGTTCGGATACCTCACATTGCAGCAGGGGAAGAAAAGCGGTGATGTCAGGGTGCCATTGCTCGTCACTTTGAACACGTTTCCATTTCCGTTAAGGGGATCTGTGCCCAAAGTCGTGCCGTAGAAATTGCCGTCATTGCCGAGCGTGAGGCCTCCCGGACGCGCCCCATTGGCAGCCGAGAATTTCACCAGTGAAGTCAACGTGCCATCGGGCATCACTTGGAACACCGACCCACGGCGAGTAAACTCATCTGTCCCCAAAGTGGTGCCGTAGAAATTGCCATCATTGCCGAGCGTAAGCTCACCAGGACGCGCGCCGTTTGTGGCAGCAAAGTTTGCCGGCGAGGTCAATGTACCGTCGGTACTCAGTTGGAAAAGCGTTCCCATCCCTTTGGGGTATGTGGAATTTGTGATCCCACCGTTTTCAGTCGTGCCGTAAAAATTGCCATCATTGCCCAGCGTCAAGGCGGTTCTCGGGTGTGCGCCATTGGTGCCGTTGAAAGAGCTAAGGGTTTGCAGGTCTGCGCACTGACAAATGATGCGGATGCCATGAGCACGGATGTGCTTTGACCGCCATTCGGAGGTTGGCTCTTACAACCTCGCGCACCCGAAGGGTCGGAAATTCACCCCTTCGGAACTGAAAGGACATCGTGGCCGCTGGTATCAACTTGTTAAGGAAGGCAAACATTTTGAAGTGGGCAAATCCCTTCCGAACGAGAGGGTGTTACTTAAGGCCGACCTGAAGTGTGTCGATCCGGGCGGTCATCTGGCTGTTGCTTTGGAGTTGGTCAATTCAGGAGATTGCCCATTGTATATCAAAGAGGTATCCCTCGGATGGCACTTTCTTGGAGAACCCAAAACCACATACAGCATCGTTCACTTTACGTCAGGCGAGCACTGGAAATGTCCACTGCCTGTTGGAATGAACAGGGAATATCAAGCCTCCATAGGCCCTATTCTATTTCTCCGCAGGACGAAGTCAGTGGATTTCGACGATGTTTGGATAAGCGTGGTGACGCCAAAGGGTGAAATTCAAAGAATGGTTGAACTCCAAGATCTGATAGTTTCTTCCTCCATGCTTTTACGCCACGCAACAATGCACGGGACCGGCCGGCACTTATATCCGACGTAATCTGATCGCTCGGGGAAGAGGCCACCCAATCAACTCGGATTTGACCGCCCCAAATACAAATCCCGCCCCTTGACCAGCGCGGCAACTTTCCGATCCGCCACACTGCGCTTCAGCATCCAGAAACCGCAATCCGGATGCACGTAACGCACGCGGTTCGGCCCAAGGATCATCTCCGCACGTTCGATGGCCCGGGCGATTTCCTCCGGCGTTTCAATGTGGTTCGCCTTGATGTTCACCACGCCCAACCCGATGCCGATGCGCGCCTCCACGTCTTTGAGCGCCTCCAGATCAGACGGCGGACGATGCGCCAGTTCCAGCACCAGATGATCCGTGTGGAGGCTGTTGAGAAAGGAAATCAGCGCCGCCCACGTGCCCCTCTGAATGGTCTGGCCGCCGTAATTGCCGAAGCAAAAATGCACCGCCTTTTCCACCCGCACGGCGTCAAGCACGCGATTGATGGCCTCGGCGGCCAGCGGTCCATCGGCGGGATTGCCCGGAATGTTCGCCTCGTCCACCTGCACACAGGCGCAGTTCAACTCGCCCACTTGCGCCGCCAGTGCGTCCGCGATGGCGAGGGTCAGTTTTGTAAAATCGTGGTAATGCTCGTCCAGCAACGTCCGCGCGAGCATGTAAGGACTGGTGAGCGTGAACTTGAACGGCCCGCCGGCCACACTGGCGGCCCGGGCGCAGTCCTCCGGCAGGTTCAACACGCCTTCGGTGATCGCGCCGGTGACGACCGCCGCGGGTTTCAGCCGGAAACGCATTTCACTCTTCGCGCGAAACGCCGCCGTGTCCTGTCTGCCGACTTCCTTCCGGATGCCGCCGAGCTGGTGAACGAAATACTCGATCATTCCATTCGTGTCAGGGTGGTTCACATCGAAGCGATAAAGTTCGCCATCGGTGGGCAGGTCAATGCCGGCCTGGCGTTGGAGATTGAACACCACGCGCGTGGCATCGAGCAACGCCTGCTCGCTGGGCAACGCCGCCAGCCAGTCGGGAACAGGATACGAACCGACGGTGGTCGTGAGAATGCGGGGTGTGGTGCTCGCGGTCATGCGCAGAGCATAGCGGGCGCTTCCGGCGTGGCAAGTTTGACCGGACAACATTCAGAGCGCAGTCAGAATCAGATTGGCCAGCGCGTTCGGCCCCGGGAACCTCTTGCTGGCATGAACAAGGAGCGTCCCGAATTCGCGGATGGGAGCTGCCACGGCGCGTAACCTTCCAGGCGCTCCTCTGCAACCCGCGCAATGGCGAGAAGATCGTGCAACGCCTGCGTCAGTGTAGCTAAAGAAAAGAAACTCTTAGTTCAAAGCCCCACTTCGGCTTCGTCACAATGGCGGCCCGGGCGAACGAACTCCTGCGGCATCAACAATTGGACCTTCCGCTGCCAGCCGCGTCAGTCCTCACCCGCCGCGTTGTTCCTACGTAGCCGGTTTTGCGTGTACACTCGTATTCTCAGACCGTTGGAATCTTGAGTTAAATGCAGCCTGCAAATGCAAAAGATTCTCATCGCCGACGACGACGCCCGGATGCGCCGGGTGATCCGAGAAATCATAGCCGGCCTGGGCATGACGGTTTGCGAGGCCCACAGCGGCGCTGAAGCCTTCGGCGTTTATATGATCGAGCGGCCGGACTGGGTGCTCATGGATTTGCGGATGAAGCCAGGGGATGGCCTGCAAGCCACCGCCCAGATTAAAGCCCAAGCTCCGGCAGCCCGAGTGGTCATCGTCTCCCAGCATGATGACCCAGAACTGCGCAAGGCGGCGGCGCAAGCCGGTGCCTGCGCCTATGTCCTCAAGGACAATCTTTACGAACTGCCGGGGATTCTCACCGGAATGTCACCCGCAATTATAGCCAAGCAAGCGAGTGTGGCGGAATCAGGAACACTCAGCCCGTCTTGAAACAGAACTTGGGGAAATACCGTGCAAGCCAGGCCAACCATAAAGACGCAATCTGCGAGCCGCGCACGCGACGCAACAGGGACGTGTGTAACGAGCGACCGGTTGTGCCGGCTTTCCTCGCTGGGCCGTTGGGTCATTTTGTGTTTGTTGGCCCTGTGCCGCTCGTCGCACGTCGCCGCTGCGACGAGTTATTCGCTGGACTGGGACGCCTTCGCCGGCGGTGGCGGCGTGAGCACGGCGGGCGACTACACGCTGGTGGATGTCGTGGGCCAGCCGGACGCCGGCACCGCCACAAATGAGGCGCTACGCTGGGAAGCCGGCTTTCTCCCCGGACTCAACCTGCAGCCCGCGGGGAATGTGACAATCTGGGTCTTTGACGAGGACACCTTGTTAAAAGGCGCGCTCACCGGTTCGGACTGGGACGGTGATCGGCTGACCTTCACCTTGGTCAACCGGCCCACTCACGGGGAACTCAAGCTGTCAGCCGACGGCACGTTCACCTTCACGCCCGAGAACAACTACAACGGCGCCGACGGTTTCACCTTCAAAGTCAGTGACGGCGAATTCGACAGCCCATCCGCCACCGCCACGCTCACCATCAATCCCGTGAACGACTCCCCGACCGTGGTTTGCACTCTGGCAGAACAAACCGTGCAATACACCGACGTGATCATGGACGTGACCATCACAGCCACCGACGTGGATTCTCCTGGCTCCCTCCTGGCGGGAGCCGCCGAATGGAAAAAGGACAGCGGCTCGTTCACAGCCGGACTGCCCGACGGCCTGGCACTGGCCTTGACCACCACGACAGACGATGGCCGGACTTGGACCCTGTCCGGATCGGCGCGAGTGGCGCCCGGAAGGTATTTGATCCGTTTCACCGTGACGGACGATCAAAACGGTGTCGTCACCACGAGCGTTACCCTGACGGTGACGCCGGAGGAGGCGCGGGCCAACTACACCGGCGCTCTCTTCGCCTCAACCACCTCTCCATCGAGCGGCGCCGCCATTGTGACGTTGAGTGCGACGATCCAGGACATCGCGGCCGTGCCGGACGATCCAGCTTACGATCCCAACGCCGGCGACATTCGCAACGCCACCGTGACTTTCTTAAACCTCGACAACAACACAATCATCGCGAGGGACGTGCCGGTTGGTCTCGTCAACCTCTCCGACCCAACAACCGGCACTGCGACTTACAACTGGAGGGTTGATATCGGGGCTGCCGACTCGATGTCCTTCACCATTGGCATCGTGGTGAGCGGGTGGTACACCCGTGATACCTCGGAGGACGACACCGTCGTCACGGTATCCAGACCCCTTGCCAGCGATTTCATCACGGGTGGCGGCTACCTCCGGCTGGAGCGGTCGGCGGGCTTATGCGCCGGGGATCCCGGAAGCAAGGCCAATTTTGGGTTCAACGTGAAGTTCAACAAATCGGGCAAGAGCCTCCAGGGTAACATCAATATTATCGTGCGGCGCGCCGGACGGGTCTATCAAGCCAAGGGCAACGCGATGAGTTCGCTCTCCGTTGCGGGCAATCGAGCCACTTTCAATGGCAAGGCCAGCATTATGGACATCACCGATCGGTTGAACCCGATCTCCATTGACGGTAATGCGACACTGCAAGTGGTGATGACCGACCAAGGTGAGCCGGGCACGTCTGACTCGATTGCCATCACCGTCTGGAACAAGAAAGGCGGCCTGTGGTTCGCGAGTAACTGGAATGGGACCGCGACCACGGAGCAGTTCCTGGCGGGCGGCAACCTCGTGGTTCGGTCGGGCGCCAAGGTGAGTCTGGCGGGCCTCCCGGTGCTTGAAACCAAGGACGAGCCGCTTCGGCTGATGATTGAGCGATTCACGGACCCGCCGGTGGTTGACGCCCCATATCCTTTCGTGCTCCGTTTTTCGGTCACTCCCAATACCGATTACGCAATCGAACGCTCCTTCGACCTCGCGACTTGGTTACACCTCACAACCGTGATGAGTTTCAGTGACGTAGTAGAGTACTTCGACGAAGCCGATTCTGCGGCAGGCTGCCAGTTCTACCGCGTGCGCGCCGCCAACCACAACCCAGGCCAATTTCCGACCCTAAATCCCAGTGCGCCATGAAGTCTTTGAAGCCAGCCAGTCTTGTTTTGGCCGCTGTGCTCGCCAGCGGAATCGTCCCGGTCCGAGCCCAAAGCACTGCCTTCACCTACCAGGGCCGGCTGCGCGATAACACCATCCCGGCCGTGGGGGTATTCGATCTGCGCTTCGCTCTCTACGACGCCGCCTCCGACGGGAACAAGGTCGGTGCAGATGTCACGACAAACAACGTGCCCGTTACCAATGGGCTTTTCTGTGTCCTGTTGGACTTCGGCGTAAACGCCTTCACTGGCGCGCCGCGCTGGTTGGAAACATCCCTGCGCCCAAGCGGTGCGACGGGAGATTACATCCCGCTCATCCCGCGACGCGCGCTCACGGCCACCCCCTACGCGCTATACGCGCCCAACGCCGGCACCGCTACCACGGCAACCAGCGTGCCCGCGCCGAACCTCACCGGCACCATCCCCCTGGCCCGGCTGCCGGATGAAGTGGTCACCAACAACGAAGCTGGCTTGACCCTGAGCGGCACCTTCACTGGCAACGGCGCAGGTTTGACGGATGTGGATGCCGACCTTCTCGATGGACAACACGGTGTCTTCTACCAAGATGCCGGGAATCTCCTCGCCGGAACCCTCGCCGAGGAGCGGCTTTCCGCTAACGTCCCCCTCCTCAACGCCAACCAAGTCTTCAGCGGATCGAACATGTTTGCCGGAGACAGCCTGTTCGCTGGTGTGGCCCAGATGACGAATGCCGGCAATCTCATCATCGGTACTCACGTTGGAGACGGGGCCAGCCTGTCAAACCTCAACGCTGCCCTCCTGACCGGGACAGCCCCCAAAGCCACCGACTTCACCGGCATACTGGCTGGGGACGTAAACGGAACCCAAGGCAGCACGGTGGTGGCGATGGTGGGAGGTGTGACAGCAGTTGATGTGGCTTCCGGTGCTTACGCGGCGAACAGCGCGACTGCTGCCAATGTGTCGGGTACCATCGTTAAGCGAGACACCACGGGCAGCTTCTCAGGGAACGTGACGGGCGCTTTTTCCGGTGATGGCTCCGGGCTAACCAACATTCCGGCTTCAAGCATCGTGGGCACTGGCGGGAGTGGCGGCACACTGTTGCTGCCCGCCGGCATCACACTCGTTTCGCTGCTGCCGAACGATACATGTCTGCTCGCCAGTGGTTGTGCATTGATGATGACCGTCCCGGCACCGCCTTGGGTCACCAGCGCGGCTGCGGGCAGTGCTTCCGCCCGCTTCGGACACTCCGCCGTCTGGGACGGGAAACGCCTGATTATTTGGGGCGGGCGGCCGCTGTTGGGCTCTGCTTATCTCGATACCGGAGCCGCGTATTGTGCGGATTCAGACCAGTGGGAAGCAGTGTCCACGATCGACGCTCCCGTCCCTCGTTGGGGACATACGGCCGTCTGGACCGGGACTGAGATGCTCATCTGGGGTGGTAATGCTGCGAGCGGACCGCAGAACACGGGCGGACAATTCCAGCCTGACCGTCAACTTTGGCGGTCCATTCCGGTGGGCGACGCGCCAAGCGCCAGGACTGACCATCTCGCGGTCTGGACCGGCGGGCAGATGTTCATCTGGGGCGGCCAGAATGTTTCCGGGTTGCTAGGCGACGGTGGATTCTATGCCCCGGACACCGGGCAATGGTCGGCTGTCACTACCGACGGCGCGCCGGCGGCAAGGATCGGAGCAACCGCAGTTTGGGCCAATAACCGGGTGCTGATCTGGGGAGGAGAAGGCGAACAAGGGTTCTTGAACAGCGGCGCGCAACTGCGCTTCGACACCAGCACTCCCTACTGGTTTGGCCTGACCTCGGATAACGCTCCGTCGCCTCGGCGCGGACACTCGGCGATCTGGACGGGGGACAAGATGATCGTCTGGGGTGGCCACCGAGCCGGCGTTCCTTGCGGGGATGGCGCCGCTTACGACCCGGCAACGGATTCATGGGAATCGCTTCCCACCACCGGCTCACCGACCGCCAGATTCAATCATGCGGCGGTGTGGACCGGTCAGGAGATGCTCATTCTGGGAGGCAGTAACGGCGCACGCGAATTCGCGACCGGCGCCGCTTACAACCCGCTGACTGGCGTTTGGCGGTCATTGAGCAGTTCGGGCAATCCGCTCGCGCGCACGGAAGCGACCGCAATCTGGGCAGGCACAGAAGTGTTGGTTTTTGGCGGTCGAGCCCAGGGTATGGCCGTTGCGTCCATGCAGCGGTTGGTCCCACAACCTGTTTGGTACTTCTATCGCAAGCTATGAAAAACACAGACCACAGTGAAAAGCCTGACACCCAAGGTCCGCGATCCGGAGCACGGACCGGGGGTGCCCGCTGGCTGATCTTCGGCGCGTTGTTGCTTACGCTTTCCGCCCCGGCCCAGTGGATCACCCAGTCAATCAGTTTGAAAGCGGGCTGGAATGCAGTCTATCTGCACGTTGACGTGTCGTATGACACGCTGGACGAGTTGATAGCCTTCGATGTCAGTAATCCCATACAAGAAATCTGGCTCTGGACGCCCACCCCGACCACGATGCAATTCGTTCAGAGTCCCCAGGAGCCGGTGGATTCGGGCAGCCAGTGGGCCAGTTGGAAGCGGTCCGCCGCGGGTGGCGCCTCGCTATTGCAGCGGCTGATCGGCAACGCGGCTTACCTGGTGTACGTGGACACAAATACCGTCTCCTACACTTGGAGCGTCAAAGGTAAACCCGTCGCGCCTCTGTACCAATGGACCACCACGGGACTGAACTTTCTGGGTTTCCCCACGGTGCCAGCCGGGCCACCCAGCTTCGAGACGTTCCTAAGCCTCTGCCCGGAACTGCAGCAGAATGCAGAAATCTATCAGTACCCCGGAGGCCAATTGGGGCCCAACAACCCGGCGCGCGTCTTTGCGTTGCGCACCACGCCGGTGACGCGCGGCCAGGCTTTCTGGATCCGCTCGGGCAACCTGTTCAATCGCTACTTCAGCCCCTTTGAAATCGTCTGGTCAGGCAACAACGGGATTGATTTCGGCCAGAAGCTCGGGGTGCGGAGCTTCCGCTTGCGGAATCTTACTGCTGGCGCGCTAACCGTCACCGTCCACCTGTTGCCGTCGGAGTCGCCGCCGACGGGTCAAACCAGCATCATGGGGACGCCTCCGCTGCTGGTCCGCGGCAGTTTGAGCATGGTTGATCTGACCTACGCCTTCACCCAGCTTGCAACGACGAACTCCCATAGTTGGACGCTGCCAGCAAGAGGCCAGAACGGGAGCGAAATCGAAGTTGTCCTCGGCTTGGATCGCTCCATGATCACGAGCGCCCCCGGGGAACTGCTGGCCGGGGTGCTCCGGTTCACCGATTCGCTGGGCATCGCACAAGTGGACGCACCGGTGACAGCTACGGCCGGTTCGAGTGCCGGATTGTGGGTTGGGGGCGTCACGGTGCATCAGGTCGGCGAGTATCTCAAAACCTATGCGCGCACGGGCACGGGCATAGCCGTTGACACCAACGGACAGTACATCGTCACGGGAATAAACACCAACCTCGGCACGGTCGGCCGCCCCTTCCCACTGCGGCTGATACTTCACAATCCGGAAGCCAGCGGAAACGCCGTTCTGCTACAGCGGGTCTATTGTGGAATGGGCGCCAACACCAACCCGGTGGTCGCCACGAGCGAATCGGCGCTCAATGCGTATTACCTGGCCCAGGCCCGGCGTATCAGCGCCTCGCACCTACCGTGGTCCCGCGATAACACCCCGTGGTCATTTGATGGGCCGTTGGCCCTGAGCAGCACCATTACCGCTACCGTGCCACTGGATTACAACGACCAGGCCGCCAATCCCTTTGTGCATACATATCATCCGGATCACGACAACCTCGACTCAAAGTTCGCCGCACCGCTGGCTCCGGGCGCAGAATCCTACTCTGTCCAGCGCGTGATTCAATTGGAGGTCGTAATGCCCGGGGAGGATTTTGCCAGCCGGACAGAGACCGGCCAGATGCTGTCTGGCAATTACTCCGAAACCATTACCGTCCTGGGCCTGCCTCGCGCGGGGAACACCAACGATACCCGGGTGTTCGAGACGCGCGGGACTTTTGGCCTGAACCGGATTGCCGAAACCCCAACCCTGACCACCGTGCCATGAATAGTAACCGCTTGAGCCGTTGCCAATCCTCGACCTATGACGATTTAACCACCGTGCCTATGAAAACCACCGCTTGTCTCCCGCATTATCACTCAAAATCCCCATCGCTGAACCGCGCTATGAAATCCATCAAACCTGTGTTCTGGCTGTGCTGGGCCGGCGTCGCGCTGGCCCTGGCCCTCACGTCCATTCCCGTTCGGGCCGCCAACAGTTCTCCGCCCAACCTGATGACCTACCAAGGCTATCTGGTGGACAACAACGGCACGCCGCTCGGGAATGTCGCGCCCAAAAACTATGACGTGGTCTTCCGCATCTGGAAGGACCAACTCTCCACCGCTGCGGGCGATCGCCTCTGGGCAGAGCAGCAGACCATCACCATTGACAAGGGCTACTTCAGCGTGCTGCTGGGAGAGGGTGCCGTGTGCTCCGGGGAGCCGCGACCGGCGCTCTCAACCCTCTTCACGGCCGGCGATGCCTCGGATCGGTTCATCGAAATCATGGTCAAGGGAATTGGCACGGGCGGCACCGATGTAACGATCACTCCGCGACTGCGCTTCCTGACCTCACCCTACGCCTTCCTGGCGCAGACGGCGGTCAACGCGCAAAACCTGGTCAATAGCTCCTACGGTCAGGTCGTCAACGTCTCGGGCAGCAATGTCGGAATCAACAAGGCTTCCCCAACATCCGCGCTGGATGTCAATGGCACCGTGACGGCCACCACGTTTTCGGGCAGCGGCAGCAGTTTGACTTCCCTCAATGCGAACAATCTGAGCAGCGGCACTGTGGCCGACGCGCGGCTCTCCGCCAACGTGGCGAAACTCAACGCCGCCCAGACCTTCACCGCCAACAATACCTTCGCGGGCAATGTCACCATGAACGAGGACGTGCAGATCGGCACCAGCTCCGGCGACTATCAACACTTGCAGATCGGGGGCGGCAACTCCTGGGGGTTTCTCTACGGCGCTTATACCCCGCTCGGCGACGGCATCCACCTGGGCTACAACTATTACTTTGATAAGAATGGCATCGGCCAATGCATCAGGCCCGCTGGCGCGACGTCACGCCTGACTGTGGGATATGGTGGAATCGCGCTGGCCACCGGCGCCGCCAACACGGCCCCGGCCACACGACTCTCTGTGGATGCCGCCGGCAATGTCGGAATCGGCACGACCACACCGGGGTTTCCGTTGACGTTCGCCAACGCCCTGGGTGATAAGATCAGCTTTTACGGCCAGTCTGGCGCCCATTACGGCATCGGTATTTCAAACTCAACCCTGCAGATCCACACCTCTGCGACCAACAATGATATTGTGTTCGGCTCCGGCCAGAGCACCAACCTCACCGAGACGTTTCGGTTCAAAGGCACCGGCGAACTGCAGGTCGCCGGAGACGCGCCGATCCACATCAAGAGTTTCAAGCTACCCGACATCCCGGCTGGTGACACCGATAGTGCCACTGCAGTGAATACCGGTTATCCAACGAACGCCTGGTCGGCGGCCGTTATCGGTTGGAACCTCATTGGAGACGTTAAAGAAGGCACCGCAGGCTGGTACCAGGTCAGGGCAGTCAAAGGGTTTCCCGTGCCGTCTCTGGCGACCAACTGGGTGGTTATGGTCAGCTTTCACCACCAAGGTACGCCCGTGAACACCATCCATGTGGACGTGATGTTCATCAGGAAGCAGTTGGTCAACGACATGCGTCCAGCCTATCCCGCGAATTATCAGTAACAAACCGGCGCGGACCTCAGCATGAATAGGAACTTTATGCGAAACGTCTGGAAAATCCCTTTGCTGTTAGGCTTGACCCTCACCTGCCACCAAGCCAAGGGCTACACGTCGCTGGAACTGCGACAGGAACTCACGCCCTACAATTTTCTCTCGCAGTCGGGCGTGCCGATTTCGACCACCGTTGGGAATCCGCCAGGCTCGAACGGTCAAATGCCCACCGGAGATGCCGGCAATGAGAGCGAAGGCTCTACCGCAGAACCGCTCAACACCCAGCATCTCTTCCGGGGCTTTATCTCTTTTGGCGCAGTTCCGGGGCTGCGCTTGGCCGACTGGCAGGCGGTCAGCAATTCGGTGCCGCTCCGCAATGGGGATGCTGTTTTTTCCGGCAGCGTCGCTGAATTGATGCGGTTGCCGGTGGCGAAGTCAGGTTCCACCGTACTGATGGTCCTGCGCCGCGCTCAAGTGGGAGCACCCTACTTTACGCGTCAGTTGAGCTTTGCTTTCGGCAGCGTGGTCTCGGTGCCGATCACCGATTACAGCGGCATCGCTTTGCCCGCTGACACCGACCCGGACAGCTACTGGCTGGCCGAACCTTACACCACGAACAATCACCAGAACACGGGTTATTATTGGAGTCCCAACGCCCGGCAGGTCTTCGCGGTTCAGGCCGGACCCATCAGCATCACCTGGCGCAAGGCGGCGGCGTACACCGCATCTACGGTGCCGACGTCTTATCAAAACCCTGGCGGCCCCAGTTTCCAAACCAACGGGTTGAGCATTTACCTGCTGTACACTGCCCGCTACGTGGTCTCTGGGAGTGCGGTCAAACCTCCGCGCATGATGTTCTGGACTGAACGCGAATTTCGCGACCTCGGCAAACCCATCGCGGTGCCCGCCGCGCGCGTGGGCGGAGTGACCGTGGTCTATAATGACAATTTCCCCAGGACAGTTGCGGAGGAATACCGGGGTCCGGGTTACACGGCACCCACCGATGGCGGCACGAACCAACTCCTGCAAGAGTTGCGCACGTTGTGGTACGACCAGCAACAGCGCTATATCTACGCCTATAATGCCGAAGGCCGCGTTTTCATGGAGTTGCTGGGAGATCTACGTTCGGATGGGCAGACACGCGTGCATCTGGGCTTCGAGATTGTGGACGTATTCAAAGCGCCTTATCCCATGGACGTTGACGCTGATTTGGGGGAGCGGCTCCGGCCGCCGCCACCCGGAACGGTGGAGGATTTTCACCCCGAGCCCGTGTTGCAGTATTCAGGTCAGTCGTTCGCGTATCAACACAGCAAAGCCGGCATGGCCACCCTCGAGCTGTACGGCACTCGTGAAACGCAGAACCTGAATGATTACCTTGTGCATTGGATGGAGGAGGGTGACCAGGGTCTCCGCTGGCCGCGCTATCTGGCGCGCTACCATCTCGGCTGGCCGGCCGACATCTCCCGCTACAGCCTCTACCTGCGTCCGCTGGTCAACCGCGAGGACGAAGCCAAGGCTACCGCCGTCCGACTGGACACCGCCAATGTGCCCATCATTGAGTATCAGGATCCTTTGGATCAACCGCGGGCGAAACTGACCCCGGAATTCAAGTTCTACACCTGGCTCACGACCAATTATCCAGCCCACCGGACCCTGCTGCGGTTCAGTTCCGGAGCGGACATCGCATTCGAGCGGGTCTTCTCCTTTCTCAGTCCCAGTCTCAAGACGGCGGATTTTGCCGGCAGCGTCGCCACGTCCCTCAACGCGTGGGATCCTACCAATTCGGTCTTCCACTGGCCCGACCCGTTGACCGCACCCCGCGTCGAAAATCTGACCGCCAATGTGGGCCAGCGTCTCGGCCCGCCCAGCGGCGAACCCAATACGGCGGGGTTTTACCTGGCCGGCCATATCAACCAGAGCGTGGGCACTTCTTTTGACGTCAACGTTTACTTGGATCCCTTCGTTGTGGGATTTGCCGCTGCGAGCCTGGGCGCCATCATTCCCGTCAACGCCATTCCTGGTGCAAACACGCTCGAGGTCTGGTGGTTCCGTTCCAACACCGTCAGCGCCGGACCGAATGCGGGCAATAATCTGCTGGGATTCACCACCGTTTATTGGCCGTCGGTGCTGGCAAGTTATACGCTCCAATGGCCGTCGGACTCTCCAAAGATCGTCCTCGCAAGCAAGCTGGGCAGTGGGACCCTCACCTCACTCCAAGCCCTGGGAAGGATTTACCATCAGAATGACTCCGCGTTGCCCGGCTACAACCCGAACGAGGAACATGCGATCATGTCTGGCGGCACCGCCTTCGCCACTCGGGATGACCTGAACCTCACCAACAGCGCCAACTACTCCTCCGCCCCGTTCGTCCTGTTGGAATACCATGCCGAAGATGGCCGCCCAGCCATCCAGGCCTTCCACGTTGTCCGCGAGAATCCGTCGCTTGGTTACGTTTTCGATTACATCGTTCCCGCAGGCCAGATTCTCCAGCCGCCGCCCCCACTGATGTTCCTGGGGAAACCTGTGGTTGGCACTGGCGACAATGCCATCAACTGGAACCAAGAGCCTACGCAGCAGGACGGAGACCTGCCGGGAAATTGGGACAGTAATCGCGATGAGTCGGGACCTTATCAACATTACAAACGGTTCACCTACCGCGACCGAAACGAGAACTACTGGGTCTATCGCGGTCCTCACGCCGGCCTCCCCGCCCTGCAATTCGGGAGGTACGATACCAACACCGGCACGTTTGCGGCATTGCCAGGGGCGACGGCAGTCGTCAATCAGTCTTTCGAGTACTATGTCCATGCCTCCCGTCAGGCTGAATTCCTGATCCTGTCAGTCAGCGGATCAGACGCCTCTTGGCTCAACCCCTCTGGCTTGTGCCTCCGAGGTACCCCAACAAATGCCGCCAGCCACACCGTGACCCTCATCCTGACGGATCGGTATGAACAGACCAGCGTCACAAACACCTTGTCGCTCAACGTGGTTAACAGCGGCAGCGTCGTCGCCCAGGGGCCATTGGCAATAACCTGCACCAACACCTATTCGGGTTCAGTGGTGGTTCATTCGAATCGGCCACCGTTCCTGGCCGTCTCGCCCACAACCTCGAACAGCTTCACGATGCGGTACTACTACAAGACGGAACCCAGCTTCGCCTGGCCCGGCATGGCGAGTCCCCCACCCGCTGGCACGATTGTGCCCTATCTCCGTGCAGTGGATACCGGCACGGGTCAATTCACCGGCGGCGACGGTTCCTCGACGGATACCGCCGCACTGGACATTGTGTATCGTCCGATTTGGCCGGAACACGAGGCCAGCGGGCAACCCGTGCCAACCCTCAATTACGGTGCCACCCTGACCAAGCCGGCGAACGGGTTGCCGGGCGTACGCGACATGGCGACAGCCTATCTGTACTACCAACAATCCATCGCCGCCGATATCACCAACGCCGCTGTCAGCGCGGTGCTCCATGATCCTACTCGCGCAAAATACTCCACTCTCGCCCCAGCCCTTACGAAATTGCCCGGCGGGGTCAACACCGAGTATTACCAGGGCAAGTATTATTTCCCGAACCTCCCGCCGCACCTGGCTTCGCGCGTGTACTATGATCCCAACCGGGGCGCGAATGGCAGCTTGATTCTGAAAGGCGAATTCAAGGACGAAGTGATGGGGGACAGCTATCTCCTGCTCAACGTGCTGCGCGATTCGGATCTGGAGGCGGTTGAGGCGTTGTGCCCCGCCGGCGATCCGGATTACGACAATTGGGTGGCTCTCGTGGCTCGCCTGGCGACGGACGTGGAGACCTTCTACGAAGACCCCGGCAAACCGGGTGCTTACGTTCCAAATCCTGGACGGACTGTCTCCGTGCCGGTTGATAGGCTGGCGGAAGTGACCAGTGACAATGTGGCGGTTGATTCCTATGCGTTGAGCCCGACGGGCCCCGGCAGCGGCTACATCACCCTGCTCGAAGCCAGTGGCGCCGCGTTCACGCAGCCGGGCGACCCGGTGGCAATGCACGTGTTTAAGGTGGGCGGTTTGCTTGACCCCGGCGAGCTGAAGGTGATCGCCGCCGCCAATCCGCTGAGTGAGTTGATCACGTTCCAGCACACCGCCGATCTGGCGGGGCGCTTTGAGGAATACGCTTATGAATGGAAGATCGCCGCGCCGGTGGATGGAGTGCCACCTGCGCGCGATGACACCATGTCCAATTACTCGTCCTTGGCCGACATCCAAACCAACCTGCCACGCTACATTCTGGGCGGCGCCGGGGTGCAGGCCCTGGGCGATAACTACGTCGTCATGCGCTATTGCGCCACGAACATCAGCCACCCGCTGTACGGCGTCTGGTCGGCGTGGACAGCACCTGTGCTGGCCGAGGGGTGGATCAAGCGGGTGTTGGCCGGGCTGAACCCCTTCAATCAGCGAATCCGGGATCTCTACAATAACCAGGTCAACACGGAAGTCAGCATGCTGGCCCAGGCCGGCCATCGCTGGGAAGGCGACATCGCGCTCAACCTGGATACGATGAACGATTATGGGTTGATCGAGATTTATGAAACTGTCCTCCGCCGGGGGCGCATGTTGAGCATTGACTCCGGCTATAACTACGGCCCAGCCAATGATGCCCTGTTGCTGGCCGCCGGTTATCTCAACGATCTCTACATGATGGTCGGCCATGAAGCCTGGGCCGACGCCGCCAACCCGACCATCGGGATTGGCACCAAGGACAACACTTACGGAGATATCGCCACGGCGCTCTTTGCCTTCAGAGGACAGGAATCTTCCCTACTGGAGGAGGAACTGGCCCTGTTGCGCGGTCGTGACGACTTCCTGCAGCCGGGCGTGGAAGTGTCCCCAGTTTACAACCGGCTGGTCTGGAATTACACCCGCGGTATTGATGCCGGCGAGGTGATCTACGCGCTGAACTACAACATCCTGGACCAGAACACGGATGGCGCGGTTGACGCGCTCGATGCGGCCGTGCTCTACCCGCAAGGTCACGGCGATGCTTACGGCCATTACCTGACGGCCCTCAAGGGCTATTACTCGCTCTTGATGAACTCGTGTTTCGACTGGGTGCCACGCACCGAGGCGGTAAATGTGCTTGGACAGGCAGTCCAGGTGGATTACCTGGACGAGCGCAAGTTTGCGGCGGCCGCAGCGGCCCTGGCGCGCGCCGGCCAGCAGGTGTTCGATCTAACCTGGCGCCGCGACTACCAACCCGTTCGGAGCGTCGGCTGGCAACATTTTGCCACCTCGAGGACCAATACGCAGCGCGCGGTAACCAGCGCCCGCTATTGGGGCATGGATCATTGGGCATCCCGCACCGGCCAGGGAGCTTATCTCAACTGGGTTATCGGCAATGCCATCCTGCCGGACGTGGATCCCAACCCCCTCCACGAAGGGATCCAAAAGATTGATCGCACCACCGTCACCGAATTACTGGAAATCCCAGCCACGGCCCAAGCCGTGCAATTCGCCCTGGATAACGCCGAAGGCGGTCTGTCGCCCTTGGGACTGCCGGAAGGCGGCCTGGCGTTTGACCTCAATCCCTCCGCCGTGGTCGGCACCGACAACGGCACGCACTTCGAGCAGATTTACCAGCGGGCCAAGGTAGCCTTGAACAACGCGGTCGCGGCCTTCGACGATGCCAAGGACGTGACGCGCTTGATGCGTTCGGAGCAGGATTCCCTTGAAGACTTTCAAACCGCGGTCGAGAAACAGGAGACCGCCTACAACAACGCACTCATTGAGCTGTATGGCACGCCTTATCCCGAGGACGTGGGGCCGGGCAAAACCTACCAACAGGACTACAATGGGCCGGATATTGTTCACTACATGTACGTTGAGTTGCCGGAGGCGGCGTTCCCACCGCTTTGGAATTACACCACTCAGCAAGTCTTCAAAGTAGATATCCAGGACCTGCCCGGGGATTGGGTGACGAATCATCGCACGGATTTCGATTTCTACCTCACCCGGGCAAATCCCAACTACACCAACGAGGTGCGGTATCTCGAGTTCAATATCGGCACGCATGGATTCTATGACAAGCCAGCGCAGTGGACCAGCAGACGGTACTCGCCTGGTCAAATCCAGCAGGCTATCTCCCAGTGCATTGCGGCTCACGCCGCGCTGCGGCAGGCCATGTGGGACTCGGATGGTGCCAAAGACGATTTGGACAAGGAGATTCAACTCTTTTACGCCGGAATCGAAAACCATGATAAGATTCGAGATTACAAACTGGGCTTGGAGATTGCGGAGGAAACCTTGCACGCTGCCAAATTCGCGGACGAACTGTTCCAAAAGAGCCGCGAAATTGCCGAGAAAATAGAGGCGAAATGGTCGGACGCAATCAAGGAGTCCCTGCCGGGGGTGATCATCACGGGTCTGGCGTTCGGGGGCGATCTCGCCGCGCCCGCTCGCGGTGCTCTCGAAAGCATTGAGGCGGGCGCCGTCTCCGCCTCTGAACTCGCCGGTTATATCTCTACCTTCGCGGTGAAGTCATTGGAATTCGCGACTGACACGACCAAGCGCTGGATTGAGTTCGGAGCGATTCAGCCGCTGGAATGGCAGAAGGAGTTGCAGTCGAAAGTCCTGGAGCTTGGCAACAAACTCGGCAACTTGCAGGGCAACCTGTGGAAGATCAACCAGCAGTTGCGGGCGCTCGAGGACGCGCAGCGGAATTACCGGGCGTTGGTGGCCCAAGGCGACCGTATCCAGGCCGAACGTGAGACGTTCCGCCAGCGCGCGGCCGCAGTAATCCAGGGATACCGCACGCGCGACGCGGCCTTCCGCATTTTCCGCAACGAAAAGCTCGAACGTTACAAGACTCTCTTTGACCTGTCGGCGAGATATTCATTGCTGGCCGCCAATGCCTATGATTATGAAACTGGCCTGCTCCACACGGATGCCGGACGAGCTTTCGTAAATCGCATTGTCAACTCGCGTTCGCTCGGCGTGGTCCGCAATGGCGAACCTCAATATGCCGGCGGCAACGCCGGAGACCCCGGCTTGTCAAGCGCGCTGGCGGAGATGAAAGCGGATTGGGATGTGCTGCGCGGGCGTTTGGGCTTCAACAATCCTGACGCCTATGGCACCACCGTTTCGCTGCGGACCGAGTGCCTTCGCATCCTCCCGACCTCGGACGGGGATGCGAACTGGCGGGATGTGCTCCACCTGGCGCGGATGGCGAATATCCTCGACGACCGGGATGTGCGCCGCTACTGCATGCAGATTAACAACGGCGACGGCTTGCCGGTGCCGGGGATCGTCCTGACCTTTGGCACCACAATTTCCGACGGGAACAACTTGTTCGGCCAGCAGTTGGCCGCCGGTGATCACGCCTTTAGTCCGAGTTCATTCGCGACCAAAATCTTCGGTGTGGGCGTTGCGCTTGATGGTTATCGCGGCATGGATGAGCCTGGCCTTTATTCACCGCCCGACCCATCGGATTGGTTCCTGGATCCACTGGGGCTTTCCGCCACCCCTTACATCTATTTGGTGCCAGTGGGCGTGGACTCCATGCGCAGCCCACCGTTGGGAGATGTCAGCACCATTCGCACGTGGGCGGTGGATGATCTGGCCATACCGATGCCCTTCAATATCGGACAGTCAGGCTTTTCCACCGCGCCGCTCTGGCAATCCAGCGATTCACTCAGCGAGCCGCTGTTCGCCATCCGCAAGCACCAGGCTTTCCGCCCAGTGTCCAGCGCCTCGTTCTTCAGCCCCAATCTCTATGGCAGTAACGGCACCCTGCAGCGGTCCCAGTTTACGAATAACCGGTTGGTGGGGCGCTCGGTCTGGAATAGCCAGTGGAAATTGGTCATCCCCGGCCGCACCCTGCTCAATGATCCGAATGAGGGGCTGGACCGATTCCTCCAAACCGTCACCGACATCAAACTTCATTTCGTGACCTATTCTTACTCGGGCAACTAACTCACTTCTTTATATGAAAGCGCTTCGTTTGCTCTGCTGGCATTGCGGCCTTTTGCTCGCCGTGTGCTTCCTTGTCAGTCCTGGTACCACCTCACTGAAGGCCTATCCGCCCGCCCCTTACCACACGCTCTACGGCACAGTTCGGGATGAGTTGGGCGATCCGCTCATAGTGACCAACGCTGAGGTTGTCCTGGAGACATTTGCGGGAGTCCGGCTCAACACCATGGTTGTTCCCCGGCTCAGGCCGGACGCGAACTATCGGCTGCAAGTTCCCATGGACGCCGGCCTGACGGCCGACGCGTACAAACCCACCGCGCTTAGGCCGACCGTGGCTTTCCGGCTAAAAGTCAAAATCGGTTCGACCATCTATTGTCCGATTGAAGTGGTCGCGAACTACTCCAATTTGGGCAAACCAGCTCAAAGCACACGTTTGGATTTGACCCTGGGTGAGGACCTCGATGGCGACGGTTTGCCTGACGCGTGGGAACGAGCGCTCATCGCGGCTTTGGGCGCTGACTTGACCATTCACGACATCCGACCGGAGGCCGATGATGACGGCGATGGCCTGAGCAACCTCCAGGAGTATCTGGCGGGAACCTACGCGTTTGACCCCCAGGACGGCTTTTGGCTCGACATCGTTGGCGAAGCAAACGGGAATCCCGTCCTGGAATTCCTGGCGATTCGCGGTCGAGCTTACGCCTTGGAAACCTCGCCGGATTTGCAGACCTGGAGCCCGGCGCAATTCCGCCTTTTGACGGACGGTCTCGATGGTCCGAGGCGGGATTGTTATCAGGCAACCGCCGTTTGCTTCCAGCGCATTGAGGCCCTCCCGCCCGAAGGGCAAGCCGTCCAGCATCTTTTCTACAGAGCTAAAATCCTGCCTGGTGACCTATGACCAAGAAACCGGCTCTCATTATGTTGGCGCTGGTTCTCGGGACCGGCCTGCTCCTGACACTTTCGCGGCCTCACAAGACCTCACCCCCCGAGGTGCCGCAGAGCCAGTTGGTCCTCCGCGAGGGCTCGTGGTATCGCCAAGGGGAGGACATACCGTTCACTGGCGTACTGGTCGAAACCTACGAGACCGGCGAGCGGAAATCGCGGTCGGAGATCGCCGAAGGACGGCTTGCGGGCCTGTCTGAAAGTTGGTACACGAATGGGCAACCGCAGCGCGTCGAGCATTTTCACGCCGGGGTTTCCCACGGGTTACGAACCAAGTGGCACCCCAACGGCCGCAAACTGTCCGAAGTGCAGATTGTTCAGGGTCAACTTCAAGGCACGTTCCGGCGCTGGTACGAGGACGGCAACTTGCATGAGGAAATCCAACTCGAAGACGGCAAGCCGGAGGGTGTTTCGCGCGCCTATTATCCCAGCGGTTTTCTCCGGGCAGAGGCCCGCCTTAACCACGGGGAACTGATCAGTCAAGAATTCTGGAAGGATGGGGAGCAAAGCGGCATTGCGCCGGCCACCATCGCCCGGCAATGACGGGCTGAAGCGTGCCGCGCCATCCGATTTGGAATTCGGAAGTCGGAACGACCACGACTACAACTGCGCTTTGTGATCGAACGCGAAACGGAGGAGACTATGGGTTCCGCTCAAATTCAGTTTGTGGGAGATGTTCTGGCGGTGCGTCTCTACCGTGCGAACACGGCTGTGCAGGATTTCGGCGATCTCCTTGCTGGTGCGGTCTTCGGAGATCAGTTTGAGAATCTGGCGTTCAGTGGGAGAGAGCTTGGCCAGGCCGACCTTCTGTTCATTCAGGGCCTTCCAAGCCGCGTTGCGCTGCACCAGCGCCGTCGAGAGCGCGGGGCAGATGTAACAATCTCCACCGGCCACGCGCTGGATGGCCTGGAGCAGTTCGGCGATGGCGTTCTCCTTGAGTAGATAACCCTTGACGCCCAGGTTCAACGCTTCGTGGAGCAAGCCTTCCTCGGCGTCCATCGTGAGGATGATCAACTCGACGGGCAATCGCCGCTCCGACACCAGGCGACCCAACTCGATCCCGCTGCGCCGGGGCATGTGGATGTCCAGCACGGCCACGGCGGGCCGCAGTTCCTGGATCAACCGCCAGGCTTCCTCGCCGTCACTCGCTTCACCGACGAGATGCAACCCGGGGTCGCTGGCGAGAATGTCGCACAAGCCGCGCCGGAAGATGGGGTGGTCATCGGCGATAACCACGGTGATGGGATTTGGTGGGCGCATGGTGACATTCCGTTCTTGCTCTTGATCAAGTTCTTCCTCCTGCGCCAGCGCTCAACTTCGTCTTGCCCATGGCCAGGGAGTAAGAGCAGGAGCGAGAGCAAGATCAAGAAGTTTTCAACGGCACTTCGATTGTTAATCGTGTGCCTTGACCGGGTCGCGACCGGAGAACAACGCGCCCCCGCATCATCTTTACGCGTTCGGCGATTTCGTGGAGACCCAGGCCGCGTTGATCTGGCGCGAGGGATTCCACATGCTGGGGATCAAAACCGCGGCCATTGTCCTCCACGATCAGGTGCAGATGGGCCCGCTCCCTGGTCAGTGTGACTTGAACCTGCGACGCGCCGGCGTGCTTGAGGACGTTGTTCAGGGTTTCCTGCAGAATCCGGAAAAGGTTGACCTCGAACTCGGGCGACAGCAGACCGTCCACGTCCGTTAGCTTGAAGTCCATGGACAGGCCGGAGGCTTTCGCGGCCTTGTCGGCGCAGGCTTGGATCGCTTTGGTGAAGCCCAATTCCTCCAGCAGCCCGGGGCGGAGATCGTGCGCCATTTGCCGGGTTTGTTGAATGGCTTGCCTGGCCGTGTCGGCAATCTCTTTGAGCCGTGTCACTGTCCCCGGCGGGTTCTCCGGCTGGTTGAGGCTCAACTGGGCCTGGCTGGCGATGACCAACAAGTCCTGACCCAGCCCATCGTGCAATTTACCGGCGATGTCCCGGCGTTCGTTCTCCTGGACGGCGACCAACCGACCGGCGAGTTCGTACGCGGAAGTTTCGGCGGTGCGGCGTCGGGTGCGCTGCACGATCAAACCCAAAATGGTCACCGCCTGCGCGATCATGATCCCCAAGGCGCTCAAGATGTACCAGCGGTAGCGCTGCCATACGGAGGGCTGCCGGAAGCGCACCATGCTGCCAGGGGGCAACCGGTGCTCGCTCACCTGCCAGCGCTGCAGTTGGCGCCAGTCGAATTTCGGCGGGCCGGCGCGGATCACCAGAGGAGCGATGCTGCCCGGCGGCTCACCACGCAGAATGCGCGCGGCCAGCCGGGCCGTTTCCACGCCCAGCGCCTTGCCGGAAGTCAGGGTTCCTCCGATGATCCCGTGGCCGAGTTGCTCTTCCTCGGTGCCGAACACGGGCGCATTGGCGACGGCACACAGCCGCTCCAACGCCTTCAATTGTTCGTGAGGCAGCCCGGCGGCATCCACCAGCAACGACCCGTAGGCGATGGCGGAGCGGGGCGGCAAGCTGGCGACGTGCCGGCACATTTCCGGGAAGGACAACTCGTTGAGCCAGCTAATCTGCAGGCGGTTGGTGTAAGGTTGAAACGCTTGCCGGCACTCAGCCACCCAGAGCCTTTCGAGGGGTGAGTCGCCCATCACCATCGCGAGGTTGGTTGTTGCTGGGAACAACTGCGACAAGATCTCGAAGCACGCTGCCACGTCGAGCTGCGCCACGACCGCTGTGTCGTTCGAGCCGAGCGACAAAGTCGGTAACATCCGTTGATCAATCCCGCCGATCAGGACCGGCGTCTCGGGGAACAAACCGGCGCGATGCCGCCACCAAAACTGCGCCGCAGGCGCCGCGACCGGCACCACCAAATCCGGAGGGCGTCCTGCGTACAACGCCCGCAGATACTCCGCAAACGCCGTTTCCGCCTGGGGTTGGTCAGTCCGCGCGGTTTCCAGTGCCGCCTCGTGGAATTCAATCGGCCAGGGGAACAGTTGGGCTAACTCCTGCTTGAAGGCCGGCGGGACGGCGTCCCACACCGCAAAGTCCCGCCCAAACGATTCCAGGATCAACACGCGCTTCGGATCGCTCGGCGGGCCGTTCTCCTCGGCAAATGCCGCAGCCGAGAGCAACACTGTCAACCCAGCCACCAGCCCCGCCCACTGGGTCGGCCTCCCCGATGGCGCTTGCCCCTTTGCCCTCAGCTTCATCGATCCGAGCTTACGCGTTTCTACAAACCCCTCAATCGGAATCGCCGACTCGCACAGACCATAAAAGCGGTGCCTTGGGTAAATTGGCCCGTGACCTTTCCAACCACCTGGACATGCGTGCGTTCCCAGTGCTCACCTACGACGCGCACTGAGGCGAGAGGTTCGCGCAGCCCGCAGTTACTGGTTCACATGCACCACCTTGGCCGGCGGGAAGCCGTTGAACCAGGTGGCCGAGGCGTTGCTGTAAGCGCCGATGTTCTCGGCGTAAACCAGGTCTTCGATTTCCAGTTCCGGCAGCAATTCCGACTGCGAGATGCAGTCCAGCCCGTCGCACGTTTGACCAAACACAGCGGAAACCTCGGTCTTGCCCTTGCGGAATGACTTCAGGTGGTATTGGCAGTGATCGAAGATGATGCCGCTAAAGGTGTGATAGACGCTGTCGTCAATGTAGTAACACGGTTTACCCTCGCGCACGGCCTTGCCAATGACCCGCGCCACGGAGGTCGCGGCGGTGGCCACGAGAAATCGGCCCGGCTCGGCCAGAATCTGGATGTCCGGCGCGAACAAGCGGTCAATTTCGGCGTTGATGACCCGGGCCAGTTCGCGGAACGGTTTGACGTGCCGGTTGTAGGGCGCGGGGAAGCCGCCGCCGATGTCGAGAATCTTGATTTCATGTCCGCGCTCGCGGCTTTCCTTCATCACGGCCGCGGCGGCGTTGAGCGCCTGGACAAAGTTCTGAAAGTTCGTGCATTGGCTGCCGACGTGGAAGCTCAAACCTTCGACCACGAGGCCGAGCCGAAACGCTTCGAGAATCAAATCCACGGCCTCGCCGGTCTGGCAGCCGAACTTGTTGGACAGCTCGCACTGCGAGCCGGTGTTCGCCACGCCCAGCCGCAAAACCACCCCCGCGTGCGGGGCGTATTGTTTGATCTTCTTCAACTCGGCCAGGTTGTCATAGGTGACGAGCGGTTTGTATTGATCCAGCGCGAGCAGCGTCTCCTTCGGCTTCGTCGGGTTCGCGTAAATGATTTTGTCCCAGATGAAATCCTGCTGCTGCCTGGCGGGGAGCTTTTTGATGTTTTCATAGACCATCATGAACTCCGGCATCGAGGCCACGTCGAAGCTTGCCCCGGCCTTGTAAAGCGTGCGAATGATGGCCGGCTCGGCATTGGCCTTGACGGCGAAATAGCATTGGACCTTGGGCAGGTGGCGGCGGAACTCGGCGTAGTTCCTCCGGATGACATCGTGGTCAATGATCACGAGCGGCGTGCCGTGCCGTTTCGCCAGCGACTGAAGTTGTTTCTGCGTCATGTGCGCGCGGATTGTTGACCGTCCCCCTGGCCGCGTCAATCCAAGGGACTACCACCTCAATCGCCTGATTGAACCGCGGTCACCTCCGGCGGCTTGATCTCCGCGACTTGGGCTGAGGGCCAGCATGCGCCGGGCGATCCTGCCTCAACGCTCCGCCTTGAACTCATTGTAGCCCATGAGCCGGATGCCTTTCTTCCGGATGGCCGCTTTCACTTCTGGACTGGTGAAAACCCTGGTCACCGCCGCGCGATCCGCGGCCACGTCTTCGTAGCCTTTGTGGCCGATGGCCTGCATTTCAGGGACATCCAGTCCGGGATGTTCCACGAACAAGTAGGTGCCGGGTTCAAGCGTTTCAAGATTCTGGACGAACTGCGCGATGCGGGCTTCCGCCGTCCTGGCTTTGCCCCAACCGGGAAAACGCTTCAACGGCTGCGAACCACTCTCGGTCTTGAGGCGATACTCCCGGGCCAGTTGGTTGACGAGCGCCGCAACGGCGGGATCGAGGCTCGTGAAGCCCATGTGGGCGCTCAGGTGCGAGATGCGGGGCAGGTGACGGATCGCAGTTTCAATCTGCGCGCGCAACTCGGCTTCCACTTCGGCAAGTTTCCAGGCTGATTCCTTCAATGAGCTTTTCGGCGGCAGCTCTGGATTCGGCCACACCATGGGAAAGAAATAACCATCCGGGCCCACCAAGCTTGGCGCGGGCGTGAGCGGCCGCCACTTGAGGTTTTCCCATTCACTGGTGAGGACCAGGTGAATGCCAACGTCCAGGCCGGGATTCTCGTTGAGCAAGCGCACGGCTTCGGGAAACCAAGGGCACGGCACCATGAGTTCCACCGACCGCACGATGCCCTCGCGGTAGGATTGGATGCAGGCCAGATTGGCGGCGTGGGTTGAGCCAATGTCATCCCCACGCACAATCAGCCGAATGCCGTCAGCGGCGGGCACGCGCAAGGCGAACAGGAGCAAACCTACAACACAGGGCGTGCTCCAGCGAAATTTCCGGGAAGCACTCTTCATAGAAAAGATCTCGTACGACCGGATCGAGGATCAGTCGAGCCAAAAAGATTCCCGACGGGCAATCTTCTCACCCATGCATTGCGATGACGAACGAACTATTACGCCGCCGTGGACTTGGAGTGCCACGCCACGCTGGCCATGCCGAACGACGCCGTTCGTCAGCCAGACCTTCTCCCTCACGCCGTTGCGCCAGACGTAATGTGTGGCGGATCTTTCGTGCGACGCGGTGTAGCTTTCGAGAATCGCCTCTTTGACGAGCACGCTCACTCGCCGGAACGCCTCATCGAGAGCCGAAGCCGTTGGCGGAGCAGCCAGCAATGCCTCCAGTTTGCCCGACTTCGGTCCGATGCGCTCCAGCAGGCCGGCGCGGGAAAGCCGGCGGATGTCCGCCGGTTCACACGGCGTGGGGTTGTGTCTTTGTGGTCTTGGCGTTGAAATCCGTTAGTGTGGTTTCCGTCTTCGCCAGCCAGAGTAAAGAAATTCTCGTAATGGGCATTTCGCTTGAGATTTGCGCAAGGAAGCCGCGCAATTGCAGCGCCCAATAGTTGAACACACCTTAACCTTCGCCCACAACCGTGACGATCACCGTCCGCTGGCGCGGTTTGATGTCACATTCGAGGTGGAAGATCTGCTGCCAGGTGCCGAGCACAAGCTGGCCGCCGCGCACCGGCACGGTGAGCGATGGGCCGAGCGTGGTGGCCTGTAAATGCGAATGGCCGTTGCCGTCGTGCCAGGCGCGCTCGTGCCCGTAATCGCGGCCCGGCGGAAACAGCTTGTCGAACATTGCAGGCAGGTCGTGCTCCAATCCCGGCTCGAATTCAATCGTGCCGATGGCCCCCGTGCTACCCACGTTGAACACCTGCGCGATGCCGGTGTTAATGCTTGATTCGATCACGATGCGCCCCACCGCCTCGGTGAGATCATGCATCTGGCCGTGATGCGTGGTATGCACCGAAATGTCTTTCTGGTAAACCATGCGTCCGGTGTAGCGGAAACGTGCCTGGAGTGCGAGCGGGTAAAACTTGCAACCCCGCCGGGTTCCTGCTTTCTAACGACATGAACTGGCCACGCTCGAACCCGGTCTTTTGTAGCGGTTTGTTGATGCTTGTGACGCTGACGAATTTTCTGCTGCCACACACAGCGTTGGCCCGGGAGTTCCTGGTCTATTTCGGCACTTACACCGGGCCGAAAAGTCAGGGCATCTACGTTTCACGCTTCGACGCGCGCACGGGCCAATTATCTGCGCCGGAACTGGCGGCGGAGACGCAGAATCCAAGTTTCCTCGCCGTGCATCCCGATCGCCGTCAGCTTTATGCGGTGGGGGAGATTGGCGACTTTGCCGGCCAACGGACGGGCGCCGTCAGCGCCTTCGCAATTGAGCCGCGCACGGGAGGGCTGACGCTGTTGAATCAGCAATCCTCCGGCGGCCAGGGCCCGTGTCATTTGTCGCTGGACGCGAAAGGCAAATTCCTGTTGGTGGCCAATTACGGCGGCGGGAGTGTCGCGTCGCTGCCGGTGCGGCCAGATGGGAGTCTGGCCGAAGCCGTTTCCGCTATTCAGCACGCCGGCTCCAGTGTGAATCCGAAGCGGCAGGCGGGACCGCACGCGCACTTCATCGCCATGGACCCGGCCAACCGGTTTGCGCTGGCGTGTGACCTTGGCCTGGACAAGGTGCTGGTCTATCGGCTCGAAGCGAAAAGCGGGGAACTGATCCCGAACGATCCGTCGTTCGCCGTGGTGGCGCCCGGTGCCGGCCCGCGGCAGCTTGCGTTTTCGCGCGACGCCAAATTCGTTTTCGTGCTGAACGAACTGTCCTCCAGCCTCACCGTATTTGCCTATGCGCCGCGGGGCGGAACGCTGACCGAACTCCAAACCCTTTCCACGCTGCCCGCGGAATTCACCGGCAACAATTCATGCGCCGAAGTGGAAGTGCATCCTTCGGGAAAATTCGTTTACGCCTCCAATCGCGGCCATGACAGCCTCGCCGTGTTCGCGGTGGAAAAGGCAACCGGCCGGCTGACGCTGGTCGAGTACCAACCGACGCGGGGCAAAACGCCGCGGCATTTCGCAATTGACCCGACGGGCCGCTGGTTGCTGGCGGAGAATCAGGGCGACAACAACGTGGTCGTATTCGAGATTGATAGGCGGACGGGCAAGCTCCGGCCCACCGGTCAGGTGGTGGAAGTGGGTTCGCCGGTTTGCGCGGTGTTTGTGCCGGTCAAATAAACGCGTCCGTGGTGATTTCCGCGTGCGCGTTATTCCTTCTTCTTAAACAGATCGGTGACACTCTTGGTCGCCTTGTTAACCGCATCACCCGCGGCTTTGCCGGCGGCATCGGTCACGCCTTTGGTGAGTTCTTTGACTTTGTCACTCGTGGCGACTTTGGTGGCGACGGCGATGACCTCGTTCAAGACGACTTTGGTGAGTTCGGCCGAGGTGATGCCTTCGCTGCCCTGGCCCAGGCCGGTCAGGTGAATGTCCGGCAGCGGCACGGTCACGCTTTGCCCGCCCATGCCCGTGAGACTCACCTTGACCTTGGCGCCGGTCATCAGAAAGTCATCCACCTGCAATTTCTTGCCGGCTGTTGAATCCGCCGGGGTGGCGGTGGCGGGAGTGTCACCACCGGTGGCGGCATTTACATTGTCGAGAATCTTGCTGAGATTGTTGCCGCTCAGGCCGCCCTCGAAGGTGACTTCCGCCGCCTCCACGCGGATGGATTTAACAATCACCTTGTCCGACAGCAGCGAACCGGGACTGACGGCCAGACTGGCGTGACCGATATTGATGGCATTGGGCGTCTTGTAGCCTTCCGGGTTGCCCACCACCAAGCCGTTGATCTTGCCCGAACCGGAAAGCAGGGAAAGCCCCACGCGGTCGAGTTTGACGCTGACTTTCGTAAGCTGCGGACCAATGGTTTCCACGCCTTTCTTGACCGCGCTGTCGAGGAAGTAGCCCACCGCCAACACCACCACCACGGCGAGGATCACCACAGCAAGGAGTCCAACAATCAGAAGCTTTTTCATGGGTGCAACGTTTAACACCAAGCCGGCTGGGAGAGCCAGAGATTTCTGGAAGTTTGGACGCGGGTCGGCCGCGCCGGAAGTTCACCGAGCCAGGAGCGACTTGACCAATTCGGCGAGTTGCTTGGCGGGGTAGGGTTTGGCCAGAAATTCGTTGGGTTTGACGGGTGAGTTGCGGTAGATCGTTTCATCCACCGTGCCGCTGACGAGCAGAATTTTCTGCTGGGGATTTATCTGGCGACATTCGCGGATGAGATCCATCCCGTTCATGTTATGCATCGCGAAGTCCGTGACGATCAACTCCGGGCGCGGGTCGGCCAGCGAGAAAGCCCTTACGGCGGTGGCGGGGTCGCGGAAGGTCCGCACACGGCAGCCCAACGGCTCGAGCACCATGACGACGAGTTCGAGCAGCATTGGCTCGTCGTCAATGGCAAACACCAGCGGCTGATTGACCTCACTCCGGGCTTCGTGATTGGTATCTGGTTGGCTCATGCGGAACCTCTCCCGCATAGTTATCCCCTCAATCTCCCCGGCTGGCAAGCGGTGTTTGGCCGCCGCCGCCGCCTATTTGACCCGACCTGTGTCGGGCAAATTCCCGTTGCACCCCTGCAATCGCCGCCGTAGTCTCGTTGGCGAACGAATTGCATCACGGCAAGCTGCACCCGCGTTGGCTGTTATGAAAACCAAGAAAACCTCATCGGGCGCCAAAACGAAAACGTCCGCGGGACCGCGTCCGGCGGCGCGCAAGCTCGCGGCCAAACCATCATCGTCCCCCACCCGCCGCCCGGCTGCGGGACGCAAGACTGCCCCCAAATCCAAACCGGCCCCGCTCAAGGCCGCCAAGGCCAAAGCGGTGAGGCGCCAGGTTCCCGTGGACATCCCCTCCATCTTACTGGAATCAGAACCCCCCGTGCCTTCGGTGAGTGGGCCGGGAGAAAAGTTCGCTCTCGGACCCACCCCGCCGATGCAGCACTTTGAATCCGAGGCCACGGAATTGCCCACCGCCTATGGCACGGGGCGGTTGTTCCTGACCGCACGCGATCCGCATTGGCTGTATGCGAACTGGGACCTCACGCGTGAGCAGCAGGCGCGGTACAATGCGCTCTCGGCGGACGGCCATTTGTTGTTGCGTATTTACGTGGGCGCCGTCCGCGGGGAACCGATCTCCGAAATTCACGTCCATCCGGAATCGCGTCACTGGTTCGCGCACGTCGAACGCGCCGAAACGCGCTACGCCGCGGAGCTCGGCTATTACGAAGCGCCGCGCCAATGGACCACCATTGCCACCTCTGGCGCCACGTTGACGCCGCCGGACACCATTTCTCCAGACACCACGGTTTCCTTTGCCACTATTCCCGTCGAAGTGTCCTTCGCCCGGCTGGTGGCCATCGTACAACGCGCGGCCTACGAAAACATGCCCCTGGCCCAGGCGGTCGAAGAGCTTCGCAAGAGCGGCCATCCCGAACTGCCGCCGGTGGCCGCGACCCCGGTTGCCGAATGGACCCCCGCCCAAGAACGCGCGCTGGCGGCCGTCATCAATGTGGACCACGTGCGACGCGTGTGGATTGGTTCGCTCGAAATCACGGAGCTCATCCGCCGCCAGCTCGAAAGTGAGATCTCTTCCATCGGTGTGGCGCAATTCGGCCTGCCGAGTTCGCCTGGGGGCGCGGTCACCAGCATCTCCAGTCCGTTTGGCGGCGAACAGGCGCGTGAAAAGGGTTTCTGGTTCAATGTCAACGCGGAGTTGATCATTTACGGCGCCACGGAGCGCGATGCCACGGTCACCATCGGCGGACGGAAAATTAAACTGCGCCCCGATGGGTCTTTCAGTTACCGGTTTGCGTTGCCGGATGGACGGTACGATCTGCCCGTGGTGGCGGTGTCAGCGGATGGGACGGACGGACGCGCGGCGGAGTTGAAGTTCAGCCGGCAGACGGAAATCCGCGGCGACGTGGGGGCGCATCCGCAGGACCCACGGCTCAAACCGCCCACGCCCGAAAATGTCTGACCCAAACCTGATCAACCGGGATGAAGAACACCTTCGGCTGCTGACCATCTTCTTCCATGTCTGCGCGGCGATGGCGGCGCTGTTCGCCTGTTTTCCCGTCTTTCACTTGGGGCTTGGACTGGTGATGGCGCTCAAGCCGGACGTCTTTGGTCCGGGAAACAACCAGCCGCCGCAATTCATCGGCTGGTTCTTCGTTGCCTTCTCCTCTGCCATTATCCTCGCCGGCTGGGTTTACGCGGCGGTGCTGGCATGGGCGGGGCGTTGCCTGGGCCGGCGCAAACATTACACCTTTTGCCTGGTGGGATCGTGTGTGGCGTGCTTGTTCATGCCTTTCGGCACCGTCCTGGGAATCTTCAGCATTCTGGTGCTGGTGCGGCCTTCGGTGAAGTCGTTGTTTGAACCCAGCGCCAAATCCGCCGTGTCACCATGAAGCGCCATCGCCGCCCGGGCTTTCACGATCTGCGCGCTGTGTTCTGCACGCCGCACATTCGCTTTTCCTGACCATGCAAGGTTATCTCTCACTGGTTCTCCACGCGCACCTGCCGTTTGTGCGTCATCCCGAACACGAAAAGTTTCTGGAGGAAAGCTGGCTCTTCGAGGCCATCACCGAAACCTACGTGCCGCTCATTCAGATTATGAACGGCTGGCTCAAGGACGGCATGAGCACGCGATTGACGCTGACACTGTCGCCGACGTTGTGCGCCATGTTGCGCGATCCCTTGTTGCAGGACCGTTACACCCGCCATCTCGACGGGCTGATTGATCTGGCGGAAAAGGAAATTCACCGCACCCACTGGGACCGCGCGTTTCGTGAACTGGCGTGGATGTATCACAACCGGTTCACCGCCATCCGCGACACCTACCTCGCCTGCGGGCGCGATCTTGTGGCCACGTTCGGCAAGTTTCAGGACCTCGACCGGCTGGAGATCATCACCACCGGGGCCACGCACGGTTTGCTGCCGCTGCTGGCCGGGCATCCGCCCTCCGTGCGCGCCCAAATCCTGGTCGCCCGCGACCATTATCGCGAGTGTTTCGGCCGCGACCCGCGCGGCATTTGGCTGCCGGAGTGCGCGTACTTCGAGGGCGTGGAGGTGTTCCTGCAGGAGGCGAACCTCCGCTGGTTCATGGTGGACACGCACGGCGTGTTGCACGCGCGCCCGCGTCCGCGTTACGGCGTGTTCGCGCCCGTTTTCACGCCCAACGGCATCGCCGCCTTTGGCCGCGATCTGGAATCCTCCCGCCAGGTCTGGAGCAAACACGAAGGCTATCCGGGCGATCCCCGCTATCGCGACTTCTACCGCGACATCGGCTTCGATCTCGATTTCGACTACGTGAAGCCGCATCTGCCTTCGCCGGAACATCGTGGGTTCACCGGCCTGAAGTATTTCAGCATCACCGGCGCCGGCGCGGAAAAGCACGTTTACGACCGCCGCGCCGCGCTGCACGTGGCGGCGGAACACGCCGGACATTTCCTGGCGGCGCGCGTGGCACAGATTCAAAATGTCAGCGGCATCCTCGACCGCCCGCCGTTGGTGCTCGCACCCTACGACGCGGAGTTGTTCGGCCACTGGTGGTACGAGGGACCGGAGTTCCTCGATTACTTTGTGCGCAAGGCCTACTACGACCAGCAGACCTTCACCCTCATCACCCCGGAGGATTATTTGCGGCATCATCCGACGAACCAGATCGCCACGCCCAGTCCGTCAAGCTGGGGCGAGGAAGGCTACTGGCGCGTGTGGTTGAACGAGAAGAACGAATGGATTCATCCCCACCTGCAAATCGCCCAGGAACGGATGAGTGATCTGGTGAAACGCTTCCCCAAGCCGGACGCGTTGCGCGAGCGGGCCCTCAAGCAGGCCGCGCGCGAACTCCTGCTCGCCCAGGCCAGCGACTGGCCCTTCATGCTGCGCACCGGCACCAGCCCCGATTACGCGCGCCAACGCGTGAAGGACCACCTGCTGCGGTTCATCGCGTTGCACGATCAGTTGACCAGCACGCGCGTGGATGAACGGTGGCTGGCCAGTATCGAGAGCCGCGACAACCTGTTTGCCGGAATCAACCTCGATTACTGGAAGTGACGCTGCCATGAATTGGAGCTGGTGGCACATACCGCAAGGCTCGTGACGTTCTCCAGGACGAACTTGACCGCCGCGATGACCACCTTCCCTGAGAACCTTGAGGTTGCTGCGGGGGTGAAGATTATGCCGCGAGAGTTGCCGCCAGATGCTCAAAGCAGTTACTTGCTGTGCTGCCGCGAGTGTTCCGTTATGCAGGCAAAACCGGGCCATGGAAATTGTGCGCCCCGTGTTGAAGGACCTCGTGGCCCTCAACCGAGAAGTGGGAATCAGTGGTCTCCATCAAAACCATGCTGATGCCAACATGGTGGGTGCGTCGCCATGGGACATTTACGTCCTCATCAAGGAATACAACCCGAATGACATCGGGCTGGCTTATGACATTCGTCACGGGCAGGTGGAAGCCAGTCTTGCCTGGCCCGCGCAATTGCAGCTCGTCCCATCGCACGTCACCGCCGTTTGCGTGATGGACTGCGACTGGGACAAGTGCCGGGTGCGAACCATGCCGCTGGGCGCTGGCCCCTTGGAACAAAAGGTCATGGCCCAACTCCGAGCCGCGGTCTTCGCCGGTCCGCATTCCGTGCATGTCGAATACGACGGCGGCAGCAGCGACCGCAAATCCTTGAGTGACGCGTTTCGGAATCAGCCAAAAACACAAACCTGCTTGGAAGGGCAGATGGACAATGCAACCGGAGACACTGGTTACAGGAGCAACCCCGCAATTGTGGCGGTCAAGTAACTCGCAAGCAGGCCGCCCAGCATGGCTCGCAAACCAAGCTTGGCCAGGTCGGCGCGCCGGCTGGGCACAAGTGAACCGATACCGCCGATTTGAATGGCGATACTCGCAAAATTGGCAAACCCACAGAGCGCGTAGGTGGCGATGGTGAAACTGCGCGGATCAAGGGTTTCCTTCAAGTCCTTGAGCGTGAAATAGCCGATGAATTCATTGAGCACGATGCGCTCGCCCAGCACCTGGCCGACCGCCAGGCAATCCTTGCCCGGCACGCCCAGCAGCCAGGCGAACGGCGCATTGATCCAGCCAACCAGGCGTTCCAAGGTGATAGGGTCCACCACGCCCAGGCTGCGTTGCGGCCAGGCGATCAGGAAATTCGCCAGCGCCACGACGGCGACGAACGCAATCAACATCGCCATGACGTTCAGCGAGAGTTTCATACCCTCGCTTGCGCCATGACACAGCGCATCCAGACCGTTCGCCGTCTCTCGTTCCACCTTGGCGGATGCGCCCGCGGCCGTCTCACTCTTTTCGGTTTCCGGCAGGAGGATCTTGGCCATCACCAACGCCGCCGGGGCGCTCATCACCGAGGCGGTGAGCAGATGTCCGGCGTCCATGCCGAACGACACATAGGCCGCGAGCACGCCACCCGCTATGGTCGCCATGCCGCCGGTCATTAACGCCATGATTTCGCTCTGGGTCATGCGGGCCAGATAAGGACGCACCACCAGCGGCGCTTCGGTCTGGCCCATGAAGATGTTCGCGGCTGCCGCCAAACTTTCGCTGCCGCTGGTCCCCATCACGCGCTGCATGACCCAAGCCGCACCGCGCACGATGAGTTGCAGCACTCCCCAGTGGTAGAGCAAAGCGGAGATGGCCGAGACGACAATGATCGTGGCTGACACCGTCACCACGAAAATGAACGCGTTGCCCGGCCCAAGCTTCTCGGTCAGGAGCACCTCGTTGGCAAGCGGGCCAAACACCATTTTCGCGCCCTCAATGGAAACTTCGATGAGTTTCTGCGCCGCCGTTTGGGCGAAAGCGAAAACCTCCCGGCCGGGCTGAGTCTTGAGGATAAGCAGCGCGAAACCCAGTTGCAGAGCCAGGCCGCTGAGGACCGTCCGCCAGGGAAACTGCTTGCGGTGATAGGACAGCGCCCAAGCGAGTCCAACAAACACCACCAACCCCAGCAGGCTGACGAACTTGAGTTCCATGGCGCGGACGTTAATGAGATGGCGATTTCGAGTCGAGGTTTGAGTAGCCAGAGACTTCTGCGGAACGTGCTTCTCAAGATTCCCCGACACCCCGGGTGGTCGCGCCAGGTGGAAATCCCGCCCGCCCCCGAGCTTTTTATTGACTGGCTTGGGTGCTATCCGTCCTAATCTGCTCATGGCAACCGCTCATCGCTATCATCGTCCGGTATTTGAAGACGCTCTCGAAGCTTGGAAGACCTTGCTGCAGTCGCGCGGGTTCGCCACCGAACTGGTTTGGATTCTCGAGGAGAATCTCTGTTTCGAGCAGGATCCGGCCGCGGCGGCGGGCGTCAAGCTGGGGTTCCAGACCCGGTTCACTCCCCATTCGGTGGAGGACGCGAAAGTGGCGTATCATCATTTTGCCGAGACGGACGAGCGCGTCGTCTTCTACCGTCTCGGCGCGAACCGCGGACGCTCGGTCTGCCTGCTGCTTTGCGATGCCTGGTTCGAACCGAAAAGCGAAGCCGAAGGATACGTGCGGCGCGACGACTGGCTGATTTCATTTCATCCCGGCCATGCAGAAGAAATCGAGGAAGTCGCGGATGAGAGCCGCTGGCGGGAGCGCGTGGTGCGCGGTCGCCCGTTCAGTGCGGTGGATTTCTGCATGACCCTGGCCGCGCTGCACGAACTGAAGGCGCACGGCCGGGTGTTGTCGCCGGATGAACGGTTCGGCCTCAAGATTCTCCGGTCCATGCATCGGGAGTGATTTCTGCCACCTTCCCTGCCGGAGCTTGCGCCATGCACCGCCTCCGCTCCGTCGGGGACAGGCTTGTCACGATTGACTGCTTCCGGGTGCTGATGAAATGACCGTGAATTATCCAGGCCAAAACTGCGTCCGCGGATGCGCTACAGATCATCCCAGGCGACGGTTGCCCATTGTGGCCTGGGCGGACCCAACCCTCATGGAGACGGTGGCGGCAAGACATTGACGCGGAAGAATCGGGCGGCCGACGGTTCCGAAAACGCGCTCAAATCCAGTTCAAAGACGACCTGGTAGTTCGTTGCCGTGAGGGGCAAGGCCGGATGGTCCAGCGCCGCAAAGCCCCCGGACCAAGACTCTGCCATTTCGAGGTCATAGCGAAAACCCGGCGCGGCGGTCCACTCCAGCCCGAGGGTTTGCGGTGCCCTCAAGCGGGCGCGCAGTTGCGGCGGACTGACCCGCGGAATAACGGCTTCATCGAAAATCACACCATAGCGATCCACGGCCTGGACCTGCAGGGAGTCGCCCTTAATCGAAGCCACCAAGTGATGAAAACGCACCTCGAAGCGCTGGCTCAACTCATCCCGCTGGGCCAGCCCATAGAGGGTGTAACCGCCGCCGCCGGTGACAAAACAGTGGATGCCGTTGGTGGGCGCCAGCCGCTCATAGCAGTGATCGTGGCCGCTGAAGACGACCTGCACGCCATATTGCGAAAGTACCGGCAGCAGCCACTCCTGCAACTCCAGCCGGTCATAAACTCCGTTGCCGTCGTAATCGTCCCAGCGGTGTGCGGCGGAACTGAACAGCGGACAGTGCAAGAGCACAATCCGCCACGGACGTGTGGTGGCGGCCAAGTCGTTGGTCAGCCATTGAAGTTGGGCGCTGCCCGGGCGCAGCGCGTAAGGCGCCATGCCCGCAAAGTTGGCCACCGTGGGCACGAACAGCGAGACGAAGTGCGCGTCGCCGTGGTCAAAGGAGTAGAAGTGGGGTGTGCCCGTGGCGCTGTTGGTGGGCATGCGGAACGTTTCCAAATACGTGGCCAGGAGGTCGGAGGTGTATAAGTCATGATTGCCGGGAGTGAAAAAGAACGGCGTGCCGCGCATCTGCGGCGCGTAAACACTCAGACAGCGCGTGTCCACCAAGGCGCGAGTAAGCGCCGGGTAAGCGAGGTCACCCGTGTGCAAGACCAGGTCCACGGCGGCAGTCGCCAGACAGGAAGCGACGTCGTACTGTGAGAGCCAGCCCGAGCCGCTGTCGCCGAACACCGCAAAGGATATGTCGCCGGCTGTTCGCAGCGTGCGAAAGCCGTACACCGGCGACACTGCCTCTTCGTCGTCCGCCGTGCTCCGCACCCGATAATACCAATCCGTGTCCGCTGCCAACTCCGTCAGCCGCGCGACGTGGTTGGTGGTGGGTGTGGTGTCGGAGTAAATCTGGCCGAGCGCCGGAGATTCGCCGTATTCAACGACGGTGGTGGCTGGCACTGGAGTACGCCAGAGGATATGGCACGCTTGCGTACTGACGTTCTGGACAAACGGACCACGTTGAAAGTTGGCGCACAGTTCCGCCACCAGCACGAGTTGTGTTGCGGGCACGGCGTCTCCGTGCAGTTGAATCGCCAACACATTCGTCCCCGCCACCAGCGCATCCCGATGTTCGCTGACGTTTATCTCTTCGGTGGCGTTACGGGCATGGGGTGTGGCCACCGCGTCGAACGCTGGCGGATGGCCCTCGACTCCGCGCCGGGCAATTTCGCGTCTGTTCAGATACGCGACAAAACCGCTCACATAATCCACCCGCAAGATCAACCACTGGACCGCCGTGGGTTCTTCGAGGGTGAATCGTCCGCGAAAGCAAGCTGCGGTCAGGTTTGCGCCAAAAAGATGAGTAGCCTCCCCTCCGACATTGCTGAAACCTGAAAGCCCGACGGACCACGCCGCATCGTTGAACTCCGCGTCGTGCCAGTCCGCGGGCGGCGGGGGCGATTCCGGGCCAAAGACGCGGAAGCGCCACTCTGTCGCCACTGGGAGCAATTGCGGTTCGACAGCGGGAAGCCAGAAGGGGGTGAGGAGAAGCGCGGAGGCGGCGATCCCGGCACCATTCGCCAGACGGCGCGAAAACTTGGGAGGCTGACGCACTCGATTCATCACGCGTGGCAGTGTGGGGAGAGGCCAAAGGCATGTAAAATCCAATCCCCTTGCCTGGTGGTTACCCCGGTGTAACCAGCCTTGTCCACTTGAGCCACGCAATGTCGGCTACCAGCCGGGGCTTCTCTATGCCGCTGTGCAATCTCCAAGCCAGCGGTACTTGTTATTCTTGGCGGGCGGCAGTTGGTTCAACTTTCAGACTCGTCCTTCACCGCGGAAAGGATTACACCGTTGCGCCATGCAATTCTCGACCTGCAAGCTCGCCACGTCCGCCGGGTTGCTCGCGCTGCTCACACAGCCCGCTGCGTTGGAAGCCACCATGGGCGGCTTCAACATTCGTGACCATGGCGCGGTGGGCGACGGCATGGCACTGGACACGGTGGCGATTCAGCGAGCCGTGGACGCAGCAGGTGCGGCGGGCGGCGGCCAGGTCTTGTTTCCCGCGGGACGGTACCTCTCCGGCACGATCCGGTTGCGCAGTCACGTCACACTTCAGTTCGACGCAGGCGCGCGGTTGATCGGAACAACGAATTTGACGACTTATCAGCAGCCACAAGTGCCGGCCGCGCTGCCGGAGTCGAAATGGGGCAAGTGGCATCGTGCGTTGCTGTTGGGTGAAGACCTGCAAGATGTCACGATTACCGGTGCTGGCACCATTGACGGCAACCGCGTCTTCGATCCCACGGGCGAGGAGAAGCTGCGCGGCCCGCACACGGTTGTGCTGGTGAATTGCCGCAACGTAGCCGTTCGCGACGTGACCTTCGTGGACTCGGCCAATTACGCCATACTGTTTTTCCTGACCGACGATGTGGACATCCACAACGTCACCTTCATCGGCGGTTGGGATGGAATTCACTGGCGCGGCGCGCCTGATCGTTGGTGTCGCAATGTGCGCATCACGGGCTGCCGGTTCTTCACGGGCGACGACGCCATCGCGGGCCGTTACTGGGAGAACACCCTCATCAGCGATTGTCTGATCAACTCGTCGTGCAACGGCATCCGGCTCATCGGCCCCGCGCGCGGGTTGACGATTGCGAACAATCTCTTCCGCGGCCCCGGCGAACGCCCGCACCTGACTTCGCGCGAGCGGCAGCGAACCAACATGCTTTCCGGGATCATTCTCCAGCCCGGTGCATGGGACAAAACCGAAGGGCCGCTGGACGACGTTTTGCTGGCCAACAACACCATGCAGAATGTCGCCTCCGCCGTGACGCTCTGGACCAAGCCCGGCAATCCCGTCGGGCGCGTCACGGTGCAGGGCCTGAATGCCACGGGCGTTTACCGCGCCGCGCTGTCCGTCGAGAGTTGGGCCGATGAACCCATCCGCGAAGTGATCTTTCGGGACGTGACGATTGAGTTTGACGGCGGCGGCACGGCGGCGGACGCGCGACGTGAAGTCAAAGGGCCGGGAGTGGACGCCCGGCCGCTGCCCGGCTGGGGTGTTTACGCGCGCAACGTCGCAAGCCTCACCATGGAAGACGTGCGGCTGGCGCTGGCGCGGGACGATCTCCGCCCCGTCGTGTTTGCCGATTCGGTTGGCACGCTGCGACTGGAAAACTTCCGCTTCCCCGCGGCAGCGAACGTGGTTGAGAGCATTGTGACCACCAACGTGCTGAAGCTCGTGAAGTAAGTGCGGCGTGCAGACGTTGTCCTGAAAACGACGATTCAACCACAAAGAACGCTGAGAGCACAAAGAACGACAGACGCTTTTGTGTTGTTGCTGTGATCAGTTAGCAGGTGAAGGGCGGGCTATCCTTTCAATCCCAGTCCTCGGCGCGCCTCGTAGCTGAATATCTTCGCTCAATGCTGCCTGCGGATGAGCGGCAGAAGCTGTGTCAAATTCAGCGAGCCGGCCTTGTCGCGGATGGCAGCGGCGTAATTGCCGTGCAAACCGTGCGCCTGACTGCTGAACGAACTGAAGAGCTGGCGCAGTTCAATGGCTGATAACTTCCGGCCGCCGGCGTAGTATTGCAGTGCCATCTTGCCGAGCGCCCAGGTGGTGGCAAACGAGACTGCCGAACTGGCAAATTGACGGCCCACGCCGCGACCCAGGCCGCCGCCCACCTTTCCCAGAAGTCCGCCCAGCAGTTTGCGCGCGTAGCCTTCGACCACCTGCGACGTCAAACCGACGCCCGCCGTAGCCAGGAGTTCCTTGATGTGCCCCCGGCCAAGTTCATGGCCGTGAGCTTTGCCGATGCGATAGACCATTCTCATCTGCAACGGAATAATGGCCATGGTGGCCAGCGTTTCGGGCAGCAGTTCCAACGCGCCATTCAGGATGGCATAGTTCAGAATCAGCTTGTCCACATCCGGCCCAGCAGCCGCGGAAACCATTGAGGTGGAGGCGGTGGCCGCGATGACCGGCGGCGGGGCGAGAGGTTCGGCCGCCAACTGATCCGCCTGCAATTCGATCGTGGCGGTGGAGGCGGCATCCAGTTGGAGTCCGCGGCGCAACCGGGCCAGGAAGGACTTCTCGGGCTCAGAAAGTACGTCGTCGGCTTCGCAAACGCACACGGCCATCTCGTAGGCAAGCTGGCGCAATTCAAGCGTCGGGAGCGTGGCAGCGGTGTTTTCGATGTTTGCCTGCCCCAGAAAAACGCGATGGTAGAGGGACACGGGTTGAAGCTCTCCGTCGGGCAGCGATTCGGCGATGCGCTTCAGTTCGGCGCGCTCGACGTCGCTTTGGCCACCGTCGGCGAACGCCGCCAGCAGGCAGAGGGTGAGAATGGATTCCTGTTCGTTTCGATTCATGATGAATTCAGACGCTGAACGGCTTGGGTGAAATGGGCCGCCCGATGGGTGGTTGAATCACCGGCGGGACGGCGATGACCGGCGGCGAAGGTGGCGGGGTGGTTCGTGGCCGGCGATGGCCCAGCGCGGCGCGGATCATGAACAGTTCACCGACGTTCTCCGCCGTCAACAAACCCACGAGCACGCCATCACTGATGACCGGAAGGGTTCGAGATTTTTCCGGATGCACACGAGCCAGCGCGGCTTCGAGCGCTTCGTCAGGCGACACCATGTCGTAATCAGTCACCATCACGCTCCCCACTGTGACGGCATCGCTGCGTTCCTGCAATGCCCGAAAGAGGTCGGTATGCAGCAGCAATCCAACCGTGCGACTGTTTTCGACCACGGGAAAATCCTGTTGCGAACCGGCCAGCAACAGGCGCGTGGCGGTGGCCAGCGGGTTTTGCGGCGAAAGTGTGCGGAAATCTGTGAGCATGGCTTCGCGCACGCGCAGGCCCTCAAACGACGAACGCATTTCCACGGCGCTGGCTTCCTGCGTGGCGCCAATCCAGACGAACAAGGCGATCAGCAGAAGCATGGGGTTGACAAATAAACCCACGAATCCAAACACGACGGCCATGCCTTTGCCCGTCGCGGCGGCGCTGTTGGTGGCGCGCGCGTAAGGCAGATGCATGGCCAGCAACGAGCGCAACACACGGCCACCATCCATCGGGAAAGCCGGCAGGAGGTTGAACAGGACCAGGAAAATGTTCACGAGCATCAGGCGTTGAGCGAACCCACCATGCAGTGAGCTGACCTCGAATAGTAGTTGCCATTTGCCGCTCAACACCAAGCCGGCGAAGAGCCCTGCCGCAATCACGACATTTACCACCGGCCCGGCCAGCGCCACGACCAGTTCCTGCGCCGGTTTTTCCGGCATCCGTTCCAATCGCGCCACGCCGCCGATGGGCAACAGGGTGATGTCTTTGGTGGCGATGCCGTAATGCCGCGCCGCCAACGCGTGTCCGTATTCATGCAGCAGGACGCACAGGAACAGGCAGGCAAAAAAGGCCACGCCGATGAAGGCGGCAGCGAGGCTTTGGTCTATCATCCAGTACGCCACGCCAATGAATCCCAGCAAGAGCAGAAAGGTGACGTGAACGAACACGTCTATGCCGAGGATGCGTCCGAGTTTGAATGACCATTTCATAATGCCCGCAATATGCTGAAGTGAGTTTCTGCCAAAGTTGCCATGCTTGTCATCTACGCGCGTGTCCGTTACGACCGGTGCGCGCCTTGCCGACCAGCCCCTGAAGGCTGCTGCGCCGCCGACGTTGCCGCTTGAAGGTGCGCCCGTTGATTTTGCCCCTCAGTTCCGCCATCACCTTTTCAAAGGCGGCCCGGAGCGTGTGGTCGCGACCTTCGGCATACATGTCCGGGCCGGGCGTGACCAGATGCACTTGCACCCGGTATGCGGGACTGGTCTCCCGCCGGTGTTCGAGGCGGATGTTCGCCTCGTCAATCTGCAGCCTCGGCTGCAGTGAAAAAACGCGGTCTTCCACCCACGAATCCAAGGCGTTCGTGGCGCGATTGCCGAGTTGCTCAAATGTCAGTTTCACTTCAGTCTCCTGGTTTCAAGTTAATGGTTTCTTTCAGCTCCAGCCGAATTCCTTGACGTCCATCTTCCAGTCGTGGCCGTCCCTGACCCAGAGGGTGCGATCGGCGACTTCATATTGGACCTGCTCAATGTCCACCGTGTTCGGAATTACATTCACAATCACATCGCCCGAGGCGAGCGGGATCAGCTTGATGCGGCGATCCGGCCGTTTCAGGAAGACGTGCTTGTTCAAGTCGTCATTTACAGACACGTAACCCGACGCGCGCACGATTCCGTCCTCATAGGCTTCCACCGTGCCGACGAAATGGCGTCGGATGTCCTTGTCGAAACGCCGGCGGTGGATCACCAGAACGTTCTCACCGCGATTGAGAATGGCAGCTTGCATCATGTCTATTTTCAGTTGAGCGGTTTCGTTGGCTCAGGTTATTCGCGCGAACGCCCGCCCAGGAGCAGTGGCAACAAGTGCCACAGGAGATACACCAGCGACGTGATGAAAGCCGCCACGTAAGTCCAGGCTGCCGCGTCCAGGACCTTGCGCACGGCCGTCGCTTCCTCACCGGGCGCAATCATGCCGAAGTTCGCCAACAGCGCCTTCGCCCGGCGCGAGGCGTCAAACTCCACGGGCAGCGTGACCAGGTTGAACCACATGATCACCCCCCACGCCACCGCCATGACCGCTGCCCCGGTCAAGGGCTGAATCAAGCCGGTCATGATACCCAGGAACGGCAGGAACATGACGACGTAGTTTGCATACGTGGTGATACCCACCGCCGCCATGCGCCAGTGCAACGGCTTGTAAGCCATCTGATGCTGGATGGCGTGCCCGCACTCGTGCGCCGCCACACCCAAGGCCGCGGGCGAACGGCCATAAAAGTTTTCCGACGACAGAACCAGCCGCTTGTGCAGCGGATCATGGTGATCGCCCAGCATTCCGTCCTGGTGGGTGATTTCCACGTCGCGGATGCCGGCGCGGCGCAAGATTTCATACGCTGGCTCGCCGCCGGTGAGGCCGGACATCACGATGCCCTGGTTGTAACGGTGGTAAACCGATTTCACCCGCGCCGCCGCCCAGAGCGACAGCAGCAGCGTTCCGATGAATAGAATCCAAATCATATTTCGCGTTTCAGTTTGGTTGTTCATGCGCCGTCCGAACCGCTCCCCACGGAGCAACTGGTCGTTCAGCGACTGCGGGCGAAACGTAGGCGCAGGGAGTGGACTCCACCAATATGAGTTTCCGAATGGACGCTTAGGTTAATCCGAATAATGAAGGCTCACAACGGAGCGGCCGGACTCCCACCATCTCCTTTATTCTTTTACCACGGAAAATCGAGGGTCGTGTCGAAAAGGTCGTTGAGCGACTGGCTGTCCCCGCAGCCATGCGTGTCTGGGTAATTCGTCAATTGGAGGAGGCCGACGGCGTAACTCTGTTTTGCGCGGAAGGATTCACAGGGCGGAAAAGCAAGGCAGGATTTCAGGCCGCCAGACCCAAATCGTCCAGCAACAGTTTCGAACTGATCCGCGCCGACTCGAAGATGACGGGCAAGCCGCTGCCCGGATGCGTGCCGCCGCCCACCAGATACATGCGATCGAATTCCTCAAAGCGGTTCTGCGGTCGCAAGTTCAGCATCTGCTTGAAGCTGTGCGCCAGGTTGAAGGTCGCGCCGCGATACACGTCCACCTTGCTCTCCCAATCCGCCGGCGTCACCACTCGCTCGAAGCGGATGCGGCTCTCGATGTCCGATGGCAGGCCAATTTTCGCCAGTTGTCGCAGCGCCACCTGGCGATAGCGTGCGCGCTCCTTGCTCCAGTCCACGTTCGGGTGCTGATGCGTCACCGGCAGCAGGACATACAACGCGCTGTGTCCCGGCGGTGCCATGGTGGCGTCGGTGCGAACCGGATTTTCAACATAGAACGAAGGGTCTTCCGATAACACATGCTGGCGCTCAATTTCGTCGAGGTTGCGGCGATAATCTTTGGCGACGTAAATGTTGTGGTGGGCCAGGTGATCGAAGCGACCTTCCACGCCGAGATACAGCATGAACGTCGAGCAGGAATAATCCTTCCTTGAAATTTTCGCATCGCTCCACCGGCGCCGCCGGCCGTTCGGCACGAGCTTCGACATTCCTTGGGCGAAATCGGCGTTCATCACCACGGCGTCGGCGCGGAGTTCGTCTTGGGCGGTCCGCACCCCGATCGCGCGGCGACCTTCAAACAAGATTTCCTCCACCGTCGTGCTGCGCTGGATCTTCACGCCCAGTTCTTCCGCCACCCGCGCCATGCCGCGCGTGAGTGAATTGCAGCCGCCGGTCGGATGCCAGATGCCGTGCTCGTATTCCAGGAATGAGAGAATGGAGAACAAACTCGGGCACTGGAAGGGCGACATGCCGAGATACTTCGACTGGAACGTGAACGCGAGCTGGAGGCGCGGGTCGCTGAAGTAATCCGCGAGTTCCGCGTGCAGTGATTTCCACGGCTTGAGAAACGGCAGCACCGCGAGCAGACGCAGGCTGATCAAGCTGGTCCAACCCGGAAACGGCACCTGCAGACACGGTGCGAATTTTTCCAGCTTCACGCGGTTGTAATCCATGAATTTCCGGAACCGCGGCCCGTCCGCGGGCGACAGCCTCGAAATCTCCGCCACCATGCGCTCGATGTCTGAGGTGGCGTTCAACTCGCCGCCCGCGCCGAACACCAGCCGGTATTGCGGGTCGAGCCTCGTCATCGGTACTTCCTTGAACAGGTCCCGCCCGACGGCTTGAAAAATCTCCTGCAGGATCTGTGGGTAGAGGAAAAAGGTCGGGCCGAGATCGAAACGGTAGCCATTGCCCTCAATCGCCGACGTGCGCCCGCCCACGCGCGGCTGCTTTTCAAGCACGGTGACTTCCACTCCGGCCCTGGTGAGCAACAGGGCCGTGGCCAGCCCGCCCGGCCCGGCTCCGATGATGATGGCGTGTCTTGACATGCGTCCTTGCTAGACGAAACGCGCAACGACAGCAAGTTCAGTCGCGGATCAAAAAGCGAGATGCCCGCTTCAATCCGGTGAGTGAAAGCTTCTGCGGGGGATAGCGGAACGGCGTGTCCAGCCAGGTCGCTCGCCGCAAAATCGCGCGCTGATGCGTGAACGCTTCAAAGCCTGCCCGCCCGTGGTACGCCGCCATTCCGCATTTCCCCATTCCGCCAGTGGGCAGCCCTGTGCCGACCATGTGGGATAGCACGTCATTCACACACACGCCGCCGGAAAGCGCTCCCGTCAACACCCGTGACTCCGTCGCCCGCTCGCGGGTGAAGACATACAACGCCAGCGGCGTAGGTCGATCGCGCAGCATGGCAGGCGCATCGTCGAGTTGGTCGAATTCGAGCCCGGGGAGAATCGGTCCAAAAATCTCCTCCTGCATCCCCGACGCCTCCGGTGCGGCCTCCGCCAGAATCGTTGGCGCGAGATACAGTTCCATCGCGTCATGCGCGCCACCGTGAACCACCCCCCATCCCCGAGATAGCTCACCGCCGCTCGAAATGCCGCCCGTTCACGATGCGTCCGTAATCCGCGCACCGTTCCGGATGGTCGCCGTAAAATCTTGGACTGCCTATCGCAATTCGGTCACGAAAGCCGCGCGCAGGCGGCGCTGCACCAGGACGAAGTTTGGCGCCACGCACGTTTGGCCGGCGTTCATGAATCTTCCCAAAGCAATCCGGATTCGTTCCGGTCCAGCGCAGTGGAGAATTCCTGGAGTTGTGCATCAGGGAACTCCACGCGCCGCGTCGCGCCGGTTTGGAAAAAGGCGCGATGGCGTTGGACAGTAGCAGCATAATCCATAAACGACTTGGTTAAGGCCGTCGCCCTACGTATAACTTCATCACGCGATGAGTCGTTTTCTTTGCATCCTCATATTGTTCGCCACATTGCTGGCGCGCGCGGAAACGGCCGCCGATAAACTTACCACGGCGGGCATCGCGGAATTCACGGCGGCATATCAGTCCTGGGACGGAGAGCGATTTGGTGCGGCGGCGGAACTCTTCCGTCAAGCGAGCACGAATGCCCCCGGTTCGAGCACGAATTTCTACTGGCTGGGCGTGGCGGAATTTCATCGAATGCTCTGGCTCCAGCATCTGCCCGGACCAGGCACGAATGAGTCAGCCGCCCTGGCAGCCATGGACGCCGCTCTCGCCGCTCTAGGCCGCTCGGTGAAACTCAATCGGGGTCACGCTGAAAGCCACGCCTTGTTGGGCACACTTTATGGGATGAAGATTGACGGAAAGCTCGTGCGCGCGGCGTGGTTCGGCCCGCGCGTCGAGAAACATAGCCAAATGGCAATGGAATCTGGCGCGGAGAACCCCCGTGTACGCTATCTATTGGGAATGGGCCAGTTTCACACCGCAAAAAAGCCGGCCGCGCAGCGCGAGGCGCTGACCACGCTGCTGCAGGCGGAAAAGCTGTTTGCCACCGAGGCGCAAACCGCGCCCGTGCCGCTCCAACCGCGTTGGGGGCGGAGCAGTTGCCGTACGTTCATCGGGCGGACCTATGAATTGTTGGGCCAGCGGACGGAGGCGGCGGATTACTTTCGAAAGGCGCTGGCCGAACACCCGGCGGATCGCCTGGCGAAGGAAGGGCTGGAGCGCGTCACGGAACAGAAATGAGCCAATCATGAGCAAGAAACGAGTCATTGTCATCGGCGCAGGGCTGGGTGGTTTATCCGCTGCCATCTCGCTGCGGCAGGAGGGCTACGACGTCACCATCCACGAGAAGAACGCCAAAATTGGTGGGAAGCTCAATGTCCTGAAGGAACGCGGCTACAGCTTCGACCTCGGCCCGTCCATCCTGACCTTGCCGCATATCTTCGAGCGGCTCTTTGAACGCAGCGGCAAGAAGTTGAGCGACTACATCCCCATCCGCACGTTGCGGCCGCACTGGCGCAACTTCTTCGAGGACGGCAAAGTGGTGGATCTGTATCCCGAACCTGACCGGATGGCTGAGGAGGCCCGCAAAGTCGGCGAAGACCCGGACAACGTGCGGCAGTTCTTGAAATACTCTGCCGACCTCTACGATCTGACCAACGAAGGCTACTTCGAGCAGGGGCTCGACACCGCGAAGGACTTCCGAGAATTCTACGGCCTGGGCAAGTTCCTCAAGTTCGACCTGTTCCGCACGATGCACGGCGGCGTGAAGCGGTATCTCAAGACGCGCCACATGCAGGACATCTTTGATTACTTCATCAAGTACGTCGGCTCATCGGCCTATCACTCGCCGGCGTTCATGAACTGCATGCCCACCATTCAGTTCCGTTACGACCTCTGGTACGTGGACGGCGGGCTCTACAACATCGCCATCGGCCTCCAGCGCTTGATGAATGAACTTGGCATTGTCGTGCATCTGAACAGCGAAGTCGCCGAGGTTCGCAAGCAAGGGGACCGTGTTACAGGCCTCGTCACAAAGGACGGTACGTTTCATCCAGCCGAACTCATTGTCTCAAACATGGAAGTCATTCCAGCCTACGAGAAGCTGCTGCGGGAGGATGAGGAGTTCATGCGCAGCCTCGACAAGTTCGAGCCGGCTTGTTCCGGCCTTGTCTTGGAACTGGGCCTCGACTGCCAGTATCCGCAACTCGCGCATCACAACTTCTTTTTCTCCGAGCACCAGAAGGAGCATTTCCACACCGTCTTCCGCAAACGCCAGTTGCCGCCTGACCCGACGATCTACCTGGTGGCCGCCTCGCGCACCGATCCGAGCGTCGCCCCGCCCGGCTGTGATTGCCTGAAGATTCTGCCGCACATCCCGCACATTGACGATGCGCACCCGTTGACCCGCGCAGATTATCTCGCCTTCAAGGAACGCGTCGTGGACAAGCTGGAGCGGATGGGCCTGAAAGACCTGCGGAAGCACGTGGTCTTCGAGCATTGCTGGACACCGTTGGACATCCGCGAGCAATACTACTCGAACAAAGGCTCGATCTACGGCGTGGTCAGCGACCGCTTCAAGAACCTCGCCTTCAAGGCGCCCAAGCAGAGCACCAAGTATCCGAACCTCTTCTTCGTGGGCGGTTCGGTGAATCCGGGTGGCGGCATGCCCATGGTCGTCCTTTGCGGCCAGAACGTCGCCAAGAAGGTCGTCGCGTGGGACCGACGTTGATTCTGCTGCTCGTCGCACTGACGTTGTGGTCAGCAGGCTTCCTCCTGCTGGGCCGCCTGCAGCCTCGCGTTGGGTCCCGCGCACGGGAACAACCACCAACCGTGAGCGTCATCATCCCGGCGCGCAACGAGGAGCACAATCTGCCCGCACTGCTGCGCTCGCTCGCGGTGCAACCAGGGAAGCCGCGCGAAATCATCGTGGTGGACGATGGCTCAGCGGATCGAACGGCAAAGATCGCCGGGGAACACGGCGCGACGGTGATCCCATCGCAATCGCTGCCCGAAGGCTGGCGTGGCAAGACATGGGCCTCTCACCAAGGAGCGCAGGCGGCGACGGGTGAACTGCTGTTGTTTCTCGATGCCGACACGTGGTTCGAGCCGGATGGGTTCGCTCGCGTTCTTTCCAGCTACACGGGTGGAGCTTTCTCGGTTGGGCCATACCACGCGGTCCGCAGACCCTACGAAGACCTATCGCTTTTCTTCAACTTCAACATGACTGTCGGCACCGTGCCGAACGGACTCTTTGGGCAGATGTTGCTCGTGGATCGCAAGAGCTACTGGCGCGTGGGCGGACACGAAGTGGTGAAGGGCCGGATTCTGGAGAACTTCTTTCTCGCCCAACTTTTCCGCACCTCTGGCATTCCAACGCGTAGCGCCACCGGCCGGGATGCACTCTCGTTTCGCATGTATCCAAACGGCCTGTGGGAGTTGATCGAGGGCTGGACGAAGGGCTTCGCGGCGGGTGCCGGGCAGACGCCCCGCGGCGTGCTGTGCCTCGTGGTCGCGTGGATGATCGGATTGATGCTGGCGCCGGTCGGATGGCTGATCACCGGTGACTCACTTAGCTGGAGTGCGGTGTACTTGTGCTGCGTGAGCCAGGTGGCTTGGTTCAGCCGGCAGATTGGCGGGTTTCGGTGGTTCAGCGCGTTGCTGTATCCGCTGCCGCTCGTTTTCTTTTTCGTGGTCTTCACCCGTTCAGCCATGCGCTCGGGCAAATCGGTGAGTTGGAAAGGACGCGAAATCCGTGCTGGTTGAACTGCCCATCGTGTGGATCATCGCGTTGAACGTGGCTGGGTGGCTGGCGATTCAACTGGGCTTCGCGTGGGCGTTCACGAAGATGCCGGTGGCGTGGTTTGATCCGGTGAGCGTATTCAAATGGGAACGTGACGGGCGGTTCTACGAACGCGTGTTGCGCATCAAGGATTGGAAGGACCGGCTGCCGGATGCGGCGCGTTGGTTTGGCAGCGGCTTTGCGAAAGGGACGCTAGCCGGGACGAATTGTGACTACTTGCAGCGTTTTGTTTACGAGACCTGGCGGGGCGAACTTTGCCACTGGGCCGCCACTGCCTGTACACCGCTGTTTTTCCTGTGGAATCCATGGTGGGGCGACTTGATCATTGTCGCCTACGCGCTTGCTGCGAACCTGCCGTGCATTCTTGCCCAGCGCTATAACCGCGCACGATTCCAGCGGGTGCTCCTGCGGCTTAACCGTTCGATGTAAAGAAGCTCATTTTTCGAAAAGCAGTACCACTGAAGTTCCCTGCCAACAACAACTCAAGCGCGCGACTCCTTTCTGTCCCGGCCTGATCAGTTACTGTCGCAGCATTCGTGGTCCCACCCTCCGGCGATTCCGGTGCGAGCGACCAGCCAAAGCAGGAGTCATCACCTCAAACCAGCGCGACGCGCGATACGTTCGATCAAGCCGCTGAAAATCAAGGCGTGAATGGGATACAGGACGTACCAATAAATCAGCCCACTCAACCCGCGCGGTGCGAAGAAGGCGGTTTGTGATAGCAGTGTATTGCACGCTTCGCGCGGTTCGGCGCGAAACTCCAGCCAGGCGCGCCCCGGCACTTTCATCTCAGCGCGCAGGCGCAGCAGGCGTCCGGGCTCGACGGCTTCCACCCGCCAGAAATCCACTGCGTCGCCCACGCGAACATCGTTCGGATCCCGCCGGCCACGCCGCAGTCCCACGCCGCCCAGCAGCCGATCCAGCGCCCCGCGGATTTGCCAGGTCCAGTTCAAGTAAAGCCAGCCGGTGGCCCCACCGAGTTGCGCGAAGGTGCCGAACACGGCTTCCGCCGGAGCGGCCACCACGCGCTGGCGACGCTCAAGAATGATCCCTTCCTGCGTGGTGAGTTGCACGGGTGTGACGTCGCCCTGGCTGCTGGCCACCGCATCGCTCCACGCGGTTTCCACATGGCCACGCTCCAGATTGCCCAGCGCCAGGCGCACGGCGGTGTCGTAGTTCATCGGCTTGATGTTCGGGAACAGCCGTGGCGCCGAGTCGTCGCGCACCACCACGTCATTGCGCAGGCCCTGAATCAACGGCTGCGCAATCGCCGCCGGCACGGGGGTCACGAGATGAACCCAGTAGGATGAAAGCCGCGGGGTCAGCACCGGCACCGGCACCAGCCAGCGTTTCAACCCGCGTGCTTGCGCGTATCCGCGCAACATGTCGCCGTACGTCAGGACATCCGCGCCGCCGATTTCGACCACTTGTCCGATGCTGGCCGGGGTTTCGAGTGCCGCGACGAGGTAATCCAGGACGTTGCGGATGGCAATGGGTTGGGCGCGGGTGTAAAGCCAGCGCGGACAGATCATCACGGGCAGGCGCTCGGTCAGGTAGCGGACGATTTCAAACGACAGGCTGCCGGAGCCGACAATGACGGCGGCGCGAAATTCGGTGACCGGCACGCCGGATTCGCGCAACACCGCGCCGGTTTCCTGGCGTGAACGCAGGTGCTCGGACAAATCGCTCTCCGCATCGCCCAAACCGCCGAGATAAATGATGCGCTTCACACCGGTGGCTTCGGCGGCGCGGGCGAAGTTGCGCGCGGCCAGCACATCGCGCTGCTCGAAGTCGCGTCCGCCCGCCATGCTGTGGACCAGATAAACGGCGGCGTCCACGCCAGCCATTGCGGGGGGCAGCGTTTCGGGCCGGAGGCAATCGCCGGCCAGCAAGTCCACCTGAGCTAGCCAAGGACGACCCTGCAAGCGCGCCGGGTCGCGCACAAGGCAGCGGACGCGGCAGCCTGCTTCGAGCAAGCGCGGCACAAGCCGGCCGCCGATGTAACCAGTGGCCCCGGTGACCAGCACCGTGCGCACGGAACTCACAGGAGGCATTGACACCTGGCGATTAACCTCCCTCCGCTAGGCCGCTTTCTGCCTGGGCTTCCAATCCTTGAGCACCTCGAAGAACGCGGCGGCCTCACTGCCTTGGGGATCTATCAACAGGCGTTGTTTCATGCGCAGTGTTTCGATTTCGGTCACGTCTTCCTGCTCCGCCACATAGTAGATCGGTTTGGGCCGCTCACCGTAAATGGCGTAACAATACCAGTTCATGAGAAACGGCTCGCCGCTCTTGCGATAATTCCAGGTTTGCCCATGGAACTGCTCCCGGTTCAGCAGCTTCTGTTTCAGGCCGGAAACGACGCCGCGGTCAGTGTGCTTGCCTTGCAGGATGCGGGGCGTCTTGCCGGCCAGCTCGCCCCGGTCGTAGCCGGTCATCTTCAGCCAGGCGCGGTTCACATAGATAATGCGCGGCCCGGCGGGGCCTTCCAATGTTACGTCCGTGACCATGATGCCGCGGCGCAGATTTTCCAAAACGATCAACCAATCGAACTTGAGTTGCATAACGAGTCTCCAGGTTTTGCGACCAGGCTTTCCTGGCCGGGCCAAGAAATCCAACGGCGGACTTCTTGGACCAGTCGCGATCGTTGCTTTACGGATCGCATTAGCAGGTTAGCAGACATTCGGTGGGTCTGCCACACGGGCCTCCAGTCATTCACATCCAGGAGCACGCATGACTGTGTTTTGCGCTTGGCTCAATCATTGGCTAGGTTCGCGCAAATGAACGTCACTGGATCCGCCGCATCGTCTCCCAAGCCGGCCTGGAGAGCACTGGGCCTGGTCCGCTGGTTGTTGCTCTGCTTCGCCGCTGCGGCGTTCGGCAGTCTTTTCATGCCGGGCGAATGGTATGCGCAACTCAACAAGCCGACCTGGAATCCGCCGAACTGGATCTTCGGTCCGGTGTGGACGGCGCTCTACACCATGATGGCGGTCGCCGCGTGGCTGGTGTGGTGTCGGGGCGGATTCGCGACGCAACGCGGGCCGCTCGGCTGGTTCCTGCTGCAACTGCTGCTCAACGCCGCCTGGTCGCCCCTGTTCTTCGGGTTGCACAATCCCGGGTTGGCATTTGCTGAAATCCTCCTGCTTTGGTTCGCCATCCTTGGGACAATGGTTGCCTTTTGGAGAGTGCAGCGCCTCGCCAACCTCTTGTTGATCCCTTATCTCGCGTGGGTCACCTTCGCGGCATTTTTGAATTTCACCCTGTGGCAACTCAACCGTTGACCTTGAATCTCCTGAAGACCATCGCGCTGGCGTTGGCGCTCGTCGCCGGCTGGCTGCCCGGTCTTACTGCCCAATCAATGAACACGAATTCGTCGCCGGTAAAGATCCTGTTCGATTTCGCGGAGAGCGCCAACGCCACCTGGCAAATCGTCAACGACGACGTGATGGGCGGCGTTTCCACCAGCAGCTTTCGCATCACCAATGGTCTGGCGGTGTTCCGCGGCGAAGTCTCTTTGGAGAACAACGGTGGCTTTGCCTCCGTGCGCACCTTGCCGGTTCGACTCGAAGAGGGCGCAGCTTCCGGGTTCGTGCTCCGCGTGCGCGGCGATGGCCGGCGCTATAAGTTCACCGCGCGCATGGACAAGAGTTTCGATGGCCCGCTTTACCAGTGTGCCTTCCCCACGCAGCGCGGTGAGTGGCAGGAGATTCACCTGCAGCTCGAAGACTTTGTTCCCACCTTTCGTGGGCGCGTGCTCTCAGGCGAAGCAACCCTTGACGTCCGCAAGCTAACTTCCGTCGGCTTCCTGATTTCCGACCAACAAGCCGGTGCGTTTCAGCTTGAAATTGCATGGATCGCGACCTCCCAAGTCGTTCCCCGAAAAAGTTAGACAACACCATCTCGAACCCACCGAGTTGCAGTCGGTCTATTCCGTTTAACAGCTTACCATAAAGATATTACAATGACTCTTGCGGTGTTTCACGATTGTCGCAATAAAAATTAGACATATATTTGACAGACTGCCAAACCAGCTACAACTTCCGCGTAGATTCGGGCGCCGCTAGGCGGCGAGCCGAGCAAAAAACATGAGACTCGAGAAACAACTGACGAGACTGGGAAGCAGCCGGCTGAACAAGGTTCGGTTTGCGCGCCCTACGTGTTTCGCGGTGATGATTCGGGTCTTGAATCAACAAACATCCGTTACCACAAAACAAAAACCATGAAGACAATACGTAACCTCACCCTGGCGGCTTTAACCTTTGCCGTCGCGTCCCACCCCTTGGCGCAAGCCTACGACAAGCCCGCTGCGCTGGGCGACATCGTGGCAGTGGCTTCGAGCGCCGGGAGCTTCAACACCCTCGTCGCCGCCGTGAAGGCTGCGGGACTCGTCGAGACCCTACAAGGCGCCGGTCCGTTCACAGTGTTCGCCCCGACCGATGAAGCCTTCGCCAAGCTGCCCAAGGGCACGGTCGAAGACCTGTTGAAACCCGAGAACAAGGAAAAGCTCGTGGCGATCCTGACCTATCACGTCGTTCCCGGCAAAGTCACCGCGGCTGAAGTCAAGACCATGAAAGCCAAGACCGTCAACGGCAAGGAACTCAGCCTCAAGGTCACCGACGGCAAAGTGTCGGTGAACAACGCCAGCGTCGTGAAGGCGGATGTCATGGCCAAGAACGGTGTCATTCACGTCATTGATCACGTCGTGCTGCCGCAATAACCGGAAGTCTCATCCCCCATCGCGCCCAGGGCACCGGCCTCAGGGCGCGATGGGTCGTACCAAAACCCAGACAGAACAAGACTCATCATGAAACAACTCATCAACTTCCTCCGGACTCCGCGCTGGCTGGCGATGATCGTCAGCGTCGGAATGTTGCTCGCGGCCGACTCGGCCCAAGCCAATTCCCGGGGCGGAAACCTCATTCAAAAGCTGGAGCGCGACGGACGCTTCACCACGCTCCTGACCGCGCTCGACATAGCCGGGCTCAAGAGCACCGTGGCGAGCGGCGGGGTGTTTACCGTGTTCGCGCCGACCGACGACGCATTTGCCGCGTTGCCGCCCGGTACAGTGGAATCAATTGTGACGAACGTTCCGGCGCTTCAGAACATCCTGCTCTATCACGTGCTGGGTGGCCGGGAGATGCTGCACGAATTGCTGAAAGACAACACGGCAACAACGCTCCAAGGCAATCCAATCCTCGTCTTGCGCGAGGGGCTCAAAGTGCGGATCAACGGGCAAGGAGTGGATTTTCCGTCCTTGCCCGCTTCTAATGGCATCATTCACCCGATTGAGGGTGTGCTGATCCCACCGGCGAATGACATCAAAATCAACAGCCTCGTAGATGTGCTCGCCCTTGATGGCCGTTTCACGACGCTGATTGCCGCGGTGCAAGCCGCTGGTCTGGCGGATGCGCTAACGACAGGGGGACCCTTTACGCTGTTTGCACCGACGGACGATGCCTTCGCGGCCCTGCCGCCCGGAACGGTTGAATCGCTGGTCACCAACGTCCCCGCCCTGCAAAATATTCTGCTCTATCACGTGCTGGGCAAGGAAGTGCCGGCGGTCAAGTTGCTGGGGCGACGTTCGCTGGAAACATTACAAGGGGAGGCCGTAACCACTTCGGTGAACCGGGGCGGACTGTTAATCAATGAATCGAAGGTGCTCAACCCGGATGTGAACACCCCCAATGGGATCATTCACGTGATTGACGCCGTGCTGCTGCCGCCGATGCCCAAGCCCAATCTGCTCGAACTGCTCAAGAACGACGGGCGCTTCAACACCCTGGTCACGGCCCTGGAAGTGGCAGAGTTGGATGCCGTGGTCGCCTCGGTTGGGCCTTTGACGATCTTCGCCCCAACGGACGAAGCCTTCGCCAAGGTGCCGGCGGACGTGCTGGCGGACTTGCTGGCGAACAGGGAAGCACTCACGGCCGTTTTGCTCTATCACGTTGTCAGTGGCGATACGTCCGCCAAGGAACTCTTGCGCCAGCGCAATGTGGAAACGTTACAGGGTGCGGACGTCAAGGTCTATCACTGGCGTGGCAAGATCTTGGTCAACAAGTCGCAAGTGATTGCCGCGGACCTCGAAGCCAGCAACGGGCGCGTCCACGGCATCAATGCCGTCTTGCTCCCGCCGGTCCATTGAAACCGGCGCATTTGCGTTTGGCACAAGCAACCAAACCCAGTTGAATTGGAGCGCAGGCAGTGAGGCGAAGAGTTCGAAGCTCCTCGCCTCAACCTTTTGCAGGCTGCGAGCAGAGCATTGGCATTGTATCACTGCTCCCGTCGCTGGCCACGGCTGAAGCCGTCAGCCGCTATCATTTTCAGGTTATCAACACGGTGGAGGAATGTCGCGTGCGGTTTCACGCCATCACCGCCGAGCGCAGGATCACGCATCCGGGTGTGGCGCTTATCACCGGTAAATTACAGGCCGATCCGCGGCCGGCTTCTGACTCAGGACTTTGGCGGTGAAAGTTCGCGAATACGGATGTTACGAAACCAGGCCTCGTCGTTGTGGTCGGTCAGCATGATGCGCCCCTTGATCTTTTCACCGAAACCCGGCTCGTCCTTGAATTTGGTCTTCGCCACCGCGGCTTTGACCTCGGCGCTGCCCAGTTCGTATTCGAGCACTTTGATGCCGTTCAACCAGTGTTCCACATGGTTGCCGTGGACCAGGATGCGGGACGTGTTCCATTCGCCCGAGGGTTTCAAGGGCGAGGGAACGCTCAACGGCAGCACGTCGTAGAAAGTCGCGGTCTTCTGTCGGGGATCGCGGACGCGCGAGTCGTCTATCATCTGATACTCAGGACCGGGCGCCGAAGGCCGGGTCTCGGTGACGAGATACTTGGTGCCGTTGTTCGCCCCGGGCGGCAGTTTCCATTCCCACTCCAGTTCAAAATCCTCGAACTCAGCCTCGGTGACGATGTTGCCGCCGCGCGCGCCCGCGACTTTCTTGAGACAACCCTCCTCCACGACCCAGCCCTCCTTGGGGAATCCGGTTTTCCCATAGGCGCGCCAGCCGCTGGTGGTTTTGCCATCAAACAACGGTTTCCATTCGCCTGGCTCGCGCTGCGCCGCACAAGCAGTCAATCCCCCGGATACCAGGAGCAATGCCCCGATGCGCAACTGCGTGGTCAATGTTCGTTTCATAGGCCGGCCCATTCCCCGGTTTGTTAGGTCAGCCCGCGAGAATGGTCAATGGAAAATCCGGTGGAAACTCCATTGGTCGTTGCAGCCTGGCACTGGAATTCCTGTCCGTGCCTTTCCCTATTTGGTCCGAGTTTTACGTTGCGAACCCCGGTACTTGCTCTTACTGTGAAACCAGAGAGACGGCCAACCAAACCTTGCTTATGTATTTTGGCGTCGATTACTACCCGGAACAATGGGTCCATCCTTATGGCGGAACTCCTGACCAGCCTGAAGCCGCATGGGAGCGCGACGCGCAATTGATGGCCAAGGCCGGCATCAATGTCGTCCGCATCGGCGAGTACACCTGGGGACTCTGCGAGCGCGAGGAAGGCCAATACGACTTTGCCTGGCTGCGCCGCGTCATGGATATCATGGCCAGGCACGAAATCAAAGTAGTGCTGGGCACGCCCACGTCCGCGCCGCCGGTCTGGCTTGCGCAAAAGCATCCCGAAATCCTGCCGGTGGATGAATGTGGCCTCCGCAAACATGAAGGCACGCGCCGCGCAATCTGTCTGGCGAGCGACGTCTATTGGGAGTACGCGAAAAAGATTGTCACTGAAATGGCCCGCGCGCTGGGCGATCACCCACAAGCGATCGCGTGGCAGATTGACAATGACGTGGGCGGTCTGCAAACCGAGGCCTCCTTCAATGAGGAGTCCCGGCGCGAGTGGCAGCTCTGGCTGGAAGCCAAATACCAGACCATCGCCCGGTTGAATGACTGTCTCGGGTTGAGCTATTGGGGACAGGTCGTGACTTCGTGGGACCAGGTGCCCATGCCCAAACGCGCGCCCACCATGCACAATCCCGCGCTGCTGCTGGATTGGAACCGCTTTTGCAGCGACACGATTGTGCAATTCATCAAGATGCAGGCCGACGTGCTGCATGAACTCTGCCCAAACCTGCCCGTGACCACCAATCTGCGCGCGTTGCAGCGACTGTTCGACCACTTCGACATGGCGGAGGTCGTGGATTTCGTTTCCGTGGAAACCAAGACCGCGATCACCGCCCGATCCAGCGAACTCGCGGCAGACATAGACATTCTGCGTTCACTGAAGAAGCAGGATATCCGCACGCCGGACGGAGACTGCGGTTTCTGGGCGATTGAACAAAAGGCCGGCCAGGTCAACTGGCACGATGTCAACTCGCTGGTGCGTCCCGGCATTCTGCGGCTGTTCACATATCAACTGATTTCCCGCGGCGCCAGCGGTGTGCTGTACTATCACTGGCGTCAGCCCCGTATCGGGAATGAGAAATTCTACGGCGCCGTCCTGCCGCATCATCTGCACGAGGACAACCGCGTTTACCGGGAAATCTCCCAGATTGGCGAAGAACTCAGACTGCTCGCGCCCGTACTCCAGGACACCAAAGTGGTGCCGGAAGTTTGCATTCTCTACAGCCACGAAAACGACTGGGCCTTGCAACAACCGATGCAGCCCAACAAGCACTTCAACCTGCGCGAGCACATTCAACTCCTCTACAATGCGCTCCACGATCGCAACATCCCGGTGGATTTCGCCCGACCCACGGAGGACCTGTCGAAATATCGCCTCGTGTTTGCGCCCTCGCTGCACCTGATGGCCGGCGGCGAGGCGGACCTGCTCAAACTTTACGTGCAGAATGGCGGCACGCTGGTTGGCACTTTCAACACCGGTCTCGTGGACGAACATCACATCGCCCCGGACACCGGTTATCCACACGACCTGACCGACCTGTTCGGCCTGGAAGTGCTGGAATTCGATCCTCTGCCGCCGGGCGAGGAGAACCATCTGGTCTTCAAAGGGAATTTCCCGACCAACCACATGCATCCGGCGCGTTTGTGGTGCGACATCATCGAGCCAAAGGAATGTCAGGTTGTTGCCACGTACGCGAAGGACTTCTACGCCGGCCGACCCGCCATGACCGTGAATCCTTTCGGGCTGGGCAAGGCGGTTTACCTCGGCACGCAAAGTCACCAGTTGTTTTACTACGACCTTATTGCGTGGTTGCGGCAGATGTGCAACCTCCACCCCTTGCTGAAAGTGCCGGACACGGTGGAAGTCAGCCTGCGCCAGAAGGAAGGGACCAAGGTTTACTTCCTGCTCAACCACCAGAACTCGTCCGTGCGCATCCAGTTCTACCAGCCGATGCATGATTTTCTGACCGGCAACACCTTCTCCGGCAATTACGACCTGCCACCGCATGGCGTGCTCGTACTGGATGAACACCCGGAAGCGAAACCGGAACCGGCAACGGAGCCAGCCGCGGCTGTGTGATGGCTCTGCTGCTTGAGCTCGAACTTTCTCCCAAGGTCAATCCCGCCGGGTCTGGCGCGGACGCGGAAAAGACCAAGCGCAAGAACACGATCAGGATTAAGAACCGGCAGTTGATACTGACAGCATGATGCCGCCCTTTCCCAAACACATTCCGCCGCGCGGTCCCGGCCAGCGGTCCTCGCGTCAAATGGTGCTCGCGCAATGGCGCGGCGTGGACCTCGCGCCGTTGGAAGCCGCGCAAGCCCTCCGCGCCCGCAGCGCGCATGACCTCATGCCCAAAGTCCTGTCCAGCTTCCGCATTGACCAGCGCCGCGGCGAGGCGGAAATCGTGCGCGTCTGGAACAGCCTGCTCGATCCCAACATCGTGGCGCACGCCCAGCCCGTCGGCTTGCGCAAGGGTACGCTGTTCGTAAACGTGGACAGCAGCGTGTGGCTCAGTGAAATCGTCCGCTACCGGCGCAAGGAAATCCTGGACCGTTTGCAGCACAGTTTTGGGCGCGAAGTCATCACGCGCATTTCGTTTCGGGTTGGGTGAGAGAGATGGGTATCCGCAGCCGGCTTGCGCTGCGGCTCTGTTTGCGTCCTGCGTTCACCAGATACGAAACTCGTCCAGTGTCGTCCCATAGGATTCGTCCGTAAAACCATTGTTACTTCACGGCATGTTTTCAGAATGCGTTTCTGCTTTTCCAGCACCGGAGGTGCGGTAGAGCGCAGCCCACGGCGTCAGCCGTGGGTGGGCATCGCCCATTCCCAAGCCCCGAAGGGCGACAGAAGATCGGAGGCTTGAGGGAGGTATCGCCCCTACGGGGCTAAATTTTCTTTCCCGCTGCCCCACGGCTGACGCCGTGGGCTACTCTCTGCCGCTGCTCCGCAGCTAAAACCGGATTTGAGAGCGCGTCCTGTGGTCAGTCCCCCCGTGTTTTTGTGATTTTGCCAACACCTCTGAAGTCAGATGTTCCGCATCAGTCACCTTCTTGATTACGATCACCCAAAACTCGAGTTGACCAAAAAAACTGACGGCTCGACGGAGAACGCTTCATCCGCAAAACTGCGAGCGCCATGTTGAGCACAAGCAGTTCTGCAAAATTCTTCGTCCTATTGTTGAGTTCGATTCTACCGTTGGCGATTCCAGCCCAACCCGCGGCCAGCCGACCTTCCCCGCTCATGGTTGCGCCACTGGAAACATTCAAAACACAAGTCCCCAAATCACTCCACGCCACGCGGCCCGATTACGTGGTGTTCGTGCCGCAGGTGACGGATGCCGGGGTAAGCGACACTGGCAACGAACATTTCCACGTGTTCGACGGGCCGGACGATTCGCTCATGGCGGTGTGGACGCAGAGCACGTCGGAAGGCCAGCCGGACCAGCACATTGTCTTTGCGCAGAGCACGGATGAAGGCCAGACGTGGTCCAGGCCGCGCCTCATCGCCGGGCCGGCCAAGCCCGGTCAGGGACACATGGCAAGCTGGCAGTTGCCGCTCGTAAGCCAGTCGGGCCGCATTTATGTGCTCTACAGCCAGCACATCGGCAAATTCGACACCTTCCCGCACACCACCGGCCGCATGGACGGAGTTTACAGCGATGACCACGGGAAAACCTGGTCCGCGCCGCAAACCGTGGCGATGCCGCGCAGCCCGCGCGACAATCCGGACACGTCGTTTCCGGGCAACTGGATCGTGTGGCAGAAACCGCTTCGGCTCGCGAAGAACGAACGCTATCTGGCCGGGTTCACCCGTTGGACCAGTACAGCGGTTAAGAAGAATCCCACGCCGTCCTGGACTTCACTCGATGCGCGAGTCGAATTCATGCGCTTTGACAACGTGGATGAAAACCCCGAGGTCGCGGATTTCAGAATCACCTGGATCGCGTCCGGCACGAACGCGCTGAGTGTTCCGTTCCCCGGTCATCCTGACATCAGTGCCTGTCAGGAGCCGTCCATCGTGAAACTGCCGGATGGAAGATTGTTCTGTGTCATGCGCACGGCGGCGGGCAGTCCGTACTGGACGCAGAGCCGCGACAGCGGCGAGACATGGACTGCGGCCAAACCTCTTTTGCGGAAGGACGCCGGCGAAGTGTTGAAACATCCACTCTCGCCTTGTCCCATTTACGATCTTGGCGGCAACACCGCCGGCAGCGGACGCTACGCACTGTTCATCCACAATCACGACGGCAATTATCAAGGCTACAGGCCGGCAGACACGGGATTGCATCGTCGGCCGGTGTATCTCGTCGCCGGACGTTACCAGCCGGGCGCGGACCAGCCTGTGTGGTTCGACGAGCCGAAATTCTTTATGGACCACGATGGCGTGGCGCTGGGGCCGCCGGGTCAGCGCGGTCGTCTTGATCTGGCCATGTATGCCAGCGTCACGGCGCGGAAGGGCAAGACGGTGTTGTGGTATCCGGATCGGAAATTCTTTCTGCTCGGAAAAGTCCTTGCCACGAATGGCAACCTGGCAATGCCGGAAGGCAGTTATTTTCCGCTGTGGGACAAAGCCACCTGCACGCTGACGGACCTGGCGCTGATTTACCAGGGCGGCACGCACCGTCCGGCGTGGACGGCAGAACGGCTCGCGCCGTACGTGAGTTATCGCGATCAGCACGGCGGCAAGGAGCAATGGCTGTTCGACAGTTTTCTGTTTATTGAATTTCAGGACGGCAAGCGCATGACGTATCAACCCGATTCCCACATGACGCCGGCGCAGAAAACCCACTGGAGCTGGCTGCTGGAGCGCAATTTTTCCGAGGCGGAAGGCATTCCCTTGCTCGAAAAAGTCTGCCGCGAAACGGCGGCGCGCATCGGCCCGCCGCAGCGCCGGCGACAGGTGCTCATCACGCTGCCGGTCCCCATTCCCGGACAGACCAACTGGGGCGAGTTGCATGGCCGTGCGCTCGATTTCAACCAGCCCGCCGACCGGCTTGCGGCGTGCGAATGGTATCTCGACGCCGCGCTGGCGAAATGGAAGGAGTTGTCGCCCCAGCAATTCGATCTGGCCGGTTTTTATTGGGTGGACGAAACCGCGTTGCGCAACATGGAGTTTGTCGCCCAGGTCGCGCAAAGGGTTCACGCGCGCGGCCAGCGGTTCTACTGGATTCCGTATTGGCAGCCGGGCCGGCCTATTGGTGACTGGCGGGCGTGCGGCTTTGACGTGGTCTGGCAGCAGCCCAACCATTTCTTCCATCCGGAAGTGGCGGATGCCCGGTTGCAGGAGGCGTGTGATTTCGCGCGCCGGCACGGCATGGGCATGGAGATGGAATTCGATGCGCGCATGATCACGCAACCTGCCGTGTTCGCGCCGCGCTTCGATGCGTATCTGGATGCCTTCACGCGCAACGGGGTTAAGGAGACGGCAACGATTGCCTATTACGAAGGCGGCGGCGCAGTGTATCAACTCGCCGGTTCGGAGAAGCCGGAGGTGCGCCGCTATTACGACCGCCTGGCGGAATTCATCTTGCACCGGCAATGGCTCGCGGACGCGAAAGCGAAGGCCGACCGCTGAGTCGGCGGACGCGTAGGCCAATTCAGCACTTGCACGCCTGACTCTCACGGGCAAAGATGCGCCCGCATGTTCCGACGTGATCCATGGTTAACGGCTGTCCTGCTGGCATTGCTGGGATTTCAACTCTCCGGCTGCGCCCTGCCGCGCCGGGAGATCCCCGGCAACCTGCGCCCCGCCGTGGATGCCGCCATTGAGAAAGTCCGCCCGGCGTTGGTGCGGATTCGCGTGGTTTCCACGGATTACAGCGATGGCCGCGAAATCAAAGTCCAGTCGGTTGGCAGCGGCGCGATCATCACTGAGGACGGTTATCTGGTGACCAATCATCACGTGGCCGGCCACGGCACGCGGATGTTTTGCACGCTGTGGAACCGCGAGGAAATCGAAGCGGACCTCGTGGGCACGGATCCCCTCACAGACATCTCCGTTTTGAAGCTGAAGCCGAAGCTGCCCCGCAGATTTGCCACCGTCGGTTTCGGCGATTCCGCACGGATGCGCGTGGGCGATCCCGTGCTAGCCATGGGCAGCCCGATGGCGCTCTCGCAATCGGTCACGCTGGGCATCATCAGCAACACGGAAATGATGATGCCGCGCTTTCAAGGTTCGCGCAGCCGCTTCCGGCTGGACGGTGAAGACGTCGGTGCGCTGGTGAAGTGGATCGGACACGACGCGGCCATTTATGGCGGCAACTCCGGCGGACCGCTGGTCAATCTCGACGGCGACATCATCGGCATCAATGAAATCAGTTACGGCCTGGGCGGCGCGATTCCCGGCAATCTGGCCAAGTCAGTCGCTGAGGAACTCATCGCCAGCGGCAAAGTCCGGCGAAGCTGGGTGGGTGTGGATTTTCAGCCATTGTTCAAGAGTGCAGAAGAGGAACACGGCGTATTGATCAGCGGTGTGTATCCGGATTCGCCCGCTGACCGCGCGGGATTCAAGGCCGGAGATTTGCTCCTGCAACTGGCGGATACGAAGGTTGACGTGCGTTACGACGAACAGATGCCGGAACTCATGCGGTTGACCACCAGTCTGCCCATCGGACAATCCGTTCCCGCCGTGATCCAGCGCGGTGGCGAGTTGCTCGATTTGCAGGTGGTGCCCGACGAACGCGGCGAAGTGTATCCCAAGCAGCGGGAACTCAAGCAATGGGGTCTGACCGCGCGCAATCTTTCGGTATTCATGGCCAAGGAAATGAAGCGCGCCAGCCTGGACGGCGCGGTGGTCACTTCCGTGCGCCCAGGCGGTCCCGCCGGGGAAGCCAAACCGGAACTGCGGGACCGCGACGTGATCGTAGAGGTAAACGACACGCCCGTAAGGAGCGTGCGGGATTTGGAGGAACTGACCCGGAAGTTGACTGAAGGCAGGACCGAACGCGTGCCCGTGGTGGTGACTTTCGAACGCAAAGCGGCGCGTTATCTGGCCGTGGTGCGGATCGGGATTCAGGAATTGCGCGACCCCGGCCTTGAAGTCACCAAGGCCTGGCTGCCCGTGGAGACGCACGTCATCAGCCGCGAGATTGCCACCCAACTGGGCCAGCCCGGCTTGCGCGGTTTCTACATCACGCGCGTGTATCCCGGCACCACCGCGGAGACGGCAGGACTTCAGGCCGGAGATTTTATTGTATCCCTCGATGGCGAGCGCCTCACCGCTTCCGCCGCCGAGCATGAGGATGAACTAGCCACCTTGGTGCGCCAATACGACATCGGCAAGACGGTCGAGTTGACTGTGCTGCGCGACCAGGCCGAGCAGAAGATCAACGTGGAACTGGCCCGCTCGCCGCGTTTGAAACGCGAAATGAAGAAATACCGCAATGACGATTTTGAGTTCACCGCGCGCGATGTTTCGTTCTTTGACGCCGCAGAGGAACAGTGGGACCCGGATCAAACCGGCGCGCTCGTCGAAGACGTGCGGTCCGGGAGTTGGGCGGAACTTGGCTCGCTCCAGAGCGGCGACCTGATCCTGCGCGTGGATGGCCAGGCCATCGAGAATGTGGAAACGCTCCGCAAAACCATGGAGCACATCGTGAGCGCCCGAAAGACAGTCGTGACAATGAAGGTGTTGCGTGGCGCCCGCACAACGTTTCTGGAACTGGAACCGGATTGGAAAAACTGACCACTCAACGCAAATAACATTATGAACTGCAACCGCCTCCCCGCCCTGTTCGCCCTCGCTGCCTTGCTCGCGGCGCCCGTCTGTTCTGGCCGCGCTGATGAATTCACCCAGAAGGGCCGCGCAGTGTTTGAGAAGAATCTAGCCAGCGTGGTCACTGTGCAAATTGTGCTCAAGATCACGGTCTCCGCTTCCGGCCGGAGTTCTGGCCCCAACGAAACCCGCGCAGAAGTCACCGGCTCAGTCGTGGACCCGTCCGGGCTGACCGTGCTGGCCTTGTCCTCCTTGGACCCGAGCAGCCTGTATGATGTTCCCGGTTACAACATGGAAATCGAATTGAGCGACGTTAAAATCCTGCTCCGGGACGGCACGGAATTGCCGGCGGAAGTGGTGTTACGGGACAAAGACCTTGACCTGGCTTTCGTGCGGCCCAAAACCAAGCCCGCCAGCCCGATGCTGGCGATTGATCTCTCACAATCTGCGTCCGCCCAAGTCCTGGATCAGGTGCTCACCATCAACCGGCTGGGCCGGGCGGCGGGACGCACCCATGCGGCTTCGGTGGAACGCATCAGCGCGGTCGTGCCGAAACCGCGCCTCTTCTATATTCCGGACAGCACCATGACCGCGACGCGGCAAGGCTCACCGGCGTTCACGCTGGAGGGGAAGGTGCTCGGGGTGTTTGTGATGCGCGCGGTCAGCGGCCAGGGCGCCGGCTCGGTCCGCGACAACGTCACTTCCATCATCGTGCCCGCCGAGGATATTCTCAAGGCCGCCAAACAAGCCCCCGAGGCCAAGGGTGGCGAGGAGAAGTAGGAATCGTCGTAGCACCCTCCGGGGCTTGGGGCAGACCAGCGGTTCGCGCCCTGACCGGGTCGCCGCACGCCGGTCTTGTGGCCGGCAACGGGCGGTTTTGTCGGGTCAGGCATGTGATGCTTTCTCGCCCTTGATGCACGGAATCGTCCGTGCCTTGGAGTGGTGTCGCGACAAGGAAGTCTTGATACATTGGCTGCGGATCGGGTAGGGCGCGTCACTCCGTGCGCGCCGTTCGGGGGGGTGGCCGGCAAAGTGCGGCGCGCACAGAGTGACGCGCCCTACCATGTTGCGGAATTCAATCGTCACAAAAGTAGTGTCGCGCAAATTCAAATTTGAATTTCGCGCCCTGAAACTTAGTATGCGCGGCGATGAACCCCTCGGGTTATCGAGTTCGCCGGGCCACTTTGGATGACATTGGCCCATTACGGGCGCTCTGGGAAGCCATGCGGTTTCCGGTGGCGACCCTTGAAAAGCGCCTGACCGAGTTTCAAGTTGCCGAGGACAGCGAAGGAAAGATTGTTGGCGCGCTCGGTTTCCAAATCACTGGCCGGCAGGCGCGGATTCACAGCGAGACATTCGACGATTTCTCCCTGGCGGAACCGCTCCGGCCACTGCTGTTCACCCGTCTTCAAGGATTGGCCGCCAATCACGGCGTCGTTCGGTTGTGGACGCAGGAAAGCGCGCCATTCTGGACCCACAACGGGTTTCAACGCCCGGCCGCCTCGGTGATGGAGCGTTTTCCCGCCGAATGGGATCGCGCTTCCGCCGAATGGCTCACCCTCCAACTCAAGGACGAGGAAGCCATCACCTCGCTGGAGAAGGAATTCGCCATGTTCATGGAATCGGAGAAGCAACGCAGCGCCCGCACCCTGGATCAGGCCCGCACGCTCAAGAAGGTCGTTACTTGGCTGGTCTGCCTGGTGGCGATTGCCATTTTTGCGGCGGCGGCCTACATCTTCTTCACGCGGCGGGGCCTGGTCCTACCTGCGCCTTGACGCCGGATTGAAATCGTCGGCGTGGTAGGAACTGCGCACCATGGGGCCGCTGGCCACGTGTGCAAACCCCATCCGCCGCGCGCACTCACCCAGTTCGTCGAATCTTGCCGGTGACACAAACTCCAGCACTGGCAGATGCCGCAGCGTGGGCTGAAGATACTGGCCCAGGGTGAGTATGTCACAGCCCGCCGCGCGCAGGTCCGCCATGGCGGTCAGGACTTCCTCCTCCGTTTCGCCCAGACCGAGCATCAAACCCGACTTGGTGTGAATGGCTTCACCCCGTCGCGCCTTGACCTTGCGCAGGACGTTGAGCGACCGGTCGTAAGTCGCGCGGGAACGCACCTGCGGCGTCAGCCGGCGCACGGTTTCCAGGTTGTGGTTGAAAATGTCCGGGTTCGCCGCCAGCACGAGTTCAATGTCCCGGTCGCGGTCGTTGAAGTCCGGCGTGAGCACTTCAATGACGATTCCCGGATTCAGTGCACGGATCGCATGGATGGTTTGGTGAAAATGTTCCGCGCCCCCATCCGCCAGGTCGTCGCGGGCCACGGCGGTGATGACGACGTGCCTCAGTCTCATGCGTCGGGTGGCCTCGGCCACGCGCTGCGGTTCGTCGGTTTCGAGCGGCAGCGGCTTCGCGGTGCTGACGGCACAGAAACCGCAGGCGCGCGTGCAGCGGTCACCCGCGATCATGAAGGTCGCCGTGCCCTGGCTCCAACATTCCCAATGGTTCGGGCACTTCGCGCTTTCGCAAACGGTGTGAAGTTTGAGTTCGTCCAGCAGACGGCGCGTGCGCGAGAAGGAATCGGCAGTAGGCAGCCGGGTGCGCAGCCATTCCGGCAGGCGCGGACGCGGCTTGAGTTCAGCGGGTGGCCGGGTGGGCATCTTCATTCTCCAGACGCGACCAGAATTCGGCCAGTTGTTCCGGACCAAAGTCGGCGAGGATTTTTCCGTCCACTTCGATGACTGGCGCCAGTTCCTGGCCGGAAAGCCGGATCATTTCCGCAAAAGCCGCTTCATCCGAAATCACGTCAATCGCATCGTAGCGGATGGCATGGTCCTTGAGCCAGCGTTCGGCCTTGTGGCACCAGGGACAATAGGACTTGATGAACAGTCGAACTCGTTTTGATTTCACAGCGTCACTGTCGGGGCGGCGGGGGAATAATTCAAATCCAGGCGCGAGGAAGTAGTGCGGCTTTACGTCGCGTTAATCTGGGCTGAATACTGTTCCGGCGAGAGCAGGCCGTTCAGGTCCGCGGGGTCTGTGAGCTTGAGTTTGAAGAACCAGCCGCCGGCGTAAGGCTCGGTGTTGACGAGCGAAGGATTGTCCACCACCGCCTGATTGACTTCGAGGATCTCCCCGCCTACGGGCGCATAAATGTCGCTGGCGGTCTTCACTGACTCGACCACCGCACACGCTTCGCCGGCGCGGATTCTACGGCCCACTTGGGGTAATTCCACAAAAACCACGTCCGTAAGTTCATGCTGGGCATGATCGGTGATGCCCACCGCGACGGCCTCACCCTCCAGGCGGACCCATTCGTGCGACTTCGCGTATTTCAAATCGGAAGGAACATTCGACATGCGGGAATTGAGTCAGGGCGCGGGCGTTTGGTCAAACAGGATTTTGCCGCGAGGAAGTTTTCCCAGCCGACCGCACGCGATCCAGAGCGATTCCGCGAAGTGGGGAGATCGGCGGGGTAAACCAGCGAACATCTCAGGCCGCTGCCGGTTCACCCTTGAGAATCCAGTCGTAGCCCTTCTCCTCCAGTTCCAGCGCGAGCTCCTTGCCGCCGGACTTCACGATGTGTCCGTCCACCAGCACGTGAACAAAATCGGGGATGATGTAGTTCAGCAGGCGCTGATAGTGGGTGATGACGAGTTGCGCGTTGTCGGCGCGTTTAAGCTTGTTCACGCCGCCACTGACGACCTTCAGCGCGTCAATGTCGAGGCCGGAGTCGGTTTCGTCCAGAATGGCCAACTTGGGTTCCAGCACGGCCATCTGGAAAATCTCGGCGCGTTTCTTCTCGCCGCCGGAGAAACCTTCGTTCACCGAGCGCTTCAGGAGGTCATCCTTCAACTCGAGCAGCTTCATGCGCTCCTTCACCAGGGCCAGGAACTCCATGGCATCCAACTCCGGCTCGCCTTTGGCCTTCCGAATTTCGTTGAGCGCGGCCTTGAGAAAGTAGGTGCTGTTCACCCCGGGAATTTCGACCGGGTACTGGAAGGCAAGAAACACGCCCTCCCGCGCCCGCTCTTCGGGATCAAGTTCAAGCAAGTCCTTGCCCAGGTAAAGCACTTCGCCGCTGGTGATGTCATAACCGTCGCGGCCTGCCAGCACGGCGGCCAGCGTGCTCTTGCCGCTGCCGTTCGGGCCCATGACGGCATGGACCTCGCCGGGGTTGAGGGTCAGGCTGACGCCTTTAAGAATTTGTTTGCCCTCAACTCCCGCGCTGAGGTTCTTGATTTCGAGAATAGGTTGCTTGCTCATTTGAAATTATCTTCCACTTCAGTCCTGCCCAAGCTCCGGCTCACGTCGCGCACCGTGCCAGACGCGCAAAACGTGAACCCGCTTTGGTTTGTCCATCACTTCATAAAAGATCCAATACTTGCGATAAACGATCTCACGAACGATTCCGCTTGAACGTGGCGGATATGCCGGACCGATGAACGGAAATGTCTCCAGAATCCTGACGTGATCCAAGATCCCGCGCCCGACTGTCTCGGCTGCCGAAGGGTTAGCCTGCGCAATGTATTCGCAAACAGCCCTGAGGTCGGCGATGGCCGAGTCCGCCCAGATTACTTTGAAATCCATGCCTCAAACATTTTTTCCACCTGGGTATGAGACTTCACCCGTCCGGCTTTGATATCGGCCTTGCCTTTGCGAATCGCCGCCAGGATCTGCAATTCCTCGGCAATTTCTTCCATCGAAGCGTCTTCGGGGAGCTTGTTGATCGTTTGGATCGCGACCAGTTTATCTTTCATAAGTTCATCCTACGCTCCCTTCCAGGCTCACGCCCAGAAGCTTCTGCGCTTCCACCGCAAATTCCATCGGCAGTTCATTGAACCCTTGCGTGCAGAAGCGGTTCATGTGCGTGCAGCTCTCTTGACCACGGTTTTCCGGCGCGGCTTGCTCAAGTCAATATAGCGATGCCCGGAGGTTTTTTGGCGTTCGCGCAAATCGCGGAACATGGCGTCCACGTCATAGTTAAACTTCGCGGCGAGCCGTTCCTTCACCTTGCGGACTTCCAGGACAATGGGGCTTTCCCAAGTTTTCGTTTTCATAGAATCATTCTGCCAGCAATTCTTCAGGCGTGCAAATCACCGGACAATCGCAGCCGTGCGCCGCGCAAATCTCCCGCATCTCCCCATACATCATCGCATTGGCAATGTGGGTGCAGTTCCACGTCAGTAGGAAGTGCATTCCGTGAGCCGCTGACAAGGCAATGTGCGCTGCGTCGCGCGCCGCCCTTTCTGGCAGCGGCCCGCCATGAATCAACGCGTGGGTGAGCGCCCGGGCTTTTTCGTTTGCCGCAAGCCGAACGAAAGGCTTTATCAATTCCAACCGCTTGATCGCCATCGCCGCCTCGCCCGCGGCAATCTCCTCCGCGACCACGTCCGAAACAAACATTTCAAAATGAGCCGCTCGCTTGTTCCTCCAATCACGCGTGCATTTTTGTTGTCCGGCCAGGATGACATCACGGCTTGGCCGCGCCACGAGGTAGCTGGGAATCGTGCTTTCGAGATAAAGCTTCGGCTTCATTCCCGCTCAATCAACCGACGCTGCCTTCCAGGCTCACGCCCAAAAGCTTCTGCGCTTCCACGGCAAACTCCATCGGCAGTTCCTTGAACACTTCCTTGCAGAAACCGTTCACGATCATGTTCACCGCGTCCTGCGTGGAAAGCCCGCGCTGGTTGCAGTAAAAAATCTGGTCCTCCCCGATCTTGGAGGTCGAAGCTTCGTGTTCAACCGACGCCGACGTGTTCTTCACCTCGATGTACGGAAACGTGTGCGCGCCGCATTGCGAGCCAATCAACATCGAGTCGCATTGCGAAAAATTCCGCGCGTTGGCGGCGCTCTTCTGAATCTTCACCAGGCCGCGATAGCTGTTCTGTCCGCGCCCGGCGGAAATGCCTTTCGACACAATTGTGCTGCGCGTGTGCTTGCCGATGTGAACCATCTTCGTGCCGGTGTCGGCCTGCTGGCGGTTGTTCACCACCGCGACGGAATAGAACTCTCCGATCGAATTGTCGCCCTGCAAAATACAGCTCGGATATTTCCACGTAATGGCCGAGCCGGTCTCGACCTGGGTCCAGGAGATCTTCGAGTGCCTGCCTTTGCACAGCCCGCGCTTGGTCACAAAATTGTAAATTCCGCCACGCCCTTCCTCGTCGCCCGGATACCAGTTCTGCACCGTGCTGTATTTGATCTGCGCGTTGTCCAGCGCGATCAATTCCACCACCGCCGCGTGCAACTGGTTTTCGTCACGCATGGGCGCGGTGCAACCTTCGAGGTAGCTCACCGACGAACCTTCGTCCGCCACAATCAGCGTGCGCTCGAACTGCCCGGACTTGGCGGCGTTGATGCGGAAGTAGGTTGAAAGCTCCATCGGACAGCGCACGCCTTTCGGGATGTAACAGAACGAGCCGTCCGTAAACACTGCCGAGTTCAACGACGCATAAAAGTTGTCCGTGTACGGCACCACCGTGCCGAGGTATTTGCGCACAAGCTCGGGATGCTCCAGCACTGCCTCGCTCATCGAGCAGAAAATCACGCCTTTTTCGGCAAGCTGCTTCTTGAACGTCGTGCCCACCGAGACGGAATCGAACACCGCATCCACGGCCACACCGGCGAGCCGCTCGCGTTCGCGCAACGGGATGCCCAGCTTCTCGTACGTCTCCAGCAGTTTCGGATCAACTTCGTCCAGACTCTTCGGGCCGTCCGTCTTTTGCTTCGGTGCGGAGTAGTAAGTGATGTCCTGAAAATCCACAGGTGGGTATTTCACGAACTGCCAGGTCGGCTCGGTCATGGTCTGCCAGTGGCGGAACGCCTTGAGCCGCCATTCCGTCATCCACTCCGGCTCTTTCTTCTTGGTGGAAATCAACCGGATGATGTCCTCGTTCAGGCCGGGCGGAGCCGACTCGGTTTCCACGTCCGTGTAAAAGCCGTACTTGTATTCCTGCTTGACCAGAGTCTCGATGGTTTCGGTCGCTGTGCTCATGCAAATCTATTTCTTTCGCTGGCTGGCGCACTCGGCGCAAAAGCCATGAACCGCAATGTCGTAGTGATCAATCTTGAATCCGCGCGGACGCGGCATCAATGGCGCGTCCGCGGGCAGCGCCACATCGAACACCGCGCCGCACTCGTCGCAGTAATAATGGCAATGCTCTTCCATGTTCGGACAATAGCGCGTGGCCCCGCGCTCAAGCTGCACCTGGCGCACCAGCCCGCAGGCGACGAGCGCGTCCAGACAGTTATAGACTGTTGCGTGCGAAATGTCCGGCATCTGCCGTTTGGCGCGGCTGAACACGTCCTCCGCCGTGGGATGATCCCGCTTCTGGAGCAAAACGTCATACACGCACCGGCGCTGCGACGTGAAGCGAAACCCGCTCGTCGCCAGCCGCTCGCCCAGTTCGTGGTCCAAGGTATGGTTCTCCACCGGATTCATCGCACAAGTCAGTTTAGCCGCCGGACGGCCAGAGTCAATAATTGGAATCATTCTAAATAAGGGCGGCGCAACTCTGGCTTCCCCTCTGGTTGCCTTTCGCTTGTCCCGTGCCCCGCGCCTGCCTTTGCCTTATCATTTTGCCCCCATCATTTTGACACGTTCGCTTTATGCTGCCCACCGCTGGGGCAGGTCAGAATAATGGGGTCAAAATAATCAGGGCGACTTTGCAGAATCGTGACAACTCGCGCTTGCCCTCGGCTTAGGCTCGGTCACAAATGGAAGCGCACATGGCTGCACCGGCTCCACCACGCAAACCGACCTTCCTCTGGCAGGGCTTGCTGATCATCCTGCCAGTGGCGGTGCTGGCCGCGGTGGGCTTCCTCTCGCTGCGCCAGGACCGGCGGCTGGCCGAACGCGAAGCCGCCGAACGCGCGCAAGTTATCGCGGATGACCTCGTGGAGCGCATCTGGAGCCAACTGGCCGTGACCAACTTGTCCGGCCGGTTGCATTTCACCATTGATGCTGCGGGTGGTTTGATCTTTCCACCACCTCACGCCTCGGTTCCCGTCCCTCAGCCCTTCGATCTCGCTGAACTTGACCCAGAGGGCAAACAGCTTTGGCTTGCGGCGCAAAGCGCCAGTGACAGCGAACACAACATCGCTTCCGCTGAACAAGCCTGGCGTGATTTTATCAACTCAAACCCGCCGGAACGGTTCGCCGCCGCTGCGCATTACCGTCTCGGTCTGTTGCTGATCCAACAACAGAAATTTGCGGATGCGGCGGAGGTGTTGACTATGGTTTCGCAAACATCGCCAAGCATCATTGGTGAAAGCGGCCTACCCTTACAGCCATTGGCGCAATGGAAATTGCTCGAACTGGCGGCGACCACGACGAACGACCTGTCGCTGACGAATCTTGTGTCGGCGGAATCATTTTACTCCAATGCCGTCTTCCATCCGACCCCGCTGACGCCATTGTTCCTGCGCACACCGCCGGATCAAGAAGCTGAGACCACAAAGAGGTGGAGACAAAGATGCCTTGCCCTTTGGGAAATGCACGAGTGTCTGCGTGATTTTTACTCGGCGGCCAAACCGCACTTTCTCGGGGGTCCAACCAGCCGCTTCTCATCCGTAACCGCCACCAACACGACCTCGGCTGCGCACCTGCCGCGCCTGTTTTGGTTCACACTGCCGGAAGGCTGGAACCGAGATTTACCGGCTTCTTCCGCCGGTGCGACTATTACTTATTTCAATATTCACGACCGCCATTGGCTGGCCGTGCGATTCGACGCGAGCAACACCAACTACTCCTTCCTTTGCCTGAGCGAACGGCAAATCAGCTCGGAACTGAACCAACTCGTGAGCGATACGAAACGGGTTCCAGATTATTTCGGCGTCGGAATCGTATTGGCTGGCCGGCAGTTGGACCTTCCCGACAGCGATCTCCGACTCTGGGGTTATCGGCATCGCGGCGGAAAGACCGGCCACGTGGAAAAGGAGTACCAAACTGACCTGACGGGCGGCACATTCGAGATCGCGACCCGCGCCCTGGCGTCGGCAGCGAAGTTGGAAGCGGGCGCGCAAATCTTGGCGGTCACGGTCTATCTGACCAGTCCGGCTGCGCTGTTCGAGCGGCAGCGCACGCGGACATTCTGGTTCGGCCTGCTGATCGCCTGTTCCACCATGGCGGCGGTCATCGGGCTGCTTGCCGCACGACGAGCGTTTCTGCGCCAGCAACAACTGGCCGAAATGAAATCAAACTTCGTCTCCAGCGTCTCGCACGAATTGCGCGCGCCTATCGCGTCGGTGCGATTGCTCGCGGAGAGCCTGGAACGCGGCAAAATCTCCGAGCCGGCGAAACAGGGAGAATACTTCCGCTTCATCGGCCAGGAATGTCGCCGCCTCTCGTCACTGATCGAGAACGTGCTCGATTTCTCGCGCATCGAGCAGGGGCGGAAGCAATACGAGATTGAACCGACGGATTTGGGCGCGCTGGTGGCGCAAACGGTGAAACTCATGGAGCCGTACGCAGCGGAACGCGGCGTGAAGCTGGCGTTGAGCCGGATTGGTCAGGGGAATGTGGGTCAGGGGAACAAAGACTCGGACCAGAAAGTTTCTGATCCCCATTCCCTTGACAATCATTCCCCTGACTCTGCTGTCCCCCTTGAACTGAATATGGACGACCGCGCCATGCAACAGGCGCTCGTCAACTTGATTGACAACGCCATCAAACACTCGCCAAGGAACGAGGTGGTGACGGTGGGGCTGGAAGTCAGGCGGAGGGACGAGCTATGCGAATCCCAAATCAACTCGGCACAGTCAGAGCCTAGTGTGACTCGGCCCTCCGGCGCACCCCTCAACCCTCAACCTTCAACCCTCAACCTCTCCGTCACCGACCACGGCCCGGGTATCCCGGCGTCTGAACACGCGAAGATTTTTGAACGATTTTACCGGCTCGGCTCCGAATTGCGGCGCGAAACCCAGGGCGTGGGCATTGGTTTAAGCATTGTGAAACACATTGTGGAGGCGCACGGTGGCCATGTGCGCGTCGAAAGCGAACCCGGCAAGGGCAGCCGGTTCGTCATGGAGTTGCCGATGAAATGAAACATTCAACGCTCAACATTCTACTCCCACGATCGAAGTCCAGTGGCCGTCGCTGTATCCTTGGGTGTTCGACGTTGAATGGTGCATGCTGAATGTTCACTCCTATCAACCAATGGAACGCGTGTTGATCATCGAAGACGAAACGCCGATGCGCACGGCCCTGGCCGACGTGCTGGAAGGCGAAGGCTACCGCCCGCTCACCGCCGCCGACGGCGAGATCGGCCTGCGCAAAGCGCTCGCGGAAAAGCCCGACCTCATCCTGCTCGACATCATGATGCCCAGGCTCGACGGCTTTGAAGTGTGCGCGGAGTTGCGGCGTCTGGGCCACGCCGTGCCCGTGCTCATGCTTACCGCGAAGGGACAGGTCGAGGATCGCGTCACCGGCCTGGACGCGGGGGCGGATGATTATCTCGTGAAACCGTTCAGCACCGAGGAATTGCTCGCGCGCGTGCGAGCATTGTTGCGTCGCGCACGCAAACAAAGCCGCGCGCCGGCCCGCCTAAAGCTCGGCGACGTGGAAATTGATCTGGCCCGGCAAACGGCGGTGCGCGGTCGGAAACAAATCCATGTCACGGCCAAGGAATTTGCCATGCTGCGATTGATGGCAGAGGCGGACGGCGAACCGGTGTCGCGCGAAAAATTTCTGGACGTCGTATGGGGCTACGCCGCGTTTCCCACCACACGCACCGTGGACAACCACATCGCCAGCCTGCGCGCGAAGCTGGAGAAAAATCCCGACGCGCCGCGCTGGATCAAGACCGTGCATGGCGTGGGCTACAAAATGGAACTGTAGGAGACGACGTGAGGAGTCTCAGTCTGAAGGATGAAGGAAGAATGACGAAGGATGAAACAAAGATCGAGATTCGTCACCTCGTCTCCTACAAGGAACAGATTTTGCATAATCGTGACAACCTAACCGGGACCAACAACGCATGATCGGACCATGAAAACGAACGCGTTCCGAACCAAACCGAACGGAGAGACGCAGGGAATGCCAGGCTGCGCGACGATAGAAAGTGTCATTCCCTTCCGCATCTCTCCGCGACCTCTGCACTGCAATACCTTCGCATCCTCGCGGGCCGCGAAGATTCCGGAGCGCGGGTGGTCCCCGCCCGCAGCACCCACGCTCGCAGTGAAACGCCAGGATAGCCCGACGCTCTCCAGACTGCCAACCCGCTGCGACCGGGGACCGGTCGCGCTCCGGTTTGGTTGCGGCTCTGCCGCGCTGAACCTCTGCGTTCAAAGCCTCCATCGGTTCTATTATTCTGCCCCCATCATTCTGACCCTGTCCCTTGCCGCCGCCACGAACGATCTCGCGTCCGCGCTGCAAAAGGGGTTGTTCGAGGAGGAGGCCAATCACAATCTCGAAGCCGCGGCGGCGGCCTATCAAGCCGTGAGCTCGCAATTTGACAAGGACCGCAAGCTGGCGGCCACCGCCATCTTTCGGTTGGGCGAAGTCTTTCGCAAGCAGGGCAAGACCAACGAAGCCGTGCTCCAATACGAGCGCATCGTGCGGGAGTTTTCCGATCAGGAAACGCTGGCCACGTTGAGCCGACAGCAGGTGTCCGCTCTCGGGCGCGGGGTTGCGACGGCAACCGCCGCTGCTGCAGCCGAATCCTCCGCGCAACTGACCGCGGCCCGAGCCGAAGTCGCGTCGCTGACGGCGGAGTTGGAACAATTGCAGTCTTTGTCCGGCGAGGAACTTCGCCTTACCGTGCCGCACAATTATCCCAATCCCATGCTCACCGATCTGATGAAGCAACTGGCAGCCGCCGAACAGACGCGCGTAGGTTTGCAGAGGGATTTCTCCCCGGAGCATCCTGAAGTCGCCCGCGTAACGGCGCAGGTGGGCTGGCTGGAGAATCAAATCCAAGCGCAAGTGTCCGGAACGGTTCTCGCTCTGGAACTAAAGCTGCGCACCGCCAAAGCCGTGCTCGCTCAACTTGAAGAGACTCTAACCGCCGTTTCGACACGGCCAGGTTCGATCGCCGCCGGACAAATCTACGTTTGGGGACAGGTGCATAACCAAGGGGCCATCAACTTTGTGGCAGGCGAGAAACTCACGGTCGCCAAGGCAATCCTGCGAGCCGGAGGCTTCGGTGAGTTTGCTAACAAGAAGAAAGTCAGAGTGGTGCGTCAAGCATCCGGGAACAGCGGCAAGAGCGAATTTGAAGTGAACATGATAGAAGTCCTCGAACAAGGAAAGCTTGAACACGACATCATTCTCCAGCCGGACGACTGGGTAATAATTCCATCGCGAAATATCAACTTCTAGCGATTGGATGCGCGACGGCGACGTGATTGAAGTGCCGGAAAAGCCGTGACGACGCCCAAACACCAAAGCAGCACCAACCAACAAACGCCAAATGTCGGTTAGCCGGTCGGCGAATTCGGATCTGGCGTTTCAAGGAGCTTCGTTCAAAGCCCACGAAAGCGGCGACGGAGCGCGGACATTCCTGTCTGCCGGGCAACGCGTGGGGGTGCCGGACTGGCGGACAAGAATGTCCGCGCTCCGTCCGTCGTGTTTTGAGAGAGGCTCGTAGGTTGGAATTTGTTTGGTGTTTGGGTTTTGGATTTTGGTGTTTGCTTTTGTATCCTCCGACCGATGCTCAACTACATCTGGCTCGGGTTGATTGTCGCCGCCGTGTTGATCGGCGGTTACAACGGCGCGCTCGAGGCCGTGTCGAAGGAAGCGTTCGACCGCGCGGAGTTTGCCGTGATGAAGCTGGCGCTGCCGCTGGCCGGCATCATGGCGCTGTGGCTGGGCGTGATGCGGCTGGCGGAAAAGGCGGGCTTGATCCAACTCCTCGCCCGTGCGCTGCGGCCCGTGATGCGCCGGCTCTTTCCCGACGTGCCGGTGGAGCATCCCGCGATGGGTGCGATGCTGATGAACATGGCGGCCAACATGCTCGGACTGGCCAATGCCGCCACCCCACTCGGCATCCGCGCGATGAAGGATTTGGAAACGCTCAATCCCCGGCCTGGTGTGGCGACGAATGCCATGTGTACGTTCCTGGCCATCAACACCAGTTCCATTCAACTGGTCCCGGCCACGGCGGTCGGGGTGATGGCGGTGGCGGGTTCGGTCAATCCGTCGGCCATCATCGGCACCGCTTTTCTGGCGACGGTTTTCTCAACCATCGCCGGCATCACCGCGGTGAAGCTGCTGGAGAAACTGCCGGGGTATCGGCTACCACCGCTGACTAAACCCGTGGTGGGTAGGGCGGGCAGTCCTCTGCCCGCCGATTCCCAGAACGACGACGGCGCGCACGCGGTGACGCGCCCGACCAACTTTGCACCGCTCAATTGGGTTGGCGGAATTATTCTGGCGGCGTTCTTTGGCTTCTTCGCGTGGGCGTTTTTGCGTTTCGGTTTCCCGGAATTGTTTGGGCACGCGGCACCGGAAAATCAGGCCGGCCAGAATTTGTTCAGCCGGGCGGTGAACACGGTTTCTCTGCTCTCGATTCCGTTTCTGTTGTCGTTCTTTCCGCTTTATGCGTCGTTGCGGAAGATCAAGGTCTATGAGGAATTCGTGGAGGGCGCGAAGGAAGGCTTTCAAGTGTCGGTGATGATCATGCCGTATCTGGTGGCGATTCTGGTCGCCATCGGGATGTTTCGCGCGGCGGGCGGCATCGAGATGTTCACCGCCTGGCTGAAGCCGGCGCTGGATTGGGCGGGCTTTCCCACCGAGATCGTGCCGATGTGCCTGGTCCGCCCCCTCAGCGGCAGCGGTACGCTGGGGTTGTTCACCGATCTGGTGAAGGAGTTTGGCCCGGACAGTTTGATCGCGCGCACGGCGGGCACAATTTTCGGCAGCACGGAAACGACGTTTTACGTGATCGCGGTTTATTTCGGCGCGGTTGGTGTGAAACGCACGCGCCACGCGGTCCCGGCGGGTTTGATTGCCGACGGCGTGGGCATCATCGCGTCGGTGATCATCTGCAAGATGATGTTTGGGTGACAACCGGCGATTCCGGCTTTGAACGCGGCTCGCAGCGACGGGCCTATTTCATAAAGAAAGGCCCACTATGAACTTCTCACGAGCAACGTTTGTCCTGCTGGCAGCCGCTCTGGTTCTCATGGCCACCCTCCACTGGCGAGGCCGCACACAGGATCGGGAATCCTTTGAAGAGTCACGGAACACACTGAACGAGTTGCGGGCGCAAGTCGAATCGCAGAACCAGCTTCTGACGGAGTTGCGGCGGCGGCTTGCGGAGCAGGAACTTCATTCCCCTGCACCGGCAACCGCAACGGACGCCGTCAACGAACCCCTGAATCGGATTCTGGCCATGCTGCATCGGCAATCCAACGCGCTGGCAGTGGTTCGGTCGCAGATATGGGTGCAATCTACCGAGTCTCCCGAAGAACGCCGAGAACGCGCTGAGGCTGGGATTCTCATCTTGCAGGAGAGGTACGAGGAGCAGCAGCACAAGCTGAAATCTGCCCTTGAGCAACTCGACGCGCTGCGGGTTTCGCTGGGCGTCCCGGATGAAATCGCAACACTGAACGATCCGGCGCCGGCTTTCGATTCAAGGCTGGTGCCGTATCGTGCGTTCTTTGAAGCGCGTCGTGCTTATGAAGAGCAGCAGCGATTTCTTCAAATCTTCAAAATGAAACTAGTTTCGGAACAGTTTAACGCGGACTTGCCGGTTTCGCGATAAGTCGAACATCGCCTCACTCTTCACTCACTGATCAACAGAAGGGCTGCGCTGCCCGGAAGTTGCCCCTCGACCGGCCCCGCAGGTTTCATTTACGGCCCGTTTCTGCAAAGCAAGGGAAGGAACGGCTGAGGGATGGGAGCAGGATTATTCCTTCGCCGATCATTCCTCTACCGTAAAAATAGTTTTCGGATTCGTGGCTTCGGCGGCAGCCTATGGGAGAAATGAACGAGCGCCGATCCGATTTCGAGTTGCTGCAACGTTTCGTTCGCCACGGCGAGCAAAGCGCCTTCGCCGATCTGGTGCGCCGCCATCTTGATCTCGTCTTCGCCACTGCGCTCCGCAAGGTGGCGGAGCCGCACGCCGCGCAGGAGGTGGCGCAAAACGTCTTCACCGTGCTGGCGCGCAAGGCCTGGCAATTCGCCCCGGATGATTCCCTTCCGGCATGGCTACACAAGACAACGTTGCTGGAATCCAAGTCCTGGCTGCGCGGAGAACTCCGCCGTCGCCGACGCGAACAAACCGCCGCCGCACTGGGCACGACCATGAAAACCCCGGACGAACAACCCGCGTTCAACGCGCTCGTGCCGCTGCTGGACGAAGCGTTGCTGTCCCTCCGCGAGAAAGACCGCACGGCGCTGCTGCTGCGCTTTTACGAGAGCCAGTCTTTGCGCGACCTCGGATCGTCCTTGGGCGTGAGCGAAGACACCGCGCAAAAGCGCGTGCAAACCGCGCTGGAGCGACTCGCGGAGTTCTTTCGACGTCGCGGCTTCAAGACCGCGACCGTCGCCGCGTCCACTGCGGCGTTGCAGCACACGGCCGCGTCCGCCTCGGCTGCCACCGCGAACGTTGTGGTCAACGCGGCATTGCAGGCTGCGCCCCCGGCGCTCGCCGGCCTGGCCGCCCTCCTCGCGCGGCTGGCCAGCTTGACCAAGGTGCAGACCGCCGCTGTCTGCCTCGCGGTCGCGGCCGGGCCGGTGGTCTGGCAGTGGAGTGAAGCGAATTCCACCCGACAGGCTGCGGCACAAGCGCGTTCACAATGGGAGGCAACCCAGCTGCGGCACGCTCAGATTGCCATCGAGGTTGAACGGCTCAGGGCGGAATCCGAACAACTCCAGACAGCACTTGTCAACGCCACCAGCGCACAGGCGCAACGGGAGGAAATGGCGCTGAGAATGGCGGGGATCAGGGAACGCGCGGGCCGAATGTTGACGGATGCGGACTACGGCTGGCCCGAGGATTTTCCGTTTGTGCGGATCCCAAAATCGGCGCTGGCCTATTTCGACGTGGGCTTGCCCATTCAGCCGCCTGGGTTCGTGAGTCCGCATGCGCGCGAACTGTTCGGCCTGACGCCAACGGAGCGGCAGACCACCGAAGATGCGTTGGCGCGGTACTTCGGCGCATTGGACCAACTGATTGAAGCGCGGGGCTATGAAACGAATCGTCCGTCGCAACGCTGGATGGTCCCGTCCGATGCCGAGGTCAGCCGCGTGTATGTCATCCCGGCGCTTGGGGAGGAAATCCCGTCCGCAGCGACCCAACTGTTCGCGGACATCGAGTTGGCCCTGGGCAAGGAGCGCGCGGCGTGGGTCGAGACGACCGCCAAAATGAATGGCTCCCATTCGTTGCGCCGCGTGCTGAATCTCGACGCTGGCCGGGACGCCCAGGAAATCGCGGTATGGATTCGCCAAGTCAACGACCAACCGGTGGTCGGTTACACGTACCGCGCGCCGATGAATTCCTTCAGCAGTTCAGGCATGAACCTGGAAAGCTTCCTGCCGGCCCGGGATGAAGCCGAGTCCTCCGGCGGACCCAACCTCAAAACGCTGTTCCTCCCGGACAGCATCGTCAACCGCATCGAAACCTGGCTTGGCGAAGAGGCCAAGGCCCGGCTCACCCGTTCTTCAGCACCATGAAACGCATTCTTCTGGCCATTTCGATCCTCTCCGTCGGCGGCGCGGGTTTGCTTGCCTTGAACTCCGCGGTTCAACAAGCGCAACGGGAACTCCGTTTGAACGAAGCCGCGTGGCAGACCCAAACGCAACTCCTCACCCTGGTGGAAAGCCAGCACACAACGCTCATGCGCTCGGTCACCGAGTCGAAACGGGAACTGCGTGGGCGGCAGTCCGGGCGTTTCGCCGGCGAATCCCCGCTGGCGGCGCTGGTGCGGTTGGAAAAGCTGGAACGGCTCACGCCGGAGGAACAGGAACAGTTGCGCGAGGAGTTGGGCCTGAGCTGGCACTCCTCAGATCAATGGCTGCTGGTGAGCAAAGCCACCTTGCGCAACGTGGGTTTGCGTGCGCTCAAAGCCAGCGAACTGACCGATGCCGCCTGTGGCGTGTTGGCGATCACTCCCGGGGAACGCCAGAGTCTGGACGCGGCGTTCGGGCGCGTGCGGGATGAGTTTTCCACCTGGGCAACGGCGAACTTGCAGCGCGAAGGTCCGTCGGGCGAAACGGTCGCGCGCTACACCATTCCGGCGGATCCAGAGTTTGCGGCCGGACTGACGAACGAACTCTTCGCCGCGCTGAATGTGACGCTGGGCGCAGAACGGGCCGAATTGCTGTCGCAATATTCCAGCGGCTGGCTACAGATCGAGACCGGTTACCTCGGCGCGGTGACGAACACGCTCACCGTCCTGCACCAGGCCCGCGACGGCGGCGAGCCGAAGTTATACTACAAGTTGACCCGCCAAGGCGCGGGCAATTTCGGCAACATGCAGGAAGGGCCGGGCGTGATCATCACCAAGTATTTTCCCCCGGCCTTTAGGAAGGTCTTTCCCGGCGGCTGGTCAGAGGTCGCACAGCGCGAGGGATTCGAGCTTCCGAAGGAATAGGAGCTGGCAGGGCAAGGCGATCATCCGGCCGCAATTTCCTGCGGGCCTTTGCCGCCGTTGACGAGGAACAGCACGGCCATGCGGACGGCGATACCGTTCGTAACCTGCTCCAGAATCAGTGAGCGGGCGTTGTCGGTGTTATTGAGCGGGCCAGGGATTTTTCCACGCTTGCCCAATCGGCCTCTTGATTCGGACTTGAACTCTCCTTAGAGTGCCGACATGAAACTCGCGGATTTTCCGGCGCTGACGAAACTCCCCAGGCGGCAGCGACTCGCGCTGGCGGAAGAGCTATGGTTCTCGGGAGTGGACGACCATTTGCCGGTGAGCGCACACGATCGGGCGCTGCTGGACGAGCGCTGGAGCGCCTATCAGAAAGGCCGCGCCAAACGCTTGACGCTGGCGGAACTGGAACGGCGGCTTTCCCGCAAGTGAAGAGCCAACCGGTCGAATTCCTGGAATTCGTTGAGTCCGATCTTCGCCAGGCCCGCGAGTTTTATGCTTCCTGGAAATCGGATGGGGCCGAGGACTTTCAGAGCAAGTTCCGCGAAACCATCTTGTGGATCGAATGGAATCCCGAACTCTTCCAAACCAATTACCGGCACTTCCGCCGAGCCATCATTCGCAAGACCTATTTCGGCATCTATTACGTTATTGAGCCAAAGGTGACGGTCGTCGTCGCGGTGTTTGACTTGCGCCGGAATCCAAAAGTGATTCGTCGCGTGTTGAACGTGCGGATCAACCGTCGCGGAACGTAAGAGCGTTTCACCTTCGCCGATGCTCTGGCTGGCTCTTTGTCCGTATCCCCAACTGCCGTTTATTGACGGGCAGCGAATGCGAAGGTTTATCAGCCTGCCGGACTACCGCCCTAAAATCTTCAACGCGCCGGAAAATGAAGGTTTCTACGCAGCCAAATATCTCACTCCCAAGAATGTATTTCTTTCTGAATTGGTGATCATGAATAGCGGGTTCGAACTCGACTTGAATGTCGAGAAAAACGGTCTGGAGGACGAGGGCCGAATTATGCGATATGCAGCACCGTTTGAAAATGGCTTCACAGAATTCCAGTACAAGGTCACTGAAACAACGAATCTCCACGGCATCATTTTTCCATTGCGGGCGGGCTGCAAGCGTTTCTACCCCAATTGGGGCACGAAACACCCGGATGATCTCCGCGTGGTGCTCCAATCGGAATTAACCGTGACTAGGATCAGTTTCTCCGAGAAAGACATGGCAGGGCGAATCGAGTCGCCCGCCAGAATGATCGCGCATGACGATCGTCTGGGCGTGAGCATTAGTTACTTCGTTCACGATGACGAATGGAAGCCGGTTTCCGACCCGGAGATAACTCGGAGGGCTCGAATAGCCCGGCAGCGAACGGGGGGTACGGAGTGAGCAGTGTATTTATTCCCGGGCAACATCTTGAATGATCAATCAGAAGATCGCTCAACCTTCGTTCGTCTCGTTTGCTTCGGTTAAATTCAGAAACGAGAGACAGCCGGGACGGACTGTCCTACGTGGCCGCAATTTCCTGCGGCCCTTTGCCACCGTTGACCAGGAACAACACGGCCATGCGCACGGCGATGCCGTTGGTCACCTGCTCCAGAATCAGTGAGCGGTCGCTGTCGGCGATGTCGCTGTCAATTTCCACGCCGCGATTTACGGGGCCGGGGTGCATGATGAGGGCGTCGGGTTTGGTCTTCGCGAGCCGGGCTTTGTTCAGGCCAAAGAGGGTCACGTATTCATTGATGCTCGGAAACATCGTCTTGCGCTGACGCTCGTGCTGGATGCGCAGGAGGTTGATGATGTCGGCGTCGCGGATGGCTTCATCCACGTTATGCGTGACGCGGCAACCCATTTGCTCGAAGGTTTTCGGCACCAGCGTGGCCGGCCCGCACAGGGTCACCTTGGCCCCCAGCTTCGTGAGTGCCCACACGTCCGACCGTGCCACGCGGCTGAACAGGATGTCCCCGAGAATCGTGACGTTCAGTCCTTCGATCCGACCTTTGCGCTCGCGGATGGTGAACACGTCGAGCAGCGCCTGCGTGGGATGTTCGTGCGCGCCGTCGCCGGCATTAATGACGTGGGCGTTGAGCACGCGGGCGAGAAAATGCGGCGCGCCCGCGGCGCTGTGTCGAATGATGATGAAGTCCGCGTTGAGCGCCTCCAGATTTCTGGCGGTATCCTTCAGGGTTTCGCCTTTTTTCAACGAAGACGCCTCGGCGGTGAAGTTGATAATGTCGGCGGAGAGCCGTTGCTCGGAGAGTTCAAAACTGATGCGCGTGCGCGTGGACGGCTCGACGAAGAGATTGACGACGGTTCGGCCGCGCAGGGCCGGTACTTTCTTGATGGCGCGCTCCCCGACGGCTTTGAATGCCCGGGCAGTGTCAAGCACGGTGGTGATTTCCTCCGCCGTCAGCGATTCGATGTCCAGCAGATGTTTGCGATTCCAGGTCATGGTCGTTTCTCCAGCACGACTTCGTCCTCCATCCCACCGTCGCTCAACCGCACGCGCACATTCTCGGTATGGGACGTGGGCACGTTCTTGCCGACGAAGTCCGCCTTGATGGGCAGCTCGCGGTGGCCGCGGTCAATGAGCACCGCCAGTTGAATGCGCGTGGGACGGCCAAAATCGTTCAGCGCATCCATCGCCGCGCGGATGGTGCGGCCCTTGAACAACACGTCGTCCACCAGCACGACCGTGCGTCCGGTCACATCAAATGGAATGACGGTGGGGTGGATTGTCGGCGCAATGCGCTGGTCGAGGTCGTCGCGGTGCATGCCCACATCGAGTTGCCCCACGGGCACGGGTTGATTCCAGATGTTGCTGAGGATGCCGGCCAGCCGTTCGGCCAAGGGCACGCCGCCCTCCTGAATGCCGATCAATACCACCTCTGCGGCGGCGTCATTGCGCTCGGCAATCTCATGGGCGATGCGCGTCAAAGCGCGCTGGATGGCGGAGTGGTTCAGGATAACGCTGGGCTCAGACATAAAAAATGCGAACAAGTCGCCAGGACCAGTTCGCTTGGGATGGGTTGGTTTTCATCGTGCCGCCTTGGCAACCTCACGGGGCCGCCTTAAAGGAGCGTTCAAAGCAAATAGCTACTGGTTTGCGGTTTGGCGGGCTTTGCGCCACTTGGAACGGTGCCGGACAATCCAGTCCGTCAAAGCCCGTTCAAAGCCGATGTCGTGGCCGGCTTTCTCCGATTCGATCCACTTGTGCTTGAGGATTTCCTCGCGTTCCGCCTGAAACTCACGGTAGAGCGAGGAGTTCTTCAGCACTCCGCCACCGTTCGGAAGGTCTTTGTTCTCATCCGACATAAGCCGAAAGTCCAAATTCAATTCTCAAGGCAAGCTACGCCCGCACCCGCCCGCCTGACAACCCTATTCTTCATAAGGTAAACACCTGACACTCCGTCCGTATTGACCGCTTGGGGGGAAAATCTGGTCCGGGAGCGGCCTGCTCCTGCAAATCATCCCAGCTTCTGCCGAACCGCCTCCGCCACGTGTAGAAATGCCTGGCCCGCCGCTTGATCGGGCGCCGATACCACCACCGGCACGCCCCGGTCACCGCCCTCCCGGATTTCGGTAAAGATTGGAACCTCGCCCAAGAAGGTGGTCTTTTGTCGCTCCGCCTCAGCGCGCCCGCCGCCGTGACCGAAGATTTCGATGCGTTCGCCGTTTGGCGCGGTGAAATAACTCATGTTCTCCACGATACCGAGAATGGGGACGTTGACTTTCTCAAACATGGCGATGCCTTTGCGCACGACGCCAAGCGATGCCTCTTGCGGCGTGGTTACGATCACCCCGCCGTCCAGCGGGACGGTCTGACAAAGCGAAAGTTGGGCGTCGCCGGTGCCCGGCGGCAGGTCCACCAGAAGAAAATCCAGTTTACCCCAATCCACCACGCCAATGAATTGCTGAATCGTGCGCTGGATCATCGGTCCGCGCCAGATCACCGGTTGGTCGCCGTCGAGCAGGAAGCCCATGCTCATCAGCTTCACGCCGTAGTTGGCGGGCGGAATCATCTTCTCGTCTTCGCTGAGTCCGGGCCGTTGCTTAATGCCCATCATCAGTGGAATGCTCGGTCCGTAGATGTCGCAATCCAGCAAACCCACCTGTGCTCCAAGGTGTTTGAGGCCGCAAGCGAGATTAACCGAAACCGTGGACTTGCCCACCCCACCCTTGCCGCTGGCCACGGCGACAATGCGTTTGATGCCGGGCACGCGGTTTTGATTGGCCCAGGGACTCGGGGTGCCGCTGGCTGGCGCACCCGCAGCGGCAGCGGGTTGCTTGACCTCCACATGGATGTGCTGCACTCCAGGCAATGCTTTCAAGGCCTGCTCGCTCTCGCTCTTGATTTGTTGCGCGGCTTCGGCGCTGGCGGAGGTCAGCTCCAGTGAAACGCTGACCGCCCCATTGGCGGCACTGATTTCCTTGACCAACCCAAAAGAAACGATGTCGCGCGAATAGCCGGGGTATCTGACGGCCTTGAGCGCGTTTTTAATGTCATCCTGCGTGAGTGTGCTCATGAATCCGGGCAAGTTGCCAGCCCTGACGCTGAACGCAAGTTTCGTTAAAGCCCCGGTTTGGCCGCAACCGGCTGAAATGATTCCCCCGGGAGACCTGCGGCTGCCACGCTGACGGCGCAGGCCTCACGGCGAGACCGCGCGATAAAAGCGCTGCGAAGAGTGGGCAACCGCAGGATCCATGAACTCCATCGTGGCTGCGGTGTTAGTGAAAACGAACAGATCTTCCCAACTCGTGTCGGCCATCGTGGTGACGAATTGAATTCGATAACCCCGGCCGATTTCTCCAGTAAGCGCCAGATGAAAGCCACCGCTGGCTGTGATGTGGTTGCCGAACAGCGTTGGGATGCGCGTACTGGCCGATTGGAGTATCGTGCCATTATCCCCCACGGCCACGTAATGGCTTTCTCCATACGCAACGGCCCATAGGTTCTTGGCAGCCTTTCTGGTTCGGCGAGTCCATGTCGTCCCATCCGTTGACGTCAGAATCACGCCTTCATCTCCGGCAGCCACAAAAGTCCCGTTGGCAAAAACCAGCCCAGAGATTGATCCCCCGAAGCCTGACGGGTGATTCGTCCAGTTTAGGCCGTCACTGGAAACGCGGAAATAGGTGCCGGGAAATCCCCCGGATACGAAAGTGCCGTTGCCATAGCTGACGTTATACTGCAAGCTCGGACCGGGGCCAGCACTCTGACGAGTCCAACCGACTCCGTCCGGGGAAGTCAGAATCATATGATTATCTCCAACGACGACGTAAAGACCACCGCCGTAAACGACTCCGTACAGGAATGAATTCGTCGCGAATCGTTGATTCCAGAACACAGCGTCAGTTGATGCGTAAATCCCCGCATAACCGCCCACGGCCACAAAAAGCTCGTTGCCGTGGGCAACGTGCTGAAACAGGGCGTTGGTACCGGCGTTCTGTTTGGACCAAGTTTCGCCGTCGCCGGAAGTCAAAACTGCGCCGCCGTGACCCACCGCCACATACTGGTTGCCGCCGTATGCTACACCTCGTAATTCGTTCGTGCTCCCCGAATCCTTGATGGTCCAACTCGTTCCATTGGTCGAAGTCATAATCGTCCCTTTGACTCCAACGGCAGCAAAGCGCCCAGCACCAAAAGCTACGTCACGTAGGGAGGACATATTTTCCGGCGCGGGGAAGTTCCAATTGTCGCCATCAGGTGAGAGCGCTATCAACCCATTGGTCCCAACTGCCACGAACTGGTTGGCAGTGCAAGCAATCCCGTTGAACATGTTACTGCGACCAGTGTCCTTGATTGCCCAATGAATGCCGTTCGTCGAGTAAGCGACCGCACCAAAGCTGCCCACGGCGAGCAATGTTTCCCCGTTGTCAGCCACCGCCAAGCGCGTGTCAGGATAAGGCGCTGAACTTACTGTCCAATCAACTCCATTGCTGGAGATGCGGATCAACCCGTTATCACCCACGGCTACAAAAAGCCCCTGGCGATGTGATATTCCCCGGAAAATTCCGGTTGTTCCGGAACTACGACCAACCCAGTCAGTGCCGTTGGTGGAGGAACGAATTGTGCCAGAAGCACCAACAGCCACAAAGGTTCCGTCACCGTAGGCTATGGCATAAAGCGGTTGAGTCGTACCTGAGTCTGCCTTGGACCAATGGATGGCGTCGGCGGAAGACACAATACTGCCACCCCGGCCAACCGCCACCCACGAGTCTCCACCAAAGCTGATTCCATGTAAGGCATTTGTCGTCCCGGCTTGACTGGCCCCCCAAGAAACTCCGTCGTTCGATTGTAAAACGATTCCATTCGTTCCAACTGCTACAAAGAAACCGTCTGCAAAGCCAATGCCATACAGGTTCTTATCCACACCAGAGTCGCAGGCAGACCAGTGAACTCCGTCAAAAGAGGTCACAACTGCGCCGACATCGCCTACAGCCACCAATCTGCTGTCCCCGAAAACAATTCCCCGCAAGTCATTTCCCTGCGGCAGTGGATTGCGCGTCTGCCAAAAGTCCAACGCATCAGCGGAGACCCGGCAATACCCGATAGCGGAGAGAAAACAGAATCCAAGCAAGGCTGGGGAGTTCATGCCTTGAATGGTCTATGAGGTGAACTTCCAAAGTCAACTAGCAAAACGCTAGCAAAACATGAATCCAGCCTCCAGAGTGGATTCCAGAATCTGCTTGGATGTTTCAGTGGAAAGCTAGCTCACGTCAGCCGCATAGGCATTACAACGTAAAGAAACGGTCCATTGATCTTCACCACGCCGGGGCTGAGTTCATCAATCAGTTCGATAAAAACCTCGTCGTTGGGCAGTGCGTTCAACGGGTCAATGAGGTACTTCGGATTGAAGGCGATGGCGATTTCCTTGCCCTTGTAGTTGACGGCAATACTTTCCTTCGCCTCGCCTACTTCGGGGGCGTTGGCGGTGATGGCAAGGTTGTTGTTGCCAAAGGCCAACTTGACAGAATTGGCTTTGTCACTGGTCATGATTTCCGCGCGGCGGAGGGCGTGGAGGAATTCTTCGCGTGGCAAGGCAACACGTTCCCTGGTTTCTGACGGGATTACCTGACGGTAATTGGGGTAGTTGCCCTCAATCAGCTTGGTGATAATCAGGATGGAAGCACCCTTTTCGTCCTTCAAAGTGAAGGCGGCCTGATTCTCACTGTACTTGATCTCGACTTCACCCTTTTCCTGAAGCAAACGGTTCAACTCATTCACCGCCTTGGCGGGAACAATAAACTCCCCTTGGCTCTGTTCCGGCACATCCACCTCTTCATCCACCAGCGCAAGACGACGTCCATCGGTGGCCACCATGGTGAGTTTGTGATCCTTGAGACTGAGGAAAATTCCATTCAACACGTAGCGCGCTTCATCGGTGGAGATGGCAAACGAAGTCTTGCGCATCATGCTCTTCAAGGTGGACTGCGGGATAACCACCTTCTTGTCCTCCTTGAACTTGGGGAGCGGCGGAAATTCATCCGCGCCCAGGCCGTGGATTTTATAGAATGAAGGCCCACAGCGCAGGCTGCAGACATTTTTATCATCCACCTCCAACTCAATTTCCCCACCGTTCAACTCCCGCGCGATGCCAAACAGCTTTTTGACCGGCACAGTGCTGGCTCCACCCTTGCCTATCTTGGCCTCCACGCCACAACAAATCGTCACATCCAAATCCGTGGCCGTGAACTCCAACCGCTCCCCTTCCGCGCGCATCATGACATTGGAGAGAATCGGCAGCGTCGTGCGGGTACTGACCACATTCTGCACCGCTTGAAGTCCATTCAGCAGTTGGTCCTTCGCAATCGTGAGGTTCATGTGTGCTTACTATAGATGGTTCTTTTTCAAAAAGGACTATTCGTATTAAGGCGTGTGAATAAGGCAAACAATTCCCGCTGTCAATGTCACGTCAACGACTTACGCCCACAGGAAACTGTAAAGCCTCACGGGATGCCAGCTAAAAAAGTGACGAGTTATCCACGTTGTTCACCGGCGAGGAGTACAGTTCACAGATGGTTGGCAGGCTATTGGTGAACTATTCGGGATGTTGTGCGCGGCGGATGATTTTGGGTAGGAGGGAAGCCGCCTGTTCCACTTCCTCCAAGGTGGTGGCCCGACCGACGGAGAATCGGACGAGCGCGTTGGCCAGCCTGCGCTCATAACCCAAGGCGGATACGACATGGGACGGTTCCAAGGAACCCGCGGAACACGCGGAGCCAGCGGAAGCGCAGATACCTTCAAGGTCCAACGCCGCCAGCAAAGCCACGCTGTCGGAGTTATGGACCACAAACGCAAGGGTATTACTCAGCCGCCGTTGTTCAGAGCCGACAATTTGAACCCCTTGGATACTTTGCACCGCCTGTGCCAGTCTTGCTGTGAGCTCACCCATTCTCTCCGGCTCAAAGACTGGCGTCCGCACAAAACGCTCACAGGCCTCGGTTATACCCATGATGGCTGGGAGATTCTCCGTCCCGGCGCGGCGTTCATTCTCGTGTGCGCCGCCGAACTGGGTTGGATTTGGGTGTAAAGGCGAGCGCACGTACAGCAAACCGGCTCCTTTCGGTCCGTGAAACTTGTGCGCGCAGACAGAGACAAGGTCCGCGTGGAACTGTTCTATAGTCGTGAACGGTTCCTTGCCAAACCATTGCACCGCGTCCGTGTGGAAAACCACACCGCGCTCCCGGCACAACGCTCCCAACTCGGCAACCGGTTGAATCGTTCCAATTTCATTATTGGCTGCCATGATAGAAACCAAGGTCGTGTCCGCGCGAATAGCTTTGTCAAGCTTCTGTGGGGAAATAAAACCCTCGCGGCTCACGGGTAGGATCGTTAGTTCAAAGCCTTCGTGTCCGGCCAGATACTCACAACAATGCAACACCGCATGATGCTCAATGGCTGTGGTAATCAAGTGGCGACCCTTGGTTTTCAGGCGTCGCGCCGTGCCGAAAATGGCCAGGTTGTTGGACTCGGTACCGCCACTGGTGAAAATAATCTCGCTCGGCTTGCAGCCGAAAACACCCGCGCAACGCTCCCGAGCCTCATCCAACAGCGCCCGGGCCTGGCGGCCAACGTGATGCACGCTGGAGGGATTGCCCCACACTTCGCCGAGAAATGGCAACATGGCTTCGCGCACGGTTGGGTCGAGCGGCGTGGTGGCGTTGTAATCGAAATAAATCGTGCGCGGCATGGGTCAGTAAATTGCGGTTTCGCTCTGGAATCCGGGTGGTGGCGAGTCCGGCCGCGCAAACCGGTCTTCCGCCCAGGGATCCGCCGTGTTCGAGTAGCCGCGCACTTCCCAGAAGCCCAGAATGTCCCGATCCAGAAACGTAATCTCGTGGATGAATTTCGCGCCTTTCCACGCGTAACGCTTGGGAATAATCACGCGCGCCGGCCCGCCGTGCTCCTTGCCCAAAGGCTTCCCATTCCACGAATGAGCGACCATCACATCGTCATCCAGGCAGACTTCGAGTGGATTGTTGGTCGAGTAACCATCGTAACTCTTGAAGAACACATGCGTTGCTTCCGGCCTGGGTTTGACGAGTTCCGCCAGGGTGAAGAACGCCACCCCTTCAAATTCCATGTCAAACTGGCTCCAGGTGGTGACGCAGTGGAAATCGCTCACGTCCTTGAATTGCGGCAGCGCCAGGAACTGTTCCCAGTTCAGGGTGACCGGGTTTTCCACCTGCCCGTGAAGCTTCAATTCCCATCGGTCGAGCGGCACCTCCGGCTGGATGCCCAGATCGAGCACAGGAAAATTGTGGACCTGCCGTTGCCCGGGCGGCAGGCGGTCACTGGAGCGCGCGGCGGGCTTCGGTGTGCCCACCAGCTTGCGTGCCCAGCGTTCTTTTGCGGCGATGTATTGTTCTTTCATGTGTGCGACAGGCGGCGCGCCGGTGTCTCAAACCTGCAGCAGATTAGCCGCTGCCACACCCGCTTCACAGAAAGAAAAATGGAGACAGGCGCGACGCCTGTCCTACACTTTGCGCCATGTTCAAACCCGCTGATCTGTTCGACCTGAAGCAAACGGAACACGCCGCGCTGTTCGATGGTGTCGAATTCGCCTGGGACGCCATCAAACGGATCCAGGAATACGTCGCCGCCCACCTCCGACCGGCTCTCCACAACCGATGCGAAGGGGTTGCGTTCATTGGGAAGGAAGTGTTCATCGGCGAGGGGACGATGGTCGAGGACGGAGTGATGATCAAAGGACCGGCCATTATCGGAAGGAACTGCCAGATTCGACATAACGCCTACCTCCGCGAGCACGTCATCGTGGGGGATGGTTGTCTGGTGGGTAACGCGTGTGAGTTGAAGAACGCGGTGTTGTTCAACGGCTGCCAGGTGCCGCATTTTAATTATGTGGGTGATTCCATTCTCGGCCACCAGGCTCATCTCGGCGCGGGCGTGGTGTTGTCGAACTACAAGGCATTTCCTGGCAATGTCACGGTGGAAGTGGACGGCGTGCCCTTCGACACCGGTCTGCGCAAGTTCGGCGCGTTGCTGGGCGACGGCTGCGACATCGGCTGCAACGCGGTGCTGAATCCCGGCAGTATCATTGGTCGCGGCGCCGTGATCTACCCGAACGCGAACTGGCGCGGGCACCTGCCGGCGAACATGATTGCGAAGAACAAGGCGGAGATTGAAGTGGTCGTGCGCAGGCCGCGGGAGACAAAATGAAAACCAGAGGTTTGATCATTCTTGGACTCTCACTCCAGGTGTGCTTCCTGTTGTTCATTATGGTTCAGGCTCCAGAACCACTCGCGGCGATCCGGGCAGGAATCAAGCAAATGGAGGATGGTGAAACAGCGCAAGCTCCCACGATTGACCAGGCGCAAAAAGAAACATGGACCATAAGAACGGCGGGAGACTGGTTTCTGGTGGCTGAAAACGGGTTTCGGTTCATCAGCAGAGCGACCATGAGTTTTGCCCTTGCAAGCTTGGTTTTCTCTGTTCTGCTTCTGTTCTCTGCTCGAAACCAAGAGGGGGCCACCAATGGAAAAACAAAATGAAAGGCAGGTCGTGTTTCAGGGTTGATCTTATAGGAAGGAATTTCCCGTCGTGATTTCCGTCGTCGAACCCCAACCTGCTGGCGTGGACTTGGTCGCGCAGGTGGAAGAGATCTTTTCAGCAACGGGCATCCTGTCGCGGGCGAAAAACTTCGAGTTCCGTCCGCAGCAACAGGAAATGGCCGTAGCCGTGGCGAAGGCGCTGCAAAACCAGGAGCATCTTGCGGTCGAAGCGGGCACGGGCGTCGGCAAGTCGCTCGCGTATCTGGTGCCGGCGATCTTGTTCGCCGTAACGCACAAAAAGAAGGCGGTGGTTTCCACCCACACGATCAACCTGCAAGAACAACTCACGGAGAAGGACCTGCCGATGCTCGCGGGCGTTTTGGGCGCGCTCCCGGAGCCGGTGAGGTTCAACTTCACCATGCTCAAGGGCCGCGCAAATTATCTCTGCACGCGCCGGCTGCAAAAAGCCATGCAGCAAAGCGGCAACCTCTTCACGTCGTCCGAGGCGCAGGAATTGCAGCGCATCTACGAGTGGTCCAAGGAAACCAAGGATGGGAGCTTGTCGGATTTTGAGATCGAACCCGATCCCAAAGTGTGGGGGCAGGTTTGCTCCGAGCGCGGATTGTGTTCTCCGAAGCTCTGCGGGTTTCAGTCGGAGTTTAGCAAGGATCACGAGGTGTGTTTCTTTCAACGCGCCCGCAACCGGATTCTCTCCGCCGACGTGCTGGTGTTGAACCATACGCTGTTTTTCACGTTGCTGGGTGGCCTTCAGGAAGAGCCGGCGGGCGGCATCTTGTTCAAGAACGACTTCGTCATTTTCGACGAGGCGCACACAATGGAGAGCGTGGCGTCGCGGCACATTGGTTTGAGTGTGTCGAGCGGGCAGGTGCGCTACGCGTTGAACCGCTTGTGGAATCCGCGCACGGAAAAGGGCCTGCTCGCCACGCTTCGCCAGGGCGGCGCCGTAAAACTGGTGGCGCAATTGCTGGAGGAATCCGACAGGTTCTTTGAAGCAGTCGAGGCGGCATGTGACGAGTTGAATCAAGAGCAAGACCGAGTTGCGTCTGCCGCGAATCGCAGCCGCGGATCGGGCCCAAAGCAGCGTGCGTGGTCCGAATTACGCATCCGCCGCGCCGAGTTGGTCAAAGACAACCTCACCCTCCCCATCCAGCGACTTCGGGAAGCCGTGAGCGATCTGGTCAAATTGAGCGATGACAAGGATATGGGGCAGGAGCTGATCGAGTGCAACCGGCGCCTGGGGGAACTGAAGATCGAAGTTGCGGAATTCCTCAGCCAGGCGGCGCAGGATCATGTGTACTGGGTGGAGCGTGCCGGCAAGGCTCAACGGAGTCTGGCACTCAACGCGGCGCCGATTGATGTCGCGGATTTCTTGCGGCGGCGACTGTTCGGGAGCGAAACGAGCGTCATCATGACCAGCGCCACGCTGGCGACCGTAGGACCGGCGTCGCGCCCGACTCCATTTCCAAAAGATGAGGCAAATAAGTCGAAGGCCGGTGCAACGCCGGTCCTACGGAAAGACGCGCTCGCCTACTTTGCCCGCCGCGTTGGCGCGGAATCCGCCACCCAACTTCAAGTCGGCACGCCGTTCGATTACGAGCGCCAGATGAAGCTGTTTGTGGTGAGCAAGATGCCCGATCCCCGCGAGCGCGGTTACGCCGACGCCCTCGAGCACTGGATCGAGCATTTCGTCCGGCAGACGCACGGCAAGGCGTTTGTGTTGTTCACGAACTACAAACTCATGCAGGAATTGGGTGAGCGCATGCAACCGTTTTTCGACCAGCTTGGCGTTGCGCTCTTTGTGCAGGGCACGGGCACGCCGCGCTCGACGATGTTGGAGAAGTTCAAGGACGACGTGGATTCGGTGTTGTTCGGCACGGACAGTTTCTGGCAGGGCGTGGATGTGCCGGGCGAGGCGTTGAGCAACGTCATCATCACGCGCCTGCCGTTCGCCGTTCCTGATCATCCGCTGATCGAGGCGCGCATCGAGGCGATTGAAGCGCGCGGCGGCAATTCGTTCAGCGAGTTCTCGCTGCCGGAGGCGATCTTGAAGTTTCGCCAGGGAGTGGGCCGTTTGATTCGCACGCGAGCCGACACCGGCATCGTGGTGGTGTTGGACAACCGGATCCTCGCCAAGAAATATGGGCAGAGTTTTATAGACGCCCTGCCGCCGTGTCCGTTGGAGGTGATATGATTCGGCGACTAGGCCGGGCCATTCGTGCGCCGATCTGCCCGTCCTTAAACACTCTCAACGTAATCCTGGAACAGCAGGGTGAAGAGCCAGGTGCGGGTGTTGGCGGGGAGCGGCCGTCCGCGGTTCTGGCGCAACGCCCGCTGAAACGTGCGTTGGGTCAAAACCATTGCCTGACCGGGATTCCCGCAAAGCTGCGCGGCAAACCTAAACACGGGTTTGTAGTAGCGTTCCACAAGCTTGTTAATTCGGGTGGGATTGGCTGATTTCATTGCCGCAGAAAAAGCTAACCGCGTGCCAGTCAAGTTCACGCCTGCAAGTTATTCCTCAGAGCACGGTGGCGTTTACCATGGGGAGACTCCAGGGAGGCTGTGTTTATCTGCAACTCGCTCAAATCCCTGCACTCCGGCGAGATCCCCGCAAGGCTTCTCCCTCTGTCGGCCAATGTTTCTGCTGCTCTGTCCATGCTGAATCAGCGCGCGGCTGCGTACAGGTTCAAGACATTGTCCATCACCGGCAGGCCACACGCGCCGGACTTTCTGGCAACCGATCAGTTGGGGACAACCATTTCCCCGACGCGCTGGCGCAGAGCGGCCAGCTGCATGGATCGGGTCGCCGTTTGGTTTCACAGATATTTGGCGGTTATCCGATTTGGACACCGCCCCGCAGGACTGGAAACGCAACTTGAATTTCAGCCAAGTGTTCTTATTCTCTGCATCGGGGCGGCGGCGCAGGCGCGGCCGAGTCCACAGAATTTCACCGCCAGCGAATCGCATGAGCAATAATCGCCGGACATGGCAGTCGTTTGAAGAAATGCACAAGGCCGCGGTGGCGGGCGACCCGCAGGCGCAATCGTACCTTGGCGCCTGCTACCAGACCGGCCAGGGCACCAAACAGGACTATCAGGAGGCTGTGAAGTGGTTTCGCCGCGCCGCTGACCAGAATGATCCGGTGGCCCAGTGCTATCTGGGCTTCTGCTTTCTGGCCGGCCAGGGGGTGCCGCAGGAACATGGCGAAGCCGCCAAGTGGTTTCGTGAGGCCGCCGAACAGGGCGATCCCGCGGCGCAATTCAATCTCGGCATGCTTTACGAAACCGGTCAGGGGGTGCCGCAGAACTACGCCGAGGCGGTGAAATGGTATCACTCGGCCGCGGAAGCCGGCGAACCGCAGGCGCAATTCAACCTCGGAGTATTCTACGAACAGGGCCAGGTCGTCCCGCAGAACTTCACCGAAGCCGCCAACTGGTATCGCCGGGCCGCCGAACAAGAAGTCGCCCCCGCTCAGTGCAACCTCGGCCTGTGCTACCAGACCGGTCGCGGCGTGCCGCAGGACACGCAACAGGCGGTGCGCTGGTTTATCCGCGCCGCGCGCCAGGGCGACAAGACGGCGCAGCACAATCTTGGGGTTCACTATGCTTCTGTCGAAGCCATGCAAGAAACGCTCAACCAGTCGGCTACGGATGCGACCACGGAGAAGGAGCCGGAGATTTGAAATTCCGCGGGATTTGAGACGGGGGCTTGCGCGCAGGGCGAATGTGGCAAAATGATGTAACCGCATAATGTCTTGCAGGAATGGCGGTCTTGGTGTCAAATGTCGGCCAGCCACTCAGCACCATTATGAAAACCAAGTCATTGACCTTTGCTGTGCTCACTTCACTGTGCCTGGTTCTAAGCCAGTCCGCCTATGCTGCCGTGTTCATCAAGTTCGATGGCGTGGACGGCGAAGCGAAGGATGCCGACCACCGCGGCTGGAGCGACGCCGACTCGGTTGACATGAGCGTTTCAAAGGAGATTGATCCGGCCACGGGCGAACCCACTGGCAAAGTGAAGGTGGATAAGTTTTGCCTCACCAAGCCCATTGACAAATCCTCGCCCTTGCTGATGAAAGCAGCCGTTGGCGCGGACGAAACCTACCCGGCTGTTACCATCGAGTTCACGCGTGATGTCGGCCCCGATGGGCCAGAGTGCAAGGTGTACATGAAATACGAGATGAAGGAAGTAACCGTGATCAGCTACAAGTCCAACGTGGACCGGGTCAATCCGCCAGGCACCGAGGAAATCTGCCTTTCGTTCCGTTCGCTGACCGTGACCTACATTCCTTGCTCGGAGGACGGCACTCCGGGCGATCCCGTGGTGACCACTTACACTCGCGACTGAATTGAGGGGCTGGTGATGACTCACCTTTACTTGCGTGCTTGGGTGCTGGCCGGAGCTTGGGCGCTCGCCGCGATACCGCTGGCCGGGTTGGCGGCGGGATACATCAAATTCGACGGCATTGACGGGGAATCTCGTGACGCAGCGCACCGCAGTTGGATTGACCTGCAATCCTTTGAGACGGCACTCCTCACCGGCGCGGCCACTCCGCCGACGGGTTCGCCCGCTGCGCGGCTGGTATTGCACAAGCGCATTGACAAAGCCTCCCCGGCGCTGCTCGAAGCGGCCACGCAGATCCGGATTATTCCCCGAATGGAAATGGAGTTTGTGCGGCCCGCTCCCGGCGGACAGCGTTTTTATCATTTCGTAATGGATTCTGTGCGGGTGCTCGACTTCCGGCATCACATTGCCAGTGCGGCCACCCTGCCCGCGGAAGAGACCTTGACCTTGGATTTCCAAAGCTTCGAGTGGACCTACGTGGAATTTGACGCAGAGCAGCTTCCCGCGCTGAACCACATCCTGTTGTGGAACGTGGCTCGAGGGACAACAGAAGTTACCCGTGAACTTGCCGGACAATTGAAGGTGCGCCATTTTCGCCGCACCGGCCCCGGTCAATTTCGACTCGAGTGGCTTGCCGATGCCGGCAAACGCTACGTGATCCACCGGTCGGCGAGCGTGAACGGCCCGTTTCTTCGCTGGCAGGAGGTCAACGTCGCGGCCAACGGCCTCCAGATACTGCCCATCCCCCAAGACGAAGCCCGTCGGTTCTTCCTCCTCGCCATTGAGGAAACGCCGATCAGTAATTGAACCGGCCGCGCGGTGGCCGCAGTTCGTTGCCGCCGGTGACCGTTTCCACCAAAACCGCCGCCATGCCGACGCCGCCACCGTTGATTCCTTCGCGACAGAACCAAACCGGCGCACGGACTCGTTGTGCGCCGGCCGACAGTGCCTTCTCTGACGAAGCCCCGCAGGCGTTCTTGGAGGAACGCCAGGTGTCGTAGGCGACCATGGCGAGCTTGGCACAGCGGCCGAAGCAGCGGGCTGGCTTTAGTTAAGCTCCTTCACGCGCACGTTGCGGAACTCCACCTTCATTTTCAGCCCGCCGTGAATCTGCAATCCAATGGGGGCGGGATCGGGATATTTCGGATTCACATACTGCACCGCCTGCTGGCCGTTGATCCACACCGTGAACGTGTCGCCTTTGGCCTCCAATCGGAATTTGTTCCAGTCATCAGGCTTGAGCAGCTTCTCAAGGTTTTTCGCCTGACCGGCTTCGGGGTAGCGTTCCGCGCCGCCGGTGTAAAACGAACCGGTCAGATCACGCTTGAGGCTGCGCGACACGCCAAACTGCAACTGCAATTGCGGTTTCCGCAGCATGATGCCGCTGTCAATTTCCCCGATCCAGCGGGATTCACATTCGATGACGAAATCGCCGTAGGACTTCTCGCTCCAAAGCATGCTGCCCTTGAGTTGCTCGTCGTTTTCGCCCACCAGTACGCCGTCCACAACTTTCCAGAACGGATTCGGCTCCGGCACCTTCCAGCCGGTGAGATCCTTGCCGTTGAAAATCGGGGTCAACCCGTCGGCTTCAGCGCCCGCCTGGGCGGTGAAGAGCAGGCATAACGCGGCGAGGGCGGCGAGCCAGCGCGACGCGACTCGTGCCGGAGAAGGTTGGGGATGCTTGGTTGTCATTGGCAGTGAACGTTCAAGTTTCGTTGTCGGTGCAGTCCGTGCCTCCATTCGAGCGGGAGTCCCGCAGAAATGCAATCAAAACGTCGCTCTTTGGCCCCGTGCTTGGTGAGTCCCTTCGCGCTATAAACCCCTGAACGGGCAATGGGGAAGGAGCGCCGGTCTCTGATCCGGCCCGTGTCTCCATCCCAACGCGCCGGATTGGAGATCGGCGCTCCGATTCAGGGTGCGGCGAGCCCTGGGTTTTCAACAATACGTTCCGTTGCAACGGCGAAGTCCCTACTATCGTGACACCTGAAATCCGCAACAAGGTAGGGCGTGCCACTCCGTGCGCTCCGTTTGGAGGACCCGTTGCAGACTGCGGCGCGCACGGAGTGGCGCGCCCTACCTCTCGCGGTGGCGACGTATCGAAGTCTATTTTGTGCGGCGCCAGCACCAACAGAAAAACACTTGTCGCCCGCGTGCGGAGGCATAACCTCGTCACTGATGAACGCGCTGCCAAAGCCCTGCCCCCCGAATCGCGGCACGTCATCGCAACCAATTCCCATTAACTCAAGCCATGCCCAAAAAGATTCTCATCATCACTGACGACTCCGGCGAATCGCTGGAGATTTACTATGCGCAACACCGTTTCCGTGAGGCGGGTTATGCCGCGCCGATTGCGGCCACGAAAAAGAAGCTGCTGCACGGGGTCATTCACGACTTCGAACCGGATTGGAACACCTACGTCGAGCGGCCCGGTTACCGGATTCCCAGCGACCTGACCTTCGCGAAGGTGAAGGTGCGCGAGTACGTGGCGGTGCTGTTGATTGGCGGGCGCGCGCCGGAGTTCCTGCGGCACGACCCCAAGGTGATCCGGCTGGTGAAGGAATTTCATCGGCAGGGCAAATGGATATTCTCCATCTGTCACGGCGTGCAAATCCTGGTGGCGGCGGGCCTGGTGCGCGGGCGGACGCTGACGTGCTATCGCAATGTGCGGTTGGAAGTGGAACAAGCCGGCGGCAAGTGGGTGGACAAGGAAAGCGTGGTGGATGGCCGCTTGATCACGTCGCAAACCTGGGAAAGCCATCCCGAGTTTTATCGCGACATTTTTGCCCACCTGACGAAATCGTGACTCCGGCAGCCACGTCCTGCTTAAACGATAGATGGTTATGAAGTTGAAGACCTGACGGATTCTTTGACTGTTTGATCATGAACCCCAATGGGCATACAAGGATCCCCTGGCGGTTAATCCTCCCCGGATTGGTTCTGGCGATTGGCGTGTTGGCAATTTGTTTGAATTACTGGTTACCTTCTGCTGCCGGACAAGGTTTGATCCGCGCAAAGTCAATGGTTCTGGCCTATTCCCTTAACTTTTTCCTGCCCGGAGTGGCCGGAATCCTCGGATTGATTTTTGCGAGCTTGCTGCGCCTCAGTGGGCGCGCCTGTCAACCGGCAGTAATCGTATCTGCATTGCTGGGACTGGCCGGCATCTGGCTGCTCTCCTCCGGGGAGAAGCGGGACGCGATCTTCCTCCGCGCGGCGGCCGATCACATTGATAGGCGCATTGGTGTGACCGAAATCCGCAAGTTCGCCGAGCGGTTGAAGGCCGATGTTGACGCAGGCACAATTTCGAGAAATCGCCTAACGGCATCGCATTTTCCGCCTGTTTGGACAGGCCTGTTTGCCGGTGATGATGTGCAAGCGATATTTTACTTTGGCCCAGATGATCGTTGCCAGAGAGTCGAAATGTATTGGGGCGGCAATTTCTACAAATGGGGAGTGACCGTTGACTTCAGTGACGGTGTTGATGATTTCAAGACACGCAAATCAATTCGAGTCAGTGAACAAATGCTCTTTTTCCTCGAGCAATCATGAGGACTACTAGAGAGGAGCGGCACGTGTTCCGAAGGCTTGTCAATCGAGACGAAAGGCCGCTTGATCACGTCGTAAACCTGGGAAAGCCATCCCGAGTTTTACCGCGACATCTTCGCGCAGTTGGGGAAATCGTGAATCAGGTTATCGTGTTCGGGCAAAAGATGACGGCGCGATTGCGAAGCGAGACGGTGATGACGTTGGATTGGATTGCGGAACGATTGTGCATGGGGTGTAGGCATACGCTGGCTAATTGTTTGAAGCGGCAATCATTTTCTACAATGGCCGGACTGACACCTTTCCGATTAGGGGTTTATCTTAAAGGTCGCTGGAAACTCTGTTATCCATGACAAGTATCTTCGGAAAAAGGCACACGGTTACGGGCTTAGTCGTGGAGGTGTGCATATCATTTGCACTGTTGGGCATTCTGCTGGGTTGCTGCAGGCCTGTTAAGACCGGGCCGGACTTGCTGAAAGTTGCAGACTGCACCAACATGTTTCTGCATTTTAAGTTGAGCATCACAAACAACCCACGCTACGATTTTCTGATAGCTATGCCCCCGGGTGTTCGTGAACGTCTTGAGTTTCGCGGGGAGATCAGACTCACTCAGAACAATGAACACGTGGCGAGCATTCCAATAAGCTCGCGCGATGTCATCAACTGCAATTGGCTCACAGGTTTCGACAGCTATGTTTTGACATGGTCGCGAACAAATCGTGGAGAGAGCTTGGCAGAGTTTATGATCAAAGACCAAACGTACGATGTAACAGTCGAGTTTTCGGAGAAACCTCCTCTCGTCAGTTCTCTTTGGTTTGTATCCATGAAACGCATTCGCACGCTTTCCCCTTGAGAATACGTGTTAAAAATGTCTCCTCTGCTCTACAAGGTGGACGCCAACACGGTGAACGCGCAGTTAGTCGGATTTCCGGCCATTACGGTGAAACCAATGTCCAGCGGACAGGTCATCAACGCGGAGTAGCCGGGCGTTTGCGGAGTCGTTGATTTACTTAAGGTTATGAACGACCTGCCGGTCTATCCCGGCGACAAGATTGTCATCCTTCGCAAGTTGTGCGTTGAACTTCAGACTCAGCGATTACCCGCACACAGCACGAACATCAGAATCGCCGAGGCCGTCCCGTCCATGGTGGGTTCGTTGGTGGAGTAGTCCTGCACGTCGTCGTGGTACACGGCCAGTTCGCCTTGAAACGCCGCCAGCGGGTCGGGTTCCGTGATG